>Ga0207932_1000012_pt1 | contig 60393 bp, 51 predicted proteins | sample NGESurdeep092012_FD_184480 | JGI IMG/M metagenome (GOLD analysis project Ga0207932, IMG submission 184480) | Arctic peat soil microbial communities from Barrow, Alaska - NGEE Surface sample 415-2 deep-092012 (SPAdes) | ecosystem: Environmental > Terrestrial > Soil > Wetlands > Peat ...
CCCCGCCATCACGCGCGCCCCGGCGTGCCCGCCCGCCGCGAGGGCCTCGCTCGCCACCTGCCGCGCCGCGATCCCGGAGGCGCCCATCAGCAGGACGTACGCCGCCGTCACGGCGAGCGCCCAGCGGGCGGGGCGGCCCGCGCCGGCGTCGCCTCGCGCCCAGCGGCGCCGCGACGCCCACCAGCCCAGGCCGAGGGCGAGCCAGACCCAGGGGTCCGCGATGAAGAGCACGTCGGCGTAGAACCAGCGGCGGCTGAAGGGCATCAACCAGCGCACCCCGTAGGTGTTGAGCCAGTCGAGGAGAGGGTGCGTGGCCACCGCGAGCAGGGCGAGCCAGAGGAGGGTCCCGGCGACCGCGGGAGGGGCCTCGGGGTGCCGCCGGCGGCGCACCCAGCGGTCCCAGGCGAGCAGCAGCGCCGTGAGGACGAAGGGCCAGACGGCCACGGCGAGCACGCCGTGCGTCCAGCCGCGGCGGAAGCCGTACGCGGAGTCGGGGCGCGCGACCCAATAGAGGATGCCGTCCACGTCCGGGAGGTTGGCGCCGATGACGAGCGCGGCCGTGGCGAGGGGGGTCTTCCGGCGCAGACCCGCTTGCGCCAGAGCGGCGCCTAGGAGTGTGTGGGTAAGATTGTCCATCGCCTACAGGCTTGACCCCGCCGGTTCCGTGTGCATTGTAGAGGGACTTCCTCCCGCCCCGAGGGTTCCGATGCTCGAGACGATCGATCTCGACAAGAAGGTAGAGAAGGATGCCTACGAGAAGGCCTTTCCGGAACTGCGGGACCAGCTCCGGGAACTCCAGCGCCAGGCCTTCGAGGCGAAGATCCCCGTCTGCGTGGTCTTCGAGGGCTGGGACGCCGCCGGCAAGGGCGACACCATCCAGAAGCTCGTCGAGCGGCTCGACCCGCGCGGGGTGAAGGTCCATCCCATCTCGGCGCCGCTGGAGGAGGAGAAGCTCCGCCCCTTCCTGTGGCGCTTCTGGACGAAGGTCCCCGGCCGCGGCGAGATGGCCATCTTCGACCGCTCCTGGTACGGCCGGGTGATGGTGGACCGGGTGGACCACCTGATCTCCCCGAAGGAGTGGCAATCCGCCTACAACGAGATCGTCCAGTTCGAGCGGATGCTGACCGACGACGGCACGGTGATGGTGAAGTTCTGGCTGCAGATCAGCGAGAAGGAGCAGAAGAAGCGCTTCAAGGACATCCAGAAGAGCAAGTACGACTCCTGGAAGGTCACGAAGGAGGACTGGGAGCACCACAAGCAGTACGACGAGTACCTCGAGGCGGCGGAGGAGATGCTGGAGCGGAGCAGCACCGCGTACGCCCCGTGGACCATCGTCGAGGCGACGGACCGGCGCTACCGGCTCATCAAGGTCTTCAAGACCATCATCGACGCGATCCAGACCGCGCTCAACGCGAAGGTGGAGGAGGTGAAGCCCCGGCGGGCCGCGCGCGCCAGCATCTCGATCCAGGCGCTGAAGGAGCAGAAGACGGTCCTCGACACCGTGGACCTGTCGCAGAAGCTCACCAACAAGGAGTACGAGAAGCGCCTCCTCGACCTGCAGGTCCGGCTCCGGCAGCTGGAGTTCGGGTGCTTCGACGCGCGGCGCGCGGTGATGATTGCCTACGAGGGGTGGGACGCGGCGGGGAAGGGGGGCAACATCCGGCGGGTGACCGAGGCCCTCGACCCGCGCGGCTACAGCGTGATCCCCATCGCGGCCCCGAAGGGGGACGACGCCACCCACCACTACCTGTGGCGCTTCTGGCGTCAGCTCCCCAAGGCCGGCCACCTCGCCATCTTCGACCGCACCTGGTACGGCCGCGTCCTCGTCGAGCGGGTCGAGGGGTTCTGCAGCGAGGCCGAGTGGCGGCGGGCCTATCAGGAGATCAAGGAGTTCGAGCTCTCCCTCACCAACTACGGCACCATCCTCGTCAAGTTCTGGCTGCACATCTCCAAGGAGGAACAGCTCCGCCGCTTCGAGGAGCGCAAGGAGATCGACTACAAACAGTACAAGATCACCGACGAGGACTGGCGGAACCGCGAGAAGTGGGACCAGTACCGGCAGGCCGTGGTGGACATGCTGACCAACACCAGCACCACCTACGCGCCCTGGACCATCGTCGAGGCGAACGACAAGCTGTGGGCGCGCATCCGGACGCTGCAGGCGATCGTGGACGCCATCGAGCTCGGTCTCGGCCAGGGGAAGAAACGGCGCAAGGGCTACGAGGGCGAGCGGGAGAAGGACGAGAAGGAGAAGGGCAAGAAGGGGAAGGACGGCAAGAAGGACAAGAAGGGGAAGAAGAACAAGAAGTGACGGCCGACGCGCTCCCCACCCTCGCAGAGCTGGGCTGGACCGAGGCCTTCGCGCGTAACTTCGAACCGTTCGCGCGCGAGGGTCTCGTGCCGGCGCGGATCGCCGTGGAGCACCGCACCAAGTACGAGGTGTACACCGAGGGTGGCGAGGCCGACGCGGCCCTCACCGGCAAGGCCCGCCACGACGCGGAGGCGCGGATCGACCGGCCGGCGGTGGGGGACTGGGTGGCGATGGTGGCGGCGCCGCCCGGGGGGGCGGGCGCCATTCACGCGGTGCTGCCGCGCGCGTCGGCGTTCACGCGCAAGGTGGCCGGCCACGCGCACCAGCAGCAGGTCGTCGCCGCCAACATCGACGTCGCATTCCTCGTCACGTCCCTCAACACCGAGCTCAATCCCCGCCGCCTCGAGCGCTACCTTACGCTGGCGTGGAGGAGCGGCGCGCGGCCCGTCATCGTCCTCACCAAGGCCGACCTCGCCGTGGACGCGGCGGCGCTCGTGCGGGAGGTCGAGGTGGTGGCGGCCGGCGTGACGGTCCTGCTCACCAGTGCGAAGACCGGCCTGGGCATCGAGGAGCTGCGCGCCCTCCTGGCGGACCACAAGACCGGGACGGTCCTCGGCTCCTCCGGCGTCGGCAAGTCCACGCTGATGAACGCCCTCGCCGGATGGGAACGGCAGGACACCGGCAAGATCCGCGAAGCGGACGACCGCGGCCGCCACACGACCACGCGCCGCGAGCTGGTCCGGATGCCGGGCGGCGGGCTCCTCATCGACACGCCGGGGATGCGCGAGCTGGCGCTCAACGAGGCGGGGGACGGGCTCCTCTCGGCGTTCGGCGACATCACGGAGCTGGCTGCGGGATGCGCCTTCCGCGACTGCGTCCACGGCGCGGAGCCGAACTGCGCGGTGAAGGCCGCGGTGGCCGAAGGGGTGCTCTCCGCCGAGCGGCTGGAGAGCTTCCACAAGCTGCTGCGCGAACTGGAGCGGCGCACCGGTTGGGAGGCGAAGCGGGTCTTCGGCGGCGCGGACCCGGACAGCGGGAGGTAGCAGAAAGGGCGCCCCGCTTCCGCGGTGCGCCCCTCATCACTCATCACCCATCTCTGCTCAGGTCGCCGCGTAGCACGTTCTCAACCTCGATGCGGCCCGCGACCTGAGCGTCGATCTCCCCCGCGATCCGCCGGGCCTCCGTCAGGTTCGCCGAAAGCTCGTCCAGGCTCCCCGCCCCGGCCTTGAGGCGCAGGAGATCGAGCCGCAGGTTCTCGAGCGCCGCCACCGCGCTGGCGAGCCGCGCGGCGGCCGCATCCCGCGTCGCGGTCAGGTCGGCGCGCGCCTTGTCGCGCTGACCGGCCAGCGCCGCCTTCGCGGCGTCGCCCCCCTGGGCCATCGCGGTCGAGCGCACGCTCACGCTGTCCTGTCCGAGGCTCGCGAGCGCCTCGTTCAGATCGTCCACCCTCCGGCGCATCGTCTGCGCGTCGGCCTCCAGCCGCCGCAGCACGTCGGGGAGGTCGGCGAGCCCCTTCCGCGTATCCTTGGAGAGTGACGCGAAGAGCGCCGAGGCGGCGAGGCCGATGGCGATCTCGGTCGGGCGGTGCGCGGACGCGGCGGGGAGCGCCCGCCGGTCCATCCCGATGCTCGCGATGCGCGTGAACCACTCCCCCATCCTGCCGCTCCACATCCGGACGCGCAGCGCCTTCAGCGGGTCCTTCGGCGGGAGCCGCCGGCCCGGCACCGCCTGGCCGATCCCGGCCCCGGCGAGAGTGCCGAGGGTGCCGAGGCCGAACGCCGTCCAGAGCGCGGGGAGGACGCCGCCCATATTCATCCAGTCCCAGCTCCACGGCATGATCGCGAGAAGAAGGCCCGAGCCGGCTGCGACCCCGAACGCGGCGAAGGTGAGCTTGCGGACGATCTTCGCCACGAGCGACGGCTCCGCCGCCGACTCGAACGCCAGCTCCTCCTTCTCCTGCAGCGCCCGCTCGCGCAACGCGAGGCGGAGGTCCTCCAGCGTGTACCCGGCGGAGATGACGCGCTGCGTGTACTGCCCCCGGTACAGCCCGTACCCGGCCGCGGGCCCGAACATGACCGCCATCTGGACGATGTTCGGCAGGTGGCCGCCCGCGAGGCTCACGAAGACCGTGAACAGCCCGATCCCCGTCCACACACCGATCAGCATCCGGGCCCCTTCGCCGCGCTGCATCCACAGGCGGATCGGCGTCGGCGTCTCCTTCGCCACCGCCATCGTCTGGGCCACCGCCTCCCCTAGCGCCTCCCCAGTGGGGAAGCGGTCGGCGGGGCTCTTCGCGAGGCAGCGGTCCACCGCCTGCGCCAGCCGGCCGGGGATGCCGGGCGCCACGGACGCAAGGGGGGGCGCCGGCCTGGTGATGTGCATCGCGAGCAGCGCGGGGGTATCGGGCGCTTCGAAGGGATGCCGCGTGCTGAGCGCGTAGAAGCCCACGACACCGAGGGAGTAGAGGTCGCTCCGGCCGTCCACCGGCTCGCCGCACGCCTGCTCGGGGCTCATGTACTGCGCCGTGCCCAGGATCTCCCCCACGCCCGTCAGGCCCGACGGCGTGCCCGCGAACGCGATGCCGAAGTCCGTCACGAGTGCACGGCCCGTCTCCTTCTCGAGGAGGATGTTGTCGGGCTTGATGTCGCGGTGCACGACCCCGCGCAGGTGCGCGTAAGCGAGGGCCCAGGCGACCTCCTGCAGCATGCGCGCGGCCGCGGGGGGCGCCAGCGGGCCTCTCCGGCGGATCCGGTCGCCGAGGGTCTCGCCGTCCACGTACGCCATGACGAAGAGGACGAAGGCGCCGACCTCCTCGACCGCGAAGATCGGCACGATGTTGGGGTGCGAAAGCTTGGCGGAGGTCCGGGCCTCGCGCAGGAACCGGTCCCGGAGGTCGGGGAGCGTGGCCTGCGCCGGGGGCAGGAGCTTGATCGCGACGGGGCGATCGAGCGCGACGTCGCGCGCCAGGAAGACCACGCCCATCCCGCCCCGCCCCAGCTCGCGCTCCAGGGAGTAGCGGCCGGCGAGGGCGCCCTGCAGGGCAAGGAACTCGGGTCCCGGGGTCTCGGGCATCGAGCAATCCTATCGCCCGGCGCGCGGACCGGCTACCGTGGGCCCCGCGCCCGGCCCCCCGGGCACGACCTTGCCCCGCCCGGGATGCCGCGTTTCCTTAGAGCCACCGATGGCCCCTCGAGAGCAGAAGCCGCCGCGCGACGAGCACCTTGGCGAGACCCGGAACATCATCCGGACGATGTTCTGGCTCCTCGGCCCCCTCACGGCCCTGGCGTTCCTGCTGTTCCTCATGGGAGCGGGCGCCATCGGGAGTATCCTCCTCGCCGCGTGCATCTTCTGCTGGGTCACCTTCGGCGGGTACCTCTTCTTCCACTTCACCCTCATCAACCCCGCCGGCAACGCAGTCGGGCGGATCCTCCTCCCGACCGGTAGCTCTACGCCGCCTCCCAAGGCCCTCTCCCACATCGAGGCGATGGCGGTCCGCGGCGACCTGGCCAAGGCCGTGGCGGCGTACAAGGCGGAGATCGCGACCGACCCGGCGGACGTGACGAGCTGCGAGCGCCTCGGCACGCTGGCGATGCGCGAGCTCGGCGACTATGACCTGGCGGTGTGGGCGTATCGCGAGGCGGAGCGCCGGGCCGAGACTCCGGCGCGGAAGTTCGGCTACGGCCTCATCGCCGTGGGGATCTACCGCGACCAACTGAAGGACCGCGGCAAGACCGTTGTGGAGTTGCGGCGCCTGGTGCAGCTCTATCCCACCGCGCCGCGCATCGACGCGCTCCGCGCCGAACTGGACGAGCTCAAGGCGGGACTCTTCGATGACCACGGCGTCTGAGTCGCGGTCCGCGGCGGCGCCCGGCGTCTCCGGCGTCTCCGCCGTCCCCGCCGTCTCCGTGGTGGTCCCCGTCTACAACGAGCGGGACAACCTCGCCCCGCTCCTCGAGGAGATCGCGGCCGCGCTCGCCGGGCGCGCGTACGAGGTCGTGGCGGTGGACGACGGTTCCACCGACGGGAGCGGCGACGCGCTGGTGGCCCTCCGCGCGCGCTTCCCGGCGCTCCGGGTGGTGCGCTTCGCGCGGAACGCGGGGCAGAGCGCGGCGTTCGCGGCCGGATTCCGGGCGGCGCGGGGCGCGGTGCTGGTGACGATGGACGCCGACCTCCAGAACGACCCCGCCGACGTCCCGGCGCTCCTCGCGGCGCTGGAGCGCGCGGGGGTCGAAGCCGCCGCCGGCTGGCGGATGGACCGGCGGGACTCCGGCTGGAAGCTGGTGCAGAGCCGGATCGCCAACGGCGTCCGGAACCGGCTCAACCACGAGACGATCCGCGACACCGGCTGCTCGCTGAAGGCGTTCCGCCGGGAGGCGGTGGCGGACATCCCCTGGTTCATGGGGATGCACCGCTTCCTCCCGACGCTGGTGAAGATGCGCGGCGGGCGGGTGGTGGAGGTGCCGGTGCACCACCGGCTGCGGCGCTTCGGCACCACCAAGTACGGGATGTGGAACCGGGTCTTCCGCGCCCTCGCGGACGCCCTCGCGGTGCGGTGGATGCAGCGCCGCGCCCTCCGCTACGAGATCCGGGACATCGTCGAATGACGCGCACCAAGCGGCTCGACCCGTCGGTCTTCCACCTCCCCGTCGAGCGGATGCGGGAGGGGTACTACAGCGACAAGTACTTCGTCCGCGCCCGCGAGATCCTCCTCGCCGACGGCCACCGTCCGCGCGTGACGATGCAGGTCTTCGCCAAGACCCACGCCTTCCTCGGCGGGATGGACGAGTCGGTCGCGATCCTCAAGCTCTGCGCGGTGGAGTGGAAGGACCTCGTCGTCCACGCCCTCTTCGACGGCGACGAGGTGGAGCCGTGGGAGACGGTGATGCTCATCGAGGGGCCGTACGACGCCTTCGCCCACCTCGAGACCCTCTACCTCGGCGTGATCGCCCGCCGCACCAAGGTCGGCACCAACACCCGGCGGGTGGTCGAGGCGGCGCGCCCCAAGGAAGTGATGTTCTTCCCGGCGCGGCACGACCACTGGCTCGTCCAGACGGGCGACGGCTACGCCGCCCACGTCGCCGGCGCCATCGGCGTCTCCACCGACGCGCAGGCGTCGTGGTGGGGGAGCGAGGGGGTCGGCACCGTGCCCCACGCCCTCATCGCCGCGTACGGCGGCGACACCGTGCGGGCCACGCGCAAGTTCGCCGACCACATGGCGGAGAGCGTGCGGCTCATCACCCTCGTGGACTTCGAGAATGACTCCGTCGGTACCAGCCTCGCCTGCGCCCGCGCCCTCGGCAGGCGGCTCTACGGCGTGCGCCTCGACACCTCCGAGACGATGGTGGACAAGTCGGTGATCCCGCAGATGGGCTCCGCCAAGCCCACCGGCGTCACCCCGCAGCTCGTCCACAACGTGCGCGACGCCCTCGACCGCGAGGGCTTCTCGGGGGTGAGGATCGTCGTCTCGGGCGGCTTCGACGTGGAGAAGATCCGCCGCTTCGAGGAGGCCGGGGTGCCCGTGGATGCCTACGGCGTGGGCTCCTCCCTCTTCACCGGGCGCTACGACTTCACCGCCGACGTGGTGCTGGTGGAGGGGAAGCCGTGCGCCAAGGCGGGGCGGAGCTACCGGCCCAATCCGCGGCTGGAGCGGGTGCCCTAGGGGCCGCGCGGGGGCGGGGTCTTGCGCGGATCCCCGGAATGCATATTTATTCATCGGCAAGAATGACTATGCAAACTCGGACCCTCGCCAGGAGCCGCCCATGACCGCCAGGAAGCCCTCGCCCAAGGAGCAGCCCCCGGAGGCGTTCGGGATTTGAGGCCCTCTGGGCGTCAGAGGTCAGAGGTGAGGGGTGAGAGGGGACGGGAGACGCGACACCGCGTCTCCCGTTTCGTCTTACCTCTCACCTCTCACCTTCCTCACGCTCTCCGCTCGGACCTCCGCATTCGTCCCGATCCCGCCCCGCTGGCATACCCGTTGCGTTGAATAACCCTCGCCGGCGGGCGAGATTTCGCCTCTCGCCGGTGGGAGGCCCCGTGCAGGCGTCGCTGCTCTTCTGGGACGTGGATACGCAGGTGGACTTCATGCGTGCCGCCGGCAAGCTGTACGTGCCGGAGGCGGAGTCCCTCATCCCCAACCTGAAGCGGCTCACCGACCACGCCCACGCGCGGGGCATCCGCATCGTCGCCAGCGCCGACGATCACGTCGGCAGCCACCGGGAGCTCTCCGCCACGCCCGACTTCCGCGACACCTTCCCGGCGCACTGCATGCGCGGCACGCCGGGCCAGGCGAAGATCCCCGAGACGCGGCTCCGGGAGCCGCTCGTGATCGAGCCCGACCGCGAGGCCCCGGTTCCCCTGGCCGACCGCGTCCGCAACCATCCCGGTGACATCCTCTTCCACAAGCACTGGTTCGACGTCTTCACCAACCCCAACGTCGAGCCGGTGCTCGACGTCCTCGACCCCCGGCACATCGTCCTCTACGGCGTCGCGCAGGACGTCTGCGACCGCTACGCCATCGAGGGCCTCCTCGCCCGCCGTCCGTCCGCTAGGCTGTACGCGGTCCGCGACGCGATGAAGCCGATCGACCCCGGCGCGGGGGAGCGGCTCCTCCAGGCGTGGAGCGACCGCGGGGTCACCATCGTGGATACGAACGACATCGTCGTGAAAGGATTGCCCGCGTGACCGCCCCGTTCGGACGCTTCTACCTCCCTGGCCCCACCGAAGTCCTTCCCGAGGTCCTCGCCGCGCAGAACCGGCCCATGATGGGTCACCGCGGCGCCGGCACCGAGGCTCTCCTCGGCGGCATCGAAGGGCCGATGAAGGCCGTCTTCCGCACCCAGAACCCCGTCCTCATCGCCGCCGCGTCGGCCACCGGCTTCATGGAGGCCGCCATCCGCAACGGCGTGCGGAAGAAGGTGCTCTGCCTCGTGAACGGCGCCTTCTCCAAGCGGTTCGCCACCATCGCGGCCGCGTGCGAGAAGCAGGTCCATCTCCACGAGATCCCCCTGGGCGAGACGGCGGAGGCGGACCAGGTCCGCGCGCTGCTCAAGCAGACGGGCGCCGACGCCGTCACCATCGTGCACTCCGAGAGCGCCACCGGCGCCCTCGCTCCCCTCGCGGAGGTCGCGAAGGCGGTGCGCGAGTTCGACGACGTGATGCTCCTCGTGGACGCCGTGACTTCCATGGGGGCCACGCCCGTCGAGACCGACGCCTGGGGCCTCGACTTCGTCCTCACCGGCTCGCAGAAGGCCTTCGCCCTCCCGCCGGGCCTCGCCTTCGGCGTCGCGTCGGCGCGGCTCCTCGAGCGCGCCAAGACGCTGCCGGGACGCGGCATCTACTTCGACCTCGTCCCCTACGACACCGAGATCCGGAAGCGGCAGACGCCCTACACGCCGGCGCTCTCCTTGATCTACGCCCTCGACGCGCAGCTCAAGCGCATCGCCGCGAGCGGCGGCATCGAGGCGCGGTGGGCCCGCCACCAGGCGATGCAGCAGCGGGTCGAGCGCTGGGTCAAGGAGAAGGGCGCCGCGATGGGCGGGCTCGACTTCCTCCCGAAGGCGGGCCGCCGCTCGTGGACGGTCTCGTGCCTCAAGCTCCCCGCCGGTGAGCTCACCGGCGGCGCGGTGGCCAAGCGGATGGAGTCGCGCGGCATCACCATCGGCGCCGGCTACAAGGCGCTCAAGGACACCACCTTCCGCATCGGGCACATGGGCGACCACACCGTCGAGGGGCTGGAGGTCGTGCTGGCCAACCTCGAGGAGGTGCTGCACCGTGGCTGACCGCATCGTCGTGTCGGACAAGCTGGGCGCGGCGGGCCTCGACATCCTGCGGGGCATCGCGGGGTACGAGGTGACCGACGTGGCGGGGAAGGGGCCCGAGGCGCTGGACGCCGTGCTCGGCGACGCCGTCGCGCTCGTCGTGCGCAGCGAGACCAAGGTGACCGCGGCGATGATCGGCAAGGCGCCGCGGCTCAAGGTGATCGGCCGCGCGGGGATGGGCGTGGACACCATCGACGTCGAGGAGGCGTCGCGGCGGAAGATCGCCGTGCTCACGGCCCCCGGCGCCAATTCGAACAGCGTCGCGGAATTCACCTTCGGCCTCCTCCTTGCCGTCGCCCGCAAGGTGTCGGCGTCGGCGGCGTCGCTCGCCGCGGGGAAGTGGGACCGGAAGGCGTTCGAGGGAACGGAGCTCCGCGGCAAGACGCTGGGGCTGATCGGCGTCGGGCGGATCGGCGGCATCGTGGGGTCCATCGGCGCGGGCTTCGGGATGACCGTCATCGGCACCGATCCCCGCTGCACGCCTGAGCAGTCCAAGGCGCTCGGCGCGGAGTTGGTGTCCCTCGACGAATTGCTGCGCCGCGCGGACGTCGTGAGCTTGCACGCCAAGCTCACCCCCGAAACGAAGCACCTTCTCAACGAGGAGCGCCTCCGCGCGATGAAGAAGGGCGTGCTCATCGTGAACACCGCGCGCGGCGCCCTGATCGACGACGCGGCGCTGGTACAGGCGCTCAAGGACGGGCACGTGGGCGGCGCGGCCCTCGACGTGTACGACCCCGAGCCCCTCCCCGCCGACTCGGTGCTCCGCACGGCGCCCAACGTCGTCCTCACGCCCCACCTCGCCGCCTCGGCGAAGGAGGCGCAGACCCGCGTGGCGCTGGAGATCGGCGAGGCGGTGAAGGCGTTCCTCCTGAAGGGCGATCTGAGCGCCGCGGTGAACCGGAAGCAGATCGGCAGGTAGATCGGCGCACCGCTTACCGCTTGCCGCGCACGAGCGCCGGTCCCCGGTCCCCGGTGCGCGGCAGCCGGTGAACGGTGTGCGGCGTACCGTGCGCCGCTATCTTTCTCGCCTATGTCCGACGCACACCCCACCGGCTACGACCCCCAGGCGGTCGAGCGGAAGTGGCAGGCGCGATGGGAGGAGCGGGGCACGCACCGCGTGGACCTCGCCGGCGCGCGCCGCCCCTATTTCAACCTGATGATGTTCCCGTACCCCTCGGCCGAGGGGTTGCACGTCGGGAACCTCTACGCGTTCACCGGTGCGGACATCTTCGGGCGCTTCCAGCGGCTCCGGGGGCACGACGTCTTCGAGCCCCTCGGCTTCGACGCCTTTGGGATCCACTCCGAGAACCACGCCCTGAAGGTGGGGCTTCACCCCGCCGAGCTGATCCCGCGCAACATCGCCACCTTCCGCCGCCAGCTCCGGCGCGCCGGGCTGATGGTGGACTGGCGCTACGAAGTGCAGACCACCGATCCCGCGTACTACAAGTGGACGCAGTGGGTCTTCCTGCAGCTCTTCAAGGCGGGCCTCGCCGTCCGGAAGCGCGCCGCCGTCAACTGGTGCCCCGCGTGCAAGACCGTGCTCGCCAACGAGCAGGTCATCGACGGGTTCTGTGAGCGCCATCCGGACGTCAAGGTCGAGCAGCGGACCCTCGATCAGTGGTTCTTCACGATCACCAGGTACGCGGCGCCCCTCCTCGACCATCTGGCGCAGCTCGACTGGTCGCACTCGACACGCACCCTCCAGGCGAACTGGATCGGCCGCTCGGAGGGGGCGGAGCTGGTGTTCGGCACCCCCGGCGGCCAGCGCATCACCGTCTTCACCACGCGCCCCGACACCCTCTTCGGCGCCACGTACGTCGTCCTCGCCCCCGAGCATCCGCTGGTGGACGAGCTCGTCACGGCGGAATGCCGCGCGGACGTGAACGCGTACCGCCGCCGCGCCGCCGCGACGGACCTCGTCACCCGCCGCGTCGGGGAGAAGGAGAAGACGGGGGTCTTCACGGGCGCCTATGCCCGGAACCCCGCCACCGGCGCCTCCATCCCCATCTGGATCGCCGACTACGTCCTGATGGAGTACGGCACCGGCGCGATCATGGCGGTGCCGGGCCACGACGAGCGCGACTTCGACTTCGCGACGAAGTTCCGCCTCCCGATCGTGCGCGTCATCGCGGGACCGGGACAGGACGCCGCCACGCCTCTCCCGCAGGCCGAGCCCGACGTCCCCGACGGGCGTCTCGTGAACAGCCCCGGCTACGATGGGCGGCCCTGGCTGGAGGCGAAGCGCGCCATCACGCGCTGGCTGGAGGAGAAGGGCCTCGGCAAGGGGGTGGTGAACTACCGCCTGCACGACTGGTGCATCTCGCGGCAGCGCTACTGGGGTCCGCCGATCCCCGTCATCCACTGCGACGCGTGCGGCCCGGTGGCCGTGCCGGAGCAGGACCTCCCCGTCGTCCTCCCGAAGCTGGACGACTACCGCCCTGACGACAGCGGCGTCTCCCCCCTCGCGCGGAACGAGGCGTGGTACCGCGTTCCGTGCCCGCAGTGCGGGAAGCCGGCGCGCCGGGAGACCGACGTCTCCGACACCTTCCTCGACTCGGCGTGGTACTTCCTTCGCTACCCCTCCGCCGACCGCGCCGACGTGGCGTTCGATCCGGCGCTGACCGCGAAGTGGCTCCCCGTGACGACCTACATCGGCGGGAACGAGCACGCCGTCCTGCACCTGATGTACGCGCGCTTCATCACGATGGCGCTCAAGGACCTCGGGCACATCGCCTTCGACGAGCCGTTCCCTCGGTTCCGCGCCCACGGGATGATCGTGAAGGACGGCGCGAAGATGTCGAAGTCGCGCGGCAACGTCGTCGTGCCGGATGCCTACTTCGACCAGTGGGGCGCCGACACCTTCCGGATGTACCTGATGTTCCTCGGCCCGTACCAGGAGGGGGGCGACTTCCGCGACGCCGGGATCGTGGGCATCCGGAGGTTCCTCGACAAGGTGTGGGGGCTGGTGGAGAAGGCGGCGCACCGGCGCACCGACGCACCGGCGCACCAGGGCGTCACCTCGAGCGGCGACGAACTGCTGCGGCACCTCCACCGCACCATCCAGCGCGTCACGGCGGACACGGAGGCGCTCGCCTACAACACCGCCATCGCGGCGATGATGGAGTACGTGAACGCGCTCCAGAAGGGGGAGCCCTCGCGGGCGCTCCTCGAGCCCCTGGTGGTCCTCCTCGCGCCCTACGCGCCGCACTTCGCCGAGGAGTGCTGGGAGCGGCTCGGCCACTCGACCTCCGTGATGGACGCGGCGTGGCCCGCCTTCGACCCCGCACTCGCGGTCGTGGAGCAGGTCGAGCTGGTGGTGCAGGTGAACGGCAAGGTGCGGGCGCGGGTCGCGATGCCCCGCGGCACGGCCGAGGCCGACGCCGTCGCCGCCGCACGGGCGGAGCCGGCGGTCGCCAGGTTCACCGAGGGGAAGCCGCCGCGGAAGGTGATCTTCGTCCCCGACCGGCTGGTGAACATCGTGGTCTGAGCGCGCCGGGCAGCGTCCGGAGCGCCGCCGGGCGCCGGGCCTCGAGGCTCGGCGCCTATTTGCTAATAGATTGCTACGAAATGGGTTACGTGGCGCAAGACCCGCCGCACCGCATCACTCATCACCCATCACTCCTCACTCATGACTCATCACTCATGACTCATCACTCATCACCGCGCCGGCGCGCCCCGGCGCGCGGGCGCCGCTGCAACCCTTCCAGCGGCCGGCGCATCCAGATATCGTGACCGTCATGGCGGACACGATCCCTCTGGCCGAGGCGCAAAGCCTCGTGGCCCGGGCCCGAGCCGGAGACTTCGGCGCGCTGGAGCACGTGTACCGCGCGTACGAGCGGTCGGTCTACACCCTGGCGCGCCGGCTCACCAGGACGCCGGAGGACGCCGAGGACGTGCTCCAGGAGACGTTCCTGGAGGTGTGCCGCTCGCTGGGGAAGTGGCGTGGCGACGGAAGTCTCTGGGGGTGGATCCGGCAGGTGGCGGCGAGCAAGGCGCTGATGCGCTACCGCCGCGAGAAGCTTCGGGCCACGGAGGTCCTCGCCGACGACGCGGCGGTGGGTTCGACGGTGGACGTGCCCCTGCGCCTCGACCTCGAGTCGGCGCTGGAGCGGTTGCCAGAGCGGAGCCGGGCGGTGGTCTGGCTCCACGACGTGGAAGGACTGACGCACGAGGAGATCGCCGAGCTGATGGGGATGACTGCCAGCTTCTCGAAGTCGCAGCTGGCCCGCGCGCACCAGAAGCTGCGTGCGTGGCTCGGAGAGGAAGGAGCGGGACGATGAGCGGTGAACGGCATGCCACGGCGGAGGAGCTCCTCGCCGTGCGGGATGGCGAGGGGAGCGCGTGGGCGAAGGCGCACGCGGCGGGCTGCGCGGAGTGCGGCGGGGAGCTGTACCGGCTGGAGCAGGTGCGGTCGCAGCTCCGGGCGCTCCCGGTCTTCGTGCCGCCGCGCGACCGGTGGGGGGTGGTGGCCGAGCGGGCGAGGCGGGAGCGGCGGCAGCGGCGGCTCTCCGGCGCGGCGGGCCTCGCCGCCGCGGCGGCGCTGGGCGGCCTGCTCCTGGTGGCGGTCCAGGGGACGCGCCCCGACACCCTCAAGGCGCAGACGACGCTCCGCTCGGCGATGGCGCGCTCGCAGGCGATGGAACAGGTCCTCCAGGGCGTGGATCCCGACGCCCGCGCCCTCGGGGGCGATGCGGCCGGGGCGGTGGTGGACCTGCAGCGGCGGCTCGAGACGATCGACGCGCGGCTGGGCGATCCCGCGCAGTGGGGGAACGATCCGGCCCACCAGGCGCAGCTGTGGAACGAACGGGCGGGTCTCTTGTCGGCGCTCGTGGACGTGCACACGACGCACGTCGCGTACGCCGGTCTCTAACGCGAAGGAGCAGTCACGATGCGACGGCAGTCCTTGAAGGCGATGGGCCTCACCCTGACCATGCTGTCCGCGGTGGCCGTCGCCGTGGCGGCGCAGGATCGGCCGACCGCGCCGCCCGAGCCCCGGGAGCGCGAGCGGGCGTTCACCTTCTCGTTCGGCCCGGGCAATGAGGGCTACACAGTGATGCGGCGGGGGCGGCTCGGCATCCTCGTGGACCTCACTCCCGATCAGGCGCGCGATTCGGTGGGCGCGCGCGTGGCGGGCGTGACCCCCGGCGGCCCCGCCGACCGGGCCCAGGTGCATACCGGCGACATCGTGGTGCGGCTCAACGGCACGCGGCTCGCGGCCCTCGGCGGCAACGCGGACGAGTCGGACGACCAGTCCCGGCCCGGGATGCGCCTGATCGAGATCGCGTCGCGCCTCGACCAGGGAGACACCGTGCGCCTCGAGCTGCGGCGCGACAACCGCCCGGTGACGGTGACGTTCCAGGCGGGGGAGTCGGAGGCGGACGCGGTCGTGCGGAGCTTCAGCGAGGCGGTGCCGTTCATGGGCGAGAGGCTCCAGGCGGACGGTGGGGGCGAAGGCCGGGTGATGATCCGCATCGGCGGGCCGCTGGCCGACCTCGAGCTGGTGAAGGTGAACGCTGGCCTCGCGGACTACTTCGGCACCTCCGAGGGACTGCTCGTCGTGGATGCGCCGGGCGACTCCTCCCTCAACATCCGGGCGGGGGACGTGATCCTCAGCATCGGCGGCCGCCGTCCCACCAGCCCCGCGCACGCGCTGCGGATCCTGGGCACGTACGAGGCGGGCGAGAGCGTGGCGTTCGAGGTGATGCGCCAGAAGCACCGCATCACGGTGAACGGCAGGATGCCGGCGGAGAACCGTCGCTGGCGCACCATGCACAACTCGCTCGAGATGCCGGGTATGCCGGGCATGCCGGACATGCCGGAGCACCCCGGCATAGTGCGGATCATGATGGACGAGGAGACCTGAGAGCCAAGGTGAGAGGGTAAGAGGTCAGAGGTGAGGGGAGACGCGAGACAGGGGGCTGCGCCGGGACCGGCGGGCCCCCTGTTCCTTCTCGCCCTTCACGTCTTTCGTCCCCCCCTATTGACATCCTTCCCCGTGTTGCCGCATTTGGAGTGCATACACCCCTGATGTGGAGGCGGCGAATGGATCTGTGGCAGATCGCTCACGTGATCGCGCGGCTGCTCTTCAGCGTGCTCTTCCTGAAGTCGGGGTACGCCCACCTCACGAAGGTCAAGATGATGGGTGGCTACGCGAAGGCGGTCGGCCACGTGCCGGCTCCGGAGCTGGCGACCATCGTGACGGGCTTCATGATGCTGGGAGGGGGACTGAGCATCCTCCTCGGGTACCATCCGCGCATCGGCGCGGGGCTCCTCATCCTCTTCCTCGTGCCGACGGCGTTCATCATGCACGGCTACTGGAAGATCCAGGACCCGATGCAACGTGCCGGCGACGAGGCCCACTTCTGGAAGGACATCGCTTTGGCGGGCGCCGCCCTCTTCATCCTAGCCGATCCGCACTGGCCGTGGCCGTGGACACTGGGGTGATCCAGGCATCGTCTCTGTAAGGCATTGCGAACCAGGTACTTGTGGAAAGGCGCCGGCTCTTCGGCGCCTTTCTCGTTATAGGGCATGCTGTTACATCTTGACATATCGCACGTTATTACGTACGTTATTCCTGACGTCATAGCGTGCCGCGAATCTCAGGGAGGGCCGTATGGAAAAGCACCACCATGACTGGCCGTTCGGCGACATATTCGGCGCGGGGTTCGGCCCGCGGTTCTGGTCGTTCCATTGGCCGGAGGGAGGCCGGGGGCCGCGGCGCCGGCGCCAGCAGGTCTTCGAGTCGGGGGAGGTGAAGTACGTCATCCTCCGCCTCCTGAAGGAAAAACCGAGCCACGGCTACGAGATCATCAAGGCGCTCGAGGAGCGGATGGGCGGGGGGTACACGCCCTCGCCGGGGACGGTCTACCCGACGCTGCAGCTGCTCGAGGACCAGGGGTACGTGCGGGCGGTGGAGGCGGAAGGGAAGCGCGTCTACCACATCACCCCCGAGGGCGAGGCGTTCCTGGAGCAGCACCGGGACGTCATCGACGAGATCTTCGAGCGGGTGCGGGACACGGTACGCGGATTCGCCGGCGGGAAGATGGGCGAGGTGAACCAGGCGTTCGCACGGGTGGCGCGGGCGACCTACAAGCAGGTGTGGCGGATCGGTCCCGATGATCCGTCGCTCGTCCAGGTGGCGGAGGCGCTGCGCAAGGCGGCCGAGGAGATCGAAGGGCTCCGCGAGCGCTCGGCGCCCGCCAGTGAGCCGGAGGGCAGCGCCAAGTAGTTGGCAGACGCGCAGACGCCAAGTGGTGTGAAGTGGATCGGGAATCGGTCCGTTACGAACCGAAGGTGGGCTAGTGTCCAGTGCTGCACTGGGTACTGGCCCACCCTCGCGTCGGGGCGACTGGCTCCCGATCCGTTGGCACTGTAGTACCACTGCGCGTCTGCGCGTCTGGACACTACTGCGCACTGTCAACCTGCCCCCTGTACGAGGCCGCGCCCCGCAGTAGCGCCACCGCCCCTGACAGGCATATTTCCAGCCCATGACACGCACCTCGGTCTCCGCTCCCTACCTCCCGGAGCGGATCGGTCGCCTCTTTGAGATCGCCACGAACCTCTTCTGGAGCTGGGACCGGGATGCCCGGGCCCTGTTCCGCACCCTCGACCGGTCCCTGTGGCACCGCACCCGCCACAACCCGTTGGAGCAGCTGCGGCGGGTGGCGCCGGAACGCCTGGCGGACTGCGCGCGGGACCCCCATTTCCTGAAGCTCTACGACGGCGTCACGGCGACGCTCGACCGCAATGCGACGAGCGCGGACACCTGGTACGCCCGTGAGTACGCGGACATCGCCACCCGGCCGGTCGCCTACTTCTGTGCGGAATTCGGGCTCCACAACTCGGTGCCCATCTACTCGGGCGGCCTCGGCGTCCTGGCGGGCGACCACTGCAAGGCGGCGTCGGACCTCGGCGTGCCGCTAGTGGGGGTGGGCCTGCTGTACACGAAGGGGTACTTCGACCAGCGGGTGCGCCTCGACGGGTGGCAGGAGGACAGCGACGAGCCCTTCGACCCGCTGACGGCGCCGCTCGAGCAGCTCTACGGGCCGAAGCGGGAGCCGTTCCTGACGGTCGTCCGCACGTCGGGGCGGCCGGTGCACGTGGGGGCGTGGTTGATGCGGGTCGGGCGGGTGCCGATCTACCTCCTCGACACCAACCTGGAGGTGAACCACCCGGAGGATCGCGAGCTGTCGAGCCGCCTCTACGCGGGCGGGCCCGAGCTGCGGCTCCGCCAGGAATGGGCGCTCGGCGTGGCGGGGGTGCGGGTGCTCCGCGCCATGGGACTCGATCCCGGCGTGTGGCACGCGAACGAGGGGCACGCGGCCTTCATGATGGTGGAACGGCTGCGCGAGCAGATCACGGCCGGCGCATCGTTCGAGCAGGCGCTGGCGCAGGTCCGGGCCACCACGGTGTTCACGACGCACACCCCGGTGCCCGCCGGGCACGACATGTTCTCCGAGGACCTGGTGGCCCAGTGCGCCGGTCCCGTGTGGGAGGAGATGGGGATCAGCCGGGAGGCGTTCATGCACCTCGGCTACCACCCGGTCCGGGACCACGGGCAGTTCCATATGGCGGTGCTCTCGATCCGCTGCGCGGCGAAGGTGAACGGCGTGGCGAAGCGGCACGGCGAGGAGTCGCGGCGGCTGTGGCGGGACCTGTGGCCCGACCGGCCGAGCGCGAAGGTCCCGATCGGATACGTGACGAACGGCGTGCACCAGCCGACGTGGATGTCGCACCGCATCCAGGCGCTCCTCGACATGCACCTGGGCGCCGAGTGGCACTGGCGGATGGACGACCCGGAGTTCTGGCAGAAGGCCCTCACCCTCGACGACCAGGTGCTCTGGTACGTCCATATGGAGTTGAAGGCGATCCTCCTGAGCTTCATCCGCGAGCAGGCGCGGCGCCGCTGGGCCGAGGAGTGGAAGGAGGCGGCGCACGTGGTGGGGGCGGGGACGCTGCTCGCTCCGGAGGCGCTGACCATCGGCTTCGCACGGCGGTTCGCCACCTACAAGCGCGCGTCGCTCCTGTTCCGCGACTTCGAGCGGCTGCGGAAGATCCTCGTGAACCCGTGGCGGCCGGTGCAGATCATCTTCTCGGGGAAGGCGCATCCGGCCGACGATCCTGGGAAGAAGGTGCTGCAGGAGATCTACGAGTTCTCCCGCGACCCGCGGCTCGAGGGCCGGGTCGCGTTCCTCGAGGACTACGACCTCCACCTGGCGCACCGGCTGGTGCAGGGCGTGGACTTGTGGGTCAACCTCCCGCGGCCGCCCCTCGAGGCGTGCGGGACGAGCGGGATGAAGGCGGCGCTGAACCTGGTGCCGCAGCTCAGCACGCTCGACGGATGGTGGCACGAGGGGTACGACGGGCTGAACGGCTGGGCCATCTCGCCGACGGACGAGGAGATGGCGGCCGACACGGCCGACGCGGCCGATGCGGAGCAGCTGTACCGCCTCCTCGAGGAGGAGATCGTGCCGGCGTACTTCGACCGCGACTCCGACGGAGTGCCGCTGCGCTGGACGCAGAAGATGAAGCATGCCCTGCACGCGGCGGGCGCGCGGTTCACGTCGCGGCGGATGGTGCAGCAGTACGCGCGGCAGTACTACGTCCCGGCGCTGCGCGGCGAGACGTCCGGCGACGACGCGCCGACGGCCTGAGCGGGAGGTTCCCCGGGGGGCCCGGCATGACCACACCCTCGCGATCCCATCGGTGGCGCACCGTCCCGGCGCCGCCCCTCGCCGTCGGCGGCACCGACGGCCCCGCGGAGGTAGTGCACGTCGTCGCCGAATACGCGCCGTTCGCGCGGACCGGCGGTCTGGCGGAGGCCGTGGCGGGCCTCGCCAAGTGGCAGGCGAGTGCGGGAGTGCCGGTCGCCGTCATCCTGCCCCTGTACCGCAGCGTCCGCCGCATGGCGCCCGCGCTGATGGCCGTGGGACGGCCGATGACCGTCGAGGTGGGTCCCCGCACCGAGCCGTTCCGCCTGCTCCGGCTCTACTCCCCTCCCGGCACGCCGCGCGTGTACTTCATCGAGCACGACGGCTACTTCGACCGGCCGGGGCTGTACGGCACCGGGGGCGAGGACTTCGGCGACAACGGCTTGCGGACGGCCTTCTTCGCGGCGGCCGCGCTCGCGGCGCTGCCGCGGGTGAGCCGCACGCCGCTGGTCCTGCACGCCCACGACTGGCACGCGGCGCTCGCCCCGGTCTACCTCCGCACGCGGTACGGCGGCGAGGCCTACTACGACCGGGTGCGCAGCGTGCTCTCCGTGCACAACGCCGCGTTCCACGGCCACTTCTCCCCCGAGATTCTCCGCGTGGTCGGTCTGCCGGAGTGGCTCTGGGACTGGCGCTACCTGGAATGGTACGGCCGCGCCAACTACCTGAAGGGCGGGATGGCGTTCGCCGATCAGGTGGTCACGGTGAGTCCCAACCACGCCGCGGAGCTCCGGACGCCGGTCGGCGGGTTCGGGCTGCACGACGCCTTCATCGCGCTCGGCGACCGCTTCTCGGGCATCGTGAACGGGATCGACCAGACGCTCTGGGATCCGGAGCACGACGCCCACCTGCCGTCGAACTACTGGATCGCCGACCTCTCGGGGAAGCGGCGCTGCAAGGCGTCCATCCAGCGCGCCTTCGGCCTCCCGCAGCATCGCGACGTGCCGCTCGTCGGATTGACGGGGCGCTTCGTGACCCAGAAGGGGCTGGACCTCGTGATCGGCGGCGCCGCCGCTCTGCTCGGGACCGGGGCGCAGTTCATCTTCTCGGGCCACGGCGAGCCGCGGCTCGAGGCGGCGCTCACCGACTTCGCCGCCCACTCGCACCAGCGTGCGGGGGTGAAGATCCAGTTCAGCGAGCGGCTGGCGCACCGGCTGATGGCGGGCGCGGACTTCTTCCTCGTGCCCTCCCTTTATGAGCCGTGCGGGCTGACGCAGATGGAGTCGCAGCGGATGGGCACCGTCCCGATCGTGCGGCGCGTCGGGGGACTGGCGGACACGGTCGCGGACGGCGTGACGGGCTTCCAGTTCGACGCCTTCACGCCGGAGGCGCTGGTGGAGGTGGTGCGCAGGGCGGTCGCAGTGTACGCGGATCCCGTCCGATGGGAGGCGATGGTGCGCGAGGCGATGGTGCGGGACTTCTCGTGGGGCCCGTCGGCGGAGGCCTACGCGGCGGTCTATCGCAGGGCGCTGGCCACGGCGCCGGCGGCCGGGTGACCCGGGTGGACTTCGTCCTCGGTCTCCACAGTCACCTGCCGTGGGTCCTCCACCACGGGCGCTGGCCGCACGGCTCCGATTGGCTGTGCGAGGCGGCGCTCGACGCCTACCTCCCGCTCCTCGAGGTACTGCACGGCCTGGCGTCGCGCCGCGTGCCGGCCCCGGTGACGCTCGGCATCAGCCCCATCCTCGCGGCGCAGCTCGCCCATCCCGACTTCGCCACGGAGTTCGAGGCGTTCCTCGCGCAGCGGATCGCGGCGTGCGGCGAGGCGCGGCGGACCCTCCCGGAGACGGGGGAGGCGCACCTCCTGCCGCTGGTGGACTTCTGGGAGGCGCGGCTCAAGCGCCTGCGCGCGCTGTTCGAGGCGGAGGACCACGACCTGCCCGGCGCGTTCGGCGTGCTCGAGGACTGCGGGCGCCTGGAGATCATCACGTCGGCGGCGACACACGGATTCCTGCCGCTCCTGGCGAGGGACGAGAGCATCCGGCTGCAGCTGGCGGTGGGGCGGATGGAGCACCGGCGGCTGTTCGGGCGCGACCCCGCGGGCGCGTGGATCCCCGAGTGCGCGTACCGCCCTCGCGGCTTCTGGCAGCCGGTGCCCGATGCCCCCAACCCGCGGATCCGGCCGGGCATCGAGGAGTTCCTGGCGGAGCAGGGGCTGCGCTTCTTCTTCACCGATGCGCACCTCGCCCAGGCGGGGAACGCCCTCGGCGGGTACGCGGACGTCCCCCTCGGCGCCGAGCGGTTCGACGCGGAGCGGCACGACGCGGGGCGGTACCGCGCCGCGCCGTCGGTGCGCACCCCGTACCGCGCCTATCGCGTGGCCTCCGCCGGCGGTCGCGGTACGGCGACGGCGCTGGTGCGCGACCCGCGCTCCTCGGTGCAGGTGTGGAGCCGCCAGGAGGGCTACCCGGGGGACGAGGCGTACCTCGAGTTCCACAAGATCCGCTGGCCGGGCGGGCTCAAGCTGTGGCGCGTCTCCTGGCCGGGCTCCGACCTCGGGGCCAAGCAGCCCTACGACCCCGGCGCCGCGCTCGCCCGCGCGTCACTCCACGCGTCGCACTTCGTATCGGTGCTCGCCGGGCTCGCCGACGGCGGCGGTCCGGCCGACGGCCTCGTGGCCGTGCCGTTCGACACGGAGCTGTTCGGCCACTGGTGGTTCGAGGGAGTGGACTTCCTCGCCGCCACGTACCGCGGCCTCGCCGGACATCCGACGGTGCGGGCGGTGACCGCGTCGCAGCACCTCGCCGAACGTCCGCCCGTCGAGACCGTTCAGCTCGCCGAGGGGTCGTGGGGCGCGGGCGGCGACTTCTCGATGTGGCTCAACCCAGGGACCGCGTGGACGTGGCGGCGGCTGTGGCCGCTGGAGGAGCGGTTCTGGAGCGCGGCGCGCGGCGCGCTCGGCCTGCCCGCGGCGCACCCCGTGCTGGCGCAGGCGGCGCGCGCGCTGCTGCTGGCGCAGGCGTCGGACTGGCCGTTCATCATCTCGACGGGCGCCGTGGCCGACTACGCCGAGCGGCGTTTCACCGGGCACTGCGATGCCGCCGAGCGCCTCGTCGGCGGGCTGGAGGCGGCGGCCGCGGGCGGCGACCTGGGCGGCGTGACGCGGTTCGCGGAGGAGGAGCGCCGCCGCGACGACTGCTTCCCCGAGGTGCTCGCCGCCCTCGCGGGCGTGCTCCGCGCGAGCGGAGCCCCCGGCGCGGCCTGAGGCGCGGCGCGTGCGCGCGGTCGTCGTCCACGGCCACTACTACCAGCCCCCCCGCGAGAACCCGTGGATCGAGGTCGTCGAGGCGGAGGCCACGGCGGCGCCGTCCCACGACTGGAACGAGCGGATCGAGCGCGAGTGCTACCGGGCGGTGACGGCGGCGCGCGTCCCCACGGTGGACGGCCGCATCGCACGGATCGAGAACGCGCTCGCGTGGACCAGCTTCGACGTCGGACCGACGCTGCTGAACTGGCTGGAGCGCGAGGCCCCCGACACGTACGCGCAGATCCTCGCGGCGGACCGCGCGAGCCGGGTGCGCCTCGGCTTCGGGAACGCGCTGGCCCACCCCTACCACCACGTCATCCTCCCGCTCGCATCCCGCCGTGACAAGGTCACCGAGGTCCGCTGGGGCATCGCCGACTTCCGGCGCCGCTACGGCCGCGCGCCGGAAGGATTCTGGCTCCCCGAGACGGCGGTGGACGCCGAGACCCTCGACGTCCTCGCCGCGGAGGGGATCGCGTTCACCGTGCTGGCGCCGCACCAGGTCGCGCGGCCCCCCGCCCGCGGGATGCCCGGGCGCTATCGCACGGCCTCGGGACGCGAGCTCTCCGTGTGCATCTACGACGGCCCCCTCTCGCACGACGTGGCGTTCGGGTCGGCGCTCGAGGACGGCGTGGCGTGGGCGCGAAGGCTGCTGGCCGGCGCGGACGACCGCCCATCCGTCGTCGCCGTGGCGACGGACGGCGAGACCTTCGGCCACCACCATCGGTTCGGCGAGATGGCGCTGGTGCGGATGCTCGCGGAGGTGCGGGAGGCGCGCGGCGCGACCCTCTCCAATTTCGCCGCGATCCTCGCCGCGCAGCCCCCGGCGGAGGAGGTGCAGCTGGTGGAGCCCAGCTCGTGGAGCTGCGTGCACGGGGTGGAGCGGTGGCGCGGCGACTGCGGCTGCCGCACGGCGCCGGAGAAGGGCTGGCACCAGCGCTGGCGCGCGCCGCTCCGCGCGGCGGTGGAGTGGCTGGGGGGGGAGCTCCACGCCGTGTATGCGCGCGACGGCGGTGCCCTCTTCGCCGAGCCGTGGGCCGCGCGGGACGCGTACGCGGCGTCGTTCGGGACGCCGGGCCGGTCCGACACGTCGTTCGTCGGCGAACACGCGGCCCGCCCTCTCTCCGACGCGGAGTCGGTGCGCGCGCGGGAGCTGCTGGAGATGGAGCGGGACGCGCTGCGGATGTTCACGTCGTGTGCCTGGTTCTTCGATGACCTGGGCGGCCTCGAGCCCCTCCAGGTGCTGCGGTACGCCGCGCGCGCCATCGAGCTCGCCGGCCCCGAGGCGGCGCGGCTCGACACGGGATTGGCGCTCCGCCTCGCCGGCGCCGTCAGCAACGACCCCGTCGTGGGCGACGCGCGCCGCATCTACCTGGACCACGCCCGGCCGGCGCTGCCGCCGGTCGCCCGCGTGGCCGCGTCGTACGCGGCCGCCCGGCGCGTCGTCCCCGGGTGGCCGGCCGACCGCGCCTACTGCTACGCCGCCGCGGAGCGGGGCGATCGGATCGGCCTCACGCACCTGCGGACCGGCCGCACGTGGTCGGCGCAGGTCGGCGTGCAACGGAGCGGCGAGCTGCAGGTGGCGGTCCGCGTCGGAATGCCCGGGGCCAAGCCCGTGACGCTGCAGGTCGCCGAACTGTTCGAGCGGGAGCGGGGGGCGGTGCGTGCGGCGCTCACCGCGGCCCTCGCCGCGCGCGCCCTCGCTCCCGACGACACGACGGCGCTCCAGGCCGGCGCCGCGGGCGCCGCCGAGGTGTACGCACGGGCGCTGATGCGGGCGGTGCGGGTGCTGATGGCGGGGGGCGCGGAAGCCCCGACCGGGGACGTGACGGCGCTGCTCGACCTCTTCGCGCTGCAGTGCTGGCCGGTGCCCTTCGAGGTGCAGACGCAGTTCTGGCGCTGGTGGTCGGCGCTCCCCGCCGGCGAAGCGCACACCCTCGCGTCCCTCGCGCGGCGGCTGGGCTTCGCCACCGAAGTTGACTGAGGTGGAGCCGATCCGGTTCGCCTTCGGGATGCACAACCACCAGCCGGTGGGCAACTTCGATCACATCTTCGCCGATCACGTGCGCGACGTGTACCGGCCCTTCCTCGAGCGGATCGCCGCGCACGGCTTCCTCCCCGTGGCGCTCCACCTCTCGGGCCCGCTCCTCGAATGGCTCGAGACGCACGAGGGCGCCGGCTACCTCGACCTCGTGGGCCGGCTCGCCGCCGAGGGCCGCGTGGAGCTGCTCCTGGCGGGGTTCTACGAGCCCGTCCTGGCGGCGCTCCCCCGCGCGGACCGCCTCGAGCAGATCGGCTGGATGCGGGAGGCGCTGCGCCGGCGCTTCGGAGTGGACGCGCAGGGGCTCTGGCTCACCGAGCGTGTCTGGGAGCCGGAGCTCGCGGCCGACCTCGCCGACGCGGGGGTGCGCTTCGCGCTGGTGGACGACCGCCACTTCCTCGTCACGGGGTTCGAGCGGGAGCAGCTGCACGCGCCGTTCCGCACGGAGAGCGGCGGCAAGGGCGTCGCGCTCTTCCCGATCGACGAGCACCTCCGCTATCTCGTGCCCTTCCAGCCGCCGGCCGACGTCGTCGCGTACCTCGAGCGGTTGCGCGACGACGGCCACCGCCTCGCGGTCCTCGCCGACGACGGGGAGAAGTTCGGCGGGTGGCCGGGGACGCAGGAGTGGGTGTACCAGCGCGGCTGGCTCGACCGGTTCCTGGAGGCGATGAGCGCCGCGGCGGCGCGCGGCGTGCTGCGCCTCAGCACCTTCGCCGAGGCGCTGGCCGAGACGCCGAGCGGCGGGCTCGCGTACCTCCCCACGGCGTCGTACCGGGAGATGGAGGCGTGGGCGCTGCCGCCTCGCGCGGCGGGCCGCCTGCGACACCTCGAGCACGAGCTGGGGGAGGCGCGGATCGCGGGCCCCGACGGCGCGCTCGTCCGCGGCTCCCACTGGCGCAACTTCCTCGTGAAGTACCCCGAGGCCAATCGTGCCCACAAGAAGATGCTGGCGCTCTCGGCGCTGTGCCGCGAGCGGGGCGATCCCCCCGCGGCGCGTCGCGCGATCGGCCGCGCCCAGTGCAACGACGCCTACTGGCACGGCGTCTTCGGCGGCCTCTACCTCCCCCACCTCCGCGCGGCGGTGTGGCACCACCTCGCCCTCGCCGAGCGCGAGCTGCGGGCGGGCGAGCCCCTCGCGTACGAGGTGCGCGACGTGGACGGTGACGGCAACGACGAGGTGTGGATCCACTCGGCCGCCTGTTCCGTGCTCGTGGCGCCGGCCCGCGGCGGCGCGATCGAGGAGCTCACGCTGCTGCCGGGCCTCACGAACCACACCGGCGCGCTGACCCGCCGCCGGGAGGCGTACCACGACGCCGGCCTGCACCCCCAGGAGGACCACCCGGGCCACCCGCCCACCGACCACGAGGACCGCGCGCTGTTCGTGGACCGGGTCCTCCCCGCAGCCCTCCCGTTCGAGAAGTACGTTTTCGGCGACTTCGCGCCCCTCGCCAGCTGGGCGCGCGCGCGGATGCGGTTCGCCGTCGACGCGTCAGGCGGCGAGGTACGCGTACGCCTCGAGCCCGAAGGCGGCTACGGGAACCTGTCGAAGGAGATCGCCGTCGCGGCCGACGGGCGCGTCTGCGTGCGCTACCGGCTGGCTTTCCAGGGCCCGCTCGGCGAGGGACGATTCGCCCCCGAACTCTCCTTCGGAGCGCCCCTCGCGATGCGCGTCGAGCCGGACGCTCCCCTATGGCAATTCCCGATAGAAACTGTCGCCAAATCCGAACGGGGGCTGGAGAAGACGCTGCAGGGCATGTCGTTCACGCCCCTCTGGCCTGCCGGGCTGACGGAGTGCGCGATCACGCTCTTGCCGCCGGGTTCCGAGGAATAGCGCGCGACGGCGCGGCACGACGGTTGCCGTCCAAGAAGCTGGGCACCGACCCCCAACCTGGACGGAGCATATGCCCGCCATCGTCAGTCTCACCGAAGGCGCCGGCCGCACACTGGAACTGGAAGAGGCCGGCCGCGCCCTGCAGTTCACGCTTCTTCCCCACCCGCCGGACGACCTCCTCGCGGCGCTCGCGGCGCTCCCGCTCGTTGGCGAAGGGAAGCGCGGGCAGCTCACCAACGTGCTGCGCCGCATCGAGGGCGAGGCGACGCTCACCATCGCCGACCGCACCGGCGGCCGGAAGAAGCGCGCGCACGCCGAGACGCTCGCCCTGTACCGATCGCCGCGGGTCGACGTGCCGCCCTTCGCCCTGCGGCCCGAGAGCGCGCTCGACCGCATCTCGGCGACCTTCGGCAGCCAGGACATCGACTTCCCCGACCATCCCGACTTCTCGGCGCGGTACCTCCTGCGCGGAGACGACGAGGGGGCGGTCCGCCGTGCCTTCACGGCCGACGTGCTGAACGCACTGGAGCGCCATCCGCTCTGCGTCCTCGCCGGCGTCGGGCCGCGGCTTGCGTACCTGGAGCCCAACTACCCGGTCTGGCCCGGTGCGCTCGACGCCTTCGTCTCCCGGGCGCTTGCGCTGTTCCGCTGGTTCGAGCGGTAGCGCCCGCGCCGACCGGCTGTGGCCGCGGTCACACCCCGGACGGGGGATCCCGGGTAGATTGCGGAGCGTGTACCGGAACCGGACCCGAGCAGGAGTGGACGCCGTGACGCCGCTGAGATCCCCGCACCTCGCGTTCGCCCTCGTGACGGCCCTGGCGGCCGTCGCCTGCAGCAGCGACGTCAACCGCCCCGAGAACGTGGATCCCCAGGCCGTCGCCGCGGGCGTCTCGGGCCTCACGAACCAGTTCTCCACCAACCTCGCCTTCCAGAGCCTGCGCGAACTCTCGGGCTCCTTCAGCTTCAGCGCCGTCGCCGGGGCCGCCACAGCGGCCGCGGTCGTGCTGCCGCCCCTCCCCGGCGCCTCGTACAGGCTCACGCTCTCGAGCGCGCAGCGGGCCGCGCTGCTCGGGCTCTCGCTGCGCAGTCCGGCGTCGCCACAGGCCATCTTCCCCCTGAACGTGCTGGGCAAGACGCTCGTGTGGGACACGACCCTCAACCGCTACGCGGTGGATTCGGCGGCGACGGGCGCACCCGCAAACGGCGTGCGCTTCAAGCTGTACCTGGTCGGGGACACCGTCCTCCACAGGCCGCAGAAGCCGCTGATCGTGGTCGGCTACGTGGATCTCACCGACCTGAGCAACGCCCAGGCCAACAAGATCGGCGTGCTGATCCGCTATCTCTCCCAGACGATCGCCGACTACACGATCACGGGGACCTTGAGCACCGCGGGCATCGGGCTCGGCGCGCAGGGGTACATCACCGACGGGACGGCACGCCTCGACTTCAACCTGCAGAACCAGATCACCATCGCGGGGATCGGAGTCAGCTACACGCTCACGGGGTCGAACGGCTTCCAGGCCCTCGTCCAGATGTCCCTCAACCTCGGGACGGGGAGCACCACGGTGCTCTGGCGGGTGTCCAACGGGGGGAACTCCGTGGAGGTGGACCTGACCGCGACGGACAGCAGCGCCGCCGGGAATATCCTCTTCAACGGCGTGACGGTCGCGACCGTGACCGGCACGGAGGGGGATCCCACGATCGTCGGGGTCGCCGGCCATACGCTGACGGCGCAGGACCTCCAGGCGCTGCGGGACATCTTCATCGGCTTCGGTGAGCTGATGGGCCAGGTGGACGGCGTCTTCGGCCCGGCGCAACTCATCTTCAACTAGACGTTCTCCCCGGGAGTGGACGGGCGGCCCCGACCGGGCCGCCCGTCGTGCGTTCGGGGCGAAGGCCCGCCCCAGCCCCGGCACACACGCGGCCCCGACCGGGCCGCCGGTTGTGCTGCACCGGGGGCGATGGGTATCGTCCCCTTCTATGCGTATCCCCCTGGCTCTGGTCCTATGCGCCGCCGTCGCGGCGCCCCTGCACGCCCAGTCCGACGCGGCCCTCCTCCGCCGCGCGCTGCGACTGCACCGCGCGGTCCCGATGGTGGACGGGCACAACGATCTCGCCGAGAACGTCGCGGGCCGCTTCAGCAACTCCTGGGACAGCGCGAACATCGCCCTCCCGGACACGGAGCTGATGACGGACATCCCCCGCCTCCGGGCCGGCGGCGTGGGGGCGCAGTTCTGGTCCATCTGGGTCTCACCGGGCGCCGGGGCACGGCGCGGCTCCCTGCGCCTCAGCCTCGAGCAGATCGACCTGGTGAAGCGGATGATCGCGCGCTGGCCCGGCACCTTCGAGCTCGCGCGGACCGCCGCCGACATCACGCGCATCCACCGGCAGCACCGGATCGCGTCGCTGTTGGGCGTCGAGGGCGGGCACGCGATGGAGAACTCCCTCGGGGTGTTGCGCGAGTACTACGAGCTGGGCGTCCGCTATATGACGCTGACGTGGATGAACGGGCTCGCCTGGGCCGATGCGGCGGGTGGCGACACGATCCGCGCCAACGGTCTGTCTCCCTTCGGCCGCGAGGTCGTTCGCGAGATGAACCGGCTCGGGATGCTCGTGGACCTTGCGCACGTCACCGACTCGGTGATGGTGCAGGCGATGCGCGTCTCCACGGCGCCGGTGATCTTCTCGCACTCCTCGGCGCGCGCCCTCACCGACGTGCCGCGTAACGTCCCGGACGACATCCTGCGGATGGTGCGGGCCAACGGCGGCATCGTGATGGTGAACTTCTACTGCGGTTTCGTGGATTCCGCCTGGGGGCGGTACGAGAGCGCGCGGCAGGCGCAGCAGCGGGAGCTGCGGGCCCGGTTCGGCAGCGACACGGCGGGGCTGCGTGCGGCGAGGGAAGCGTGGAACGCCGCGAACCCGTCGCCGGCGCCACCGGGCGTCGGCGTCGTGGCGGACCACATCGACCACATCCGCGATGTGGCCGGCATCGACCACGTCGGCTACGGCAGCGACTTCGACGGCATCGACTGCGAGCCGCAGGGCCTCTCGGACGTGTCCATGTTCCCCCGGCTCACCGCCGAGCTGTTGCGTCGCGGCTACAGCGACCGCGACGTGGAGAAGGTGATCGGCCTCAACTTCCTGCGGGTGTTCCGCCAGGCCGAGCGGGTCGCGGCGCGCGCGCGCCGCGAGCGGGGGCCGAGCCTGGCGACCCTGGCCGGCCTGGACAGCAGCGCGACGAGGCGGTGATGCGCGTGCGGACGGCTAGCTGGTACTGCGTGACGGCGGTGTCCCTCGCCGCCGCGGCGGCGTGCTCGCATTCGGCGCCCGCCCCCGCGCCGGCTCCCGAAGAGGCGCCGGCGCCGGCCCTGAACGGGGCGGCGCCCCCGAACGCGATGGCCGGCACCTTCGACCTTCAGGCGGTGATCCAGGGGCGGACGATTCCGGCGCCGCAGCCGGCACCGCCCCGGCGGCCTCCGCGCGGGAGGGTGGTCACGGTGCCGCTCGCGGCGCTGGTCCAGTTGACCCCGACGCCCACGGCCGCGCCCGACCCCTCGGTGCCCTCGAGCATCCAGCTGCGTGCCGAGGTCTCCCTCCCGGGCTACACGATGCCCCCCCGGGGTCGCACCACGCAGGCGGCGGTGTGGTGGCCGGGGAGCGGGGACAGCGTCACGGTCCGGTGGGTGACGCCACGCAAGGCGGCCGTCACGCTGCGCGGCAGGCTGCGCGGCGCGACGCTGCGAGGCGATGTGTGGTACACGCTCCTGGAGAGCGGCTCCGAGTTCCAGCTCGGGACGTGGACCGCCGTCCGGAGGCGGACCGGCCGCTAGCTAGAAGGCCAGCCCCGCGTAGGCGTTGACGTGGTCGCTGGTGGCGACGCCGTGCGCCGCCACCGTCTGCCACGTCGTCTGGATCCGCCGGAACTCCACGCCGAAGAGCAGACCGCCGACCGGCCGCCAGAGGAGATGGCCGCCATACGTGACGTTGCGCCCCCGGCCGATCCACAGCGCTCCGCTGCGCGGGAGGTCGTTGGTGTTCGGATCGTCCATCCCGTAGCCCCCGCCGAACTCCCAGCCCGCCCCCGGCTTGATGTCGAGCTGCGCCCAACCGCCGCGGCTCCGGATCGGCGTGTGGCCGACGCCGAGGTTCTGGCCCACGGCGCCGCCGAGGGCGCCGAGCGCCTGGCCCGTGAACGCCTCGCCGGCGACCACGAGGTGCCGGCCGATGGCGATGCGGGCGTCGGCCGCGAGGGCGTGGCTCTGCAGCAGGGTGTCGCCGGTGGTGGCGAGCCACCCGATGTGGCCGCCGGCACCGATCTCGCTCGCCGTCTCGCCATCCCCCCACGCGAGGTAGATCCGGCCCTCCAGACTGGGCCGTCCGCTGCGCTCGGCGCTGTCGGGCTGGGTGAGGAGCGCGCCCTGCGCGACCGGCTGCATGGGGGCGAGGGCCGCCGCCTGCACGCCGAGGTGGGCGCGCCAGGAGGTCTCAGCGGTGAGGCGGACCTGCGGGGCCCGGAACCAGAGGTTGCCGCTCGACGCGAAGAGGGGCGTCGCGAAGCTCGCGAAGGAGACGGGGTTCACGGGCGCGATGACCAGGGCGTCCTGCCCGACGAGGAGCCCGACGTGGGCCCAGTCGATGCGGGCCGACGCGACCCGCAGCCGCGGCAGCGGGTTGGTGCGGCCGCCGGTGCTCGGCTGCTGCCCGCCGTAGAAGTCGATCTGCACGGTGGCGGAGACGACCGCGCCGATCGCCCGGACGTCGGAGAGGGAGAGCCCCAGCCGCGTCTGGCGGACCGCCGCGCCGAGATTGTGCAGGGGGAGGCCGCTGCTGTCGGAGGAGGCCAGCGAGTCGGCGTAGAGAGGAACGTCGCTGTTGTTCGTCTTGCCGCTGTTGTAGAAGGCGTTGACGAGGACCAGCCCCGTGATCTCGAGCGTGTGGCGCGATCGCGCGTGCATCGCGGACTGGTCCTGACGTCCGAGTTCGGCGCGCAGCTGCTCGATCGCCTCTTCGGCGCGACGCAGCCGGGCGGCGAGGGTGTCCTGCGCGGTCTGGGCCGGGAGAGCCCCGGCGCCGAGAGACGCGGCGAGGATGGCGAGGGCGGCGGAACGGGCGGCAGCGCGCACGGGGCCTCCAGGGCGGGCAGGGCGGCTTGACTCGGAACGACCGGGTTCACAGACTGGGCCCGTGCATAGCATACAGAATCCCGGGTCGCGGCGCACCCTCCGTGCCGCCGCGTCGCGCGGCGCGCCGCCGGGCTGAGGCGATGCCTCCCGCGGAGGCCGCGCTCTCCTGCGTGGGGTCGGTGGGGTTCGTCCTGGCGTTCGCGGCGTTCGCCCGCCGGGACCTCTGAGGGGACCGCGGCCAGGAATCAGGAAGACGATGTCGGAGGTGCGATAGGAAACCCGCCCGGACTGCGGGAGAGCGGGCCGGGCGGGCGAGAGAAGAAGACTCCCCAGGCTCAGCCGCCCTGCGACCGCTCCCACTTGAGACAGCTCTTCTGACAGCGGATCGGATCCTTCGCGAACGTCTCACACCGCAGGAGATCGTCCCACGGCGCGCCGCCGAAGCTCGTCGGCATGCCCACCACCGCGAGCGTGCGCTCGTGCACCGGGCAGTAGACGCTCCCGCGCACGCCGTGGCGGTCCCGCAGCATGCGCACCGCCGACGCGAGCAGCGTCGTCGCCAGCGCGCCGAGCAGCACCACGGCGATGCCGACCCAGACCGCCAGGATGGACCACAGGATCACCTTCAGCATGTCCACCTCCCGATCGTCCGCAGCAAACTCGGCGTTTCGGGGGCGGCCACGCAAGAGGCGATAACGCCTCTCACGCCAAAGACCCGCCAAGTATTTGCGAGTAACGCATTCGGAATTCTTCGGCTTGTCGGCCGCGCGCGGGGCCGCCAAGTTGTGCGGCGCCGTGCATCCCGTCGCCCTCGTCCTCCTCGCCGTCTGTTTCGCCGGTGCGCTCCTCGCCGGGGCCGCGTTCGCGTGGGCGGCGTTGCGGGGGGAATTCACCGACGCGGAACAGACAGCCTTCCTGGTGTTCGACGAGGAGGACGCCGCCGCGGCGCGGCGCGCCGTCCTCCCGCCCTCCGAGCGCATCCGATGACGACCATCCCGCTGCTCTACGAGGATTCGCCGCCGCCGCAGGTGGCCGCCGGCGAACGGATCGAGGCCGACCGAAGCACGCGCCGGCCGGTCCTGCTCTTCTTCCATTCCGCGGTGGTGTGGCTCCTCGTCGGTTCGGCGCTGGGGCTCGTCGCCTCGCTGAAGTTCCAGTTCCCCGACTGGCTCGCCGGCCAGGCGCTATGGACCTTCGGCCGCGTGCGGACGGCGCACCTCAACGCGGTCGCGTACGGCTGGGCGTCCATGGCGCTGGTGGGCGTGGCGGTCTGGATGATCCCGCGGCTGGTGCGCGCTCCCCTCCACCGGCCCGCCGCGGCGATGGCGGCGGCCGTGGGGTGGAACCTCTTCCTCGTGCTCGGCATCGGCGCCGTGCTGGCGGGATGGACCGACGGGCTCGAATGGCTCGAGATCCCGTTCCCGATCGACGCCATCGTCGCGGTCGCCGGCGGGCTGATGGCGTACAGCGTGCTGATGACCGTCGCGCGCCGGAGGACGAAGCACTTCTACGTCAGCGTGTGGTATGCGCTCGCGGCGATGGTCTGGTTCCCGATCATCTTCGTCACGGCGAACCTCCCGGTGTGGGGCGGGGTGGGCCAGGCGGCGGTGAACTGGTGGTTCGGGCACAACGCCCTCGGCCTGTGGATCACCGCGCTCTCCCTCGCGACGGCGTACTACCTGATCCCGAAGGTCCTGGGGCGGCCGATCCGCAGCTACTGGCTCTCGCTCGTCGGCTTCTGGGCGCTCGCCTTCTTCTACTCGATGAACGGCATCCACCACCTGATCGGGGGGCCGGTGCCGACGTGGCTGATCACCGTCTCCATCACGGCGAGCGTGATGATGGTGATCCCGGTGGCGGCGACTGCGGTGAACTTCCACACCACGATGCTCGGCAGGTTCGGGACGCTGCGGCACAGCCCCACCCTCGCCTTCGTGGTGGCGGGGGCGATGATCTACACGGCGGTGAGCCTCCAGGGCTCCGCCGAAGCCCTCCGGACGGTGAACCGGGTGACGCACTTCACCCACTTCACCGTGGGCCACGCGCACCTCGGGGTGTACGGCTTCGCTTCGATGATCCTCTTCGGGGCGTACTACTTCATCGTGCCGCGCCTGGTGAACTGGGAGTGGCCGAAGCCGGCGCTGATCCGCTGGCACTTCTGGCTGGCCCTGTCGGGGATCGCGGTCTACTTCGTCTCCCTCACGCTCGGCGGGTGGCTCGAGGGCGCGCGGATGCTCGATGCGGCGGTGCCCTTCGGCGACGTGGTGACGGCGACCAAGCCGTACCTCGTGGCACGATCGGTGGGCGGGACGCTGATGCTCGCCGCGCATCTGGTATTCGCGTACCACTACTGGCTGATGGTGCGGCGCCGCGGGCCCGAGCGCGTGGAGCCGGCGTGGTCGGAAGCGAGGGCGGCCGCATGAACCGCTATCTCGTGATCTTCCTCGGAGCCGTGGCCACGGTCACCTTCGCGTTCGTGGTGCTGATCGGCCTTCCCGGAGTGCAGCTGGCGGGCGTATCGGCGCCGGCGGGACTCGCGCCGTACACGCCGTCGCAGGCGGAGGGGCGCGCCCTCTATACATCCCTCGGCTGCTACTACTGCCATAGCCAGCAGGTGCGCACGCCGTCCTTTGGCTCGGACTCGGCGCGGGGCTGGGGCCGCGCGTCCGAGCCGGAGGATTACGTCTATGACCGGCCGCACCTCCTCGGCACGATGCGCACGGGGCCCGACCTGATGAACATCGGCGTGCGCCAGCCGAGCCGGGATTGGCACTACCTGCACCTCTACCAGCCGCGCGCGGTGGCGCCCTTCTCCGTGATGCCGTCGTTCCGCTTCCTCTTCGTGCTCAAGGACCAGGCGGAGATGGGGGACGAGATCGTGAACACGCCCCCCGGCCTGGTGCCCGCGGGGAAGGTGGCGGTCGCGGGGCCGCAGGCGAGCGCGCTGGTGGACTACCTCCTCGCCCTGAAGCGCGACTACGACCCGCACGCGGTGGCGGGAGGTGCCCCATGACCGGCCCCGGGCGCGACGTGCCTCCCGAGGAGATCCGCCAGCGGGAGAGTCACGAGGCGGAGGACGTGGACGTGCTTGCGGTGCATCGCCAGGCGTTCCGCGAGCCCGACGAGCCGCACGAGGGGGCGGAGCGGGGGCCGTGGTGGTTCTGGGCCGCCGCGGTGGCGGCACTGGTGTTCGGCGGCTTCTACCTGGGGCGCTACTCGGGCGTCTTCGCGGGTGCTGCCGCGGTGCACGCACCGGCCGGGCCCGAGCTGGCGGCTGCAGGCGGCGCTGCGCCGGCTGGGAGCACCGGAGCGATGGCGGTCAACGGTGCGTCGGTGAGCGGTGCGCCGGTCAGTGGTGCGTCGGTCTTCTCCGGCCGCTGCGCGGCGTGCCATCAGGCGACGGGGCAGGGCCTCCCCGGCGCGTTCCCGCCGCTCGCGGGCTCCGAGTTCGTGACCGGCGACGGGGAGCGCGTGGTGCGGATCGTCCTGCGCGGCCTGACGGGCCCGGTGGTCGTGAAAGGCCAGAGCTTCAGTGGTGCGATGCCCGCGTGGGCTGACGTGCTGAGCGACGCGGAGATCGTGGCGGTGCTCACGTACGTGCGCTCGTCGTTCGGGAACACCGCCTCGGCGATCACGCCCGACGTCGTCGCAGCGCAGCGCTCGGCCACGGCGAGCCGGACGACGCCGTGGACGGTGGGGGAGCTGGGCAAGTAGACGGCGGCGCGGCGGACCCGCGGGCGCGGTCGCCTCGGGGAAGCATCGAAGGCAGCGGCCCCGGCGACGGGGCCGTTGCGCTGGGGGGTATGGGACACGGAACTTGAAGGGACGCCCGGGCGCCGCCCGCGCCACGCTCACGCCGAATGCCCCACGAGGGACGCCGCGTTGACGCTGCTCTATTTCGCCTTCGCCTCCAACATGGACGTCGCGCAGATGGCTGAGCGGTGCGACGGGGCCGAGTGCCTCGGCACCGCCACTCTCGCGGATCACCGCTTCGCGATCGGGCGGCGGGGCTACGCCACGGTGATCGCCGAGCAGGGCGCGACGGTGCACGGGGTCCTGTGGGGGCTGCACCCGAGGCACGAGGCCGCGCTCGACGTGTACGAGGGGATCCGTCACGGTCTCTACCGCAAGGCGTCGCTCCCCGTGCGCACGGCGGCGGGCGACGCGCGCGAGGCGCTCGTCTACGAAGCCGGCGATCCCACCACCGGCCAGACGGTTCCCGGCTACATGGAGAAGGTCGTCGCCGCGGCCGAGCACCACGGTCTTCCCGCGTCGTACATCGCCGAGCTGAAGGGATGGCTGCCGTGACGATCCGGGTTCCGGCGGGCGTGCTCGCTGCGCTGGCGCTGGCGAGTGCGGGATGCCGCGGCGCCGGGCACGAGGTGGCGGTGCGGGTGGACTCGGCACAACTGGCGCTGTTCGCGCCGCTCCCCGACGTCATGGTGGCGGCGGCGCATCCGATCACCGACGCGAAGATCGAGCTGGGCCGGCGGCTGTTCTTCGAGACGAAGCTCTCGCTCGGGAACGACCTGTCGTGCGACGGGTGTCACGACCTGGGCAAGTTCGGGGCCGACACGGGCGCCGTGAGCGCAGGGCATCTGGGGAAGACCGGCGTGCGCAACGCGCCGACGGTGTACAACGCGGCGGGGCACATCGCGCAGTTCTGGGACGGTCGCGCGAGCGACGTCGAGGCGCAGGCCCTCGTCCCCATCCTCGACACCGTGGAGATGGCAATGCCTAGCGGGCGGGCGGTGGTCGCGCGGCTGCGCGCGGACACGCTCTACCGCCGGATGTTCTCCGCCGCGTTCCCGGGCGAGCGGGACCCCATCACGTATCCGAACCTCGGCCGGGCCGTCGGCGCGTTCGAGCGGAAGCTGGTGACCCCCTCGCGCTGGGACCGATTCCTCCGCCACGACGTCGCCGCGCTGACGAACGCCGAGAAGGTGGGCTTCAACACCTTCGCCGCGACCGGCTGCGTCACCTGCCACAACGGGACGTACGTGGGCGGGGCGATGTATATGAAGGCCGGGCTCGTGCGGCCGTGGCCGGACACGACCGACCTCGGCCGCATGGGGGTGACGCACCAGCCGGGCGACCGGATGGTCTTCAAGGTGCCCTCGCTGCGGAACATCGAGCACACGGCGCCGTACTTCCACAACGGCGCGGTGCGGTCCCTCGACACGGCGGTGGTGTGGATGGCACGCTACCAGCTCGGCAAGGAACTCGCGGCGCAACAGGTGGCGCAGATCGTCACGTGGCTGCGCGCGCTCTCCGGGGTGATTCCCGCGCGGTACGTCGCGCGTCCCGCGGGGATGCCCGCGTCGAAGTAGGCGCTCCGCCCGCGGCGCAATCACGAGCAATTCGGTCATCTATCGAGTCCGTCGCGGTCTCTTCCCTCCTTCCGCCCGGCGATTTCTGCGCGCACCTTGTCAACTGAAAGCCGATAGCCGAAGGCGGATGGCGAGCGGCAGGCAGGGAGCGCGAGGCGCCGGTGGCGGCAAGGCGCTGCGCAGTGGACGTCGAACGAGGAGAGGACCGATGACGCGGAAGCTTGCAGGGATGGTGGCGTGTCTCGCGCTGGTGAGTGCGGGGTGCAAGGGCGCGGGCCGCGAGGCGGCGGTGAAGGTGGACACGATGCAGCTGGCGGCGTTCGCGCCGCTACCCGACGTGATGGCGTCGGCGGCGAATCCGATCACCGAGGCGAAGGTCGACCTCGGCCGCCGGCTGTACTACGAGACGAAGCTCTCGGCTGGGAACGACATGTCGTGCAACAGCTGTCACGACCTGGCCAGGTACGGCGCCGATACGGGCGCCGTGAGCATCGGGCACCAGGGGAAGAAGGGCACGCGCAACGGGCAGACCGTGTACAACGCGGCGGGCCACCTCGCGCAGTTCTGGGACGGCCGCGCGCCGGACGTCGAGACGCAAGCGCTGGGCCCGATCCTCAACCCGGTGGAGATGGGGATGCCGGCCGCGCCGGCGGTGATCGCGCGGCTGCGGGCAGACGCGAACTACCGCCGGTGGTTCGCCGCCGCCTTCCCGGGTGAGCGGGACCCCGTCACCTATCCGAACCTCGGCCGGGCCATCGGCGCGTTCGAGCGGAAGCTGGTGACGCCCTCGCGCTGGGATCGCTTCCTCCGTCACGAGGACACGGCGCTGACGAACGCGGAGAAGGTGGGATTCAACACCTTCGCCACCACCGGCTGCGCGAGCTGCCACCAGGGGCCATACGTCGGCGGCGGGATGTACATGAAGGTCGGGATGGTGCGGCCGTGGCCGGACACGACGGACGTGGGCCGGATGGCCGTCACGCACCAGCCGGGGGACCGGATGATGTTCAAGGTGCCGTCGCTGCGGAACGTCGAGCACACGGCCCCGTACTTCCACAACGGCGCGGTGCGCTCCCTCGACACCGCGGTGGTGTGGATGGCGCGCTACCAGCTCGGCAAGGAACTCACGACGCAGCAGGTGACCGAGATCGTCACGTGGCTGCGCTCGCTCTCGGGTCCGCTGCCCATGCAGTACATCGCGCGGCCGGCGGCAGGTTCGGAGTAGGCGGTCCGCCGGCGGCGATGCCGCCTGCGGTTCGGCGCGCGGCGCGGCGGGCGCAGGCCTGCTACCGCGCGAACGGGAAGGGCCGGGCATCTCGCCCGGCCCTTCTCACGTCGTGGACTTCACCTTCTCACCGCCTCACATCCGGAAGAGATACGACAGCTTCGCGAAGAACCCGTCGGTGGAGCGGTGCAGATCACTCCCGAAGGTGAACGCGTCGGATTCCTGGAGCGACGAGCCATAGCCGAGGAAGATCAGCGTGCCGGGGCTCGGCCGGTAGGAGAAGAGCCAGTCCACCCGGAAGTCGTTGCCGTTCTGCGTGCCCGCGACGGCGTAGGTGTGCGTCGAGGGATCGAGGAGCGCGATCGGCAGCTCGGTGCCGGGCTGGCGCAGGGCGTCCTTGAGGCGCGCCGTGTACTGGCCCACGAACCGCACGAAGATGGCGCGGCTCGCCTGGTACTCGAGCTTGAGGCGCGGGATGTCCTCGCGGGAGAAGCGCGTGCCGTCGCGGTCGCGGGTCAGCACGTTGCGCACGTACTGCGCCGCGATGCGGACCTTGGTGGTCGGGCGCCAGTTGAGGCTCCCCGACAGTTGCGTCTGCCGCCCGCCGGCCGCCTCGTCGAAGAGCGGCGTGCTGCCGCCGCCGACGCTCACGCTCCCCTGGAAGGAGCGCCAGACGGGCGTGCCGATGCCGGCGCTGCCGGTCCACAGGTTCCGGAGCGGCACCGGGACGGCGAAGTGGCCCCGGGTGGCGGTGTCGATCTGCACGGCGTAGCCGTCGTACTGGGCGGGGTCGAAGTGGTAGGAGGAATGTCCTCCCGAGGCGTTCGCCGACCAGCCGCCACGGAAGGTCCAGGCCGTGGTGACGCTCTCCATCCCCTCGAGCGCGTCGAGGACGTTCACGTCGCCCCAGTTCCACGTCCGCGTCGCCTGCACGTACGCCGAGGCCGTCTCGAGGAAGGCGCCGCGCTTCCCGTAGATGGTGAAGCGGTTGAAGGCGTGGGAGTTGATGACGCCGACGCGGTTCACGAACCCGACGCGCGCCCGGAACCCCGGCGCGATGGCCGTCACATTGTAGTTGAAGCCCCACGCGCGGCCGGTACGGTCCCAGGTGGCCTCGACGAGCGGTCCGGCGATGCGGGAGCCGGCGGAGTCGGTCCACGACTGCACCGCCTGCAGCTCGACGAAGTAGAGGCGCGAGTGCACGATGCGCACGTCCGCGCCGGCGAGGCGCGAGTAGTCGGAGCCGTCCTCCCGGTCCGTGGCCACCACGCCGATCGCGGAGCTGCTGCCGATGTCGCGGCGGAGTCGCATCGCGCCGATGAGGGGGTGGCTGCCGGTGAGAGACTGCGTGCGCGCGTCCTCCGCGGCGAGGGCCGCGACGTTGAGGGCGCCGAGCTTCCCCGCCAGCTTGGCGCCGAAGTCGGGGTTCCCGATCTGGCGCGTGTAGATGAGCTGGTTCGGCGAGTCGAAGAGCTCCAGCCCCTCGAGGAAGAAGGGCCGCTTCTCCGGGAAGAAGAGGGCGAAGCGCTGGTTGATCGTGACCTGGCCGACGTCGGCCTCGACCTGGGAGAAGTCGGGGTTCACCGTGCCGTCGATGTTCAGGTTCGGCGTGACGCCGTAGCGGACGCTGAGGCCCAGCTCGGTGGTGTCGCGGTAGCCCCACCCCGAGGCGCCGGGGCTGCCGCCGAGGCGGCTGGTGGCGGTCGGCGTGGCCTCGAGCACCAGGCCCCGGTGCAGGTCGTGAAGCCCCTCGAGCCACCCCGACTGGTTGAGGAAGCTGGCGCTCGCGCGCACCACCGGGGTCCACGAGTCCTGGTACCCCGAGTGCTGGGTGCGGCGCAGGACGTTGATGCTCCAGTCCTGCGGGTTCCCGTCCTGGTAGCGGAGACTCTTGAAGGGGATGCGGATCTCGACCTCGTACCCCCAGGGGGTGAGGCGCCCCCGCGAGTCGAAGACGAAGTCGGGGTTCAGGTCCACGTTGCCGTCGAGGATGTTCATGTTGGCGACGCCGCCGCCCCCCGTGAACGTCCCGCCGGCCCCGCCCGCGTACTGGTCGCTGCGGATGCCGTCCTGCTGCACGCCGAAGGGGTTCACGCCGAACAGGAAGGCGCGCCGCCGGTCGTTGTAGGTGTCGAGGAGGATCTGGATCTGGTCGTCGCTGCCGATGTTGTCGCGGTCGGCGCGCGTGGCGCGGACGACGTCCCCGTGGGCTTCGTACGCACGGATGCCGAAGTGGATCGCGGTGGCGCTGTACCAGACGAAGACCTCGGTCCGCTCCTCGGCGGGGCGCGAGTCCACGGGCTGGTACTGGGAGAAGCCCGTCAGGCGGGCCGCGCGGGACCACACCGGCTCGTCGAGCGAGCCGTCCACGACGACCGTCTCCTCGAAGCGGGGGATCCGGACGTGGAGCTGGCTCTGGCGGCCGTCGAACACGGGGCCGCTGTCGGTGGCGGCCTGGGCGACGAGGGCGATGAGGGCGAGAGCGGGGAGCATAGGGGAGGGAATTTAGCTGTCAGGAGCCAGACGCCAAGACGCCAAGGGACAGAAGCCAGGAGCCAGACGCCAAGACGCCAAGGGGAGGAGTCCCTGTCCCCTTGGCGTCTGGCAGCTGTCGTTCTGTACGTGGCGCCTGGCTCCTGGCTACTGCCTCACTCGTACCTCAGCGCGACGATCGGGTCCATCTGCGCTGCGCGGCGCGCCGGCCACATCCCGAAGAAGAGTCCCACCGCGAAGCTGAACAGGAACGCCAGCGCGATGGACATCGGCGAGATGAGCGTGTTCCAGTGGAAGATCTTGCTGGCCGCGATCGCGCCCCCGCCGCCGAACAGCACGCCGAGGCCGCCCCCGACGAGGCAGAGTACCAGCGCCTCGACGAGGAACTGGAAGAGGATGGCGCCCTTGGTGGCGCCGAGCGCCTTCCGGACGCCGATCTCGCGAGTGCGTTCCGTCACCGAGACCAGCATGATGTTCATGATGCCGATGCCGCCCACGAGGAGCGACACCGCCGCGATGCCGGCCAGCAGCATCGTGAAGGTCTGGGTGGTCTGCTGCACCGTCTGCAGGATGTCCGCCTGGTTGCGGATCATGAAGTTGTTGGCCCCCGCCGGCCGGATCTTGTGCGTGCGCCGGAGCACCCGCTCGATCTCGATCATCGCGAGATTCATCTCGCTGGCGTTCGCCACCTTGACGTTCACGTTGCGCACCCGGTCGGTGCCGTGGACGCGGTAGCGCGCGGTGAGGAGCGGGATCCAGATCTGCTCGTCGGGATTATTGAAGCCCCCCTGCGAGCCCTTGGTCTTGGTCATCCCGATGACGGTGAAAGTGATCCCGCGGATCTGGATCTCCTGGCCCACCATCGCGACGCCGTTGACCCCGAAGAGGTCGGGCACCGCGGAGCCGATGACGGCCACCCGGCGCCGGGCGTCATTGTCCCCCTCGGTGAAGAACTTGCCCGCCTCGAGCTCGTAGTTGCGAGTCGGGAAGTACTCCGGCACCGTGCCCGTGATCGAGACGTTGGAGTTCTTGTTCTGGTACTTCGCCTGCAGGTTGCGCGAGAGCTCGGGCACCACGGCGAGGATGTGCCGGGCGTGCGCGCGGACGGAGTCGGCATCGGCGATGGTGAGGCCCACCCGCTGATCGCTCGCGCCGCCCTGCATGAACATCTGGCCGGGCATGATGGTGAGCAGGTTGCTCCCCAGCGCCTGAATGTTGTCGGACACCGCCTTCTGGGCGCCGGCGCCGAGCGCGACCATCGTGATGACCGCGCCCACGCCGATGATGATGCCCAGCATCGTCAGGAAGCTGCGGAGCTTGTTGGCCCGGATGGCCGCGAGGGCCACGAGCCACAGTTCCCAGAGGATCATCGCGCGGTCCCCGGCCTAGTGGTCGCGGCCGGGGCCGCCGCCGCCGGCGGGGCGCGGCTGGTTCGTCATGCCGGGCACGCCGCCGCCCATCCGCGACATGCGGCTCTTCATCTCATCCTGCTGCGCGACGAGGGACGCGGAGGGGAGCAGCAGCACCGTGTCCTTCTCGGTGAGGCCGCTGAGGACTTCGCTGAAGTCCATGTCGGTGAAGCCGGTGCGTATCCGCAAGGGCGTGGGCTGCCCGTTCCGCAGCACGAAGACGATGTAGCTGCCGCCGTACTGGAAGTTCGAGCTGGCGCCGAACTGTCGCCGCCCGCCGCCGCCCGCACCTCCGCCGCGGTTGCCGCCGCCGAAGCGCGCGCGCATCTGGGTCATGACCGCCTGCTCCGCCGACGTCAGCGTGCCGCCGCTCATCTGCTTCTGGAAGATGGCGCGGACCTGCTCCTGCGTGACCCCCGGAGGGAGCGACGGGCCACCGGCCTCGGGCGTCCCGCCTGCCGGTGCCGCCGCGGCGCCCTGCTGCGGGGCGCCCATCTGGCCGCCGCCCTGGGCCTGCCAGGCGGCGCGGACGCGCGCCGAGACCGCGGAGTCCTCCGCGGTGAGCGGCTGGTTGTTGCGCCGCTTCTCGCGGATGGCGTTCCACTGCTCCTCCGTCACGCCCGCCGGGAGGGGGGGGCGCTGGAAGCCGCCGCCCTGCCCGCCGCCGGCGGTGCCGGGCGTACCACCCTGGCGGCCCTGCATCCCGCCTGGCTGCGCCTGCGCGTCGCGCTGGCCCGTACCCGCCCGCTGCGGGGGGTCGCCCGCGGGGCTCGCGCCGAACTGCGTCGGCGGCGCGTCGGCACGCTGGGTCCGCTGCGACGGCGTCTGCGCCTGCGCATCGCCCCGGCTCGCGCCGGCCCCCTGCCGGCCGCCCGCCGCCTGCGGGTTCTTCTTCGCGGCGGAATCGGCCTGCGCCAGCACCTGGTCCACCACCTTCGGGTCGATCCCAAGGACCTGCGCCGCCGAGCCGACATCGCGCTGCGTCCGCAGCGCCGCGTTCGGGATGGCGAGCACCTGGGTCCGGCTGCCGATGTGCACTTCCACGTCGGCGTTCATGCCGGGCCGCAGCAGCCCCTGCTCGTTCGGGATGCGGATCAGCACCGCGAACATCGTGACGTTCTGCGAGACGGTGGACTGCGGCTCGATCTTGAGGACGGTGCCCTCGAAGGGGCGGTTCGGGTAGGCGTCCACGGTGATGGTCGCCTGCATCCCCGACTGGATCTTGCCGATGTCCGTCTCGTCCACCAGCGCGCGGACCTGCACCACGGCCAGGTCGGCCATCCGCAGCAGGACCGTCCCGCCGGAGACGTCGCGCGAGGCGGAGGTGATGACCTGCCCGACCTCGACGCTCTTCTGGATGATCGTGCCGCCCGAGGGCGCGAGCACGTTGCAGTCGCTGAGGGCGTCGCGCGCGGTCTGTACGCTCACCTGTGCGCGGAGCACCTGCGCCTGCGCGTTGGCGTAGGTCAGGTTGTTGTTGTCGTGCTCCTGCTCGCTGAGGAGCTGCGCGGCGAACATCTGGTCGGAGCGACGCTTCTGCGCCTCGGCGTTGGAGAGCTGGGCGTGCGCCACCTCCATGTCGGCTTCGGCCTGTGCGAGCGTATTCGTCGGATCGCGGCGGTCCACCTTGATGAGGGTGTCGCCCTGATTGACGATGTCCCCCGTCTGGACCCGCATCTCGAGGATCTGGCCCGTGGCGCGGGACTTCACGTCCACCACGAGGATCGGCTCGATCGTGCCCGCGGCCATCGCCGAGACGGTGATGTCCCGCCGCTCGACGGAAACGGGCTCGTAGAGGAGCGCCTGCTCCTTCTTCTTGCAGGCACCGAGGAGGACGAGGGCCGCGGCGGCGCAGGCCAGCTTCGTCGTGGAGTTCATACCGTCGTTCCTTCCGTCGCCGTATCGCGGTCGATCACCCCGTCCTTGATGTGGACCTGGCGTCGCGCGTGGGCTGCGATGTCGTGTTCGTGCGTGACCAGGATGATCGTCTGGCCCTTGGTATACAGCGTCTCGAGCAAGTGCATGATCTCCTCGCCCGTGACCGAATCGAGATTGCCGGTCGGCTCGTCGGCGAGGAGGATGGTGGGGTTCGTGACGAGGGCGCGCGCCACGGCGACGCGCTGGCGCTGGCCGCCTGAGAGCTCGCTGGGGCGGTGCTCCTTCCGGTCGCCGAGGCCGACCGCCTCGAGCGCCGCGACGGCCCGCTCCCGCCGCGCGCGGGCGCGGATGCCGCCGTAGATGAGCGGCAGTTCGACGTTGTGCAGCGCGGACGCGCGCGGCAGCAGGTTGAACGTCTGGAAGACGAAGCCGATCTCGCGGTTGCGGATGTGCGCGAGGTCGCTGTCGCGGAGATCGGACACGCGCTGGCCATTGAGCCAGTACTCGCCGCCGGTCGGGGTGTCGAGGCAGCCGATCAGGTTCATCAGGGTGGACTTCCCCGACCCCGACGGCCCCATGATCGCGACGAACTCGTTGCGCCGGACCTCGAGGCTCACGCCGCGGAGGGCGTGCACCACCTCGGCGCCGATCTCGTAGTCCCGGGCGAGGTCGACGGTCCGGATGACGACGTCCGCGGCCTCGCCACGGGGGGCCGCGCGCGGTGCGGGGGCGACGGCCACGCTCACAGGCCGTGGCCCACCAGCGCCTCGATCTGGGCGCGGGCCACCAGGTAGTTGTAGCGCGCCGACACGAGGTTCGCCTGCGCCTGGTTGAGCGCGGTCTGCGTGGTCAGCAGGTCCAGGATCGTCGAGGTGCCGAGCCGGTACCGCTCCTGCTGCATCCGCAGGTTCTCCTCGGCGGCGGCGACCGACGAACGGGCGATGTCGATCTGCTGCGCCGCGGAGGTGAGCCCAGACACGGCCTGCGTCAGATTGGCATCGAGCGCCAGCTGTGCGTCGCGGAGGTTGGCCTGGGCCGTGATCACGTTGGCGTCCGCGTTCGCGATGTTGCTCTCGCGCTGGAAGCCGTTGAAGATCGGATAGCTGAGCGCCACGCCGAGGTTCCAGTTGGACAGCCACGGAACGCTCCCCAGGATGGTCGGCACGGAGCGCGACCAGTTCTGGTTCCAGCTGGCGGAGATCGTCGGCATCCACTGCGAGCGCTGGGCGGCGAGCCCGGCGCGGGCGGCCACGAGGGTCGCCGCGGCCTCCTGGACGGACGGGGCCGTCGAAATGGCTTCGCGGCGCAGGGCGCCGGTGTCGAGCGTGCCCAGGCGCTGTTCGAGGGTGGAGTCGGGGATGGGGGCGACCGCCCCGTCCATGCCGATGGTGCGCCCGAGGTTGACCTGCGCGTATTGGAGGTTCGCGATGGCCTGGATCAGCTGGAGCTGCGAGCTGCCGTAATTCACCATGGCGCTCAGCGAGTCCGAGCGGGTCGTCGCGCCCAGACGGAGCTTCTCGCTGGTAAGCTTGAGCTGTTCCACCGATTGGCGGAGCTGCGTCTCCGCCACCGTGACGAGCTCCGCGTCGGCGAGGGCGGCGAAGAAGGCCTGCTTCGCCGCGAGCGCCGTGGCGTACTGCTGCTGGAGCTGCGCCGCTTCGCGGAGATCGGTCGTCGCCGACGCCGCCCGCACGTTGGCGCCGCGCTGGAAGCCGGTGAAGAGGTTGAGCCGCGCCGACAGGCCGTACGACTCGGAGTACGGGGACGAGGAGGTGGCGCTCGTTCCCGTCGAAGTATTGAACCGCTGCGCGGAGGCCTGCGTCCCGCTCCCGCTGGCACTCAGCGTCGGCAGGTACGCCCCGAACGCCGTGCGCCGGCCCCACTCGGCCATCCGGACGTTCTGGCGGGCCTGGACCATCAGGGGCGCGTTCTGCGCCGCGAGTCGAAGGGCGTCGGCCATCGTCACGCGTGGCACGTCCTGCGGGGTCTGGTAGGCGGTCGGCGCGGCCGCCGGAGCGGAGGCCGGCGCGGGCGTCGGCGCGGCGGGCTGCTGCGGCGGCTGCTGGGCGGCGAGGCCGGACGCGGCGAGGCCGAAGAGGGCGGCGGAGAGGGCGAGGCGGCTAGTCATCGTTGTGTCGGTCACGACGCTGGGAGGCGCTGTCGCGGCGGGCGAACCGCGCGCGGTCGCGCTCGATGATCTGCTGGTAGGCGGTCTGCTGCGGCGCCGTGAGCTGGGCGCGGATGTCCGCCCGCAGACGCTCGCGCAGCGAGTCCATCTGCGGCTGGACGGACGCGAAGATCGCCCGCATCTGCGGGTCGTAGCGCCGCAGGATCGTCACGACCGAATCACGCTGGGCGGTGGCGAGATGGAGCTGCTCCGCCAGGCGGTCGGCGTAGCCGCGGTTGGGATGTTGCGGCCGACGGCCGGATACCCAGCCGGAGCCGGTCACGCCGAGCGCGATGCCGGCGAGGAGGACGGCGACCAGCAAGCCGATCGCGAACGCCTTGGACTGGTTGAACATCACGGACTCCTAGTTCCCCAATGCGACAGAGAGGACGACGTCGGAATCGGTCGTCGCGCCGAGCAGGCTCGCGGCGAGGCCGGCGTCGGCCGTCGGGCGGGTCCCGCCCCACGGACCGCTCGGGATGGCGACGCCGAGCGCAAGGAGAAGGAGGGCGGCGATGAGCCACGGCCGCGCCCAGAACTCGAGCAGCGACCAGGTCGGACCCTCCGCGGCCGCCTGCCGGCGGCGCGCCAGCGGACCCGTCGCACGGAACAGCACGGCTTCAGCGAAGCCACGGCCGTCGTCGGCGGGCGTCAGGTGCCTGTGCAGTCGTTCGTCCATCACTCCTCCGTCAGCTCCGGGCCGTAGGCCCTGAGGACCTTCCGCAGCGTGCGGCGCGCGTGGAACACGTCGGACCGCACCGTACCTTCCGGGACCCCGAGGATCGCCGCGATCTCCGCGTGCGGGTATCCCTCGACATCGAACAACGTCACCGCGGCCCGCTGCCGTTCGGGCAGCTCCGCGAGCGCCGCGGCCAACTCCCGGCGGATCTCCGCCGCCTCCGTGTCGTCGGCCGGCCCCGGTCGCGACGACGCCACGTACGGCTCCAGCGGCAGGGCGGCGCGGACGGTGCGCCGGCGGACCAGGTCGATCGCCGCGTTGGAGGCGATGCGCATCAGCCAGGGGCCGAAGGGGCGGGACGGGTCGTAGGTCTCGAGGCGGTCCAGCGCGGACAGGAAGGCGTCCTGCGCGGCGTCGTCGCCGTCTTCCGCGTTCCCCGTCACGGCCCGTGCCACGCGTCGGACGGACTCCTGGTAGCGGATCACCAGCGCGCCGAAGGACTCCCGGTCTCCCGCGGCCGCCCGCGCGATCAGCGCGGCATCCGGCTCCACAGTGGGTGTACGCAGGGGGGAGGTCCGGCGTTGAAGGAGGCGGGACTAGCTGGGCTGGCCGAGGCCGAGCTCCCGCTCGACCGGCCGCAGGGCCTCGATCACGAACTGGATGTGCTCCTCGAGGGGCACCCCGAGCTCCTCCGCTCCCTGGCGCACCTCGTCGCGGTTGACCCCGCGCGCGAAGGCCTTGTCCTTCAGCTTCTTCTTCACGGAGCTGACCTCGAGGTCGGCGAGGCTGCGGCTGGGGCGGACCAGGGCGCACGCCACGAGGAATCCGCACAGTTCGTCCACGCCGTAGAGCGCCCGCGCCATCGGCGTGTCGCGCGGCACCCCGGTATAGGATGCGTGACCCAGGATGGCCCGTCGCATCGGCTCCGGATAGCCGCGTGCCTCGAGGATCCGCACCCCCTCCGACGGGTGCTCGGCCGTCGCGCTGCGCGCATCGTTCGGGAAGCGCTCGTAGTCGAAGTCGTGGAGGAGTCCGGTGACCCCCCACAGCTCCTCGTCCTCCCCCGCGCGGCGGGCGCTGGCGCGCATCGCCGCTTCGACCGCGTACATGTGCTTCCGGAGGGCGTCGGAGGCGGTGTACTCGTGCATCAGGGCGAGGGCGTCGGCGCGGGAGAGGGTCATGGCTGCCTGCGGTTCGAGGGGCGTCATCCCGCCCGGCCCCGGTCGGGGCGGACGGAATCCGAACACTAGAGGGGGGGGCTCGGCGGGGCCAGCCCCGCCGCCGAACGTGAGCGAGCGCTGGCGGGGACAAGCCCCGCCCACGCCGGGCTCACGCCCAGCGTTCGAGCCAGCGCTGGAACATCACGAGGGGCCAGAGGCGCCGGGCGTGGTTGGCGCTTCCGCCGCGGTGCTCGGCGAGGAGGGCCCCGACCGCCTCGGGCCGGAACCACCCCTCGGCGCCGAGGCGCCCCGGCGCGAGGAGGCGGTCCACCTCGACCCGCAGGCCGTTGTTGATCCACGACGCGATGGGGACGCTGAGGCCGCGCTTGCGGCGCCGGAGGATCGCGGGCGGGAGCAGGGGGCGCGCTGCGTCCTTGAGTACCGCCTTGGTCGAGAGCCCCCGCACCTTGAGCGCGCTCGGGAGGGAGAGCGCCAGCTCCATCACCTCGCGGTCGAGGAAGGGGGCGCGCGCCTCGACCGATGCGAGCATCGTCGCGCGGTCCACCTTGGTGAGGAGATCGTCCGGCAGGTACGTGAGGAAGTCGAGGAGGAGGATCCCCGCGAGAGGGTCGCCCGCGACCGCCGCCTGCGCGCCGCGGCGCGCGAGCTCCGCGCGCGCGGCGCCCTGGGCCCCGGCCGCCGACGGGCCCAGGAGCCCTCCGAGCGCCGACGGGCCGAGCGCGCCGAACCACTCGAAGTGGCGTTCCACCGCGGGGAGCGCGGCGTGCGTCACGAAGCGCTTGGCGAGGAACTCGAGGGTGACCTTTCCGGGCGACGGGGGCCACGCGAAGGCGGCGCGCCGCACCGCGCCCTGGAGCCACGCCGGGAGCGCCGCGAAGCCCCCCGCGACCCGATGGCCGAGGTAGGTGGGATAGCCGCCGAAGAGCTCGTCCGCTCCCTCACCCGAGAGGACGACCTTTACGTCGCGGTGCGCCGCCTCGGAGAGGAGGAAGGTCGGGAGGACGGCCGGATCGCCGAGGGGCTCGTCGAGCCGGTCCGACACCACGTCGAACGCGCGGCGCAGGTTCGCCGGGTCTGCCGGCACCGCGTAGTGGTCGGTGCCGAAGTGGCGCGTGACCAGCGCTGCGGGGCCGCTCTCGTCGTACGAGGGGTCGCCGAAGGCGATGGTGTAGGTGCGGATCCCGCCCGGCTTGAAGTGCCCGGCCGCGAGCGCGACCAGGAGGGAGGAGTCGAGTCCCCCGCTGGTGTAGATGCCGATGGGCACGTCGGCCATCAGCTCGCGGGCGACGGCAGCGCGGAGCGTCTCGCGGACCGCCACGACGGGATCGCGCGGGGGTGTGGCCGTCCCCGCGGCGGCGGCGTGCGCCGCCGCGTCCCAGTAGGCACGGATCTCGATTCCCGCGGCGTTCGCGAGGAGGAGGGAGCCGGGGGGGAGCTTGCGGACCGCGCGGTGCATCGTGAACGGCTGCGGCACGTACCCGAGGGCGGCGTAAAGCGCGACGGCCACCGGCTCGATCGCGCGGCCGACGCCGGGGTAGGCGAGGACCGCCTTCGGCTCGGAGCCGAAGACCAGCTCCCCGTCCACGTCGGCGTAGAAGAGGGGCTTCTCCCCGCTCCGGTCGCGGGCGAGGAGGAGGCGGCTCTCCCGCGCGTCCCAGATGGCGAGGGCGAACATCCCCTCCAGCCGCCGGACGGCGTCGGGGCCGTACGCGAGGTAGAGAGGGAGGACGCTCTCGACGTCGGAGCGGGAGCGGAAGGGGTAGCCCACCGCCGCGGGGTCCCGGCGCAATGTCTCGGAGTTGTAGATCTCGCCGTTGCAGACGATCGAGACGCGTCCGTCGGGGGAGGTGAAGGGCTGGTCGCCGCGCGCGAGGTCCACGATGGCGAGGCGCCGGATCTGGAGCGACGCGCCCGGGTGCTCCGCACTCCCCGCGCCGTCAGGGCCCCGGTGGACGAGCGTCTCGCGCATGGCCTCCGGGACGCCGGGGTGGCGGAGCGGGGCGCCCTTCCGGGAGACGACGCCGCAGATGCCGCACATCAGCGCGGCCCTCCGCCCCTGCGGAGCGGCGCGGCGCGCCCGCCAGACGTGGGAACCGGCGCGGCCCGCGGCGCCGCCGCGTTCGCACCCGGCGTGCAGGGCCCATACGCGAGGAAGTTCGCGTCGGCGCCCCCCGCCGCGATGAAGGGCAGCGCGCGCGCCAGTTCCGCCGCCGGCGCCCGGCCGCGCCGCGCCACGAACACCGTCGGCTCGGCGCACGTCGCCAGCGCCTCCCGCCACCACCCGGCCGCGCGGAGGGGCGTGCCGGGGAGGGCGTGGAATTCCGCCGCGCGGCTCACCACATAGTTGCTCGTCAGCTCCGCCGCGCTCGCGCTCGAGAGGAGGACGGGGCGGTCGAGGTAGTAACGGAGCGAGGTCGGGTACGCCTCTACTCCCACGACCAGCGCGCCGCGCGCCGCCCCCTCGATGCTGGCGGCCAGGTCCCGCGAGGAGCGCTCCCCGGCGAGCACCGTGAGGAAGCCGCCGCCGGCGAAGGGCGTGCCGATCATGGGCAGGGCGAGACCGGTGGCCATCAGCCACACCGAGCGCCGCCGCGCCCCGAGGAAGGCGACGACCCCGCCTCCCAGGAACGCCATGCCGAGACCGAAGACCAGCCCCGGGACCGCGTTCCGGACCAGCGGCGAGAGGGGAAGCGGGCGCGTGATCGCGGTGGAGAAGGGGACAATGGCGACCGCGAAGGCCACGAGCACGACCGCCGAGACGAGCGTGCCGGTCGCGGCCTGCCGCATCGCCCCCTCGTCGCCGAGCGCCGAGGCGAGGAGCATCCCCGCCGCCAGGGCCACCGCGGGAAGCGCAGGCAGGTAGTAGCCGGGGAGCTTCGACTGGGAGATCGAGAAGAAGACGAAGGGGACGAGCGCCCACGCGGCGAGGAACACCGCCGCTCGCGCGCCGCCCTCGCGGCGCCGCGCCCGCGCGCGCCATCCCCGGACCGCCGCCGCGATGGCGGGGCCGATCCACGGGAAGGTGCCGGCGAGGAGGACGGGGACGAAATACCAGATCGGCCCCGTCCGCCCGGCGGACCTGGTCGCGACGCGCTTCAGCGATTCGTAGACGAGCGCATACGCTGGGAAGTCGGGCCGGCGCAGGGAGACGGCCACGAACCAGGGCAGGGCGGTGGCGAAGAGCCACGGCCACGCGCGCACCGAGAAGAAGGGGCGGAGGCGCACCCCGGCGCCGAACGCGAAGGCGGTGACGACGAGGAGCGGCACCACCACGGCGACGGGGCCCTTGGTGACGAGCCCGAGCCCCATCGCGGCCCAGGCGAGCGCGAACCACGTCCGGCGCTCCCGCTCCATCGTGAAGCCGCGCCACGCGGCCGCGAGGGTGAGGGTCTCGACGAAGGCGAGGAGCGCATCGAAGATGACGGTGCGGCTGAAGGCGAGCGCGAGGGGCATCGTCGCGAGGGCGAGCCCCGCGATCTCCCCGGTGCCCGGAGGGCCCAGCACGCGGCCCAGACGCCACACCAGCAGGATGGTGCCGAGGGTGAAGAGGAGCGAGGGGAGTCGCGCCGCGCCCTCGGAGTCGCCGAGGGCCCGGAGGGAGAAGGCGACCGCGGCGAAGTAGGTGGCGGGCTTGTCGAGGTACGGGAGGCCGTCGAGGTGCGGGAGGACGTAGTCGCCGCTGCGTGCCATCTCGCGCGCTACCTCGACGTTGCGGCCCTCGTCCGGCTCAAGGAGGGGATACGACCCCAAGCCCCAGCAGAGCGCGACCAGCGCGAGGGCGCAGACCGCGAGCCAGGGGCGGGGCGCCACGGCCGGCTAGTTCGCTTCGGCCGCCGGAGGGAGCGGGGCGGCCGGCGCGTTCACCTGGGTCACCGCGATCGGCACGGTGGCTTCGAGGGCGCCATCCACGGTGATCTCGAACGTGTAGATCCCCGGGTGCTCCAGCGGCACGTCGAAGGAGAGCACGGCGCCGGCCTCGACCTCGAGCACGCCGGCCGGGGGCTCGCCGATCTGCACCGCGCCGTCACCCCGCAGCACCTCGCGGCCCCCGTCGTCCACCAGCCGGATCACGATCGGGTGATCGCCGAGCTCGGTGCGGCGCCCCTTGAGGCGCAGCACGAGATGGAGGCGGGGGTGCACCGCCGGGAACCGCTCCACCCAGATGCGTTCGAACATCCCCAGCACCGAGAGCTTCCCGTGCTGGTCGATCAGGGCGTAGTCGCAGGCGACGGCGAGGCTGACGATCACGCGTCGACGACGCGCACGCTCGTGAGGACGTCCCCCTGCGCGAGCTTCAGGACCACGTCCAGCCCCGTGGTCGCCTGGCCGAAGACCGTGTGCACGCCGTCGAGGTGCGGCAGCGCCTTGTGGGCGAGGAAGAACTGCGAGCCCCCCGTGTCCTTCCCCGCGTGCGCCATCGAGAGCGAGCCCGGCTCGTGCTTGTGCGGATTGCCCTTCGTCTCGCACTTGATCTGGTAACCAGGCCCGCCCGTCCCGACCCGCGGGTTGTTCGGGTCCTTGGAGAGGGGATCGCCCCCCTGGGCGACGAAGTCCTTGATCACGCGGTGGAACCGGGTGCCGTCGTAGAACCCCTGGTTCGCCAGCTTCTCGAAGTTGGCGACGGTGCCCGGGGCCTCGACGGGGAAGAGGTCGGCTTCGATGCGGCCCTTCGCGGTCTCGAACGTGGCGCGCTTCTTCATCACGCGGGCTTCTCCTCGATGTCCTGGTCGTAGAACGTCTTGAACTCGAGCAGCTTGAGCTGGCGCACGCCGTTCGGGAGCTGCACCACCGCCACCTCACCCACCTGCTTGCCGAGCAGTCCCTTCCCGAGGGGCGATGCGACCGAGATCTGCTCCCCGTCGAAGTCCATCGCGTCGGGGATCACCAGCGCGTACTTCTCCTTCGCCTTGGTGGCGAGGTCGAGCACGACCACGCGCGAGCCGAGGCCGACGCGGTCGGTCGGGATCTTGGTGAGGTCCACCTGCGACAGCTTGGCGAGACGCCCCCGGAGGTGCGAGAGGCGCGCTTGCACGAATCCCTGCCGCTCGAGCGCGGCGTGGTAGTCGCCGTTCTCCTTCAGGTCGCCCATCGCGAGCGCGCGCTTGAGCGCCTCGGGAAGGGTGACCTGCAGCTCATGATTGAGGAGGCCCACCTCGTCGGCGAGCTTCTGCTTGATGGCGTCGAGCATCGGGGAGAAGCTAGCCCGTTCGCCCGAAAGACTCCATAGCGCTGGCGAGGTCTGCGGCTGTTCGCGCCGGCGCAGAGCACGTCCTGCCCGAGCAGAGGAGCGCGAACGGCGGTGATGGGTAATGAGTGATGAGTGATGGGCGAGGAGGGATGAGTGATGCGTGATGGGGGGCTGACGCCGCGACGCGAACGACCACCTTCCGCGGGTGATAGGTGCGGAGCGCGGTGGTGGCCAAGTCGGTAGTAGTAGTATCTGCTACTACTATTGTCGTCATTCCCTGCAGCAGGGCGTCGAGGGCGCGGCAGTAGGACGCGGCGAACACGCCCAGCTCCGCGGCGGCGCCGGCGAAGGCGCGGAGCGCCGCCTCGGCTTCCGCCTTGAGGGACTCATCGCCCGTGACGGCGTGGAGGCGGAGGAGTACCAGAGCCGCCACCGCGTTGGGCGCCGGGGTGGGGGCGTCCTGGACCGGCTTGGCGTGCTCGGCGAGGAGGCCGGTGCCGGTGCCGCCCGCGCCGGCGGCCACGTCGAGGAATCCCCCCTCGGCGTCGCGGAACCTCCGCATCACGATCCCGGCCAGGTCGAGCGCGCGGCGGAGCCACCCCTCCTCGCCGGTGTGCTCGTACGCCGCGATGGCCGCCGAAGCCGCCTGCACCTGGTCGTCGAGGAGGAGCGCGGACGCGTCCGCCGCGGCGTGGTGCGCCATCCCCTCGCCCTCCCGCCACGTCTCGGCCCAGAGTCGCTCCAGCGTGAGGAGGGCGAAGGCGCGACAGTCCTCGCGGCCGAGCGCCGCGGCGGCGTCGAGGAACGCCTCGGCCATCATCGCGTTCCAGGCGGTGTATCGCGTCCGGTCCACGAAGGGAGCCGGTCGCTTCGCCCTGACGGCGCGGAGCTTCTCCGCTGCCGAGCCGAGGAGGGCCTTCACCTCACCGTCCGGGACCTTCATCTCGGCGGAGATCTGCGTCGCGCTCTTCGCCACGAAGAGGACGTTGCGGCGCGGATCGTGGTGCATCTCCCCCTCGGGCCCGATGTCCCAGCGCCGCCGCGCGGCCTCCCACTCGGCATCCCCGAGGGCGGCGCGCGCCTCGTCGGCCGTCCAGGTGAAGTAGTCGCCGTCGTCATCGAGGCCGACGTCGGCGTCCTGCGAGGCGCCGAAGCCGCCTTCCTGCCGGTCGGCGAGCACCTCCATCGCCCAACGGACGATCCCCTCCGCGACCTCGCGGTAGAGGGGCTCGCCGAACGCGGCCCAGGCGTGCGCGTACGCCTTGAGGAGCTCGGCGTTGTCGTACGACATCTTCTCGAAGTGCGGCACGATCCAGCGCGCGTCCACGGAGTAGCGATGGAAGCCGCCACCGAGCTGGTCGTGCATCCCGCCCTGCGCCATCGCGTCGAGGGTGCGCCGGGCCACGTCCCGCGGCCACGCCTCCCCGGTGTCGCGCCACCGCGCGAGGAGGAACTCCACCGCGGCGGGGTGCGGGAACTTCGGCTGCCCGCCGAAGCCGCCGTACCGGACGTCGAACGCCTGGGCCATCCGCGCGGCAGCGGCGTCGAGGAGCGCGGGCGTCAGCTCGCCGGGCGCGGTCTCGGTGAGGGCACTCCCGACGTGCGCGCGGAGCTGCTGCGCCGACCGCACGACGTCGTCGTGCCGGCCGGTGAAGGCCTCGAGCACCTTCTCGAGCACGGTGCGGAAGCCGGGGCGTCCGTGGCCGTCCGCGGGCGGGAAGTAGGTCCCGCCGAAGAAGACGTCGCCGTCGCCGGTGAGGAACGCGGTGAGGGGCCAGCCTCCCTGCCCGGCGACGGCCTGCACCGCGCGCTGGTAGCGCACGTCCACGTCGGGGCGCTCGTCGCGGTCCACCTTCACGCAGACGAAGCGCTCGTTGAGGAAGGAGGCGAGGCCCGGGTCCTCGTACGACTCGCGGTCCATCACGTGGCACCAGTGGCACCACACCGCGCCGATGTCGAGGAGGATCGGCCGGCCGAGGGTGCGCGCGGCGGCGAACGCCTCGTCGCCCCAGGGATGCCAGTGCACCGGCTGGTGGGCGGCGGAGGCGAGGTAGGCGGACGTGGCGCCGGCGAGGCGGTTCACGCGTGGCTCGCCGGTGGGATCAAGGGCGTCGGTGCCGTACCGTTCTCCGCAGTTGCGCGACCATCTTCCTGGCGTTGGCGCTCTCCGGATTCAGGTCGAGGGCTCGCTCGTACATCCTGAGCGCCTCGGCCGCCTTGCCGGTCGCCAGCAGTGCCTCTCCGTAGCTGTCGTACACGTTCGCGCTGCTGGGGAACAGCGCGACGTTCACCTTGAACACGTCGAGAGCGTCCGCATACCGGGGTGCTGTCGGCAGGTGGTAGGGATTGTCCGTCGCCATGAAGTCGTACCCGAGGGAGTTGATTTCGCCCTCGCTCAATGCGTAGGTGGCCGTGTCGTCCCTCAGCTTCTCCAGCGTATCTCGCGCCGCCTCCGGCCCCCTGCTGGCCAACACCATCCCGAACACCCTCGCGATGCTCTTCTTGGGCCTCGGGACGCGGCGGCCGTTCACGATCATCATCGCGTTGGTGGCGATCTCGTGCGCGTTGTAGTGTGCGTTGTCGAATACGATGACGGTCTGGTGCCGGGAGACGTTCCTCAGGAGGACGCAGCTCAGTCCGGTCGCGGCGCCGCTGTGATACACGATCGTCCCAAGGGACGTGTCCTTCTCGATCTCCCAGCCGAGGCCGAAGCGGTCGGGGTTCTCGGTCCCATCGTTGAGTCTGACGGGGGTGTATGCCTCGCGGAGGGTGGTTCCGGAGAGGAGTCGCCCGCGGTAGAGGGCGTCGTCGAATCTCAGCAGGTCGCGTGTCGAGCTGACGTAGTCCCCGAACCCGGCGAAGCGGTACGCATTCCAGTAGCTGACCACGTAGGGGATCGCGCTCCCCCGGATGGGCTCGGCCGAGTAGACGTGCGGATAGATATGAGGATAGGCGAGGTCGGCGCTCGTCGAATCGCGGAACTGCAGGCCCAGGGGCAGGAACGTGGTGTGGCGCATGCCCGCCGGCCGCAGGACGTGCTTCGCGATGTACTCGTCGTACGGCGTTCCAGAGACCCTCTCGATGATGTCCGCGAGCACGATGAAGTTGATGTTGTCGTAGTTCTCCTTGTCACCGGGTCGGTAGATCGGCGGCCTCGGGCCGGCCCGCAGGCCCGGCAGGAAGTCGGCGTTCGTGAACACGCGATCGGGATGCGCCGTCCGCAGGGAATCGAAGTACGCGTTGTAGGGCGGAAGGCCCGAGGTGTGAGAGAGCAGGTGCCTGATCGTCACCGTGGGATACGGGAAGCCGGGGAGGTACTTCACCACCGGATCGGCCATCCGCAGGGTGCCCGCCTCTGCCAGCTGGAGGATCGCCGTGCCGGTGAGGACCTTCGAGATGGATGCGATCGGGAACCTGACGCCGCTGGTGTTCGGCCTCCTGCTGGCGAAGTCCGCGTAGCCGAAGGACCGCTCGAACACGACCCTTCCATGCTCGGCAACCAGTACGTCTCCGGTGAACTGCTGGCTCTGGGCCAGAGCCGCGAAGTACTCGTTCAAGGCTTCGACGCTGGCTGGAGCCGGACGCTTCGCACACGCCGCTAGGCCGAGGGCCAGCAGGATCCCCATCCGGAGCGAGCCGCGACGATTCATGACCGGGGTACCGTTCGTTGGGCGTGAGCCACGCCGTGAAGACTCGGGCGTTCGGGCGCCCGGTCGGTCGGTGCGATTGCTCCTAAACGGCCGCTGACGGGCAAAGCTCCGCCACCGCGCACTCGCCGCACTTCGGCCGGCGCGCGATGCAGACGGCGCGGCCGTGATGGATCAGGAGGTGCGGGAAGAGGGTCCACTGCGCGCGCGGCACGAGCACCATCAGATCCTGCTCGATCTTCACGGGGTCGGTCTCGCGCGTGAGGCCCAGGAGCGCGGCGATGCGCGCGACGTGCGTATCCACCACGACGCCTTCGTCCTTCCCGAAGGCGTTGCCGAGGACGACGTTGGCGGTCTTCCTCCCCACGCCCGGGAGGGTGACGAGGTCGTCCATCGTGTCGGGGACCCGCCCGCCGAACCGCGCCACGAGCGCGTTCGCCATCCCGAGGACGCTCTTCGTCTTGTTGTGGAAGAACCCGGTGCTCTTGATCTCCTCCTCGAACACCGCGGGATCGGCCGCGGCGTAGTCGTTCGCCGTGCGGTACTTCTGAAAGAGCGTCTTCGTCACGATGTTGACCCGCACATCGGTGCATCGCGCCGAGAGGATCGTCGCGACGAGGAGCTCGAGCGGGTCCTGGTGGTCGAGGGAGCAGCGCGCCTCGGGATAGCGCTCCGCCAGCCCCCCGATAATCGGGCCGATGCGCTCGGCTGCCGTCGGGAGCTTGGTGCGCTTGGCCTTCGCCTTCCCTGGGCGTCTTGGCGTCTGGCCTCTGTTCTTCCTGTCCTTACCGCCGGCGTTTGGCATACGCTGCGAACCCCTCCGCGTCCTTCGTGTTCAGGATATCCTCCGCCGTCAGCCACCCTTTGCGCGCGATCCCGATGCCGATGTCCACGTTGGCGAGGCCCGCGAGCGAATGCGCGTCGGGGCCGATGGAGATGGCCACGCCGGCGTCGCGCGCCTGGCGGCAGAGGCGCCAGTCGAGGTCGAGGCGTTGCGGGTCGGCGTTGATCTCGATCGCAACCCCCCGCTCGGCGGCGCGCGCGATGACGCGCTGCATGTCCACCGCGTACGGGTCGCGGGTGAGGAGGAGCCGTCCCGTCGGGTGGCCGAGGATGGTGAGGTGCGGGTCGTCCAGCGCGCGGAGGACCCGCGCCGTCATCGTCTCCTCGTCGAGATCGAAGCGGGAGTGCACCGAGCCGATGACGAAGTCGAAGCGACCCAGCACCTCGGGGCCGTAGTCGAGCTGGCCATCGGCGAGGATGTCCGCCTCGATCCCCTTGAGGATGCGCAGCCCGGGCGACGCACGGTTCCAGGCGTCGATCTCCGCGTGCTGCTTTGCCACCCGTTCCGGGCTGAGCCCTCCGGCGTACGCGGCGGCGACGGAGTGGTCGGTGATGCCGATCCACGCGTAGCCGAGGGCGCGGCACGCCTCCGCCAGCTCCGCGACCGAGTTCGTGCCGTCGCTGTAGGTGGTGTGGCAGTGGAGGAGCCCGCGCAGGTCGCCGCGCTCCACGAGGCGCGGCAACGGTCCCGCGCCGGCGCGCGCCACCTCATCGGTGCCTTCGCGCACCTCGGGAGGGATCCACGCCAGTCCGAGGGCGGCGAAGAGGGACGCCTCGTCGGGGCAGGGCACCTCGGCGGCCCCGCGCCGGAGCCCCGCGGCGTCGAGCGTGAGGCCACGCTCGGCGGCGCGTCGCGCCAGATGCTCGAGGTGCGCGGCGCTCCCCGTGGCCCGGACGAGCGCGTGTCCGAATCGGGACGCGGGTGCGCACGTGACGGTTGCGGTCGCGCCGTCGTCGAGACGCACGCGGAAGCCCGCCGCGTCGGCGGAGACGACCGCGGTGGCGGCGCCGCCCCGCACGAGCGTCTCCCCCAGTGCGGACGGCGCCGATGCGGCGCCCGGCCCGCGGCCCTCCGGCACGGGGACGACCTCGGCCACCAGGTCAAAGTCGCGGACGACCTCGAGGCGGCGGCGGAGATCCCCCGCCACCTCCACGCGCTCGACGCCGGGGAGCGCGTCGAGCGCCCCGGCGAGGACGGCGGCCCGCCGGTCGCCGTGATGGACGAGCCGGAGCCCCGCGGTGCGCCGCAGGAACTCGATGCCCTTCAGGATCTTCGCGGCGGTCTTCGCGCCGAACCCCTTGAGGCCGGCGAGGCGGCCGTCGCGCGCCGCCGCCTCGAGCCCGTCGAGCGTCGTGATACCGAGCTGGTCCTGGACGGCGCGCACCTTCGCGCTCCCCATCCCGCTGATCCGCAGCATCTGCACGAGGCCCGCGGGCACCTCGGCGCGGAGGGCGTCGAGCGCGCTCGAGCGTCCGGTCGCGATGCACTCGCGGACCATCTCGAGGGTCGCGGGCCCGATCCCCTTCACATCGGCGAATGCGTCCGACGCGACATCGGCCTCGAGGTCGCCGGTGTAGTCCGCGACGGTGCGGGCGGCGTTCTGGAAGGCGCGGACCTTGAAGGCGTTCTCCCCCTTGAGGTCGAGGAGGCCGGCCATCTCCTCCAGCGCGTGCGCGACCGCGTGCTTGTCCATCGTCACTCCGCCGCCTTGGCGAGGGCGAGGAGGGCGAGCGCGACCAGTTCATCCGGGGAGACGACGGAGCGGAACCCCATCCGCTCCCCGGCGGGGAGCACGGTGGCGAAGGGCGCCGAGCCGTCGGGGCGCGGCCCCGGGGCGTGCACCGGAAGCCGTGCGGACGCTTCGACGGTGGTGAAGCCGCCGCGTTCCGGGCGGAAGCCGAGGATGGCGAGGACGGTCACGGCCGACGCCGTGTGGAGGACGTAGCACCCGTCGAGCGGCTCGTGCGCCTCGCCGGCGTTCGCCGCCGCCCAGACGGCGCGCTCGGGAAGCTGGACGTACCGGACGCCGGGTGCGGCGGGCAGCCTGCCGAGCGCACTCGGTTCCGCGAGAGCGGCCTCGAGCGCGGCGCGGTCGAGCGTGCGCACGGGATGCCCCGCCTCGTGGTGCAGGAAGAGCATGTGGAGGAGCGCGCCGTACTCGGTGACGGCCTGGGCGGGCGCGTCCCCCGGCATCAGGTCCTTGAGGAGCACGCCGGCCGGGCCGACGAGGACGAAGGCGTCGCGGCTCGCGGCGTCCACGTGTCCCGCTGTG
>Ga0207932_1000014_pt1 | contig 56266 bp, 46 predicted proteins | sample NGESurdeep092012_FD_184480 | JGI IMG/M metagenome (GOLD analysis project Ga0207932, IMG submission 184480) | Arctic peat soil microbial communities from Barrow, Alaska - NGEE Surface sample 415-2 deep-092012 (SPAdes) | ecosystem: Environmental > Terrestrial > Soil > Wetlands > Peat ...
AGGCGGCGGAAGCCGAGGACGAGCAGGAAGAGCACGGCGAACGAGAAGATGTCGATCGAGCTGCCGAACGCTTGGAGCGTCGCGGGCGCCGAATCGTCGAGGAAGGCTCCGAGGTTCGACGCCACCACGTTCTGCGCGCCCGTTTGCGTGAGCGAGCCGTCGGGCAACCTCAGGAAGAGGGGAATCGCGACGAGGGACCCGATCGAACTCGGAAGCCCGGCGTGCGCCCAGATCGCCAGCAGCTGCGAGTACCGCGCGTCTGCTCCCATCATCTTCGCGGCGCCCCAGAGGATCAACGCGATGAAGAAGAATGCGCCGGCTCCGACGACGACGAAGCCCGCGGTGACGACCGCGGACCACTTCTGCATGAAGGCGACCTGCCGCTCGACCGCCCCGGCCGGAACCGAACGGCCGGATTTTTCGATGGACTCCCGAATGGTCCCTTCGAGGTCGATCTTGGGAGAGGCCACCGCGTACGTGAGCGTGCCGAGAACGAGGCTCAGGAGAAAGGGCAACCACCAGGTCGGCCGGGCGACGAGGCGCCGGAACGTCTCGGACGGGTTCGCGAAGGTCCCGACGACCGCCGAGACCGGTGAGATCGGAGGCTCTGCCGCGGGGACGGGGGCGGCCGCGTCGCTCACTTCGTCGCTCCTTCTTCTGCTGGCGCGGCGGCCGTGGAGACGGGCAGGCCCTCGATGACCACGCCCTTCACCTCGAGGATGTCGCCGACGGACTTGTGCCAGGCCGTGATGTCCTTCAAGTAGGTCGCGATCGCCTGCAGCTCGCTCGTGATGGCCGTCGTGAGATCGTTCTGGATCTGCGCGACCTGGAACGAAGTGGTCATGCCGTTCTCGTATTTCTTCTTCTCGGCGTCGAGGTTCCGCTCGGCGAGCTCGCGGGCCTTCGCGGCGGCCTGCACGCTGCGGTAGGCCGTATCGATCGCGCGGGCCGCGGCGCGCACCTCGACCTGCAGGTTCGCCTTCGTGATCGCGAAGTTCGTCCGCGAAAGCTCGAGGTCGGCGTTCGCGACGGCGTCGTTTCCGCGCGCGACGTTGTTGCCGATCGGCACGACGAACGCGACGCCCAGCGTCCAGCCCGGGTACGTCCGGTGGAAGATGTCCTGGACCGCGTCGCTGTAGTTCAGCTGCGTGAGCGTGCCGTCGGGATTCTGGACGAGCGCCTGCGCGCCGAGGCCGTTGAAACCGTAGCTGCCCGAAAGATCGAGGCGCGGCCGAAGCTGATTCTTCGTGTAGGCGCGCGTGACCTTCTTCGACTCGATCGAGATGAGCGCCTGCCGGACCTCGGGGCGGGTCTCCATCGCCCTCTTCACGCCGGCTTCCACGTCCGCCTGAAAGCCCTCGCGAAGGGACTCGCGCGTCGGCCGGTCCATGGGGACGATGGGCCGGGACCAGTCCGGCTGGGACTGCACGTTCAGGAGGCGGCGCAGCCGGTCCTGCGCGTCGCCGATGAGGCCCTCCGCCGTGATGATGTCCTGTTCGCGCTGCGCGATCGTGACCTCGGTCTGGACGATGTCGATCGGGGCGAGCGCGCCGACGTCGATCTTGATTTTCGTGATGCGGTTGAGATCCTGCGCGCGCGCGAGGGCCTCCTGCTTGGCGCGCAGGTTCTCGACGGCATAGACGAGATCCCAGTAGGCGTTTTCGGAGAGCTGGATCGCCAACTGGACCGCGCGCACGAAGTCGTAGGCCGACGCGTCGCGCGAGAGCTTCGCCTGAACCACGAACCGCTCGTTCACGGCCAGGCCGAAGTTGCGCAGGAGGGGCTGCGTGAAGCTGGCCGTCAGCCCGCTTCCATACGTGGGATTGGCGGTCGTGAATTGGGTAACGGTCTGGTCGAGCCGCCTGTTCGTCCAGCCGAGCGCGTAGGTCGTTCCGAGCGGGAGGAGACCCGCGAACGTGAAGTTCCCGGTCGCCGTCTTCGTCTCGCTGGCCTGGAACGTCGAGGTCGTAGGGGTCTGCGCATTCGTCAGCCCGAGATCGAGCTGGACGTAGGGGTCGAAAGCGCCCCTCGCCGCTTGGATGCCGAAGCGGGCTTCGTCGAGCGTGTAGGACGCCACGTCGAGGTCCAGGACGTTCTGGAGAGTGAGCGCGACCGTCTGGTCGAGCGAAAGCTCGATCTTCTCGCCCGGGGGCAGCGGCACGGCCCGGCGGGCCTTCGCAGCCACGGGCACGGTAACGGCGTCGCTCGCACGAGCGGCGGGAGCAACGGATGCGGCGAGGGCCAGCACGACGAGGCTTGCCCAGCCGAGGCCGGTCTGGCGCGGACGTGCGGGGTTCGACGAGCGGTCACGAATCACGAGAACCTCCTGAAACCGAAGAGGATAATAGTGGAAGACCATTCGTGAGACAGTACGGAGCCGGGGCGAAAAAGTTTCCCTCGATGCCCCTTCAGTCGCCTCCGAGCGGGGCATGGCAGGCGACGCTTCGCCCGCCCTCCGCGGGCCCCGCGACCAGGGCGGGCACCTCCTGCGAGCAGACCGGCCGTACCGAGGTACAGCGCGGATGAAACGGGCATCCGGAAGGAGGGGCGGCGGGCGAAGGAGGCTCGCCGAGGTAAGGACGCGGTGCGGCCCTCGGCCCCGGCGTCTCCCGGGGCCGGGAGGCCAGGAGCAGCGCCGTGTACGGGTGGCGCGGAGAGGAAAAGAGGGCGGCCGTCGCGGCCTCCTCGACGATCCGCCCCATGTACATCACCGCCGTGCGGTCGGCGATCCACCTCACGACGGAAAGGTCGTGGCCGATGAAGAGATACGCGGGACGCGATGGCGTGTCCTTCTGGAGACTCCTGAGCACATTGAGGATCTGGGACCGGACCGAGACGTCGAGCGCCGAGACCGGCTCGTCGAGCACCACGAGACGCGGCTCGGTCGCGAGGGCGCGCGCGATGGCCACGCGCTGCCGCTGGCCGCCCGAGAGCTCGCTCGGATGGCGGGCGAGGGCCGAGGCGGGCAGCCCCACCGACGCGACGAGGTCCGCCGCCTTCTCCCGGCGCCCGGCTCTGGAGCCGATCGCGTGAATCGCGAGAGGCTCCGCCACGATCTCGCCGATGGTGAGCCGCGGATCCAGAGAGGTCGCGGGATCCTGGAACACGACGCCGACCTCCCGGCGCCGGCGATCGAGCTCCCGGCGCGGGAGCGCGAGCCAGTCGGTCCCGTCGAACTCGACCGAGCCCCGGTCCGCCGCCGCCAGCCGGAGAATGAGGCGCGCCGTCGTCGTTTTTCCGGAGCCCGACTCCCCCACGAGGGCGAGCGTGGATCCCGCCGCGAGATCGAAGGCGACGCCGTTCAGGACGGTCATGCGGCCGTGCCGCGTCGCGAAGGTCTTGTGCAGATCGCGAACGGAAAGAAGCGGCGCGTCCACACTCACGCTCATCGGAGGCGCGCTCCCGGCGGTTCATCGAGAAGAAAACAGGCGGCCTCGGAGAGAGCTCCCGAAGGGACGAGCGTCGGGCGCGCCGCGGCGCAACGCCCAAAGGCCTCCTCGCATCGCGGCTCGAACGCGCATCCCGGGGGCCGCTTGCCCGGCTCGGGAACCGAGCCCTCGAGAGCCGTGAGGCGCCCCGCTCCAACCGCTGCGAGTCCCGGCCTCGCCGCCAGCAGCGCGCGTGTGTAGGGATGCCGGGGGCGGGAGAAGAGCTCCGGAGCAGGCGCACTCTCGACGATCTCGCCGGCATACATCACGAGCACCCGGTCGGCGGCTTCCGCGACGACGGCTAGATCGTGCGTGACGAGGAGAATGGCGAGCGCGAACTCCTGCCGGAGCGCGAGGAGGAGGTCCAGGATCTGCGCCTGGACCGTGACGTCCAGGGCGGCCGTCGGCTCGTCGGCGACGAGGAGCCGCGGGCCGCCCGCGAGGGCCAGCGCGAGGAGCGCACGCTGCCGCATTCCGCCCGAGAGCTGGTACGGATACGCCCGCATCTGGCGCGCGGGATCGGGTAGCGCCACGCGCTTTAACCAGCGCTCGGCCTCGGACTCGGCGGCCGCGCGCGCGAACCCGCGGTGCCGCGCGACGACCGCCGCGAGCTCGCTGCCGATCGTCCGTACCGGGTCGAGCGCGGAGGCGGGCTCCTGGAAGACGAGCCCGATGCCGCCGCCGCGGAGGCGTTCTTTTTCGCGGGCCGAAAGCGCCTGGACGTCCCGGCCCTCGAAGAACACGTCCCCCGAGGCCATGTGCACCGGCGGAGGCAGGAGGTCGACGAGCGCGAGCGACGTCAGCGTCTTGCCGCACCCGGACTCGCCCACGAGCGCGACGATCTCTCCCGCGTCGACGTCGAACGAAACGCCGTCGACCGCCGAGACTTCCTCTCCGGAGGGGCCCGGCACCGCGATCGTGAGGGCGCGGACGGAAAGGAGCGGAGCGGCGGCGCCGGACACGGCAGATCTCAGGAGAGCCCGCCGCGTCTCAAGCTGGCGCGAGCTCCTTCAGCCGTTCGCCGACGTCCCGGAACGAGGCGTTCGATCCATAGATCTCGAGGAACGTCCGGTAGGCGTTCTCGCGATCGCCCGTGTCGGCGTAGATGTTCGCGAGGTCGTACTGCAGGCCCATGCGGTCGTCCTCGCGGATGTTCGGGGCCTCGAGACCCTTGCGGTACCACTTGATCGCGAGCTGCGGGAGGCCCTTCTCGAGGAAGCACAAACCGAGCATCGAGCAGCATTCCACCGCGTACTGAGGGCTTTTCGCGGCGCGCTGGAACTCGCTGATCGCCTCGTCCGTGAGAGACATTTCCTTGTACGCGATGCCGAGGTTGTAGTGCGTCTCGTAGTCCTCGGGCGAAAGCTGCTGCTCGACGCCTCTCTTGAACTCCCGGAAGATCTCCTCGAGCGGGACGTCTCCTCCACCGACCTCGGGAGCGTCCGGAGCGCCGGACTCCTGCTTCATCTCCGTCTGCAGCTCGCCCGCGAAGTTGAAGAACTCCTGTTCGTCCGAGAAGAGCGCCGACTCGTCCAGCGGCGGCGACGGCGGAGAGGGCGGCGCCTCAGGAGGCGCACTCTCGGCTCCACGCGCCATCTCGTCGGTGAGCGCGCGCCCCAGCTCGGCATCCAGGACCGACTCGAAATCCTCCGAGAGGATGTCGCGGAGGGCGGGGCGCGAATCCTCGCCTCCCCCGCCGTCGAGTCGAGTGCGCCGGCTCACGAGTTGGGGGTGTCCGGCGAACTTGCGTTCGAGCGCCTGGAGTCTCTCGGAAGCGTCCACGACCATGCCCTGCTCGAGACAGAAGTCGATCTCGAGGAGTTCGTCCGCCGGCGGTTCCGTCTCTGGCGTTTCGGCCTGCTTCGCGGGCTTCGCCGACGCTCCCGCCGCCGATGCTCCCGGATCCGGGGCGGCCGGGATCGGCCGCGGAAGTGTCTGCCGGAGAGTCGCGGGACGTCCCTGCGAAGCGTCCGTCCCCTCTCCCATCTCAGCGCTCGTGCGTTCGACGAGGAGGGCGTCGATCGCCGAGACGCGGTCGTCTCGCCCGGCGGCCCGGTAAAGAGTCTTCAGCCGTTCCGCCTCCGCGAGAGCGACTTTCTTTCTCCCGCCCTCGAGGGCGAGTTCGAAGAGCTTCTCCCTGAGCGGAAGTGTGTCCGTTGCGCGCTTCAGGATTCCCCGAAGATGGTCGACGGCCTTGTCATAGAGGCCGTACTTGCGGAAGACATCGGCCTCAGCGAGCGCGGACTCGACCGCGTCCGGGGCGAGGGCCTCGGCAAGCACTTCGGCCTCCGGGGCAGGCGGTGGCGCCGGCTCGAGGGGCGGAAGAGGCTCGCCGGGGAATTCGACCCCGTCGCCCTCGTCCGGAAGCGGAACGAATCCGGACGGCGGCCGGAAAACCTCGTCAGGCAACCCTGCCGAGACTTCGAGGTCGGTCTCGCGGGGCGCGGGACGAGGCGCATCGGACCAGTTGAAGCCGGGCTCCTCGAGGGACAGCGGCAACGGAGCCGGCTCCGCCTCGGCCGCGCTCTCGAGATGCCTCACGGGGGGAAGGGGCACCCGAGGCGGCACGACCGCGGCGGGCGGCGGAGACGCGAACGACGCCATCCCGGACTGCGAGAGGCGGCGGACGGCGTTCGGAACCGGTCCCGTCGAGCCCGGGTCGTGGACGAGCTGGTCGTCCTCGAGGTCGAGAATGAACTCCCCTTCCGCGGCGGCGTCCGCGGCCGGAGGTGAAGGAGCGAAGGACGGAGGCGGCGGAATCGGCGCCACGGGCTCGACGGGAAGCCGCCTTTGTCCGGTCGTCTCGACGGAGGGTCGCGGCCGCTTCCCGCTCGTCTCGAGCGACGGAACCACCGGAAGCGTCGGAGCGCCCCGCGATCCGGTTCGATCCGCGTCGACCCGGGCAGCCGGCACCTCCAGTTGGGAAAGTCGCGTCCGGAACTCCGCGGAGTCGGGCACGAGCTGCAGGAGGACGCGCAGGCCGGTCGCGGCATCCCCGACGCGGCCCTGAGCCTTGTGGAGATCGACGAGCGCCGACCGCCAGCGGGTCACCGTAGGCGCGTCGCCGGCCGCCTCCGCGACCTGGATGACGCGCTGAAGCACGTCTTCCCGGCCCGGATTCGCCTCCGCGAGCGGCGAGAGGATTGCGAGAGCCTTCTTCGCCTCGCCCCGCCGCATCGCCTGGTCCGCGAGGACCGCGGCGGACTCGAACGACAGCGTCGTCGTGCCCCCGGCCTGCTGAACCTTCAGCGCGAGCGCGAGCACGTCGGCTCCGGAGGGCTCGATCGACTGGGCCTTGGAGAGCCATTCCTGGGCGTCCGCCGTGTCGCCGTCGGCAAGCGCGGCCTCGGCCGACAAGAGGAACAGCGGGACCGAGCGTGGCGTGGTTTCGAGCGCGCGGCGCACGGCCGTCCGCGCGTCCTTCGCGCGGCCGGCCGTCAGGAGGATCGGGACGAACGACCGCAAGATCTCGGCGTTGTCCGGCGCCATCTGGAGCGCCTTCTCGTAAACCTGGATCGATTCGTCGATGGCGCCGCGGTCGCGCAGGAGAGCCGCGACGACGGCGTATTCCTTCAGGGCGTCGACCTTGCGCCGGGCCTGCGTGTAGAGGTCCGCCAGCTTCACGTGCAGCTGGATGTTCGAAGGATCCGTCTGGACCATCTTCTGGTAGATCCCGACCGCGCCGACGACGTTGTTGTTCTTCGCGTGGTAATCCGCGAGAACCTGGTACTGGCTCTTCGCTTCGGTGGTGAGGCCTTGCTTGGCGTAGAGCTCGGCAAGCCGTTCGTACACGTCGAGGCGCGACGGATCCAGCCGGTTGATCTTCTTGTAGATCGCGATCCCGCGCAGGAAGAATCCGTCACGCGCGAAGTGCTCGGCGATCTTGGTGAAATACGGGATCGCTTCCTCGTTCCGGTTCAGGCGCGTGAGGAGGTCGCCTGCCTTGTTCAGGATGTTGACGTCGCCCGGCGTCTCCACGAGGACCTTCTGGTAGTCCTTGAGAGCGGAATCGACCTTTCCCTTCGCGAGGGACTTCTCGGCCGAAGCTACGAGCGCGTCGCGTTTACTCGCCATGACTCCGTCACGCCGCCTTCGCCGCGCCGCGACGCACGACGACGCGATCGAATGTCAGCCGGTGTTCCGGGCAGGGACCATGGCGCCGGAGCGCGGAGAGGTGCTCGGGCGTCGCATACCCGCGGTGCGAGCCGAATCCGTAGACGGGGAATCGTCGCTCGAGCTCGTCCATGCGTGCATCACGGGCCACCTTCGCGACGATGGAGGCCGCCGCGATGGCCGCCACGCGCCGGTCGCCGCGGATATAAGCCCGCTGCGGAACGTCGAGCCCCGGAATGCGGAACGCATCGACGAGGACGAGCGACGGCATACACGACGAGGTGCGCACGAGATCGAGGGCGCGCCGCATCGCGAGGAACGTGGCGGCGACGATTCCGATCGCGTCGATCTCGGCCGCCGTCGCTGCTCCGACCGCGGCGCCCCGGGCCGCTCCCCGGATCCGGATCGCGAGGGCCTCGCGCACTTCTGGAAGAAGGGCCTTCGAGTCGTCGAGCCCCGGCAGCGTCGACGGGCCTTCGAACACGACCACTCCCGCATACACGGGACCGGCGACACAGCCCCTGCCGACCTCGTCCACGCCGGCGATTAACGCGTGGCCTTCGGCACGCGCCTCATCCTCGATGGCGAAGAGGCCTGCCACCCGGTCCCGCTCCGCCGCGAGGTTGCATGCGTTCCGACTCCCGCCAGATCCCATCGTGCCTCGCTTCCTTCCGCCTGGGCTTCCTTTCATCGAAGCGGTGCCCCGGCGCGGCGCTCCCGAGGTCAGTTGTCGCGCCTCTCCGCGATGCGGGCGGCCTTGCCGCGACGATCCCGCAGGTAGTACAGCTTCGCGCGCCGCACCTGACCGTGCCTCTCGACCTCGATCCTTTCGAGCACGGGCGAGTGCACCGGGAAGGTGCGTTCCACGCCGACACCCTGCGAGATCTTGCGAACGGTGAACGTCTCGCGCGCGCCACCGCCTTTGCGGGCGATCACGAGGCCCTGGAACACCTGGATGCGTTCCTTCTCGCCTTCCTTGACCTTCACGTGAACCTTGACCGTGTCTCCGGGCGAGAACGGGGGAACGTCGAGTCTCAGGGCGGCCTTCTCGGCCATCAACAGCTTGTCCGTCATCGCGGAACCTCCAAAATCGTGGTGACGGGAGGAATCAGACGGGGACACGACAACTAGCACCCCGAAGACCGTTCACCCGTAAGCGGCGATTCTAAGGGGAACGTCGCTCCCCCGCAAGTCTCTCCAGGAGTGCCCTTTCCTCTTCGTCGAGCGGGGCTCTTTCGAGCAGGTCCGGGCGCCTCTCGAGTGTGGCGCGAAGTTGCTGCTCCCTCCGCCAGCGCCGGATCTCCCCGTGGTGGCCCGAGAACAGAACCTCGGGGACGTCGTGGCCGCGGAACGAGCGCGGGCGGCTGAAGTGCGGGTAGTCGAGAAGCCCGTCCTCGAAGCTGTCCGCCTCCACGCTTGCGGCAGCCTGGACCACGCCGGGCAGATACCGGGAGACGGCCTCTAGGATCGCGAGCGCCGCGACCTCGCCGCCGGACAGGACGAAGTCGCCGAGTGAGATCTCCGCGTCGAAGAGGCCCGCCGTGCGCGTCCTTTCGTCGATCCCTTCGTAGCGGCCGCAGACGAGCGCCACGCGCGGGCGCGCGGCGAGCTCCTTCGCGAGCGGCGCGTTGAAGCGGCGGCCCTGGGGCGACAGGAAGGCGACGTGAGGCGGCGGCGCGCCGGGCTCTTTGCGTAGAGCCTCGACGGCGGCGAAGACCGGCGGCGCGGTTAGCACCATGCCGGGCCCTCCCCCGTACGGCTCGTCGTCCACCTTGCGGTGCGGATCGTCCGAGAAATCCCGCAGGTCGACGAGATGCACCTCGAGTATTCCCGACTCGACCGCGCGCCCGACAAGAGACTCCCCGAGCGGCGAGGCGAAATAGCCGGGGAACAGCGTGACGACGTCGAAACGCAAGGCGCCCAGCCTAGTCCAGGAGGCCCGGCGGCGGGTCGAGAACGATGCGCTTCTTCGCAACGTCGACCGACACGACGATCGGCCGCGCGAAGGGCACGTCCCGGGCTCCGCCCGGCGTCGCGACGACGAGCAGGAAGCGGCCGCCGACATCGGCGAGCTCGGTCACGACGCCGAGCGGACGGCCCGCGCGATCGAGGGCTTCGCAGCCCTCGACTTCCCAATGGAAGACGAAGCCTTCCGGGCGGGCCGCGACCTCATCCCGGGCGACGGACAGATCGAAGTTGCGAAGCGATTCCGCGCCTTCGGGATCCGCGATTCCCTCGAACTTCACGAGGGCCCGGCCGCCGTGCGGACGCACGCTCGCGATCCGGGCGTCACGCGTTTCGCCGCCGGGCCCGGACAGCCGGACGGCGAGCCCTTCTTTGAAGCGCTCGGGAAAGTCCGTGAGGATTTCGACGGAGACCTCCCCGAGAAGGCCGTGAGGCCTCACGACGCGGCCGATGACGATCCGGTCGTCAGGCGCGGGCGCCATCGGAGTCGTCCCGCCTCTTTCGGGGGCGCTCAGGCCTTCTGGGCGATCAGGCGCTTGACCGTCTCGGACGCGGTCGCGCCCTTCGCGATCCAGGCCTTCGCCTTGTCGCGGTCGAAGTCGACGATCGGCGGGTTCTTCGTGGGGTCGAAGTGACCGAGCTCCTCGACGATCTTCGCGGTGGGAGTGCGGCGCCCGTCGGAGACGACGATGCGATAGGCAGGAGCGTTGGTGCCGCCGACGCGGCGCAGACGGATCTTGAGCATGGCGATTCCTTCCGTTTTCCTCGGAGACGAGGTCAGCCGCGCATGCGCGCGGCCCCCTTCATCATCTTCTTCATCGACAGATATTGCTTGAGGAGCTGGTTCACCTCGGGCACGGACGTGCCCGAGCCCCTCGCGATGCGCTTCTTGCGGCCTCCGTCGAGGAGCTTCGGATCCTCGCGCTCCGCCGGCGTCATCGAATCGATCATCGCCTCGAGGCTCTTCGTCGCGTTCTCCGGAATCTCGAGGTTCGCGAGCCCCTTCAGGGGGCCCACCTTCGGCAGGTGCCCGAGAAGCCCGCCCAAAGGACCCATCTTCTTGAGCTGCGCCATCTGCTCGCGGAGGTCGGTCAGCGTGAACGTGTTCTTGCGCAGCTTCTCGGCGGCGCGGAGGGCGGCGGCCTCGTCGGTCTCGGCCGAGACCTTCTCGATGAGCGTGAGGACGTCGCCAAGGCCCAGAAGGCGCGAGGCCGCGCGATCGGGATGGAAAAGGTCCAGCTCACTCACCCTTTCACCCGTGCCCACGAACTTCAGCGGCTTGCCCAAGACCGTCGCGATCGAAAGCGCGGCGCCTCCCCTGGCGTCGCCGTCCGTCTTCGTGAGGATGACGCCCGTGAGCGGCAGCTTCGCGGCAAAGGCCTCCGCCGAGCGCACGGCGTCCTGGCCGGTCATCGCGTCGGCCACGAAGAGGATCTCGTCGGGCTCGGACGCCTCGCGGATCCGGGCCACCTCGTCCATCAGCACGTCGTCGATGTGAAGGCGCCCCGCCGTGTCGACGATCGCGACGTCGTAGCCGAGGAGTTTCGCGTCCTTCACCGCAGACTTCGTGCGCTTGACGGCGTCCGGCTCGCCTTTCGGGTCGAACGCCATGAGGCCGTTTTCCTTCGCGAGCGTGCGAAGCTGCTCCGTCGCGGCGGGCCGGTGGACGTCCGCGGGCACGAGGAGCACCTGCTTGCGAAACGAGGTCTTTAGATAGAGAGCCAGCTTCGCGGCCGTCGTCGTCTTGCCCGAGCCCTGAAGACCCACGAGCAGGATCACGGACGGACGCCTCTTGAGGGAGAGCGGGGCCTGTTCGCCCCCGAGGACGCGCGTGAGCTCGTCCCGAACGATCTTGATGACCTGCTGCGTCGGCGAAAACGAGGTCAGGACCTCCTGACCGACGGCCCTCTCCCTCACGCGGGCCGTGAAGTCCTTGACAACCTGGAGGTTGACGTCGGCTTCAAGGAGCGCCGTCCGGATCTCCTTGAGCGCCTCATCCACGTGGAACTCGGTGAGGTGGCCCTCGCCGCGAAGCTCCTTGAAGACGCGCTGGAGTCGATTTGAGAGGGATTCGAACATCGCCCGGGCTGCGGAGTCTATCAGGCCGGCCGGAGCTGCCGCGCGGGGCCAACTCATTCATGGGCTTGACAGAAGGCCGAATCCCCGTATGCTCTTGGGGAAGCTCGAGGCGGTCCCGTCCGTCTATATGGTTATTGTGTTCCCGAAAGACGTCCCTCGAGTCCCGAAGTTTTCCCTCTCAGACAGGCCGCCAACGACCTGATCGATCAAACAGCAAGGAGTACCCCGAAATGAAGAAGTTCACGTCCGCCCTCGCCCTCGTCGCCATCGCCACCTCCCTCGTGGCCTGCAACAAGGTCGAGGAGAAGAAGCCCGAAGTCAGGGTGGAGGCCCCTAAGGTCGTCGAGGAAACCACCAAGACGACGACCACGAGCACGACGAGCACCTTCCCCGACGCCGCCACGGCGACCACGGCCTCCACGACCACCACGACGTCCGGAACCACGACAACCTCCGTCCCCGCCACAAGGTAAGCGGTTCCTTCGAACCGTCTCGAAACGCCCCGGCGAGCCGGGGCGTTTTTCTTTTCCGCCCTCCTCCTTGCGACAATCGAGGGGAACGGAGGAATCGATGAAGCCCTCGTCACTTCTCGCGGCGATCCTCTTCGGGACCTGCCTTCTCCGCGGGCCGGCCGCCTCGGCGTCTCCGCCGGCCGGCGGCCCCTGGCGGCTGAGCGTCCCCTGAAGAGGCGGGACTTCTGCGCACGCTCCTCGTCGACCTCGGAAACGTCCTCGTCCGCTTCGACCACGGAGTCACCCTCCGCCGGCTCGCGACGGCGACCGGCCTCCCCGCGGAAGCCCTGCGCCCGCACCTCTTCGGGCCGCTCGAGGCGGAGCTCGATCTCGGGCGCCTGACGGCCGACGCCTTTTTTCGCGCCGTCGAGCGCGGCGCCGGCCTGCGTCGCCTCCCCGACGCCATCTGGATCCCGGCGTGGCGCGACATCTTTACGCCGGTCCCTGCCGCCCTCGCCGCTCTCAGCCACCTCGCGCAAGACGTCACGCCGGTCCTCATCTCGAACACGAATTCCCTTCACTGGGAAGGCGTTCTCGCCGTCCTACCGGAGCTTCCCGGCCTCGTCCCCCTGCGGGCTCTCTCGTTCGAGATTGGAGCCGCGAAGCCGGAGGCCGCGCACTTTCGGGCTGCCCTCGCGCGCGCCGGCGCCCGGGCAGCAGACGCGCTATACGCCGACGACCGGCCGGAGCTCATCGCGGCGGCCCGGAACCTCGGCATCGACGGTTTCGTCGTGGCGAACCCGGATGACCTCGCAGGTGAGCTTCAGCGGCGGGGCTTTCTGTCGCGGGAGGCCCCGAGGCGCTTCTCGGGCGGCGCGTCGCTTCGAAGGTGATCAGGCGGGAGTCGAGATCGACTCGCTCTTCCCGTTCCAGGGTGACTCGCCGTACTTCGGCAAGACGCCTGCCGCGCGGGCCGCAACCTCCGCGACGAGGATGCCGTCGGGCACGCGGCTCGTCGCGCCGTGAGGGCCCGGCCGCGCGACGCCGAGGCGCGTGAGCGCTTCCGAGACGCGCCCGGAGACGCCGCGGGGCCGTGACCAGCCTGCCGCGGCCTCCTCCAGCACGTCCCGGGTGGCTTCCGCGATGCGTTCCGGCCGGAGGGGGACGGCCCAGGCGGCCGCCGCGGCCCCGCGGTCGAGCGCGAGGTCTTCCTCGAACGAACGGCGCTCCATCGCCCGCGCGAGAAGCGCGACCTCGTCACCTCCGATGGGAATCTTGTCCGTGAACGCATCCGGCAGCTCGCGGAACCAGCCCGTGTCCGAGACGATGAGCGGAAGTCCGTAGCCCGCGAGCCGGCAGACGGCATGCGACGTCTCGCCGAGCGTCGGGAATCGGAGGTTCACGGCGAACGTCGCCGCGGACGCCGCCTGGAAGATCTCCTCCTCGGAGAGATAGCCTCCGAACTTCACGTCCGCCGCGAGGCCGTTCTCCTTCACGAAGCTCCGGAGGGGATCGTCCTCGGCGACGGCGCCGCCCACGAAAAGGAAGGGCCGGCGCCCGGGCGGCAGAGCCGCGAGGGCCTCGAGAATTCTCCCGATGCGCTTCGCCGGCCCGACGATGCCGAGCGTGATGGCGACGGGCCGGTGGAGGGGCAGGCCCAGGGCCGCGCGCGCTTGGGCGGGCGACGAGCGGGGCGTGAGCGCGACGTGCTGCGGGATCGTCACGACGCGGGTGCCCGGACACGCGTCCAGGACCGCGCCCGTCACGAGCGCGGAGTGCGCGATGACCGCCTCCGCGGCGCGAATCACCCCGGCTGACATCGGAAACGCCCACGGGTCGAGGTCCCAGACGGGGACGAGCGGGGCGCGCCGCCGGGAAGCCGCGAATGCCTTCCCGCGCGCGCCGTGCGCCCGCTCGAGCTCCCGCTCGTAATCCTCCTCGCGCCCGCGCGTGAGATAGCCCGCCGCGAAGAGGTGGTGAAGCACGAATTCATGGAGGACCACGACGGCCGGAGTGCGCCGGCCGGGATCGAAGAGGGCTTCGAGGGAGGGCACGTGAAGGGGATCGTTCCCGATCTCGAAGAGCAGGACGTCGTGACCCGCCGTCAGGGCCTCGCGGGCCTTTTCGGGCTGCCAGGCCCTCGCGTCCACGAGGGCCGCGAGAGCCGGAAACAGCTCCGCGTCGTAATCGGCGATCCCGGAACGCACCGGAGGGAAGGGACCGATGAACCCAACCGAGAGCCGCGACGAGGGCCGGGCCGCCGCCGCGTGTCTTCCCGGCTGCCTCACACGTTCTCCCGCGACGCTCTCCAGCATGTCCCGATAGGAGAGCGCGACCCGGTCGGGACGCCGCTCCTCTCCCCACTCCGAAGCCGCGCGCGCGCGGAGCCTCGCGACGTCCGGCTCGAAGGCGAGCCGGGCCATTTCTTCGGCCAGCCGGGCGACTTCGTCTCCGCCCACGGGAACCTTCGCGGCAAACGAGTCGGGCAACTCCCGGAACCATCCCGTGTCCGAGACGATCAGAGGAAGACCGCTGCCCGCGAGACGGCAGACGGCGCCCGACGTCTCCCCCATGGTCGGATGGCGAAGGTTCACGCCGAAGTCCGCGGCGGAAGCGGCGCGCCAGAAATCGGCATCGCTCAGGTAGCCGCCGAACGCGACGTCGCCCGCGAGGCCGTGCGCCTCCACGAAGAGGTGGAGCGGGTCGTCGTCGGCCACGGCGCCGCCCACGAAGAGGAATGGACGCCTGGCGGGAGGAAGCGCGGCGAGGGCCTCGAGAATCTGGCCGACACGCTTGGCCGGCGTCACGACGCCGAGCGTAACGGCGACCGGACGATCGGGCGGCAGGCCGAGCGCGCGGCGCGCAGCGGCGCGCTCCGTGCGCGGGGCCGGGACGACGTGATGCGGGAGGAGGACGGCGCGCGTCTCCGGGCTCTCGTCGAGAACCGCGCCCTTCACGAGCGCCGAGTGGGCGACGACCGCGTTCGCCGCACGGATCACGCCCGCCGACATCGGAAACGCCCACGGGTCGAGGTCCCACAGCGGATTGCGCGCGCCGCGGCGGCTGCGCTCCGCGAAGGCGCGTCCCCGGGCGCCGTGCGAGCGCTCGAGTTCCTTCGCGTAGTCGTCCTCGCGCCCCCGGTCGAGATACGCCGCGGCAAAAAGATGGTGGAGCACGAAGTCGTGAAGTACGACGACGGCGGGCGTTTGCCTCCGGGTGTCGAAGAGCGCCTCGACGGACGGCGCGTGCAGCGGGTCGTTTCCGATCTGGAAGAGGAGGACGTCGTGCCGGGCGTTCAGGGCTTCGGAGGCAGCTGATGGTTCATAGGAAAGAAAAGAGAAAGAAAGATTCTTTGAAAGGGAAGAGAGAATCTCCGCGTCGTAATCCGCAATGCCTGACCGCGTGGGCGGAAGGGGACCGATGAAGCCGATCGAGAGCGGCCGCTTCGGGCCCTGGGCCGTCACCGGATTCCGCCCGCCTCGAGCAGGGCCCGTACGGCATTTTCCCAGCGAATCTCTCTGACCCGTTCAAAGCCTCTTTCTCCGAATTCCCTCGACTTCTGCGGGTCCGCAAGAAGTGCCCCGATTGCTTCGGCGAGAGCCGCCGCGTCCGGCGCGACGACGCGGCCGTTCTCCCCGTCGATGACGAACTCCAGCGGCCCACCCGAATCCGTGCACGTCACCACGGCCTTCTTCGACAGAAACGCTTCGAGCGCGATGTAGCCGTAATCCTCGTCGGCGGGCGGGAAGATCACCGCGCCGCACGTTGCATAGAGGCCGAGAAGCTCGTCGTCGGACACGCGGCCCACAAAACGCACGTCGGCGCCGCTCTTTCTTGCCAACGCTTCGAGTCTCGCCCGGTCGGCGCCGTCGCCCGCGATCACGAGCCGGAACTTCCCCGCCGCCGCGGCGCCGATCGCGAGGTCCATCCGCTTCCACGCATCGAGGCGGCCCGCGGCGAGCGCGAAGCCCTGCGGCGCCTCCGTGCGATAACGGCCCGCGAGCGGCGGCGGATGGTAGAGCGCCTCGGCCTCGATCCCGTTGAACCGCGCCAGGCGGTCCGCGGTGTTCCGCGCGTTCGTGAAGATCTTCCGCGCTTCCGTGAGGCCCGTGCGATCCGACTCGGCGATGAGCTCGCGCCAGCGCGTGTCCTCGGGAGAAGCGGTGAAGTCGCTCTCTGCCGTTCCGAACCGGTCGTAAGCCTGACGGAACTGGTGGATCAGCCACACGACCTTGTTCTCGTGCCTCACGAGGTAGGACGGGAACTTCATCGGAATCACGAGATCGACACGTTTCCCGTCGGCCTCCGAGAGGTCCAGGAGCCTCCACGCGAGCGCCGAGGTCAGGATTTCCGCGCGCGGGTACCACTTGAACGGGAGGCGCACGAGCTCGGCCTCGTGTCCGAACGCGACGATCTCGCGCACGAGACCCTCGGCGTGACGCTCGGCGCCGCCCGAGGCGAACGGCACCTGCGCGGTGCAGACGAGGACGCGCGCCATCGGTCTCCCGCTTCCCCTTATTTCACGCCCGTGACGGCGTAGTCCTGCGGCGCGAAAAGCAGGCGCGCGAGCGGCGCGAAGCGGGGGTCCTCCGCAAGGCCCGCGGGCAGGGCTTCCGCGTCCGGCACGGGCGAGCGGAAGTCCACCGCGACGTCCTTGAGGCCCGACGCCCGGAGAAGCTGCGCGAGCGAGGGCGCCGGCACGGGCCGCACGTGCGTGAGGTCCATCCAGAACCATCGCATCGCGTAGACGGACTCCGGGTTCACGGTTTCGAAGAGGACACGGCCTCCCCGAGCGAGCTTCCGGACGGACAGTTCCACGAGGTCGAAGAGCAAGACCGGAGCGAGGTGCTCGACGACCTGGAACGCCGTGATGCCCGAGAGCGATTCGTCCGGGCGCGCGCCGAGCCACGAGAAAAGGTCCGCGGCGTCGACCGCGAGACCCTTCTCGGCCGCGCGCGCCGCCATGACGGGATTCGCGTCGCAGCCGATTCCCGTCACGCCTTCCGCCTTCAGCGCTTCGAGAAATTCCCCCCGGCCGCAGCCGAGGTCGGCCACGGGCCGCGTCGCGCCCCGGAACCGCGCCGCGTCCTTCGCCTGGCGCGCGCGGATGTCGGCCTCACTGCCGCGGAAGTGCTCCTCGAAGTCGACGTAGAGGCCCGCGCGCAAGGGGTCGTCGGGCCGGACGCCGGAGGAGGGTTCGGTCCGCACGGCCGCTCCGACCGGCGCCCGTCCTTCAGAAAGGTTCTGTAAATTGCTTCGAAGGGAAGACCATTCGAGTTTGAGGTTGCGCAGATTTTCCGCCGTGGCGTCGAGCCGGTCGACGAGGGATTTCCGCCCCGCGGCTTCCTGTTCTCGTTCGCGGGCCAGCGCCTCGAAGCGCGCATCGCGGTCCTTTTCGAGGGCATCCAGCCGGCGCTGGCTCGCGCCGAGGTCCCGGCCCGCGCTCTCGCGGGCCGCGGCTTCCCTTCCGACCCTCACCGAGAGATCCGAGAGGTCGGTGACCACCCGCTCCAGGCGCTCCCGCGCCGCGACCGTCGCGGCCTCCGCGTGCCGCGCGGCCTCCCTCGCCTCCGCGGACACCGAGGCGAAGCCGTTGAGGCTCGCCTCCGTCTCGAGCAGCGCCCCGCGCAAGGCCTCGAGAAGCGCGGAATTGAACGTCGTCTGGTCCCGCGTGACGATCCGGAGGACGCGCAGGAGGGCGGCCTTGACGGGGCGCAGCGCGGCCCCGGCGGGGAGCACGGGCGACACGAAGCGCGCGGCGTTTTCCAGCATCGTCCGCGGACCCGTGAACGCGGGAGCCCCGGCCGTGGAACCGGGGCGCGCCCCCGCGAATCCCTGTGACGCGAGACCCGAGCCCGCGAACGCCGAAAGCGACGCAATTTGACCTGCGAGCTCGGCGGCGAGGGCCGCGACGTCGCGTTTAGCCGCGTCCTCAGGCTTGCCGCTCATCCGTCGCCCATATTAAGCGGGATCGAAGATGAGGAGTCTCATGCAGAAAATCAGGACCGCGGCGGCCCGCTACGACCACCTGATCCCTTGCTGATCGTCAAGCTGATCCGCTGACCCGCGCCTCGCGCGCGAGAGTGCGCAGCACGCGGACGAGCATCACCCCCATGGCGAGCACCATCGGGCCGATGAAGACGCCCAGGAGCCCGAAGGCCGGGATGCCGCCGAAAACCCCCAGGAAGACCACCAGAGTCGACATCTCCGTGTCCTTGCTGCCGATGAGGAGCGGCTTCAGGACGTTGTCGGCCAGCGTCGACGTCACGAGCACGTTCCAGAGCAGGAAGAAGATCGCCATTCCGGTCCGCCCCTGAATGAAGAGCGCGACGAGCCCCGGCAGCCAGACGATCGCCGTACCCCCGATGGGGAGCAGGGAGAGGATCCCCATCGCGACGCCCGCGAGGATTGCCGACGGGAGGCCAGCCACGAGCCAGGAGAAACCGCCGCACGCGCCCTGGATCACCGCGCACACGAGGGATCCCTTGAAGATGGATTCCATCATCCCGCCGAGCGACTGGATGATCTTGCGGCGGCCAGCGTCGTCGATCGGGATGAGGTCGCTGATGGCCTCGGTCATGCTCTCGCCGTCGACGAGCAGGAAGAAGAGCAGGAACAAGGTGAGGACGAACGTCAGGATCGCGTCGAGAAACGAGAGCGCGACGTTACCGCCTTGGGCCGCGAGCGCCGCCGACGCGCGTGTCGCAAACTCGGCGCCTTTCGCCTGGAGCTCGTCGGCCGAGAGCCCGGTTCGCTCCTGGACCCACGCGATCGCTCTCCCGACACCCGGCACCGCCAGTACATCTCCGAGCGACCGCAGCTCCCGGGCGCGGAGCTTTTCTCCGACGCTCGTCACCGCCGCCGACGCCTGATTCACTATCGCCTTTCCGAGGAGGACCGCCGGCAGGAGGACGACGAGCCCCGCCGAGACCGAGAGCGCGGCTGCCGCGAGCGTCGTGCGCCGGGGAACGCGCGCCTTCAGGCGCCGCCAGAGCGGCCAGAGGGCGACCGCGAGAATCGCGCCCCAGGCGATCCCCTTGAGGAAAGGCCGGAGGACGACGAAACAAAGAGCGCCCGTCGCCAGCACGAGAAGCAGGAAGAAGACGAGTGCATACGGATGGGAGTGCGCGCGTGGCGGCATGGGGCGTGAGGATGATACGAAATGGGTTGCTAGACTGGAGTGTCATGCGGCCTGCCGCCTCGCGCGTTCCGCGCCGGCCTCCTCCCCCGCTCCCGGACGATCCCGCCGGCCTTTCCCGGGCCGCGGTCGAGGCGGCGCGTGCGCGTGGGTTCGTGGCCGCCGGAGTCCTCGCGGCGTCCCGCCCGGTCTCTTTCGAGCGCTACCGCGCGTGGCTCGAGCAGGGGTTCCACGGGGAAATGGCGTATCTGGAGCGTGATGCCGCGGCCCGCATGCGTTTCGACGCGATCCTTCCGTTCACGCGATCGGTCCTCGCCGTCGCCCGTGCGATCCCCGGCCGCGGCCCCGGAAACGTGGCGCAGTACGCCCGCGGAGAGGACTATCACCTCGTCGTCCGCCGGCACCTGAAGGCGGTCATCGAAGACCTCAGGCCCCTCGCGCCCCGGGGCTCGAATTGGCGCGTGTGCGTCGACACGGCGCCGCTTCTCGAACGTGAGCTCGCCGCCCGCGCCGGCCTCGGGTTCATCGGGAAGAACGGACTTCTGATCGTTCCGGGTCTCGGCTCACACGTCGTCCTCGGCGAGATCCTGACCGACGTCGTGCTCGCCCCGACCGCGGCGCCGGCCGACCCGGGAGCCTACCGTTGCGGTTCGTGCACGGCGTGCCTCGACGCCTGCCCGACGCGGGCCTTCGTCGCACCGCGCGTTCTCGACGCGCGGAAATGCCTTTCCTATCTCACGATCGAGAAGCGGACGCCTTTCACGGCGGCAGAGGAGGCCGCCCTCAGCGGTCGCCTTTTCGGCTGCGACGACTGCCAGGACGTCTGTCCCTTCAACAAGGCACGGGGCACGGGACCCTCCGGCCCGGCTGCCTCCGTCGACCCCGGCGAGATCCTCGCGCTCTCGGAAGAAGCCTTTCGCGGGCGTTTCTTCGGTTCCGCCGTCTGGCGCGCCACGCCCCGGGGGCTCGCCCGGAACGCGGCCGCCGCGCTGCGCCGCGAGGCGCGGATACTCCCAACCCGATGACCTTTCCGATTCTCATCGTCCTCTACTTCCTCTGCGCGGCGGCGTCCGCGTTTTTCTCTTCGGCCGAGACGGCGATCACGTCCCTCTCCGAGGCGGCCGTTTTCCGGCTCCGGAATTCAGGCGAGAGGAAAGCCAAGCGGCTCGAGCGACTGCGGGACGATCTGCCGCGCACGATCGGAACGCTTCTCGTCGGGAACACGCTCTCGAACGCGGCCGCGGGCTCGCTCGGCGCCGGCCTCGCCATCGCCGCCTTCGGCGAGAAGTGGGGCGTCCTCGTCGCGACGGTCCTGACGTCCGTGCTTCTTCTCGTTGTCGCGGAGGTGACCCCCAAGACGATCGCGGCGCGGCGCCCCGAGCAGGTGGCACTCCTCTTCGTCGGCCCGATTGAGCTCTTCGTGCGCCTGCTCGCGCCCGTGACGCGCCTCCTCTCGGCCGTCGCGCGATGGATCCTGGGCCCGTTCGGGGCCGATGCGCCGGCGGACGTCACGGGGGACGACGTCAAGAGCGTCATCGACCTCTCGCGCGAACAGGGCGGCATCAAGCGCGAGGAGAGCGAGCTTCTGCACGCCGTCCTCGCCTTCGGGCAGACGCCGGTCAAGGAAGCGATGGTGCCCCGCGCGCGGATCGTCCTCCTGCCCGTCGCCGCGACCTTCGCGGAGGTCGAGGCCGCGTGCCGCGAGCACCGGTACAGCCGCTATCCCGTGTACCGCCAGAACTCCGACGACATCATCGGGATCCTGCACGTCAAGGACCTGTTCGACGTCTCGGACTCGGAGGAAAAGGCGTTCGATCTGGTCCGCTACCTTCGCCCGGCGATCTTCGTCCCCGAGCTCAAGCGCTCCGAGGATCTCTTCCGCGAGATGCGGCGCCGGCGCTCTCACATGGCCGTCGTCGTCGACGAGAGCGGCGCCGTGGCCGGCCTCGTGACGCTGGAAGATCTCATCGAGCAGATCGTCGGCGACATTTTCGACGAACACGACGAGCCCGCCAAACGGCCCGAGCGCGACGGGACGTCGCTGCTCGTGGAAGGAGCGTATCCTCTGGCCTCGCTCGAGCGGGACCTCGGAGCCTCGTTCGACGATCCGGACGACGAGACCGTCGCCGGTTTTCTACTCCGCAAGTTCGGGCGCATCCCGCGAGCCGGAGCCAAGACCCGGGAAGGCGATGTCGAGTTTCTCGTGGAACGCGCGTCGCCTCGCGCGATCGAACGCATCCGCATCCTCCGCGTCCCGGCCCATTCCGCGGCGCCGGCCGACACACGAAAGGCCTGAAGAACGTGACCCCATCCCCCCGCACCGTGACCCTTCTCCCCGGCGACGGTATCGGTCCCGAAATCACCGCGTCCGTGACGTCCATCCTCGAAGCGGCCGGTGCCAACCTCGCCTGGGAGCGCCATGACGCCGGGGAGGAGAGCATCAAGCTCGCCGGGATGCCGCTCCCTCCGGCGACGCTCGCCTCCATCCAGCGCACCAGGGTCTGCCTGAAGGGCCCCATCGGGACCCCGATCGGCAAGGGCTTCAAGAGCGTGAACGTCACGCTCCGCCAGACGCTCGACCTTTACGCGAACCTCCGGCCCGTGAAGAACGTGCCCGGCGTCCCTGCGCGCTACGGCGACCTCGACCTCATCGTCGTGCGCGAGAACACCGAGAGCCTCTACTCGGGCATCGAGCACGTCGTCGTGCCGGGAGTCGTGGAGTCCATCAAGATCATCACCGAGAAGGCGTCCAGCCGCATCGCGCGCTTCGCGTTCGAGTTCGCCCGCGCGCACGGGCGCCGGAAGGTGACGATCGTGCACAAGGCGAACATCATGAAGCTCTCGGACGGGCTCTTCCTCGACTCCTGCCGAAACATCGCGGCCGGCTACCCGGACATCGAGGTGAACGACGTCATCGTGGACGCCGCCTGCATGAAGCTCGTCATGAACCCGGCGCAGTTCGACATTCTTCTCCTCGACAACCTCTACGGCGACATCGTCAGCGACCTCGCCTCCGGCCTCGTGGGCGGCCTCGGCGTGACGCCCGGCGCGAATCTGGGCGAGACGTGCGCCGTCTTCGAGTCGGTGCACGGATCGGCCCCCGACATCGCCGGCAAGGGGATCGCGAACCCCACCGCGCTCCTCCTCTCGGCCGTGATGATGCTCCGCCACCTCGAGGACGAGGCGTGCGCGGCGCGCGTCGAGAAAGCCCTCTTCGCGGCTCTCGAGGAAGGGACGGCCCGGACACGCGACGTCGGCGGAACCGCGACCACGGACACGTTCACCCGGTCGGTCGTCTCGAGGTTCTGAGGGACGCATTGCCCAGGATCGTTTTCCTGAACGAGGGCAGGCGCGCACACGTCGTCGCGATCCCGAGGGCGATCCTTGTCTAGGCCGTCCGTCCGGCGGGCGCTGCGCCGCGCGGGAGTCGAGCCGCCGCAACGCCCGCCCCGTGGCGAAGGTCCCCGCAATCTGGGGCGGATTCCTCCGCCGAAGATCTTCCTGCCGGGCGAGACGGAGGACGCGGGCGCCGTCGATTTCTCCGCGGTGTTCGGGCGCGTCGCCCCGGTCGAGATGGAGATCGGCGTCGGCAAGGGCCGTTTTCTCCTCGCCGCCGCGGCCGCGCACCGGGACCGGAACTGGTTCGGTCTCGAGATCGAGCCCGAGTACGCCCAGATCGTGCGCCTCAAAGCCGAGCGCGCGGGCCTTCTCAACCTCCGCATCGAACGGATCGACGGAAAGGCATTCGTAGAGAGGCGCCTTCCTCTCGGCTGCCTCGCGGGCCTGCACGTCTACTTCCCGGATCCCTGGCCGAAGAAGCGGCACCACAAGCGCCGCCTCGTGAACCCCGCCTGGGCCGAAGCCGCCGCGCGGGCCCTCGCCCCAGCGTCTCTCCTCCGCGTCGCCTCGGATCACGAGGAGTATTTCGGGGTGATCGACGACGTTCTCTCGAACGAGCCTCTCCTCGAGAAGCTCACTCCGGATGAGGCGGGTGACTGGTCGACGGGAACGAGCTATGAGCTGAAGTTCCTGAAGACGGGCCGGCCGATCTACAAGGCGGTCTTTCGAAGGCGCGCGTCCGGCTCCGCGGGCTGAGTCTTCGCGGACGCTCCCGAGCGCTGGAGTGCCTTCTCCTCGTACTCGCGCGCGAGCAGAGGTTTCAGGAACCTGCGGAAATAGTCGATTCCCGAGATGAGCGCCATCGCCGTCATCACGTAAAGAGCCGCGCGTCCCGTCTTGCGCCAGAGCCCGATGTCATCGAGCTTCCCGCCGAGGATCATGAGCGAGATCCCGACGATCTGCGTCGCCATCTTCCACTTGCCGAGCTTCGAGGCGGCGATCGTGATGCCGCGGCTCGAGGCGATCGAGCGCAGACCCGACACCGCGAACTCCCGCCCGATGATGATGCACACGGCCCAGGCATCCGCCTCCTGCAAGTCGACGAGCGAGATGAGCGCCGCCGAGACGAGGAGCTTGTCCGCGATGGGGTCCAAAAGCGTTCCCATCGTCGTGACCTTCTTGAAGCGCCGTGCCCAGTAGCCGTCCAGCCAGTCGGTCAGGGCGGCCAGGAGGAAGATGGCGAGCGCGATGTATTCGCGGGCCGGGAGCTTCGTCAGGAGAAGGACGACGAGAAACGGAACGAGAAAAATGCGGAACAGCGTGAGCGCGTTGGGGACGTTGACGAACACTTAGGACGGGATTCTAGACCCGCGCGCGGCAGCGTCGAAGCACGGCCCGCGCTGGACAGGCACCGCGCTCTCCCCGAGAATCAGCCCTCTCATGCTGGCGCCTCCCATTGTCTTCGGAACCGACGGCTGGCGAGGCCGCATCGCCCGAGAGCTCACCTTCGACAGCGTCCGAAACGTCGTGACGGCGGCGGGCGTCTGGACGACCGACGACGAGAACACCGAGCCGGGCGACCCCTGGACGCTCCCTCTGGTCTTCGACACGCGCTTCCTGTCTCCCGAGCTCGCGGCCGACAGCGCGGCCTTCCTCGCCACGCGCGGATTCCGGGTGCTCCTCTCCGACCGGCCTGTCCCGACGCCGTGCGCGTCGTGGCACGTGGCGACGCGGGGGCTGAGAGCCGGGCTCGCCATCACCGCCTCGCACAATCCGGCGCTCTGGAACGGCGTCAAGGTGAAGTCATCGTTCGGCGGCAGCGCGATGCCCGCGACCTACGACGCCATCGCCCGCGCGGCGGGGCAACCGCTGCTCGAGCGTGCCGGCGGCTCGGTCGAAACGCTGGACCTCGCCACCCCGTACCGCGACGCGCTCTCGGCCCTCGTCGACCTCGACGCGATCCGCAGGGCGGGGATCCGCGTGCTCTTCGACGCGATTCACGGAGCCGCAGGGACGCTCCTCGAGGAGATCGTCGGGGCCGGACATCCCACGACCGTCGTCTCCATGCGCGCGACCCGCGATCCTCTCTTCGGAGGCGTCCATCCCGAGCCTATTCCCGAGAATCTCGCCGCCGCGCGGGAGGCCCTCTCCGGCGGGCGTTTCGACGTCGTGCTCGCGAGCGACGGCGACGGGGACCGGCTCGGCGTGCTGGACGCATCCGGCCGCTTCGTCACGCCCCACCGCGTGCTCGCCCTCCTCGCCGAAAGCCTCACGCGTCGCGGCCGGATCCGGGGAGGCATCGCGAAGACGTTCTCGACGTCGTTACTCCTCGACCGCGTCGCCGCGGGCCTCGGTGTCAGGCTCCACGTCACGCCGATCGGCTTCAAGTACATCGCGGAGAAGATGATCTCCGGCGAGGTCGCGATCGGCGGCGAGGAGTCCGGGGGCCTCGGCGTCGCGTTTCACCTGCCCGAGCGCGACGGCATCCTCTCGGCCCTTCTCGTCCTCGAGGCCATCGCGCACTCGGGCGGCACGCTCGAGGCCATCGTCGCCCGGCAGGACGCCGCCTACGGCGTCCTCCACTACGGCCGGCGCGACCTTCAACTCCCGATGCCCGTGCTCCGCGCGTTCCTCGACGGCCTGAAGTCCCGTCCACCGGCCTCGCGATGCGGCCAGCGCGTGACCGGCATCGACGACCGGGACGGCGTGAAGCTGATCTTCGGATCCCACGGCTGGCTCCTGCACCGCCTCTCGGGCACCGAGCCCATCATCCGGATCTACGCCGAGCACGAGGACCCGGGAATGATCCGCGCCCTTCTCGACGAGACGGAGAGGGAGCTCGGGAAAGTCGAGTTCGGGAAAAGCGCGCGCTAAGCCGCTGGCGGCTCAGCGCGCGTCCGCCAGAACGAACCCGGCGCCCGTAAAGCGCATCGACACGCCCGCTCCGAGGCCGGAGAGCGGATCCGACACTTCGAGGAGCTCCGCCACGACCTCGCCCCCGTATGCGACGACCGCGCGCGCGGCGATCGCGAGAGGCTGCCCGCGTTCGACGTCGAAGCGGGCGGGTTCGGACGAGACGGCGAGGGCCACGGCTCCGCTGCCCGCCAGCTTCAGGAACGGCGGCGCCGTCCGGTCGCCCGCGTCCGGCGTCACGTCCGCGCGGCACGTGAGGGCGCTCTCGAAGGCGAGGAGGCGCTCGGGATGCACGGAGAGAGCCTCGCCTGCGAGCGCCTTGAGCCACGGCACACGGCCGGCGTCCGCGAGGAGGAGGACGCCGTCCCCCGACGCTCCGATGAGGATCCGGTCGAGCCCGTCGGGCGCCTGAGAGGGAGAGCCGTCGAAGACGGGCGCCCCGGATCGTCCCACGACGATGCCGCGCCTCACGCGCACACCCGCGCCGCAGGCCACCGAGAGAAACCCGCCCGGCTTGGGAGAGAAAGGCCCGAGGGGCCGGGCCACGGCGGCGACCGCGGCGTCCATTCCGGCGAGAACGGCCGCGGACGGCCGCGGTCTCGCACCCGAGGAGAACTTGAGCTTCCCGCTCGCCGTAAGCGAGTCCAGTGGCTCGGGCTTTACGACCACTACGGGACTCGGCCGTGTGTCGTTCGCGGTCGGCCGGGTGGCGGTGACCGTAGCCGTGGCCATGCGCACCTCGGCGGCCGCCGCGCGCGCCGTCCGGGCCACCGAGTCGTCCCCCTCGGAGCCATCTTTCAATTCGGCGCCCGCAATGCGGAAGTGCCGCTGTGCCTCGTCCCACGCCCCACGCCGCTGTGCGAGAAGCCCGAGCGTGAGATGAGCCTTGCGATGGGCCGGCGCGAATCCGAGCACCTTCTCGAGCGGCTCGCGCGCCTCCCGGTCCCGGCCCGACTTGAAGAGGATGAGGCCGAGGTTGAACAACAACGGCACCGACTCGGCGTGCTCGGCGAGGAGATCGCGCGTCATCGTCTCGGCCTCGTCGAAATGCCCGAGATGAAAGAACGTGATCGAGAGGTCGAGGAGAACCTCCGGGTCGCGCGGACGGAGCCGCCGCGCTTCCTCGAACTCGCGCCGCGCGGTCTCGTGATACCCGCGCCCCATCTCCTCCTTTCCGCGGTTCAGATGGAGAAGGAAGAGCCCGTGATCGAAGAAAGGGGCGGGCCGAAAAGCCCTCGTCGTCTCGGATCCCCGTGTCGACGTCATCCCGCCTCCGCCCGCCTCAGCGCACGCGCCCGAGAGCCGGCGCCTGTCGCTCAGCAAGATCCACGGCCGTGTTCGAGAGCACGGGGGTTCCGTTTTGGCTCGAGACGCGCACCGAGGCCGTGCGCACGACGGAGCCGGTCGCCGTCCCGCGGAATCCGCCTCCGATCGAGGGAGACGCGGCGCCCTCACCGTGCCGCGCCACGAGGACGCGCCGGATGTATTCCCGCGTCTCGCGATAGGGAGGAACGCCCGAGTGCCGCGCCACGGCGCCTTCGCCGGCGTTGTATCCGGCAAGCGCAAGCGAAACATCGCCCTTGAATTGCTCGAGCAGGGCGGCCAGATAATGGACGCCGGCCCGGATGCTCTGGCCCGCATCGTGACGGTCCGAGACTCCGAAGCGGCGGGCCGTCTCCGGCATGAGCTGCATGAGGCCACGGGCGCCCTTTCGGGACACCGCGCGCGGGTTGTAGTTGGACTCGACGAGCATGACGCTCTTGACGAGAGCCGGGTCGACGCCGGCCGCCCGGGCCTCGCTCTCGATCGCGGTGTCGTAAGGGGTCGGTGCGTTTCGGCGCGAGACGAGATAGCCGTCCGATGGCACGCCCCCGTTCACGCGCCAGCCGCTGCCGACGCTGTCGTTGAAGATCAGCGCCGAGCCGTTCGCCTGCCGCACGAGATGGACGTCCGCGCGGAGCGCGCCGGAGGCGGCAAGCAAAGCGGCCACCGACACCCGGACCAAACCAATCCCGCGAGACGGCATTGCCCGAAGATTATAGACCAGCCCGATACAGCCCCTCAGGCGGAGAGCTTCTCCCGCACCTTTGCGACGCCCAGCGCGAGAGCCGGCTCGATCTGCGCCGCGTCCTTGCCGCCGGCCTGCGCAAGGTCCGGCTTGCCGCCGCCTTTGCCCCCCACCGCCGGCGCCATCACCTGCGCGAGCTCGTGCGCCGACACCCGCGACACGAGGTCGGACGTGACGGCCGCGAGCAGCGTCACCTTGCCCTCGAGCTCGGTTCCGAGGAGCACCACGCCGGACTTCAGCTTGCTGCGAAACGTGTCGGCGAGGTTGCGAAGCTCGTTCGTCGGGAGGGAGGGAACGCGCCGCGCAAGCACCTTGACGCCCGCGATCTCCACGATCCCGTCGACATCACTTCCGGACGTGTCCGAAGAGACCGAAGGGGATTTCTTAGAAGGTAAAGAGTCGGAGGGGCCCGCCCCCGCGAGAGCAAGGTCGCGCTTCAAGGCCGCGATCTCCTTCTCTTTCTTTCTAAGAGAATCCAGCGCCTCCCGCAGCTTCGCCGGAAGCTCGTCGGGAGGAACATTCGCCGTGTGCGCCATATTCGCCAGAATCTCTTCGTCTTTCTGAAGCCGCTCGACCGCGTTCAGCGACGTGACGGCCTCGATGCGCCGGACGCCGGCCGCGAGACCCTTGTCCGAGAGGACCTTGAAGGCGCCGATCTCCCCCGTGCGCCCGACGTGGCAGCCGCCGCACAGCTCCGTCGAGAAGCCGGGCACGTCCACGACGCGGACGCGCTCGCCGTACTTCTCGCCGAAGAACATCATGGCGCCCGTCTTCTTCGCGTCGTCCATGGACATGACGGCCTTGCCGACCTCGCGATCGCGCAGGACCTCCTCGTTCACGAGGCGCTCGATCTCCCGGATCTCCTCGGCCGTCGTGGGGCGCGAGGCGGCGTAGTCGAAGCGCAGGCGGTCGGGCGCGACGAGCGAGCCCATCTGCCTCACGGATTCTCCGAGCACCTGTCTCAGCGCCGCGTGCAACAGGTGCGTCCCCGTGTGGTTCGCCTGGGTTCGCCGCCTGGTCCACTCGGGCACCTCGAGGCTCACGAGCTGCGCTGGGGCCAGGGATCCGGAGTCGATTCTTAGAAGGTGAAGAATGGTTTTGCCGTTGGGCGAGCGGCGCGCGTCAATGACCTCGGCGCGCCCTTCCCCCTCGGGGCCCGTCCAGCGAATCTCTCCTTGGTCCGCCACCTGCCCGCCGCCTTCCGGGTAGAAGACGGTGCGGTCCAGCACGCACCAGCCCTTCTCGCCCTTTCCAAGAGAAGGCACCTTCTCCCCGCGCTCCGCCGACAGCAGGCCGAGCACGCGGGCGCCTTCGAGGCTCACGAAATCCTGCTCGGGATACCCACGGAACTCCGTTGCCCACGACGGGTCGATCTGGTCGTCCTTCGGGAGCCCGCTCTCGTGCTCGAACTTCGACGCGCTTTTGCTGCGCTCGCGGGCGGCGGCGAGCTCCTTTTCGAAGCCCGCGCGGTCGACCTGGACCCCCTCGTCGGAGGAAATCTCCTCGATGAGCTCGAGGGGAACGCCGTGCGTGTCGTAAAGCCGGAAGGCCGCGGCTCCCGACAGCGTCGTCTGTCCCTCCCGTCGCGCGGCCGAAATAGCCTCGCCGACGCGGTCGGCGCCGACGGACATCGTGCGGCGGAAGCCTTCCTCGTCGACGCGGATCGTGTCGGCCGTCGATTTCCGCAGGCTGCCATTCGGGTCGTGAAGATGAATTCCTTCGAATGACTGGAAGACGGGTGCGGTGAGATCGGCAAGAAACGGCCCCTCGACGCCGAGCCGGCGCCCGTAACGGACCGCGCGCCTGATTACCTTTCTAAGAACATATCCCCTTCCCTCATTCGAAGGAATGACGCCATCCGCGATCAGCATCGCCGCCGCTCGCGCATGATCAGCCACCACGCGGAACGGCGCGTCCTCGACGGCCATGCCGCCCACGTATTTTCTCCCCGAGATCTCCTCGATCTTCCCGATGATCCCCGCAAAGAGATCCGTGTCGTAGTTGTTGTTTTTGCCCGCGAGAATCGCCGTGATGCGCTCGAGGCCGGCGCCCGTGTCGACGCTTGGCTTCGGGAGCGGCGTCGTCTTGCCCGACGCGTCGCGGTCGAACTGCATGAAGACGAGGTTCCAGATCTCCATGACGCGGTCGCCGGCGCCATTCGGCGTCGCGTCGCCGGGAACTCCCTCGCCCTGGTCATAGTGGATCTCGCTGCAGGGGCCGCACGGCCCCGTGTCGCCCATGGACCAGAAGTTGTCCTTCTCGCCGAAGCGCGCGATGCGCTCGTTCGGGAGATGGCGCGCCCACAGCTCGGCGGCCTCGTCGTCGCTCGTGTAGACCGTCGCCCAGAGCCGCTTCGGGTCGAGGCCGTAGAGCTCCTTCGACGTGACGAGCTCCCACGCGAAGTCGATCGCGTCCTTCTTGAAGTAGTCGCCGAAGGAGAAGTTGCCGAGCATCTCGAAGAACGTGTGGTGGCGCGCCGTGTAGCCGACGTTATCGAGGTCGTTGTGCTTGCCGCCGGCCCGGACGCACTTCTGCGAGGAGGTCGCGCGCACGTACGCGCGTTTCTCGCGTCCCAGGAAGCAGTCCTTGAACTGGTTCATCCCCGCGTTCGTGAAGAGGAGCGTGGGATCCTCGGCCGGGACGAGAGAGGAGGACGCCACGCGCGTGTGGGCTTTCTCCTCGAAAAAGGAGAGAAACGTCTCGCGGACCTTGCGGGAGGTCCAGCCGTCAGGGTTCGTCATCGGTGGAATCGCCTTTCCTGTGCAGCGCCTCGAGGATGGCGGCGGGGGCGAACCCGCGCCTCGCGAGGTGGTCGAACAGTTTCTTCGACCGCGCCTGCCGCGTCAATCCGGCCGGGAGCGCGCGTTCGCGCTTCTCGAGGGCCGCCCGCAGGGCTTTCGCCTCGTCTCGAGGGTCGAGAGACGCGAGCGCCGCGTCCGAGTCCACTCGCGAAACACCTTTTCCCGCCAGTTCGGACGCGATGCGGCTTCGTCCGCGGCCGGTCCGCGAGCGCCACGCCGCGAGCTCGGTGGCCGTCTTCGCGTCGTTCAGCCAGCCACGCTCTTCGAGATCGTCGAGCAGGGCCCGGATCTCCGCGCGTTCGAAGCCCTTCCGGCCCAGCTTCTGCTCGAGCTCGCGTCGCGTGTGCGCGCGCCGGGCCAGGGCGGCCAGGGCGGCGCTCCGGGCGTCCACTTCGGGTCAGCCGGGCTGGTTCGAGAAATCGAAGGGCGAGGCCGAGTCCTGCGGACCAATGGCGTCCGGCGCCTCGAGAGATCCCTCCATCAGCTCGCTCGCGACGTCCGACGTGGACTGGATGCCCTGAATCTTGAGCCTGAACTCGTTCGGATTGCTCGAGCGGCGGATCGCCTCTTCCAGCGTGATGAGGCCCGTCTTGTAGAGCTGGAAGAGCGACTGGTCGAAAGTCTGCATCCCGTACTGCGAGGTGCCGGCTTTGATCGCGTCGTGGATGTATTTCGTCTTTTCCTTGTTCTCGATGCAGTCGCGGATGTAGTTCGTCGCGATCAAGACCTCGATGGCCGGCACGCGTCCGAGGCCGTCCGCACGCGGGAGAAGCCGCATCGAGCAGACGGCCTTGAGGACGGCCGCGAGCTGCAGGCGGATCTGCTTCTGCTGGTGCGGCGGGAAGACCGAGATGATGCGGTTGACCGTCTCCGTCGCGTCCATCGTGTGGAGGGTCGACATGACGAGGTGGCCGGTCTCGGCCGCCACGAGCGCCGTCTCCACGGTCTCGAAGTCGCGCATTTCGCCCACGAGGATGACGTCGGGATCCTGCCGGAGCGCCGCCCGGATGGCCGACGCGAACGAGCGCGTGTCGACCTCCAGCTCGCGCTGGTTGATGATCGACTTCTTGTCGCGGTGGAGAAATTCGACGGGGTCCTCGATCGTCATGATGTGCTCGGCGCGCGACGAGTTGATCTGGTCGATCATGGCCGCGAGCGTCGTGGACTTGCCCGAGCCCGTCGTGCCCGTCACGAGGACGAGGCCGCGCGTCTCCTCGCAGATCCGCTCCAGGATGGGCGGAAGGAGGAGGTCGCGAATCGTGAGGATGCGGGCGGGGATGACGCGGCAGACCATTCCGACCGTTCCGCGCTGCTGGAAGATGTTGCAGCGGAACCGGCCGAGGCCCGGCACCGAGTACGCGATGTCGATCTCGAAGTTGTTCTTGAATTTTTCCTTCTGCCGCGACGACATGATCGAGAACGCCATCGCGATCGTGTCTTCCTGCATGAGGCGCTTGAGGTCCACGAGAGGAATCAGCTCGCCATCCACCCGGATGATCGGGTGCGCGCCCACCTTCAGGTGGAGGTCCGACGCCTTCCGCTCGACCGAAATCTTGAGCAGGTCGTTGATGTGCATGAGCGCCCTCCGAGCCCCCCGAGATTCAAGCAAGGATAGGCATTTCAGGCACTTGGGTCAACGCGGGAGATGACATCGAGGCCCCTTCCCGCTGTATATTTGCCGGGCCTTTAGGGAGGACGACGATGGCGAAGTCTCCGGAGCCACCAAATGAGACGAAGGGCGTCACGCGCCGCGGTTTGATCAAGGGGATCGCGAGCGCCGTCGGGGCGGCCTCGGCCGGCGCGACGACGCTTCTCATCGAGGCGCGTCACGAGCTTCAAGCGGCGAACGGCCCCGCCTCCATCCCCGTGAGCGTCACGGTGAACGGCGCCGCGCGGACGGGCTCGTTCGAGCCACGCACGACGCTCGCGGAAGCGCTGCGGGATACGTGGGGCCTCACCGGCACGAAAGTCGGCTGCGATCGCGGAGCCTGCGGCGCGTGCACCGTGCTGCTGGACGGCGTCCCGGTGAATTCCTGCCTCACCCTCGTTCACGACGCCGACCACAGGAAGGTCACGACGATCGAAGGCCTCGGCAGCCCGGAGGCAATGTCGCCGCTCCAGAAGGCCTTCGTCGACGCGGATGCCCTCCAGTGCGGCTTCTGCACGCCGGGGATGGTCGTCTCCTGCTCGGCGCTCCTCACGAAGAACCCGAAGCCGACCGAGCACGACGTGAGGGATGCCGTGAGCGGCAACCTCTGCCGGTGCGGGACCTACACGGGCGTCTTCGCTGCATGCGAGGCGGCCGCCCACGCGAAGTCGGAGGTGCCCCGTGGCTGACGTCCCCAAGACGAAGATCGAGGTCGGCCTCGCCGGGAAGACCACCGCCATGGAGGTCGAGATCCCCGCGGGCGACCCGCTGCCGTACAAAGTCGGCGAGCGCCCCATCACCGGCAAGCGCCGCCCGCGCCTCGACGGGCCGCAGAAGGTCACGGGCCGCGCGGTGTACACGCACGACGCACAGCGGCCTGGCATGCTCCACGCCCGCGTCCTGCGCTCGCCTCACGCGCACGCGAAGATCGTCTCGATCGACACGTCGGCCCTCGAGAAGATGCCGGGCGTCGTCTTCGAAAACCCCGGCAAGAACACCGTCCGGTACCACGGCGAAGCCATCCTCGCAGTCGCGGCGCCCACGCGCGCGGCCGCCGAGGACGCGCTCCGCGCCGTGAAGGTCACGTACGACGTCCTCCCGCACACCGTGAGCCTCGCGGCCGCCCGCAAGGACGGCGCTCCTCTCGTCTTCCAGAAGCCCGTCAAGGAGAAGCACAGCGCGGGCGACGTGCCCGGTAGTGCCGCTCCCGTCGAGCAGAAGGGAAATGTGCGCGGCCCGAAGGCCTCCGGCCGCGGCGACGTCGACAAGGGCTTCGCCGAGTCGGACGGGACCCTCGAGGTCGTGACGACGACGACCGTCCAGACCCACGTTCCTCTCGAGACGCACTCCCTTTTCGCCGAATGGGTCGGCGACACGCTCGAGGTCCAGGCCTCGACGCAGGGCACCTTCAGTGTCCGGGACGAGCTCGCCGGCGTCCTCAAGCTCCCGAAGGACAAGGTGAACGTCCGCGCCGAGTTCACGGGCGGCGGCTTCGGCGCGAAGTTCGGCGCGGGCGACTACGGCGTCTTCGCCGCGAAGCTCGCGAAAAAGGCCGGCAAGCCCGTCCTCATGGCGCTCGACCGCAAGGAGGAGCACCTCGCGGCGGGCAACCGGCCCGACTCGTGGAACCGCGTGAAGCTCGGCTACAAGAAGGACGGCACCGTGACGGCCGCGGACTACGAGTCCTTCGGCACGGCGGGCGTCGCGACGGGGACGGGCACGGGCGGATTCGTGAAGTCGGCCTATGGCTTCCCCGCCGTGAAGGTCGCCGAGTTCGACGTGTTCACGCACCTCGGCCCCGGCTGCGCAATGCGCGCGCCAGGTCACCCGCAGGGGTGCTTCGCCGTCGAGACGGCCCTCGAAGAGCTCGCGAGCCGCCTCGGGATGGACCCGCTCGCCTTGCGTCTCAAGAACGACCCGTCCGAGGTGAGGCGGGCCGAGTGGGGGATCGGCGCGAAGGAGATCGGCTGGTCCCGGCGCGCCGGAATCACGAAGGCGAACGAGGCCGCCGCTGCGGCCGGCAGCCCGCTGCGCCGCGGCCTCGGCTGCGCGGCCTCGGTTTGGTACACGTTCGTCGCGCCGGGCTCGCAGGTCATCGTCCGGATCCACCGCGACGGCAGCGTCGAGGTCGAAAACGGCGTGCAAGACATCGGGGGCGGCGTGCGGACGCCGATCGCGATGGTCGTCGCAGAGGAGCTCGGCCTCCCGGTCGCGAAGATCAACGTGAAGATCGGCGACTCGCGCTACCCGTTCGGGCCCGCCTCGGGCGGCTCGGTCACGACGGGCTCACTGATCCCGGCCGTCCGCGCGGCCGCCGTCCACGCGCGCGAGAAGCTCATAGGCGTCGCGGCGAAGCTCCTCGGCGCTCCCGCCGGGGAGATCGCGCTCGCGAACGGCGTCTTCTCGGCGAAGAGCAAGTCGGCGGACTTCCGGAAGGTCTGCTCCCGCCTTTCCGGCGAGACGCTCGTCGTGACGGGCGACCGCGCGAAGGACTACGACGGTGCCGACACGCGCATCTTCGGCGCGCAGTTCGCCGAGGTTGTCGTGGACGTCGAGACCGGCGTCGCCTCTGTGAAGAAGGTCGTCGCCGTCCACGATTGCGGCCAGCCGGTCTGGAAGACCGGCGTCGAGAGCCAGATCCGCGGCGGCATCCTCCAGGGCATCAGCTACGCGCTTTTCGAGGAGCGCGTCGTGGACGAGCGCTCCGGCCGCGTCCTGAACCCGAACGTCGAGTTCTACAAGATCCTCGGGAGCAAGGACACGCCCGAGATCGTCCCGATCGTCGTGGACCATTACCCCGGCAAGAACAACGCGCACGCGCGCGGCATCGGCGAGCCGGCGACGGTGCCGACGGCCGCCGCCGTCGCGAATGCGATCGCGCACGCGACGGGCATCCGGCCGACGGCGCTCCCGATCACGCCGGCGAGGATCCTGGACGCGCTCGGGAAGGTGCCGAAGCGGGAGGTGAGGGCGTGAAAAGCTTCGAAAGGTTCCAGCCGATGTCCTGGGAAGAAGCGGTGAAGCTCCTGGACACGGCGCGAGAGAAGAAGATTTCCTCTGAAGCAAAGGGAGCCGGGACCGAGCTCCTCGATCGACTGAAGGAATACAACCTGGCCCCCGATCAGGTGGTGGACCTTCGACGGCTGACGGCCCATTCTTCCATTCAAAGAAAATCTTCCGGCGCCATCTCAATCGGCGCATTGGTCACCCTGAGCGCCGTGGCGGAGGGTGTGAAGCACGATTTTCCCGCTCTCGCCTACGCCTGCGAGGGCGCTGCGACGCCGCAGATCCGCAACGCGGCGACTCTCGCGGGCAACCTCTGCCAGCGCCCGCGCTGCTGGTACTTCCGCTCGTCCGAGTTCCAGTGCCTCAAGAAGGGTGGCGTCGAGTGCCTCGCGAAGAGCGGCGAGAACGAGTTCCACGCGATCTTCGGGAATAACACGTGCGCGATCGTCCACCCCTCGGCCGCCGGCGTCGCCCTCGTCGCCCTGAACGCGCGGATCGAGACGCTTGCCGCGGGCGGCGGCCGCACGCTCGCCGCGGCGGACTTCTTCGTCCGCCCCGAGGTCGAGATCTTCGCGGAGAACGCGCTCAAGGCCGGCGAGCTCGTCGTCGAGATCCACGTTGAGAAGCCGCAGGCCCTGCGCTCGGCCTACCGGAAGATCAAGCACAAGCAGGCCTTCGACTGGCCGCTCGCCGACGCGGCCGTCGCGTGGCGCGAGGAGGGTGGCGTTGCGAAGGATGTGCGGATCGTGATCGGGTCAGCGGCGCCCGTGCCCTGGCGCGCGAAAGCGGCCGAGGCGCTCGTCGAGGGGAAGAAGATCGACTCGGCGCTCGCTGCCCGGGCCGGAGAGGCCGCGCTCGAGGGCGCGACGCCTCTCGGCAAGAACGCCTACAAGCTCCCGATGGTCGCGGCGGTCGTCCGGCGGACGCTCCTCGCGTCGGCCGGGCTTCCCGACGGGACGGAGGAGCACGGATGAGCGCGCCGAATGGCCTCGGCGGGTCGGACGCCGTCGCCCTCGACCCTGCGCTCCGCTGCCGCCACCTCCGCACGAAGACGATGTTCGTCGCGACGGGCGACTGGGACGACCATGCGCGCGAGCATCCCTCGACCTCCGCCGCCTACTGGTGCCTGCAGGTCATGGGGCCCGTCGGCCCGGACGGGCAGCCCGCCTGCCTCGACGATTGCCGGGCCGGCCGCGCGTGCTTCGAGGGCGAGGACTGAGCGGACCAGCCGTGTTCGTCTCCGGAGTCCTCCTCGCCGCCGGCGCGTCCACGCGCTTCGGGTCGCCGAAGATGCTCGCGCCCGTGCCGCCCGGAGGGCGGCCGATGCTCGCCCACGTGATCGACACCTGGCGCGAGGCCGGCTTCGAGGAGATCGTCGTCGTGCTCGGGAATGACGCCGCGAGCCTTCGGGAGAAGATCGAAGAGGAACTTCTTCGAGTGAGTAAGAGGGCGGGGGTCCGCTTCGTCGAGAACCCCAACTGGGAAAGCGGCATGTTCTCGTCCGTCCAGTGCGGCCTGTCCGCGTTGAGGGAACACCCCTCGACGCACATCGCCCTCGCGCCAGCCGATCTTCCCTTTCTAAGAAGTTCTTCCCTTCGGACGCTCCTCGACGCGACGAACCTCCCCGAAGCAGATTCCCGCACGCTCCTCGTCCCCGTCTGCGGCCAGCGGCGCGGGCACCCGCTCGTGATCCCCGCGGCGCTCGCCGCGCGCGTCCTTTCGTGGCCGGCGGACGCCCGGCTGAACCAGCTCTTCGCCGAGCCGGACGTGAAGGTCCTCCATCTCGAAGGCTTCGACGAGACGATCCTCGTCGACGTCGACACGCCAGGCGACCTGGAAGCGGGCGGACTGGCCACGAACGAATGAGCTCACAGCTCTTCAGCGACCTGCCGCGGATTCTCGAAGAGCACGGGAGGCTCGCCATGGCCACCGTCGTCTCCGCCGTGGGTTCCACGCCCCGCGACGCGACGGCGCGCATGCTCGTCCTGCCCGACGGCTCGACGAAGGGGACGATTGGCGGCGGCAAGTTCGAGTCCCTCGTGATCGCCGACGCGAGGAAGCTCCTGGACGACCACGGTCTCCCTTTCACGCGGCGCTACGACTTCGTCCCGGAAGGCCCGAACGCGTTCGGGGCCGTCTGCGGCGGGACGGCGACGGTCCTTCTCGAGGTGCTCGAGCGCTCTCCGCGCCTCCTCGTCGTCGGAGCCGGCCACTGCGGCCGCGCGCTCGCCCGAGCCGCGGCTTTCAGCGGATACGAGGTCATTGTCGCGGACGAGCGCGAAGAGGAACTCGATCCCGCCGCCTTCCCGCCCGGCGCCCGGCTCGTCCACGTGAAGGACGACTACTCGGACCTTCCGCTCCCGGAACCTGCGGACTTCGTGGCAATCGTCTCGCGCGGCCACGTGACGGACGGCCTCGCCTTTCGCCGCCTCCGCCACGCACCCGTCGCCTACCTCGGAATGATCGGGAGCAAGGCGAAGCGCAAGGTCCTCTTCGACGAGCTCCGGAAGGAAGGATTCACCGAAGACGAGCTGAACCGCGCGAAGATTCCCATCGGCCTCGACATCGGGGCGGAGTCCCCCGAGGAGATCGCCATCGCGATCGTGGCTGAGCTGATCACGACCCGGCGCAGCGGCCGAAAGGCGTTCTAGCGGGCGCCTGCCGGCACCGCCGCGTCAACCGGCGTCAGCCAGCCGTAGCGGTCGTCGACCTTGCCCTCGACGATGTCGAAAAAGGCCTTCTGCAGGGCCTCCGTCATCGGGCCGCGCTTGCCGTTTCCGACGGGAATCCGGTCTACGGAGCGGATCGGCGTGATCTCGGCAGCCGTGCCCGTGAAGAACATTTCGTCGGCCGCGTAGATCATCTCCCGCGGAATGGTCTTCTCTTCCATCTGGAAGTCGAGCTCACGGGCGAGCTGGATCACGGAGAGGCGCGTGATGCCGGGCAGCGTCGAGGCCGAAAGCGGCGGCGTGTAGAGGCGACCCTTCCAGACCAGGAAGAGGTTCTCGCCCGAGCCCTCGGAGATGCGCCCGTTGTGATCGAGCGCGATGCCCTCGTGGTACCCGTTCGTGATCGCTTCCATCTTGATGAGCTGGCTGTTCGCGTAATTCGCGGTCGCCTTCGCCATGGCGGGCATCGTGTTCGGCGCGATGCGCATCCAGGACGAGCAGCACGTGTCGACGCCCTGCTCGAGGGCGTCGGCGCCGAGATACTTTCCCCACTCGTAGCAGCCGATCGCCACGTCCACGGGGTTCGGGAACGGGTTGACGCCGAGCGTGCCGTAGCCGCGGTAGACGAGAGGCCGGATATAGCACGCCTTGAAGTCGTTCGCGCGCACGACCGCGAGCGTCGCCTCCTTCAACTGGTCGACCGTGTACGGAATCGCCATCCGGTAGATCTTCGCGGACCAGAACAGGCGATCGAGGTGATCGTCGAGGCGGAAGATCGCGGGCCCACGCGCCGTGTTGTAACAGCGCTCCCCTTCGAAAACGCCGGACCCGTAGTGGAGAGCGTGGGTGAAGATGTGTATCTTCGCGTCCGCGAAATCGACCAGCTTCCCGTTCATCCAGACCTTCTTGACGTTTTCGAAGCTCATCGGGCCCTCCGTCTCCGGCGGAATCCTAACCGAAGCGAGCCGCCCGATTCGGGACCGGCTTCAGGCGGGGTCGACCAACCGCGCGAGCGCCACAACCACGGCGGTTTCCAGCCGGAGAACGCGGGGACCGAGAGAGAGGAAGACCGGGGATTTTTCTGCGAATAGGGAGAGTTCGGCCGGAGCGAACCCTCCCTCCGGGCCAACGGCGACGACCAGGTCTCCATGGGCGCCCGGGCGCTCCGCGGCGGCGCCAGATGGATCCAGGACGACGAATGCTTCGCGCCCAATTAACCTTCTAAGAAAATCTTCGGTGCTCCTCGGACCCTCCACGAAAGGGACGAGCGTTCGGTCGCACTGCTTCGTCGCCTCTTCCGCGATCCGGATCAGCCGAGGAATTCGCTTCGACAGCGCCGCGACGTGCGCGCGTTGCGAGCGCTCGGCATCGAGGAGCACGAAAGCCGCCGCGCCGCACTCGGTGCCCTTTTCGATCGCCCATTCGACCCGCGCGGGCTCGGCACACGCGAGGAGGACCGTCACGCGGTTCGCGGGCTCGCCGGGAAGACGAGAAGACGAAGAGGAAGATTCTTCGAATGAAAGAAGGGTCAGAGCCGTGCCATTTCGAGTCAGCCTCCCGCGCACCCTGAGTCCCTTGCCGTCGAGCGCGACGACCTCGTCGCCGTCGCGCAGGTGGCGGGAGCGGACATGGTCTCTCTCTTCCTTTCTAAGAAATATCTCTTCGGACGATTCCCGCTGCTCGGCGAGGTCGGGCACGAGGACGCGCGGCGGGCGCGCGGGGGCGCTCTCACTCATTCGAAGAAATCCACGCTGATCCGAACCATTCGTTTTCCACAATGGAACGAACGGAACGAAAACCTCTTTTCCGAAGCAGATCGTCCCATTCTTCCCTTCGTTCCACGAGCTGCCCCGAACAGAGGAGCCGGCCGCCCGGCGCGAGGCGGGCGTGGAGCGCCGGGAGGAGAGGCGCGATCTCCTCGTGGATCATGTTCGCGACGATCACATCGAAGCGGCCACTCCCGAGGAGCGCGTCGAGAGGCCCCGCGAACGTCGAAACGCGCGGGATGCCGTTCGCGCGCGCCTGCTCGCGCGTCGCGAACGCGGCGTCCGGGTCGAGGTCGAAGGCGACGACGTGGCGCGCGCCCTCGAGCGCGGCCACGAACGCCAGGGTGCCGGTGCCGCAGCCGACGTCGAGGACGCGCGCGCCCGGGAGCTTTTCGGAGATCAGCAGGCGGAGCGCGAGGCGCGTGGATTCGTGCGAGCCGGTCCCGAAGGCGCGGACGGCGGGAAGATAAAGCCGCCTCACACCCGGCGGCGGCACCGTGGCGCGATCGTCGTCGTGGGGATCCAGGAGATAGCGCTCCACGAGAACGCATCGCCGCAAGGCGGCCGACTCGGCGACCCAATCGCGGGGGATTTCTTTGAAAGTAGAAAGATGGCGGGCGCCGAGCGCTTCGAGCCGCGCGAGAGCTTCGGTGGCGTCGGCGGAATCCACCCAGACGAGGAGGCGGCCATCCGCGGCGGCCGTGGACGAGAACCGCAGGCCCCCCATTCCTTCGAAGAAATCTCTTTCGTTCTCGTCGAATGAAGCGGCCTGCGCGGCCGGGATCTCGATGCGCACCGCCCCGGCGCTATTGCCCAAGGAAATCTTTCAGCCTCTCGAAGAAGCCTTTTTCGTCTTTCGTCGGCGTTCCCGACTCCGACCCGAAGGCTTCCGCGAGCTTCTCGACGGCCTCTTTCTGCTCGTGCGTCATCTTTTTCGGCACGCGGACCGTGAGGAGGACGTGCTGGTCACCCTTGCCGCGGCCGTCGAGACGAGGGATTCCCTTGCCCTTGAGCGTGAAGACGCGGCCCGCCGCGGTGCCCGAAGGCACGTCAAACGTGGCCTCGCCGTGGAGAGTCGGCACGCGGAGCGCGCCCCCGAGCGCCGCGACGTGGAACGGAATGGCCCAGGTGAGCACGACATCGAAGCCGTCACGCCGAAACTGCTCGTGCGGCGTCACCGAGATGAAGACGTAAAGGTCGCCCGGGCGCCCGTCCCGCCGGCCCGCGTTTCCCTCGCCTGTGAGGCGCAGCCGCGCGCCGTCGTCCACGCCGGCCGGAATCGCCACCGTCAGCGTTCGCGCGCGGCGCGTGCGCCCGTCGCCGCGACAGTCGGGGCACGGGTCCTTGATGCGCTCGCCCGAACCGGTGCAGTCGGGGCACGGGCGCGCCACCGCGAAGAAGCCCTGCCGGTATTGGACGCGGCCCTGCCCCCGGCACGTCGGGCAGGTCAGCGGCACGGCCCCGCCACGCCCGCCGCGGCCCCGGCATGCGTCGCAGCGCTCGTAGCGCTCGATCGGGACCGAGACCTCCGAACCGAAGGCGGCGTCTTCGAAGGAGAGCGTCACATCGGCTTTCAAGTCCTCGCCCGTGCGGCGGGACGCGCGCGTGTCGCCGCCCGACGCGAAACCGAACAGGTCGCCGAGGATGTCGGCGAAGTCCACGAACTGGGTCGGGTCGAAGCCGGTTCCGCCGCCCGCGCCGCGCACGCCTTCGACTCCGAAGCGGTCGAAGCGGGCGCGTTTGTCGGGATCGGAGAGGACCGAGTAGGCCTCCGCGGCCTCCTTGAACTTCTCTTCGGCGTGCTTGTCGCCCGGGTTCTTGTCGGGATGGTGCTGCAGCGCCGCCTTTCGGTAGGCGCCCTTGACCTCCTCGGGGGACGCGTTTCGTCCCACACCGAGAACTTCGTAGTAATCGCGAACGGATGTGCTCACCGGTTGCTACACCGAAACCGACGTCAGGCCGGTTTCTCCGCGCCATCATCCCGGCGCTCCTTGGACTCGGGCTTGTACAGCATGGCCTGCGTGAGGATGCGCGAAACGCCCTTCATGTCGATCATCGCGTCATCGATGGGCCCCCGCTCCTCCCCCGTCAGGACCTCGCGCGCGTTCTCGAGGGTGCGCTGGACGCGATCGTTCTCGTCGGGCTGCAGGAGGTTGCCGAATTCGCGGAAGATGCGGTCGTTCCCCCCGATCATCCCTTCGAGCTTGTTCTTCAGCTGGCGCAGCTCCTTGCGCTTCGTGTCCGCCGCCTTGTTCGCGGACGCCTCCTCGATGATCTTCTCGATCTCCGCCTGCGAGAGGCCGCCCGCCGGACTGATCTGGAGCCCTTGCGCTTTGCCGGTTGCGAGATCCTTCGCCGAGACATTCACGATTCCCGACGAGTCGATCGCGAAGGTGACCTCGATCTGGGGCACGCCCTTCGCCGCCGACGGAATGCCGACGAGCTGGAACTTGCCGAGGGACTTGTTCTCCTTGGCGATGTCGCGCTCGCCCTGCAGGACGTGGATCTCGACCGTCGTCTGGTTGTCGGCCACGGTCGTGAAGATCTGCGTGTTCTTCGTCGGAATCGTCGAGTTGCGTTCGATGAGCTTGACGAAGATGCCGCCGTGCGTCTCGAGGCCGAGCGACAGCGGCGTGACGTCGAGGAGGACGAGGTCCTTGATGTCGCCGCGCAGGACGCCCGCCTGAATCGCGGCGCCCACGGCAACCACCTCGTCCGGGTTGATGGAGCGGTTCGGCGGCTTTCCGAAAATCGTCTCGACCATCTGCTGGACCTTCGGGGTCCGCGTCTGGCCGCCGACGAGGATGATCGTGTCGACCTGATCGGGTTTGAGGCCGGCCGCCTCGAGCGCGTTCCGGCACGGGCCCTCGGTCCGCTGGATGAGGTCGGCCGCGAGCGCCTCGAACGTGTCGCGGGTCAGAAGCTTGTTGATGTGCTTCGGGCCCGAGGCGTCGGACGCGATGAACGGGAGCGCGACCATCGTCTCGAGCGCGGTCGACAATTCGCACTTCGCCTTCTCGGCGGCTTCCTTGAGCCGCTGGAGCGCGAGGCGGTCCTGCCTCAGGTCGATGCCGGTCTGCGTCAGGAATTCGGCGAGAAGCCAGTCCATGATCGCCCGGTCGAAGTCTTCTCCGCCGAGGAACGTGTCCCCCGAGGTCGCGAGCACCTCGAACATGCCGTTGTCGATCCGGAGGATCGAGATGTCGAACGTGCCGCCCCCGAGGTCGTAGATGGCAATGGTCTCCTGCTTCCGGTTTTTCTCGAGCCCGTACGCGAGAGCGGCCGCCGTGGGCTCGTTGATGATGCGCAGCACCTCGAGGCCCGCGATGCGGCCCGCGTCGCGCGTGGCCTGCCGCTGCGAGTCGTCGAAGTACGCCGGGACCGTGATGATCGCTTCCTTGATCTCTTCTCCGAGCGCTTCTTCGCAGAATTCCTTGATTTCGCGCAGCGTGAACGAGGAGATCTCCTCGGGCGAGTAGTCCCGGTCGCGGACGCGGATCTTCACGTCGCCGTTCGGCGCCTCGACGAGCGCGTATGACAGGTGTTCGCGCGCGTGCTTCACCTCGGCGTCCGCCATCTTGCGGCCGACGAGGCGCTTCACGGCGTAGATCGTCTGCGTGGGGTTCGTGATCGCCTGGCGCTTGGCGATCTGGCCCACGAGCCGCTCTCCGTCTTCGGTGAAACCGACGATCGAGGGCGTCGTCCGCGCCCCTTCGCGATTCGGAACGACCTGAGGCGAACCGACCTCGACGACGGCCACGCACGAGTTCGTCGTCCCGAGATCGATGCCGAGAACCTTACCCAATTGGTCCCTCCTCGTTCATCTCTTCTTTCTTCGCGTCCCGAACCGCCGGGCTCGCCGCGACTTTCACGCGGGCGGGCCGGAGCAGGCGGTCGTGAAGCAGGTACCCCTTCTGAAGAACCTCGAGAACCGTCCCCGACGCGGCCGTTTCCGTCACCTCGCGAACGACGGCCTCGTGAACGTTCGGGTCGAACGGGAGCTCGCGCGCCGGCACCTCCACGACACCGTACTTCTTGAGCGTGTCGGCCAGCTGCCGGGCGATCATGTCGATGCCCGCGTGGAATTCGTCTCCCGTGGCGTCGCCACGGTGCTGGAGCGCGCGCTCGAAGTTGTCGACGACGTTCAGTATGTCCGCGAAGGCCTCGGCCAGCGCGAACCGGAAATAGTCGGCCTTGTCCTTCTCGGTGCGGCGTTTCAGGTTGTCGAAGTCCGCCGACTTGCGGAGAAGCGCCTCGCGAACGCGGCCCCCGTCCTCTTCGGCCCGGAGCGCGCGTTCTCGCTCCTTGGCGACCTGGTCCTCGAGAGCGCCGACGCGCGGGTCCGGCGCCGGAAGGTCTCGCGGGGCGGGCGGAGGCGCGGGCTCCGGCTCGGCGACCGCGACGGGCCGCACCCCTTCGACGCGGCGCTGCTTCTCCTCGACGGCCTGGATGGCGCGCTCGGCCTCGGCGAGCGCGCGCGCGACGTCGTCGCGGCTCTCCGTTTCGAGGAAGATGATGTCTTCCTCCTCGCGGTGAGGCTTCCTCGGGCCGCTCATGCGGCTCCTTCCGTGAGCCGTCGGCTCACGTACCGCGAGAGCTCATCGACGAGCGGGACGACCCGCGCGTATTCCATCCGGCGGGGCCCGATCACGCCGAGAGCGCCGAGCACGCGATCCCCCCGGCGATAGGGCGCGGAGACAACCGCGCTGCCGGTCTCGTCCGTGAAGGGGCTCTCCGATCCGATGACGATCGCGAGGCCGTCGGACGTGACGCAGTCGGTGAGGAGATTCACGAGGCGGGCCTTCTCCTCGAACGCGCGAAACATCCGCCGCAGGGCCTCGAGGTCGTTCCGGAACTCGGGCTTCTCGAGCAGCGACTCGGTGCCCTCCATGTAGACGGCTTCTTCCGGCGGCCGCGACTCCGCGAAGGCCCGGCGCCCGAGTTCGAGGGTCCGCGTGAGCGCGTGGTCCATCCGGACCTCCTCCTCTCCCAGGGACGCGAGCAGGAGGACACGGATCTCGCCGAGGCTCTTCCCGGCGAAGTCGATCGTCAGCCGGTTCGAGATGCCGTCCAGCTCGTGCTGCGGAAAGTTGTCGCGGGTCTCGATGAGGCGACTCTCCACGAGGCCCGTGTCGGAGACCTCGGAGACGAGGATTTTGCATTCGGCGACGCGCGTGAAATGCACGGACGCGAGAACGAAGCTCATCGAGGCGGGGACCGCGACGACAGCCACCTCTCCGGTCAATCGGGAGAGCACGCGGGAGGTGGCCTTCAGGAAACGCTCCGTCTCGAAGGGCTCGGGAGAAAGCTCCTCGGCGATCCGGGCGCGGTCCCTCTCGCTGGGTTGGCGGGTCGGCATCAGCTCGCGGACGAACGCGCGATAACCGAGATCCGTCGGCACGCGGCCCGCCGAAACATGCGGATGCGTCAGGAAGCCGAGATCCTCGAGGTCGGCCATGGCGTTGCGCAGCGACGCCGAGGAGAGACCGAACTTTCCGCCTTTCGTCAGCTGGCGCGACGACACGGGCACGGCGCTCTCGATGTACGCAACGATCACAGACGCGAGAACCTCGCGGGATCGCCCGTCCAAACCCTTGAAATCGTTGGCCATCGCGGCGCAAGGCCCTCCTGCCCCCGCTCGGCTCCGTGACCGGACCGGGAAGCGTCATGATACCAAAGGGGTCGGACCCCGGTGTAACATCGCGTAACCCTCAGGAGGTCGGCAGAACCTTTTTCTTATGGTTTTTTTCAATTACGCGACGATGCAGATGGCCGCAAAGATCGTGTACTACGGTCCGGGCCTCTGTGGAAAAACGACGAATCTCCATGTGATCTACGGGCGGACGGCACCCACATCGCGCGGGGAGATGGTGTGCCTCGAGACCGAGACAGATCGCACGCTCTTTTTCGACCTGCTTCCGCTCGACGTGGGTGTCATCGGGGGCTTCAAGACCCGCCTCCAGCTGTACACCGTTCCGGGGCAGGTTTTCTACAACACGACGCGGAAGCTCGTCCTCAAGGGCGTGGACGGCATCGTCTTCGTCGCCGATTCCCAGCGGCCCATGAAGGACCCGAACGTCGAGAGCCTCCGCAACCTCCGCGAGAACCTCGCCGAGATCGGGATCTCCCTCGACGCCACGCCCCGCGTCCTCCAGTACAACAAACGCGATCTCCCGAACATCCTCACGATCGACGAGCTGAACGACGCCCTCAACTTCGACCGCTCCGTCGAGTGGTACGAGTCCTCGGCGAGGAACGGGACCGGCGTCTTCGAGACGCTGAAGGCGATCTCGAAACTGACTCTTCGTTCCCTGAAGAGCCGCATGGCCATCGAACAGAGGCGCCCCACCGTCGTCGCATCCGCGCCCACTCCCCCGCCCCAGCCCCTGCTGTCGCCCCATGCCGGGGCGTCGGGCATCGGCGCGGCCATCGACGCTATGGCCATCGGATCGGCGGCCATCGGATCGGCGGCCATCGGATCGGCGGCCATCGGATCGGCGGTGGCGACCACCACGGCCCCGAGGAGAGACGGCTCCGGTTCGACGATCTCGCGCCTGAGGCGCTTTCAGGAGACGGCGCGGCAGGAATCGCAGGAGGCCGAGGCGCGTCTCGCTCCGGCAATCACCTCGGCCGAGCTTTCCGCCGTGACGTCGACCGAGCTTCCCGCCGTCACAGCGCCTTTCGACGCCGCCTTCCCGCAGGGCGACGACGCGGGAGGCGAGGTGAGTTTCGCGGAGATCGAGCCCCCGACGCACGCATCGCCCGAGGACTCGTCCGCCTCGGTGAAACACGTCCGCGTGCGTTCGAACGTGGACATCCTCTCGGAACTCGAGAAACTCCGGAAGGTCGCCACCCAGAGGCCGGCGCCGAGCGGCGCCTCGAAGAGCAGGAGCGCGGCCGACGTCTCGCTGGACGATCTCCTCGGTTCGACGCGGAACCACAGGAAGGACGTCGCTCAGTCCTTCGATCTCGAGGTCCCGCACGAAACGCTCGCGAAGACCCGCCACGTCACGATCGGTCTCTCCTTCGGCGACGAAGCGGGTGCGACGCTGGGCGCCGAGAAGCGATTCGACGTGGATTTCGCGGCCCTCAAGGACATCAACAAGTTCCTCCTCTCGCTGAAGTTCCACGTCAAGGCCGAATGAGCCCGCGATCGATTTTGCTTGACCAGAGCACTCCCGGTCGGGTCCACTTGTCCTCGATGACACCCCCTTCCCGGATCTCCGGCCGGGCCTTACGAATCGCCGCCGGCGTTTTCTTCGCCCTCCTTTCGGGCTGCGCCACGGCGCCCCGCGAGCCCGCGCTCGCCCAGGCCGTTCCCACCCACGCGGCACCGGAGCCACCGGCGGTTCCGGCCGCGCGCAAGCTGGCGACCGATCAGTTCTATCAGGGTAAGGCGCTCGCCCTGGCCGGCGAGAGCGACTGTGCGCGCGAGGCCTTCCAGGGCGCCCTCGAGACCTTCCGGGCGGCTGCGCGCCCCGGCAACGCAGCCGATTTCGCCTTCGCGGCCGAGCTCTACGACTCGATCGCGCTCTATCGACCCGCGATCGAGGCCGGAAGCCGCGCGGCCGAGGCCGAGAGGCCGCCCGCCGAGGACCCGCGCGACAGCCTCGTCGCAAGGGCTCCCCTTCCCTCCCCCGACGAGATCGAGAAGGCCAAGACGGAAATTGCGTCGGCTCCGGCGGGAACCGGTTTCGACATTCCGATCGTCGTGAACGACGCCGTCCTCCGGGCCGTCGCGTTCTACCAGTTCCGGACCCCCATGGCGTTCGCGGCCGCGCTCAAGCGCAGCGGGCGTTACATGAGCGTCATGCGCGGCATCCTCAAGGAAGAGGGCCTTCCCGAAGACCTCGTCTATGTCGCGATGATCGAGTCGGCCTTCAAATACCAGGCCCACTCCCGCGCCGCCGCACACGGTTTCTGGCAGTTCATCCCGGGCACCGGCAAGCGCTACGGCCTCAAGCGGAACGCCTCGTTCGATGAGCGCAGCGATCCCGTGAAGTCGACCCGCGCCGCCGCCGCCTATTTCCGGGACCTCTACGAGATGTTCGGGGACTGGCATCTCGCGATGGCGGCCTACGACGCGGGCGAGGGCAAGATCCTCCGGAGCCTCCAGCGCACGGGCGCGCGCGACTTCTGGGAGCTTTCGGCGGGGAGCACGCTCCGGCAGGAAACGCGCGACTACGTGCCGTTCGTTCTCGCGACGGCGCTCATCGCCAAGGATCCCGCGCGATTCGGCTTCGACGTGGTGCCTGATCCCCCGCTCGCCTGGGAGACGGTGACCGTGAAGAAGCCGGTCGACCTCGCGCGCGTGGCCGAGCTCACGGGCAATGCGCTCCCCGACCTGCAGCTCCTCAACAGCGAGCTCCGCACGCGGACCACGCCGCACGGCGTGCCTTCGTACGAGCTGCGCGTCCTCGCGGGCACGGCGGCGTTCCTGGCCCCCCGCATCGCGTCGCTCCCCTCCGCGCCCGCGGTCGCCGAGAAGCGCATCGTCGTCAAGAAGGGCGAGACCCTTCAGAAGATCGCGCGCCGAGCGGGCGTCTCGATCGCCGAGCTCCGCGACTGGAACGATCTGCCCCGCACGGCCAAGCTGAAGAAGGGCACCGTTCTCGTCGTCCCGACGAGGCGCGGGACCGCTTCCCACGACGCCCTCGTGTCTGCCTCCTCCTCGCCCAAAGGCGAGATCCGCGGCGTCCCGACGCCCGCTGCCGCCGTCACGCAGGCGTCGGAGGTCGGGCCCTTTAGGTCCGTCCCAGCTACAGCTGTTCTATCGGGAGCCGCTCCAGTAAGGCTCGTCCGCGCGCCGGAGCCCTCTGTCCTCTCGATTCCCGCGGAAGGATTCGTCGACACGCCGTCCAGGACCGCCGCGGCGTCGGCGCCGCAGGTCGTCCGCCATAGGGTGAAGGCCGGCGACACGCTCTACGCGATCGCCTCGCGTTACGGCGTGAGCGTCGACGCGATCCGGCGCCAGAATCGCATCCGCTCGCCGCGCACGCTCCGGGCCGGGCAGACGCTCGTGCTTTCGCTCGCCACCGTGAACTGAAACCGGGCATGACCGTCGCGCGCGCGTACTCCGCGACGGTGGCCGGCCTCGAGGGCCGCACGGTCGTCGTGGAGGCTGCGGCCTCCGCGGGTCTCCCCGCCCTCACGATCGTGGGCCTGCCGGACGCGGCCGTGAAGGAAAGCCGCGAGCGCATCCGCTCGGCGCTCCGCCACGTCGGCTTTCCGGTGCCTCCGAAGAACGTCGTCGTGAACCTCGCGCCCGCCGACCTTCCGAAATCTGGCACGGCGCTGGACCTCGCCGTCGCCCTCGCGATTCTCGCGGCCAACGGCGACCTGCCCGCCGAGGCTCTCAGACGGGTGACGCTCGTCGGAGAGCTGGCTCTCGACGGCGAGCTCCGGCCCGTGCCCGGCGTTCTCTCCTTCGCCGAAGTCTCGCGCCGGGAAGAGCGCGCCCTGCTCGTGCCCACGGGGAACGCAGAGGAGGCGGCGGCCGTGCCTTCCCTCCACGTGTTCGCCGCGCCTCACCTCGGGGCGGCGATCGCTCACCTCCTCGCCCGCGAGCCCCTGCCGCGCGTCGCGCCTTCGGCCGTCCCTCGGGCCGCCGCCGGATCCGAACCGGACCTCGCGGACGTCCGGGGTCAGGCGGTCGCGCGCCGGGCTCTGGAGCTCGCGGCGGCCGGGGGCCACAACATCCTTTTCTCCGGACCACCCGGGTCGGGCAAGACGATGCTGGCGAGGCGTCTGCCGGGAATCCTCCCGCCTCTCTCGCGCGAGGAAAGTCTCGAGGTGACGCGCATCTGGAGCGTGGCGGGCCGTCTTCCCGCGGGCAGCGGACTCCTCGTCGAGCGCCCGTTCCGCTCGCCCCATCACGGCGCGTCGGCCGCGGCGCTCGCGGGCGGCGGCGCTGACCCGCGCCCCGGGGAGCTGTCGCTCGCGCATTTCGGAGTCCTCTTCCTCGACGAGCTGCCCGAGTTCCGGAGGGACGCCCTCGAGGCTTTGCGCGAGCCGCTCGAAGACGGAGTGGTCTCCATCGCGCGCGTGGCCGGGGCGAGGACGTTTCCGGCTCGCTTCCTTCTCGTCGGCGCGATGAACCCGTGCCCGTGCGGCTTCCGCGGCGATCCACGCCGCGCCTGCTCGTGCTCGCCGCACGACGTCGCCCGCTATCGCCGGAAGATTTCCGGGCCGCTCCTCGACCGGATCGACCTGCATGTCGAGGTGCCGGCCCTCGCCGCCTCGGACCTCGGCGGGGACGCCGACGGCGAGGCCTCCCGCGCCGTCCGCGCCCGGGTCGAAGCGGCCCGCGCGCTCCAGGCCGCCCGAAACGGAGACCCTCGCCTCGTGAACGCGGCGCTGCCGGCACGTCTCGCCCGCACGATCCTGAAGACGTCGCCCGACGCCCGCGCCCTGCTCACGCGCGCGGTCGATCGGCTCACACTGTCGGCGCGTGGGTTCCAGCGCGTGCTGCGCGTCGCCCGAACGATCGCGGACCTCGAGGAGGCCCCCGTGATTCAGCCGGCCCACGTCGCCGAAGCGCTTCGCTATCGACCCATCCCAGACTCCGCCCTCCTGACCTAGTTGCCCTTCTGTCAATAGGTTGGCTCCTAGGAACGTTTCTCCTTGACACCCCCACCCCGCGGACTAAGAATTCCATCGCTCAAGCGAAGGCCTTCTCCCGTGTAGGGCCATGCGTCAGTTTTTCCGGTGACCGAGTGGAGTAGAGGGAAAAGAGCGCCCACGGAACCAAACGGATGCCGAAACGACAGCACACCATCATCTTCCTGCCCCATGCGAAGGCGCGTCTTCGGCAGTTCCGCGTCTCCTCGCGACTCCTGTGGTCCCTGGGAATCTGCTTCGGGCTGTCGGTTCTCCTCGGCGTGACTTTCTCCGCTCTCTGGGTCCGCTCGATCCGAAAGAACAGCGAGGTCACCGCCATCCTTGCGGAGAACTCCGACCTGAGGTCGCGGGCGGCGCTCACGAACACCCGCCTCGAGACGATAGAGAAGATGCTGGCCGAATTCGAGGACCGGACGCGCCGGCTGGCGATCGTGGCCGGGCTGTCGGAGGTGCGCGATCCGGGGATGGGTGGCGTCGGCGGCCTCTCCGCCGTGCCGATCAACCCCGCGGATTCCATCGACTCGGGCCTGAGCGAGGCCGGGCGCCGGGGCGTACTGCTCTCCTCGCGGCTGAAGCTCGTCGAGAAAAAGCTCTCCCTTCAGGCCGACCAGCTCGCCTTGACACCCACGATCGTCCCAACCGCCGGCGTCCTCACGGCGGGCTTCGGAAGCCGTCCCGATCCGTTCACGAACCACTTCGAGTTCCACACGGGCATCGACATCTCGACGCCCGCCGGGAACCGCGTCGTCGCCCCCGCGTCGGGCACGATCGTGCGCGTGGGTTGGGACAACGGCTACGGCCGTTTCGTCGAGATCGCGCACGGCTACGGCGTCACGACTCTGTTCGGTCATCTCCAGACGGCGCGCGTCGCCGAGGGCCAGCGCGTGAGGCGCGGCGACCTTGTGGCGCTCGTGGGCTCCACGGGCCGCTCCACCGGGCCGCACCTCCACTACGAGGTGCATGCCGACGGCAAGCCGGTGAACCCTCTCGACTACGTCCTGAACGCTTTCTGACCGGGTTCCCCCTCTCCCCTCCCGCTTCGGAAGTTCTGAAGACCCCTCCGCACCCTCTGCTAAACTGATTTTTGCGTGCCCTCTTCTGGGCGCGCACTCCTCACATGATCATCGACAAGGCACTCTCCAAAGTATTCGGGACCAAGCACCAGCGCGACGTGAAGGCGATGCAGCCGCGCGTCGCGGCCATCAACGTGCTCGAGCCCGAGATCAAGGCCCTTTCCGACGACGCGATCCGCGCGCGCGTGGCGGGGATCCGCGCCCGCGTTCAGGAGGGGCTGAAAACCCTTCCCGAGAACATCGAGGAACGGCGCGCATTGTCCCGCCAAGTTCTGGACTCGGAGCTCGTCGAGGTCTTCGCGCTCGTGCGCGAGGCCGCGTGGCGCGCTATCTCTCAGCGGCACTACGACGTCCAGCTCATGGGCGGCATGGTGCTCCACGAAGGCAAGATCTCCGAGATGCGGACGGGCGAGGGCAAGACGCTCGTCGCGACGCTGGCCGTCTCCCTGAACGCCCTGTCCGGCCGCGGCGCCCACCTCGTCACCGTGAACGACTACCTCGCGCGCCGCGACGCCGACTGGATGGGTCGCATCTACCGATTCCTCGGCTTCGAGGTGGGCTGCATCCAGCACGACATGCCCGACGAGGAGCGCCGCGCGGCCTACGCCTGTGACATCACGTACGGCACGAACAACGAGTTCGGCTTCGACTACCTGCGCGACAACATGAAGTTCGAGCTCGTGCACATGGTCCAGCGTGGGCACATCTTCGCCGTCGTGGACGAAGTCGACTCGATCCTCATCGACGAGGCGCGGACCCCGCTCATCATCTCGGGCCCGTCCGAGGGCGAGACGGACCTCTACTACAAGGTCGACCGGATCATCCCGAAGCTCGTCAAGGGCGAGGAAATAAAGGACAAGTACGGCAACAAGACGACGACGGGCGACTACCTCCTCGACGAGCGGGCCCACACGGCCTCCCTCACGGAGGAAGGCGTCACGAAGTGCGAGCGCCTGCTCGGCGTCGAGAACCTCTACGACCCGACGAACATCGACCTCCTGCATGCCTGCCAGCAGGCGCTCCGCGCGCACACGCTCTACAAGCGGGACGTGACCTACGTCGTCAAGGACGGCCAGGTCATCATCGTGGACGAGTTCACGGGCCGTCTCATGCCCGGGCGCCGCTGGTCCGACGGCCTCCACCAGGCCGTCGAGGCGAAAGAGGGCGTCAAGATCGAGAAGGAAAACCAGACGCTCGCCACTATCACGCTCCAGAACTACTTCCGCATGTACGACAAGCTGTCGGGCATGACGGGCACGGCCGACACGGAAGCGGCCGAGTTCGACAAGATCTACAGGCTCGACGTCGTCGTGATCCCCACGAACCGCGACATGATCCGCAAGGACGAGCACGATCTCGTCTACCGGACGGAGCGCGAGAAGTTCGAGGCCGTCGTCGAGGAGATCGCCGAGAAGAGCGAGAAGGGCCAGCCGGTCCTCGTGGGCACGATCTCGATCGAGAAATCCGAGCTTCTCTCGACGATGCTCAAGAAGAAGAAAGTGCCTCACGTCGTCCTGAACGCGAAGTACCACGAGCAGGAAGCCACGATCGTCGCGCAGGCCGGCCAGGTGGCCGCCGTCACGATCGCGACGAACATGGCCGGCCGCGGCACGGACATCCTTCTCGGCGGCAACGCCGAGTACCTCGCGCGGCAGAAGGCGAAGGACAAGACCGAAGAGGAGTACGAGAAGCTCCTCGTGGAGCTGCAGAAGGAAACCGCCGAGGCGCACGAACAGGTCATCGAGCTCGGGGGCCTCCACATCATCGGCACCGAGCGTCACGAGTCCCGCCGCATCGACAACCAGCTGCGGGGCCGCGCCGGACGCCAGGGCGACCCCGGCTCCTCGCGCTTCTACCTCTCGCTCGAAGACGACCTCATGCGCATCTTCGGGTCCGACCGGCTGTCGGGCCTCATGAAGCGCCTCGGCATGGAGGAGGGCGTCCCGATCGAGCACCGCTGGGTGACGAACTCGATCGAACGGGCGCAGACGCAGGTTGAAGGCCGCAACTTCGACACCCGCAAACACCTTCTCGAGTACGACGACGTCATGAACAAGCAGCGCGAGGAGATCTACCGGCTCCGCAAGGAGATCCTCACCGGAAAGCTCTCGCGCGATTACGTCGTCGCCCTGGCCGAGGACGTCTCGGAAGACTACGCCGACCGCCACTGCCCCGCCGGCAAGGACTCTTCCGAGTGGAACTGGGTCGCGTTCGAGAACCTCGTGTTCGAGACCTACGGCCTCCGGCCCGCCGAAAAGGGCATCACGGCGGACAGCACGAACACGGAGATCAAGGAGAAGCTGCGCACGGCCGTGCGGGAAGCCTACGAAGCGAAGGAGAAGGCCGTCGGCGCGCAGACGTTGCGCGACTTCGAGAAGTTTTTCATGCTTCAGACGGTCGACACGCTCTGGAAGGACCACCTCCTCGGCCTCGACCACCTGAAGGAAGGCATCGGCCTCCGCGGTTACGGCCAGCGCGATCCGCTCGTCGAGTACAAGAGGGAATCCTTCCAGCTCTTCGAGGCGATGAAGGAGGGCATCGAGGAGCAGATGCTCCAGTACCTCTTCCGTTTCGAGGTCGCCGAAGCACCCGCGGAGCGCGCAGCACGGCCGCGCGAGGTCGAGCCCTCCCTCGCGACCGCCGCGGCGGTCGGCTCTTCGGCATCGCGTCGCGCGGCCTCGGACCTCGAGAAGCGCGCGAAGCAGCAGGACCAGAACCTGCAGTTCCGGGGCTCGTTCGACCCCACAGCGGGGGGCGATTTCGAGGTCGCGACGGTGAAGGCCGCAGGCCCGAAAGTCGGCCGGAACGACCCCTGTCCGTGCGGCTCCGGGAAGAAGTACAAGAAATGCCACGGAGCGGCTGGCGCCGTCGGCTGAGCCTCGGGACCGAAAAGCTTCCCCGCTGTGGTATGAATCCGCATGGTGAATGAACGGGAGATCCCGCTCGCCCTCACGTTCGACGACGTTCTTCTCCTTCCCGCCCGCTCGAAAGTGCACCCTTCCGAGACCGACCTGAAGACACGGCTCGCGCCGGGGATCGGGCTGAATATCCCCATTCTCTCGGCCGCGATGGACACGGTCACGGAGTCGCGCCTCGCGATCGCGATGGCCCAGAACGGCGGCCTCGGCGTCATTCACAAGAACCTGACGATCGAGGCCCAGGCGGCCGAGGTCGACAAGGTGAAACGCTCGGAGAGCGGGATGATCGTCGACCCCGTCACGTGCCGCCCGACCCAGAAGATCTCGGAAGCGCTCGAGGTCATGGCGAACTTCCGGATCTCGGGAGTCCCCGTCGTGGACGACCGCGGCAAGCTCGTCGGCATCCTGACGAACCGCGATCTCCGCTTCGAGACGCGCATGGACCTCCCCATCTCCGAACGGATGACGAAGGAAAACCTCGTGACCTGTCCGCCTGGCACGACGCTCGAGCAAGCCAAGGAGCTCCTCCACCGTCACCGGATCGAAAAGCTGCTCGTCGTGGACAGGGCGGGAAATCTCAAGGGCCTCATCACCGTCAAGGACATCCAGAAGCAGATCAAGTACCCGAGCGCGTGCAAGGACTCCTTCGGACGCCTGCGCGTGGCCGCGGCCGTGGGCGCCACCAGCGACCTCCTCGATCGCGCCCGTGAGCTTGTCACCGCGAAGGTCGACATCCTCGTCCTCGACTCCTCGCACGGCCACAGCGAGGGCGTGCTTTCCGCCCTGAAGTCTCTGAAGAGAAGGTTCCCCTCGACACCCGTCCTCGCGGGAAACGTCGCCACCGCCGAAGGCACCCGCGACCTCGTGCGCCGCGGTGCGGACGCCGTGAAGATCGGCATTGGACCGGGTTCCATCTGCACGACGCGCGTCGTCACCGGCGCGGGCGTGCCGCAGATTCACGCGATCCAGGAATGCGTGAAGGGCCTCGGCAAGTCGAACGTCTCGCTCGTCGCGGACGGCGGCATCAAGTTCTCGGGCGACGTCACGAAGGCCCTCGCCGCGGGCGCCCACTCCGTGATGATCGGCAGCCTCTTCGCGGGCACGGACGAGGCGCCCGGCGAGACGATCCTCTACCAGGGCCGCACGTTCAAGGCGTACCGCGGCATGGGCTCGCTCGGCGCGATGAAACAAGGCTCGGCCGACCGCTACTTCCAGGACGAGGAAGAGCCGCGAAAGATGGTGCCGGAGGGCATCGAGGGCATGGTGCCTCACAAGGGCCCCGTCTCGACGCTCCTGACACAGCTCACCGGCGGCGTGCGCTCGGGCATGGGCCTCGCAGGCGCGGCAAGCCTTCCCGAGCTGGTCAAGAAGGCGAAATTCGTGCGCATCACGGCGGCCGGCCTGAGAGAGAGCCACGCGCACGACGTCATCATCACGAAAGAAGCTCCGAACTACCGGCGCGAAGAAATCTGAGGACGCCCTCTTTCAAGGATCACTTCTCGGGCCACGCGAGGGACTACGCCCGCTACCGGCCCACGTACCCGCCCGAGCTGTTCCGGGCGATCGCGGGACTGGTTCCGCGCCACCTCCGCTGCTGGGACGCGGGCACCGGTAGCGGGCAGGCCGCTCTCGGTCTCGCGGAACACTTCGGCGAAGTCACCGCGACGGACGCGAGCGCGGACCAGATCGCGCATGCCATCCCTCATCGCCGCGTGACCTACCGCGTCGCGCCCGCGGAGAATTCGGGGCTGGAGGACGCTTCCGTCGACCTTGTCACCGCCGGCCAGGCGGTCCACTGGTTCGATCAGAAGAAGTTCTTCGATGAGGTGAAGAGGGTCACCGTGCCGGGAGGCGCCATCGCCCTGTGGGCCTACGATCTCTTCGATCTGGCCGGCGAGGCGGGAGCCGTCTTCCGCCGCTTTCATGAGTCCGTCGAGACCTACTGGCCACCGGAGCGGGCGCTCGTCGCCCGCCGCTACGCCGATCTTCTCTTCCCATTCGAAGAAATCCCCGTCCCGGCGGTGGCGATGACGGCCGAATGGGACCTCGAACGGACCCTCGGCTACCTTTCGACGTGGTCCGCGGTGAAGCGCTGCGCGAAAGAGACCGGCCGCGACCCGATCGCCGAATTCGCGCCGCGGCTCGCGGCCGCATGGGGCGATCCCGCCGCGCAGAAAACGATCTCCTGGCCGCTCGTCCTCCGCGCGGGCCGCGTGGGCTAGTTCGCGCTTCCGAGCAGCGCCTCGACCGCGACCTCGATCTCCTTCTTC
>Ga0207932_1000015_pt1 | contig 55058 bp, 37 predicted proteins | sample NGESurdeep092012_FD_184480 | JGI IMG/M metagenome (GOLD analysis project Ga0207932, IMG submission 184480) | Arctic peat soil microbial communities from Barrow, Alaska - NGEE Surface sample 415-2 deep-092012 (SPAdes) | ecosystem: Environmental > Terrestrial > Soil > Wetlands > Peat ...
GAGCCGATGCCGCGGCAGCAGTTCCCAGAGCGCGCCGAAGGCGATCGCCACACCCACCGACGGCAGGTAGAGGAGACGCTCCCCCAGCACCACACCGGTCGGGAAGGGCACGTTCGACGCCACCGAGCCCGCCACCACGAAACACACCACGCCTGCGGTGAACCCTGGCGCGGTGCGCCGCAGACGCCAGGCCGCCACCACGATCGCCGCCACGAGGACCGCGCCCGCCACGTGCGCGGCATCCAACCCCGTCGAGGGCACGAACTGATCGGGGGCGTAGTCCGCGGAGAGGCGCAGGGGGAAGGCGAGGAGCCGCCCCCACTCGAGGTACGCCGGAAGCATGATCGCGAGCCGGGAAGCCCACGTCGTGCCCGCGAGCCCGGCCGCCGCGACGCCGGCGCCGAAGGTGGTGCCGAGCACGGCGCCGCGCGCCACCAGGTATCCCGCCGCCAGCGCGACGACGCCGCACCAGAGGACCGCGTGCCCCCGGAGGACGGCGCGGAACGCGCGGCCAGACGTCCGCGCCGTCCACGCGTCCGCCAGGAGCAGCATCGCCGGGAGGGTCAGCGCGTGCTCCTTCGCGGCGAAGGCGGTCGTCGCTCCCGCCAGCACGACGAGCGCCAGGAGCGCGCGCCGGGCGCCGCGCGGGGCCTCCGACGCCGCCCGGGACTCGGCGGCGTACGCGAGCAGCGCGGCGAGGTAACCCAGCGCGGCGAGCACCTCCGAGCGGCCGACCACCGGCGCGAACGCCTCCACGTGGACCGGGTGCACAGCGAACCAGAGCGCGGCGACGATGGCGCCCGGGCCGAGGAGCGCGCCGGCGAGGAGGAGGACGAGGGCCGTCACCCCCAGATGGAGCGCGACGTTCACGGCGTGGAAGACGACGGGCGATCCGCGCCCCACCGCCCAGTCCACCGCGAACGAGGCGGTCGTCAGCGGGCGGTAGATCCGGTCGGGGATGTCCCCCGCCCAGTAGGGGCTCGTGACGAGGATGGGCAGATTACGGAGCGCACGGAGGCGCGCGTCGTCCTGCACGACGGGCTCGTCGTCGTAGACGAATCCCCCGCGCACTGCGGTGACCGAGGCGGCGAGCGCCACCGCGAGCACCAGGGCGTACGCTTTAGCGGATGGCACGCTGGAAGGTATCTTTGACCATGCCCACCAGCCAGCCGTCCGGCGGCCGCCCGCGCGCGGCCCGCGTCGTAGTCGTCGCGCTCCTCGCCGCGCTCGCGTTCCTGCCAATCGCCAATTGGATCCCCGGCGGCCACGACACCGACTGGTACGACACCGCCCGCCAGCTCTGGACGCTCGGCAGCCTCATCGTCGCGGGACTCGCGGTGATCCTCGCGATGTCGGCGGAACGGTACGGCGGGCTCGCCGAGCCGCTCTGGCGCCGGCTCGCGGCGCTGCCCCGGCCCTCCGGGCGCGTCGCGGCGGCGGTCCTGGTCCTCGCCGCCTTCGGCGTGTATGCGCTGGTCGCGACGGACGTCTTCAGCCGCCGACCGCTCCTCATCGACGAGGTGATCCAGCTCTTCCAGGCGCGAATCTTCGAGCAGGGGCGCCTCTGGCTCGCGTCCCCCGGGCACCCGGAGCTGTTCGGCTCGATGCACCTCGTGGACCAGGGAGGGCGGATCTACGGGCAGTTCCCGGCCGGAGGCCCCGCCGTGCTCGCGATCGGCGACGCGCTCGGGGCGGCGTGGCTCGTGGGCCCCGCGTGCGGCGCCATCGCCGTGGCGGCGTTCATCGTTTTCCTCCGCACCACGGAGCCCGGCCGGGCCACCCGTTGGGCCGCGGCGGCGCTGTTCGCGTTCGCCCCGTTCGCGGTCTTCCAGGCCGGCTCGCACATGAACCACGGCTTCACCCTCGCGGCGCTGCTCGTGGCCACGGCGGCCCTCTCCCGGGTCGTGACCAGCGACACGCCACGGCCCTGGCTCGCCCTCGTCTCCGGCCTCGGCTACGGCATCGCCGCCACCATCCGGCCGACGGACGCGCTCGCCTTCGCCCTGCCGGCGGGGGTCTGGTACCTCGCGCGGGCGGTGCGTGACCGGCGGCGCCTCAGCGACCTCCTCGCCTCCGGGGTCGGCGTCGCCCTGCCGATGGCCGCGCTCCTCTGGGTGAACGGCCACACGACCGGCGATCCGTTCCTCTTCGGCTATCAGGTGCTGTGGGGGAAGGAGCACAACCTCGGCTTCCATCGCGCGCCATGGGGGCCGGTGCACACGCCGCTGCGGGGCCTCGAGCTGGTCAACGTCTACTTCCTGCGCCTGCAGCGGTACCTCTTCGAATCGCCGGTGCCTTCCCTGGTGCCGGTGCTCGCCGCCTTGGCGCTCGCACCCGCGTTCGGCCCGTTCGACCGGCTCCTCCTGACCAGCTCCGGACTCCTCGTCGGCCTCTACTTCGCCTACTGGCACAACGGCTTCTTCCTGGGGCCGCGCTTCCTCTATCCGCTCATGCCGGTGCTCGCGCTCTGGACGGCGCGGCTCCCCGGCATCGTGAAGGCGCGCTTCGGCCGCGGCTTCGCGTGGCGGTTCGTGCTCGCGGCGTTCGCCGTGACGGCCGTGATGGCGCTCGCGTTCCAAGTGCCCGACCGCGCCCGGCAGTACCGGAGCGGCCTCTTCACGATGCGGTGGAACGCCGACAGCACCGCCGCCGCCGAAGGGATCCGCGGCGCGCTGATGCTGGTGCGGGAGAGCTGGGGGAGCCAGGTCATCGCGCGGATGTGGGGGCTGGGCCTGACACGCTCGGAGGCGGAGTGGCTGTACCGGAGCGTGGATGTGTGCCAGCTGGACTGGGGGGTCACCCAGGCCGAGCAGCGCGGCCTGAAGGGGCCCGCCGCGGTCGCGCTCCTGAGACCGCTCACGGCGGACTCGATCCGCGTGGTCGCGACGCCCTTCTCCGCGGACGTCTCGGAGCGCTACCTGCCGGGGACCCGGTATGCCGCCCCGTGCGCGGCGAAGGTGCGGGAGGACCGGGAGGGATTCACCCTCTACACACCGCTCATCCTGTCGCGCTTCGGTGGGAACGTCTACGTGCGGGACCTGCACGCGCAGGACACCGTGGCGCTGGCGATGTACCCGGGCCGGCCCATCTACCTGGTGCGCCCCTCGGGAGCGGCGGAGCGCTCCACGCCCCGCTTCTATCCCGTCACCCGCGACTCGCTGGCGCAGGAGTGGGGTGTGCCGGTGGCTCGCCTAGGGGCGGCGCCGGCCCCGTCACCGTGACGGCGGCGGGGGCGGCGGGTGGTGGTCCACCTCGAACGCCGCCATCGGTCCGGGCCACATCATCAGCGGCGTGAGGTAGCCGGGCACGAGCTGGCGGAGCGCCTCGACGACCGGCGCCGCGTCGGAGCGGGGGCCCGTGACGATGACGTAGTCCACGGCGGAACGGTCGAGGAAGGCGCGGAGCGAGTCCGGCCCGAACCCCACGTCGCGCCGGCCCTCGAGGCGCCACAGGTAGGTGGGCACCGCCCGGCGCCCCGAGTAGAGCCAGAGCAGCGCTTCGTCCTCGCCCGCCAGCACCGCCGTCGTCGGCGTCGTCCGCTGCACCCACGGCAGGATCGTCTCGAACGTCTCCGAGATCCCGCGCTGCGCGGCGGTCGGCCAGCGCCCGAGGAATCCGGTGACCTGGTACCGCCCGAAGCCGACGAGCACGGGGACGATCCCCGCCACCGCCAGCGCGCGGAGCGCCCAGCGCCACGCGTCCGTGCGGGCCCCGCCGGCCCGCCACACCGCGACACCCCCCATCGCCAGCGCGACGACGAGCACCGGCATCAGCGCCCAGAGGAACCGATCCGGCGCATACGGCCAGAGCAGCACCACCGCGACGTAGAGCACGAGCGACCAGCCGAGGGCCGGGGCGCGGCGCGTCAGGCTGACGGCGCCGACCACGAGCACCCCGAGGGCGGGCGCGCCGAACCAGGGGTGCCACGCAGGGCGCACCGCCGCGAAGGCCAGGTACCCGAGGGGGCGGAGCACGTCCCGGAGGATGTCGAGACCGATCCACCGCCATCCCGCCTGGCGCAGTAAGTCCCCGTAGGTCCCGTAGTTCGCGGCGAGGACGGCGGGGACCTCCGCGCGGTGCACCGCGGTCCAGACCTGCCACGGGACGAGGAAGAGGAGCGCCGCGCCCCCCGCGGCGAGCGCCTCCCGGCGCCGGCGCGCGAGGAGGAGGGAGAGAAAGACGCCCCCGGCGATCGCGACGCCGATGGAACGCGTCAGGCCCGCGAGGCCCGCGACCGCGCCCGCGCCCGCCGCGAACGCGAGCGCCCGGCGGCCGGTCGCCTGCACGGCGCCCTCGGCGAGCCACCACGCGCCCAGCGCGATCACGAGGAAGAGCGGCTCGGCGAAGAGCACCGTGACCACCGAGAGGAGCGGCACCGCCGTCGCGCCGACCAGGACGAGGACGGCCGCCGCCGGGGCCGGCAGCGCGCGGCGCCGCGCGAGATACGCGGTGAAGCCCCCCGCGAAGGCGCCGAGGAGCAGCGCGTTCGCCGCGCGGAACAGCACGACGTTGTCGGGGAAGGAGGGCCACAGCCGCCAGAGGACCGCGAGGAAGGCGGGATAGAGGGGCGGGTAGTGGACGGCGGCGGGCGCACCGGGGAGATAGAGGAGCCGGTAGCCGTGCCCCTCCGCCAGGCTCCGCGCCAGCGCGGTGTAGATGCCGTCGTCGTAGAACACTCCGACCAGCGCGTGCGGCATCAGCGCCGCCGCCACCGCCGCGGCGGCGAGCCCCGTCGCCACCGCCCAGCCCCGCCATCGCATCAGCGACGCGGCGGAAAGAGGTTGAACCGCACGATGTGCCACAGTGCGGCCACCCCGTCACGCCAGTTGATCTTCTTCCCCTCGGCGTAGGTACGGCCGGCGTACGAGATGGGGAGCTCGTAGATCCGCGCCCGGGAGCGGGCCAGCTGTGCGGTCAGCTCCGGTTCGAAGCCGAAGCGGTCGGTGGTGAGCACGAGCCGCCGCATCAGGTCCGAGCGGACCATCTTGTAGCAGGTCTCCATGTCCGTCAGGTTCAGATCCGTCAGCATGTTCGAGAGGAGTGTCAGGAAGCGGTTCCCCACCGAATGCCAGAAGAACAGGACCCGGTGCGGGCCGCCGAGGAAGCGGGAGCCGTACACGGCATCCGCGCGGCCATCGGCGATCGGGGCGAAGAGCAGCGGCAGGTCCGCGGGGTCGTACTCGAGGTCCGCGTCCTGCACGACCATCACGTCCCCCGTCGCGGCGGCGATCGCGCTGCGGATCGCGGCGCCCTTGCCGCGATTCACCGGATGGTGGATCACCCGGTGCACCTTCCCCTGCGCGGCGAGGGCGTCGAGCAGGCGGCCGGTGTCGTCCGAGGAACCGTCGTCCACGGCGATCACTTCCAGCGTCAGGGGGACCGCGGCGAGACGCTCGAACACCCGCGCCACCGTCGCGCCCTCGTTGTAGGCGGGCACCAGCACCGAGACGACGGAGCGCGCCGGGTCCCGCAGGGCGGGGGCGCTCACTGGCCGTTCTCGTAGCGGCCGAGCTTGCGGTACAGCGTGGACGGATCAATGCCGAGCACCTCCGCGGCGCGGGTCTTGTTGCCCGCCTCCGCCTGGAGGACCCACATGATGTACGCCCGCTCGACGACGTCCAGCGTCGGGTTGGGATGCACCCGCTCCGCCACCAGCGGTTCCGCGCGGCGCTCGGTGACCCGCGCCGGGAGCGCCGACGCCGGGATCTCCGGCCCCTTGGTGAGGGTCGTGGCGCGCTCCAGCGCGTTCTCGAGCTCCCGCACGTTGCCCGGCCAGTCGTACGCGAGGATCGCGTCGAGCGCGTCGGAGCCGATGGTCTTGATCTCCTCGTGCCGTTCCCCCGCGATGCGCCGCAGGAACGCCTCCGCCAGCACCGGGATGTCGTCGCGCCGGGACCGGAGCGGCGGCAGGTGGATCGCGATGACGTTGAGCCGGTAGTAGAGGTCCGAGCGGAACCGGCCGCCGCGGATGTCCTCCTCGAGGTCGCGGTTCGTCGCGGCGATCAGCCGGACGTCCACCTGCACCGGTTCGGTGCCACCGACGGGGATGACCTCCCGTTCCTGCAGGACGCGCAGGAGCTTCACCTGGATCGCCGGCGTGGTCTCGCCGACCTCGTCGAGGAAGAAGGTGCCCGTCCGCGCCGCGGCGAAGAGGCCCTCGTGGTCCCGCACCGCGCCGGTGAACGACCCCTTCACGTGCCCGAACAGCTCCGACTCGAGGAGACTCTCCGGGAGCGCCCCGCAGTTGATCGAGACGAACGGCCCTTCGCTCCGCGGGGAGAGCTCGTGGATGTAGCGGGCGATGACCTCCTTGCCGGTCCCGCTGTCCCCCTCGATCAGCACGGTGCTCTCGGTCGGCGCCACGGTCTCCGCCAGCTTCATCACCTCGCCGAACTGCCGCGAGCGCCCGATCGGGCGCACCGTCTGCGAGCGGTCGCGCCGCCGGATCTCCTGCTTGAGGCTCTTGTTCTCGACCTTGAGGCGCCGGCTCTCCAGCGCCCGCCGGCACATCGCCACGAGCGCCGCGGTCTCGAACGGCTTCTGCACGTACTGGAAGGCGCCCTGGTTGACCGCCTCGATGGCCGTGCGCAGCTCCGCCTGCGCCGTCATCAGGATGACGGGCATCTCCGGGTCCTTCTGGCGCGCCGCCGCCAGGAGATCCATCCCCGACACCCCCGGCATCCGGATGTCGGTCAGCACGACGTCGGGGTGCCCCTGCCCGAGCGCGTCGAGTCCCGCCTTCCCCCCCTGCGCGGTGACCACCTCGAAGCCCTCGTTCTTGAAGAGGATCCCCAGGGACACGAGGATCGCCTGCTCGTCGTCCACGACCAGGATCGTCGGGCGGTCGCTCACGCAGTCTCCTCCGCGCCGATGCGCGAGGGCAGGTAGACCGAGAAGGCGGTCCCCCGCCCCGGCTCGGTATCGCAGAAGATCAGGCCCCGGTGCGCCTGCACGGCGCGCTGCACGATCGGCAGGCCGAGGCCCGTGCCGCCGATCCGGCCGGTGACGAACGGCTCGAAGAGGCGCGGCAGCACCTCCGCCGGCACTCCAGGGCCCTCGTCCCGCACCACCAGGAGCCGCGGCGCCTCCAACACGACCGAATGCGGCACCGCGTCCGGCGCCGGCACCCCGACTTCCACCGTCACGTGCGGCGCGCCGCGCGCCGCCTGGAGCGCGTTCAGCACCAGGTTGAAGACCACGCGATGCAGCAGGTCCTCGTCCCCCTCGAGGCGCACCGGCCGCTCGGGGGCCACCAGCTCGATCACCGCGTCGGCCGCGCAGTCGGGATGCTGCCGCGCCAGCTGGATGCCGTGCTCGGCGACGCCGACGAGGTCCACCGCCGCGGCGCGCGTGACGCGCACCCGCGAGAAGTCGAGGAACTCGCTCAACAGCCGCGAGAGCCGGTCGCTCTCGCCGACGATGAGCCCCGCAAGCGTCCGCTCGTCGCCGCCGCCCCCCGACATCCGGGCGAGCTGCTCCACGGCGCTCCGGATGGAGGCCAGCGGATTGCGGATCTCGTGCGCCAGCGACGCGGCGATCTCCGAGACGGCCTCGAGGCGCTCCGTCCGCAGGTGCAGCGCCTCCATCCGCTTCGCCTCGGAGAGATCCTGGAAGATCACCGTGACCGACGGGGGCTCCGCCGGGTCCACGTGCACCGGCGTCGTGGTGAAGCCGATCGGCCAGACCCGGCCCCCCGAGTGCGCCTCGGCCTCGGTGCGCGAGACCCGCAGGCCGTCCGCCGCGGCGCGCCGGATCGCCTGCCCGAGGGGCGGCGCGATCTCGTCGATCAGCTCCAGGACCGGACGGTCCCGCAGGTCCGTCGCGCGGATCCCGAGCAGCGCCTCGGCCGTCGGGTTCGCGAACACCAGCCGGCCGTTGCCCCCGACGGTCATGATCCCCGAGCGGATCTGCTGCAGGATGTCGCCCGCCTCCAGGCGCACGCGGCGCAGCTCCGCCTCGAGGGTCTGCTGCACCGCCCCCGCCGCCTGCACACGGCTCGCGAGGTACCCCGTGGCGATCGCCACGCCCCAGAACACGGCGATCTGGAGCGTGAGCGCCGGTGTCATGCCGAACGCCTGCCCCACCAGCACGTCCGCCGCGTACAGGAACCCCGCCAGAAGCGCGATCAGGAGGCCGTTGGCGAGGGGCATCAGCACGGTGTTGAACGCGATGACGAGGATGTAGATGGAGGCGAAGTACGAGTAGGGCCCGAAGATGTGCACGACCGCCGTGACCAGCCCCAGGTCGAACAGCGCCTGAGCGTACAGGAAGGTCGTCCCCACCTGCCGCGGCCGCAGGTGCGACCACCAGTACGCCGTCGCGGTCACCGCGAGCGTCGCCGTGACCGAGACCGACGCCACCAACAGCTGCGTCAGGTCGGCCCGCCACCAGCTCAACGCCGCGGCGAGGAAGACGCCCGCGGCCAACGAGAGGCGGCCGATGTACAGCCATCGGAGCATCACGCGGCGGGACGGGACGGCCCCCGGACTCTGGAGGCGGCGCCAAGGCGCCACGCGACGTTCGGTTCCGGGTGGGGAGGGGAGGGCGGTCATCGGTGCCCAGTACAGTGGACTGAGGTCTTGCAGAACGCAACACCGGATCACGCCGGGCGAGAACTCCCACCCGCCGGCGCGCCACCGGCCCACGAGAAGGGCGGGCCCGCCACGCGAGCCCGCCCGAGGTCCACAGCTCCCGCCGCGGCGGGCGGCCCGCGCCTACTGGACCAGGTTGATCATGTTGAAGATCGGCAGGTACATCGCGATGACCATGCCGCCGACCACGCCGCCGAGGAAGACGATCATCACCGGCTCCATCGCGGAGAGGAGGTTCGCCACCGCGGCGTCCACTTCCTCGTCGTAGAAGTCCGCGATCTTCGTCAGCATCTCGTCGAGGCCACCGGTCTGCTCGCCCACGGCGATCATCGAGATGACCATGGGCGGGAAGACCTTCGACTTCTGGAGCGGCGCCGCGATCGTCTCGCCGCCGGCGATCGAGTTCCGCGACTCCATCACGGCGTCGTGGATGACCCGGTTGCCCGCCGTCTTCGCCGTGATCTCGAGGCCGTCGAGGATGGACACGCCCGACGCGATCAGGGTGCCGAGGGTGCGGGTGAAGCGCGACACCGCCGACTTGCGCAGCATGTCGCCAAGCACCGGCGACGACAGCATCAGCTTGTCGAGCATCAGCCGCCCACCCGAAGTGGCGTAGTACTTCTTGATGCTGAAGACGGCGAGCCCCGCCCCGGCGCCGATGGCCCACCAGAAGTGGATGAGGAAGCTGGACATCGTCATGACGATGCGCGTCGGCAGCGGCAGCACGCCGCCGGCCGACGAGAACATGTTGGCGAACACCGGGATCACGAAGATCAGCAGGACGACGACGCAGATGCCCGCCACCGAGAAGATCACGGCCGGGTAGATCATCGCGCCCTTCACCCGCCGCACCAGGGCGTCGTTCTTCTCCATGAACACCGCGAGGCGCAGCAGGATCGTGTCCAGGATGCCGCCCGCCTCCCCGGCCGCCACCATGTTCACGTACAGGTCGCTGAACGCCTTGGGGTGCTTGCGCAGCGCGTCGGCGAGGGTCTGGCCGCTCTCGACGTCGTACACCACCGCCTTGGTGACGTCCTTGAGGGCCTTGCTCTCGGTCTGCTCCGCTAGGATGTCGAGCGCCTGCACCAGCGGCAGCCCGGAGTTGATCATCGTGGCGAACTGCCGCGTGAAGATGACGATGTCGCGCGTGGTGACGCCGCCGCCGAAGGAGAAGTTCAATTGCTTCGGCGCCTGCTGGACCTTCACCACGATCATCCGGTTCTTCCGGAGATGCGCGACGACGTCGTTCTCCGACGGCAGGTCGATCGAGCCCGACTGCAGCTCCCCCGTGAGGGTCCGCGCGGTGTAGTTGAAGACCGGCATCCGTCAGCCTCCTCTGCGCGCCATCAGCGCTTGAGCCCGCCGGTAAGCGGCCGGTCCTTCGGCGCCGCGGGCTTGTCGTCCTCGCCCGGTACCGGCTCCCCGACCATCCGCAGGAAATCCGCCGGCTCCGGCGTGGCCCGCAGGCAGTCCTCCAGCGCCACCTCGCGGTTCATGTACAGCTGATAGAGCGAGTCGTTCAGCGTCTGCATCCCGTACTTCTTCCCCGACTGCATCGACGATTGGATCTGGTGCACCTTGTCGTCGCGGATCAGCGCCCGGATCGCCGGCGTGGCCACCAGGATCTCGCACGCCATCACCCGGCCCCGCCCCTTCGCCCTGGGCAGCAGCGTCTGCGTGACGATCCCCTCCAGCACGAACGCCAGCTGGGCCCGCACCTGCGACTGCTGGTGCGCCGGGAAGACGTCGATGATGCGGTTGATCGTCTCCGCCGCCGAGTTGGTGTGCAGCGTCGCGAAGCACAGGTGGCCCGTCTCCGCGATGGTCAGCCCCGCCTGGATCGTCTCCAGATCCCGCATCTCGCCGATCAGCACCACGTCGGGGTCCTCGCGCAGCGCGTACTTCAGCGCGTTCGCGAACGACTTCGTGTCGGTGCCGACCTCCCGCTGGTTGACGATGCACCCCTGGTGCCGGTGGATGAACTCGATCGGGTCCTCCACCGTGATGATGTGACCCTTCCATTCCCGATTGATCTTGTCGATCATCGCCGCGAGGGTCGTGGACTTCCCCGAGCCCGTCGGTCCCGTCACCAGGATCATCCCGCGCGGCCGCTCGGCGAACTTGGCGACCACCCCCGGCAGCTGCAGCTCCTCGAAGGTCTTCACGCGGAAGGGGATCTGCCGGATCACAATCGAAACGCAACCGCGCTGCTTGAAGCAGTTGCCGCGGAAGCGCGCCAGGTTCTGGATGCCGAAGGAGAAGTCGAGCTCGTCCTCGGTCTCGAAGCGCTTCTTCTGCTGCTCCGTCAGCACCGAGTAGGCCAACTGCAGCGTGTCCTTCGGCGTCAGGACGGTTTCCACCTTGCTGCTCACGATGTCGCCATCCACGCGGATCTTGGGGCGCTCGCCGGCCGTGATATGGAGGTCCGACGCCTCGCGCTCGATCATCTCCTCGAGCAGCGCGCGCAGATTGACGGTGGTCGCCGGCTGGGCCGGATGCGGGGCGGTCACGTGGTCAGCCTTCCGCCGTTTCCTTGACGACTTCCTCGAGAGTGGTCACGCCCTTCTTGATCTTCACGATGCCGTCCATCCGCAGGGTGAGCATGCCGTCCTTGACGGCCTGCTGCTGCAGCTCGTTGGTGGAGGCGCCGCGGAGGATCATGCGGCGAAGCTCCTGGGAGAAGGCCATCACCTCGTAGAGGCCCGCGCGGCCCTTGTAGCCCGACCCGGCGCAGGTCTCGCACCCCTTGCCCTTGTAGAAGGCGACCCCCTCCCACTCCTTCTCCGTGGTGCCGATCGCCTTGAGCTCGTCCTTGGAGTACTTCACCTCGGCCTTGCAGTCCTTGCAGATGCGCCGTACCAGCCGCTGCGCCACGATCAGGTTCACCGCCGACGACACGTTGAAGGGCTCGATGCCCATGTCGATCATGCGGGTGATCGTGGACGGTGCGTCGTTGGTGTGCAGCGTCGAGAGCACCAGGTGGCCGGTGAGCGCGGCCTTGATCGCGATGCTGCCCGTCTCGATGTCGCGGATCTCGCCCACCATGATGATGTTCGGATCCTGGCGCAGGAACGCCTTCAGCGCCGCCGCGAACGTCATCCCGATCTCGTTGCGCACCGCGACCTGGTTGATGCCCATCAGGTTGTACTCGACCGGGTCCTCGGCCGTCATGATGTTGACTTCGATCGTGTTGACCCGCGACAGCGCCGAGTACAGCGTCGTCGTCTTCCCCGATCCCGTCGGCCCCGTCACCAGCACCATCCCGTACGGGTTCAGGATCGCCTTCATCAGGTCCGCTTCGGCCTTGGGCTCGAAGCCGAACTTCGACAGGTCGAGGGTCAGGTTCCCCTTGTCCAGGATCCGCATCACGATCTTCTCGCCGAACAGCACGGGGAGGGTCGAGACGCGGAAGTCGATCACCCGCTTGCCCATCTTGAGCCGGATGCGGCCGTCCTGCGGCACCCGCCGCTCGGCGATGTTCAGCGCCGCCAGGATCTTGATGCGCGAGGTGAGGGCCGCCTTGAGCTTGATCGGCGGCTTCATCACCTCGGAGAGCGCCCCGTCGATGCGGTAGCGCACCCGGATCTCGTGCTCGAACGGCTCGACGTGGATGTCGGAGGCGCCCCGCTTCACCGCGTCCGTGAGGATGGCGTTGATGAGCTTCACCACGGGGGCGTCGTCCGCCATCGCGGCGCCGGCCTGCTCCGCCTCCTCCTGCTCCTGGACGAGCTCCAGTTCTTCGGACTCCGCGTCCTCCCCCATCTCCTTCAGGAGGGTGTCGAGCTGCGCGTCCACCTGCTCGTAGTACTTCTCGATCGCCATCCGCAGGGTGTACTCGCCCGCGATCACCGGGAAGATGTCGAACCGGGTGACGAACTTGAGGTCGTCGATGACCCCGAGGTTGGTCGGGTCGGCCATCGCGACCGTCAGCGTCCGCCCTTCCTTCTTGAGCGGCAGGACGAGATGCTTGAGCGCGATGTCCGCGGGGACCATCTTGATGATCTTCGGGTCCACTTCGAAGCGCGACAGGTCCACCGCCGGCATCCGGAACTGCCGGGCCAGCATCTTGGTGATCTCGGTCTCCTGCACGAAGCCGAGCTTGACCAGGTTGTAGCCTATCCGGGTACCGTTGGCCCTCTGCTCCTGAAGGGCCTTCTCGAGCTGATCCTTGGTGATCAGCCCTTCCTTCATGAGCAGATCGCCGAGCCGGTCGCCGGCTGCGGGCGCTGGTGCCGACATGGACAAGGAGTCCCGACGAGGTGGAAAACCGTAACTAGCCTAGAGTTACTCGGAATACTACGGCTGGTACCCCCCCTGTCAAGGCGCGCGGACGAAGGGCCGGAGGCGATCCACGAGGCGTTTTCCGATGCCCGGGACGCGGTCAAGCTCCTCGACCCCGCGAAAGGGGCCGCGCGCGCTCCGGTCCGCCACGATCCGCCCCGCGAGCGCCGGCCCGACCCCCGGGAGGCAGTCCAGTTCCGGCGCGGTCGCGCTGTTGAGGGGCACCGGGAGCGCTCCGCAGGAGCCCGCCGGCCTCGCCGGCGGGCGGCCGGGCGTGCCGCCGCCGCCCGGACCCCCGGTGGTGGCGAGGGGCCGCGCCACCCCGGAGAAGGTCGCCGACCGCTCGAGACCCGCTCTCAGCCCAGGCCCGACCCCCGGCACGCGCCCCAACCCCTCCAGGCTCCCGAAGGGCCCGTGTGCGTCCCGCTCGTCCACGATGCGGCGCGCGAGCTTCGGCCCGACCCTCGGCAGTCGCGCGAGCTCGTCCGCGGCGGCCTGGTCCACGTCCACCTTTTCCCCGGGGAGGAGAGGTCGCGAGAGCGCCTCGGCGCGGCGGGAACGGGACGCCTGGCGGGCGGGATCGGATCCGCGGAGTTCCGGGGCGAGGACCGAGGCGCCGGGTGGACGGGTGGGCGCGCGCGCCACGCGCACCACCCCGCCGGCGGCGGCGACGAGGGCGAGGAGAAGGACGGCACGGCGTTCATCGCGGGCAGCCACGGACCGCACGATAAGGCCGGGCGTTGCAGCCGAGGTGGCCGAACGCCGCGGTGTGGAGCTTCTCAACGCCGCGAGGGGGAGCCTGTCAACGCCGCCGGATGGAGCGGATCAGCGCACGAGGGCGAGCACGACCTTCCCGACGTTGGCGAGGGAGGTCGCCGAGAGCTTGTCGGGGGTGTCGGCGGTGGTATGCCAGTAGGTGTAGTCGAAGTCGATCACGTCGGCGGTGTGGATCCCGGCGCCGAGGAGGGGGATGTGGTCGTCGGTCAGGGCGATCCCCTGCACGGGCTTGAAGACGTGGCCGAGGCCGATGTCCTCGGCGGTCTGCCACACCCGCTGCACGACCTCGGGGGCGCGCTCGAGCGAGTAGCCCTCCTGGGGGAACGCCTGGTCCTTGTCACCCACCATGTCGAGGAGGACGGCGTAGAGAGGCCGGTACCCGCTGGGGAGGTGCGCCGCGAAGTAGCGCGAGCCGAGGAGATTGTCGGGCGCGTCGCCCTCGAACGTCCCGTAGTCCTCGCCGTCGACGAAGAGGAGGTCCACACCCAGGGCAGGGGGCGTGCGCTTCAGCTGATCGGCCACCCCGAGGAGGACGGCGACGCCCGAGGCACCGTCGTCCGCGCCGGGGACGGGCAGCGTCCGCTTGGCGGGGTCCGGGTCCTGGTCGGCGTGCGGCTTGGAGTCCCAGTGCGCCAGGAAGAGGACCCGGTCCCGCTCCCCGGGCCGGAAGCGCGCGATGAAGTTCCGGAGGGGGAGAGTGTCACCCGAGGCGGTGACGTGCGTGAAGGACTGGACCTCGACGCTGTCGGCCCGCTGGCGCAGCTGCGCGAGGAGCCAGTCGCCGACGGCCCGGTGCGGCGCGGTGCCGGGGATGCGGGGGCCCGCGGCGACCTGGTACTCGACCCAGCGGAGCGCCTGGGGGCCGTCGAAGGGCGGCGCCGCCTGGCTGCTCCCCCGGCAGGCGACGGCGAGGGCGAGGAACGCGAGGGCCACGGAGCGCATCATCGGGATCCCCCGGCGGAGAAGTTCACCGTCACCGACGCCGTGAACACGAACTGGGAGAACTTCCGGTTCGCGTACGCGTCCTCCGTGACAATGTAGCTGATGCCGAGGCCGGCGGACACGTTGGGCGGCATGTCGGTGTCCATGGTGAGGTTCATCTGCCGCCGGCGGGAATCCGAGATCGACACGCAGGTGCTGTCGCCCGCCCGCTCGATGCACCCGACGCTGAGGCTGTTCGAGTACCGCAGCGCGGTCCGCACATCGGAGCGCAGGGGGATGAGCTCCGGCGGCACCCGGAAGGCGAAGGAGAGGTCGGCCCCGACGTCGTTACGGTCGGCCCGGAGGACGTTCCCCGACTGGTCGGACTCGGTGTGATTGTAGGAGTAGCTGAAGGTCGTGATCACCCGCGGCGCCCAGTTGAGGGTCAGCGAGAGGGGCCACGACCGCGTGTTCTGCGAGGTGGAGACCTCCCCCCCCACCGACGAACCGTCGAGCAGGCCGGCGAGCAGGGCCGACTGGATCGTCTGCGTCTCCCGCTCGCGGTACGAGGCGGCCGCGCTCACGCTGGTGAGGACCGCCCGCACCAGCGGCTGGCGGGGCGACCAGACCCAGCGCCCCGTGACGCTGGGCCAGTCGACCTCTGTCTGGCGCATCTGCGTCTGCCCGTCGGCGCGGCGCGCCCAGGAAGTGACCTCCTGGCGCAGGTAGTCCGAAGCCAGGGAGATCCCGAGCGGCAGCCGCAGGCCCCCCGCCAACCGGACCTCGTGATCCTGCCGCGCCGCATCCGCGGGCTGGCCGCCGTACGCGCGGAACGCGTCCACCCCGCCGAGCGCGAGCTGGTAGCCCAGACCGGGCGTCACGCCGCGCTGGCTGAACTGGGAGCGCAGGCCCGAGCGGGTCGAAACATCCACCGGGTTGAGCCGGTCGAAGAGCTTCGCCAGCAGCGACGAGTCCCTGGACAGCCCGCGCGCGAGGGCCGTCAGGTCGAGGGCGAGGCCCAGGTCCGTCGTCCGCTGGTTCTGGAAGGCCAGCGGGACGGTGAAGGCGCCCGCCGTGTCGCCGTCGACCCGCTGAGCGGACGGGGCGGTGGCGTCGCGATTGAGGTTGAACTGGGAGGTGAAGCTCGCGCGGGGCCGGAGCCAGCTCGAGAGCGCGGGCTGCCACGTGAGGCGGGTCGCGACCACGCGCGAACGCTCGAAGCCGACGTTCATCCCGAGGAGGCGACGGGAGTCCTGCCGGGTCAGCACCCCGATGGTGGTCGAGTCCCCGTAGTTCCGCAGGTCCCGCACCTGGCTCCAGGTGAACCCGCCGGAGAGGGAGCGGAGCGGCCGCAGGTCCACGGCGACGTCCTGCTGGAGCGCGGCCTGCACCATCGACACCGACGTAGCCAGGGTGTCGCTCGAAGTGGCGACCGGCACCCGGAAGGTCTGCTGCTCCGCCGCGGTGTGGTTGTACGTCGTGCTGAACCGCACCGAGACCGGCGTCCAGCTGAGCCGCGCGTCCTCCAGGCCCCGCGCGAACGGCGATCCACTGATGAACGCCGGGAGCGCCCGCACGAGCCGCACCAGGAAGCCGGGCACGTAACGGAAGCTGCGCTCGGCGGGGGTCGCGGCGTAGTCGGCGCGCAGGTTCAAGAGGCTCGAGGTCCCCTGCCCCAGCTGCGTCGTGCTCGCGCTCCGCGCCCCCGACGCGCTGACCGTCAGGTTGTCCACCAGCAGGCGCTGCCACCACAGTGCGCCGCGTCGCGTGCGGCGCAGGACCAGGCTGACGTTCGTCTGGGAGGCGCTCGGGCGCCGCAGGCCGTCGATCGGCCCCGCGAGCACGTCGGTGCCGCTCAGGAAGTACGGGTCCTGGGACGAACGGTCCACGCGGACGGTGAGGGGCGCGGTGAGCCCCAGGCGCTCGAGCCCGAACTTCTCGAGCCGCAGCGTCGTCGCGACCGCGAGCTGCGTGGTGCCCAGGTAGGGCGGCTGCTCGCCGATCTGGTGGAACTGCGCGTCCCGCCGGGTCATCGAGATGTTCACGTCCGCGACGTCCGACGCGGAGACGTGGAGGCTGAGGGTCCCGGCGTAGCCCGGCGTGTTCACCGCCTGTGCCAGGCGGATGTCGTCCACCCACAGCTCGGCGCTGTCGAGCGCGGGGCCGCTGTCCCGGACGAAGCCCACCGCCAGCTCGCGGACCGCCGAGAGGTTGGGCGGCGCGACGCCGGGGTTCCGCACCTGCACGAGGTAGGGGCCGTCGCACGCCACGTACGCGAGGGTGTCGGCGCCGCAGCCCCTGGCGCGCGCCGCGTTGGGGGGGTCGCCGCGGAGGAAGGTCGCCTCGATCTGCGCCCGCAGGTCCAGCCAGTGGCCGAAGTCCACGACCACCTCCGGGTCCCACGTCGTCGTGTGGGCGGGCGCCCGGAAGAGGTAGAAGTTGTTCTCGTCCTGCGCGACCTTGATGTAGAACGCCAGCTGGCCGCGGTCCCACCCGGCGCCGCGGCCCCGCGCCCAGACGCGCAGCTGGCGGTAGCCAAGGAAGTTCCGCGCCCCCTCCGGGAACTGGAAGAACGACTCGGCGCGCTCGCCCGGCCGGACGTCGAAGCCGATGAGGCGCAGCGAGCGCTCGTTGATCTGCACCTGGCCGACCGAGAGGCTGCCGGTCGTGCTCACGCCCGCGTCGGTGACGCCGGGGGGCGACACGTAGCCGAGGTCGGCCTGGTTCTCCGTAGTCACGACGCTCACGACCACCTCGCCGTGCGCACTGCCGGCCGCGCCGTCGAGGCCCGGGATGGGCGTCGCCGCCCGCTTCACCCACGGGGCGCCCACGAGCTTGACGCGCGCCAGGGCGAAGTACACCGCGTGCTCGGGACCGCTCCCCGGCACGACGAGGGTCATCCGCAGCTGCTGGATCAGCCGGATGTTCGGCGCCCCCACCTGGATGGTGTCGCTCCGGAAGGGGATCCGGTACAGCCGCCACCGCCCGGCCGCGGCCGAGTCGGTGCCGGCGACGGTCGCGCCGTCGCGGACGTAGTAGCGGTCGTCCCCGATGGGGAAGACGTACCGGAAGTACGACTCCCCGGTCGCGGTGATGAGGGAGTCGAGGTGCCCGTCGCCGTTCAGGTCGTCGCTGTCCACCTGGCCGTTGTGCCGCGTGCAGTGCTCGCCGAGGTCGCCCCAGGGGTAGACCACCAGCCCCCGGCTCATCCGCGACTCGCACAGCGGGACGTTGTGCGCCATGACGCCGGTGGTCGTGTTGAGGATGCTGTCCGCGACGTCGCCGAGGATCCCGTTGTCGTTGACCGACGCGTTCCACGCCCCGGTGAGGGTGTCGCGCTCGGTCTGCAGCCGCCCCTCGTGGGCGCGGCGGCGGCCGCTGAAGACCGTGTCCCCCTGCGCCGTGACCGCGAGCCGGTCGGGGAGGAAGTCCACGGCGTCTTCGTACACCGTGCCGAAGTCGAACGCGAGCGTCGCGCCGGCCGCGCGCGCGGTGCGCTGGTTGTCCTCGTACACCCACAGCTCGAGGTATTCGACGCGGGAAAGGTCCACCCCCGTCGCCGACAGCGGCTGGGTGATCGAGCGCCAGCGTGGGCCGTCGGTGTGCGGCACGTACCAGCGGATCCGGCCCGTGTTCGCGTCGGGCAGTCCGCCGACCGTGTCGGTGTACATCAGGTCCCAGAGCACCGGCTCGTACGTCGCCCCCGCCCCCTGCACCACGATGGACGGGTCGATCTCGCTGGCGCGGAACTGCACGATGCCGGTGGACGTCTGGATGAGGTTCTGCCAGGTGAACGGGACGGCGTCCTGGTCCTGGAACCCGAGGACCGCGTCGATGCCGTGGGCTTCGAGCCCCCGCGCCGAGGCGGGCCGGCTGCCGTACTCCCAGAGGTTCTCGCCGAGGGAGAGGAAGGTGCCGCCCTCCTCCTCGAACGTCTCCACGTAGGCGACGCCGAGCTGGTTCAGCGAAGGGCGGGAGGTCGCCAGCTCGGCGTCGAGGGTGACCGACGAGGGGGCGTCGGTGCGGACGAAGGGCAGCGCCTGGACCAGCCGGGTGAGCCCGTCGGGCGCGAAGCGGAAGTTGCCGGTGATCCCGCCGACGAAGTGCGACGAAGGCTCGAACCCGAGCGGCGGCCGGGTGAAGGTCGTGCGCTGGCGCTGCAGGAGGCCGAGCGCGGTCAGGGTGCCGTGCTCGCCGAAGTCGTAGCGCGCCTCGAGCCCGTAGATGGAGGTCGGCGCGATGGCGAAGGTCGGCTGCTCCTCGTACTGGACGCCGACGCTCGTCGGGCCCTGGAAGAGGGAGTCGGGCGCCGTGAAGGTGACCTGTCCGACCTCGTAGTTGATCGTGTAGTCCACGTTGCGCGTCAGCGGCCGGCCGGCCGCCGTGATGACCTCGCTCCCCTCGCGGATCTGAAAGCCCCCGAGCGAGAGCACGGCGCGGTTGTCGCCCCCCTGCGCGTCGTAGTGGAACTGCAACGTATAGAGGGGCGTCGGTCCCTGCGTCCGCAGGAGGTACGTCGGGGTCCGGTACAGGGAGTCGTTGCGGAACTCCGCCGGGAGCGCGGTGCTGTCGGCGAACGGCTGGAGCTTCGGGAAGACGATGTAATAGTCCTTGATGGGCGCGCCGGAGCCGGGGTCGCGGCTCCGCGGGAACACCCGGTTGAACTGGTCGAGTGTCGTCGCGTCGGTCTGCAGCGCGAGCCCGAGCTGGGCGAGGAAGGTCGCGGCACCGGTGGCCGGGCGCTCCGATTCGCCGACCAGGATCCGCAGCCGCGCGGTCTCCCGCACCACATCCCCCTGCGCGCCGACCCGGTAGAAGTTCCGCATCTCGTAGCGGAAGGTGGGGACGTCGGCGCCGCGTCGCGGCTCGTAGATGAGCCGCAGCGTATCCACCCGCCCCGCCGCCGCCTTCGCGGGGAAGGTCCCGACGGTGTCGCCGGACGCGGTCACGTAGGAGACGGCGAGGTAGTCGTCCTGGTCGAGCCGCGCGGCAAGGCCGATCCACAGGCCCGAGGCGTCCAGGAAGTAGTCCCGCCCCTCGATGAGGAGCTCCCAGGGGAACGGTCCCGCGCGCTGGGGAGAGTCGTTCCGCAACGCGACGGCGCTGATGCCGCTCAGGTTCTGCTCGGCGGTCCCCGCGGTGTTCAGGCGGCTGCGCCGGCGGTACACCCGCACCTGGGTGACCTGCCCCGACAGGGGGAGGGCGGCCTGCGTCAGCCCCAGCACGTCCACGCCGGGGTACCCCGGGATCGTCCGGGGGTCCACCACGAAGAAGAAGCGCAGCGGCTCGAAGTCGCGGTCGGCCACCGCGCGGTCGAGGGGCTGGACGGTCCGATCGCCGATGGTGAAGTTGCGGCCCCGGACGACGTTGCCCTTCTGCTGCGCGAAGATGCCGGTGAAGTCGAGCGCGCCGACCTGGCCCTGCACCTGGACGCCGAAGTTGTTCGAGGGGATGCCCGCGGTGATGAAGCGCGACGGGGGCACGGCGAAGGTCACGTTCCCGAGGTCCACCCGCCGCAGGACCTCGTCCTCCAGGCCCTGGTAGTAGACCTGGATGTTGTTGGACGCCTCGAACTCGCGCTTGCTGTCGTAGTCCACGTTGAGGTGCACCCGCTGGCCGACGACGCCTCCCGAGCGCACATTGAACTGCGGGTCGAAGCTCGGCGGGTTGAGCTGGTTGCGGCAGCCGGAGCCGAGGTCGTTGGCCTCCGCCGGTGTGCAGCGCAGGTTCTTCATCTGGTCGAACCGGAGCTCGAAGCGCGCCGACATCAGCAGGTCGAGGTCGGCGATGCGGCTGATGACCTGGGGCGGCGGCGGCGCCTCGGAAGGCATGGGGGAGGGGCCCTGCGGCGGCGCGGCGGGCGCGGCGGCCGGGACGGACGCCAGGCTCCGGTCGCCGCCCAGGAGCAGCCCGCGCCACATCGCCGCGTCGCGCCGGGCGAGTCGCGCGCGCACGTCCGCCGCCCAGTCCCGCGCCACGGCCGCCGCGTCGGGACGCCGCGCCGCGAGGCGCCCGCCGGGAGCGAGGTCGGCGGGGAGCACCAAGCGCAGCGGGTCCCGCCACAGCCGCAGGCCGCGCACGCCCGCGAGCGTGTCGGGTTGCTGCGCGGCCAGGCGGGGAGCGGAGAGGAGGGCGAGGAGCGCGAGCGCGAGGAGCGATCGCGCCACCTTCGTCCCCAGCGCGGGTAAGACCGGAAACGTATACGTTTGGCGAATATACGAGCGCCCCAGAGGCCTCTCAACCCCGAGGGAACGGCCGGAACCGTCCGTGAGACTCCTGTCCCGCTACCTGCTCCGCGAATGCGTCGGGCCGTTCGTCTTCGCCCTCGGCGCACTCACCGGCCTCATGCTGGTGAACCAGATCGCCCGGGACTTCAGCGACCTGGTCGGGAAGGGGCTTTCGTGGGGCGTGATCGGCGAGGTCTTCGCCCTCTCCGTGCCGTTCATCGTGGCGATGACGCTCCCGATGGCGGTGCTCGTGGCGGTGCTGTTCGCCTTCAGCCGGCTCGGCGCCGACAACGAGGTCACCGCCCTCAAGGCGAGCGGGGTCAACCTGGTGCGGCTGGTGATGCCGGTCCTCGCCGCCGGGGTGGGCCTGGCCGCGATCAACTTCGCCTTCAATGACCAAGTGCTGCCCCGCACCAACCACAAGCTCCGTACCCTCACCGTGGACATCGCCCGGAAGAAGCCCACCTTCGAGCTCCGGGAGCAGGCGATCAACGCGGTCATCCCGGGGCAGTACTACCTGCGCGCGGGCCGCATCGACCAGGCGACGGACCGGCTCCGCGAGGTGGTGATCTACGACCTGGCGAACCCCGACCGCCGCCGCACGATCTACGCCGACAGCGGCTTCATGCGGTTCGCCCTCGCAGAGGGGCGGACCGACCTGCGCCTGACGCTGTTCGACGGGTACGTGCACGACTACGACCGCGCGCAGCCCGGGCTCTTCCGCCGCATCTTCTTCCATACCGACTACGTGCGCCTGCGGGGCGTCACCAACCAGTTCCAGCGCACCGGCGAGGACACCTACAAGGGTGACCGGGAGATGTCGGTGTGCGAGATGGAGCTCAGCGCCGCCGCGGGCGAGGTGGCGCTGGCGACCACCGAGCTGCAGCTCCGGGTCGCGCGCGAGAACGACGTGCGCGGCCTCCTCGGCCTGCGCCCCGCCGCCGCGGGGCCGCCCCCCCCGGCCCCCCGCCGCCTGCTGACCATCGCGCCGTACTGCCGCGCCCTCGGGGCCGCGGCACGCTGGCTGGCGCCCACGCCCGCGCGCGCCGACACCATCCCGCGGGACTCCCTGCGCCGCCTCGTCGGCCTCCCGCCGGGGGCCCCCGGGTTCGTCGCCGGACCCGCCGTCGCCCCCCGGCCGCGTCCCGCCGACGTGCCGGGCTTCCAGCTCCGGAGCCAGCGCGAGATGCTCGGCTCTCAGCGGGTCATCAACGCGGCGACCCTCGCGCGCTACCGGGTGGAGATCCACAAGAAGTTCTCGATCCCGGCCATGTGCATCGTCTTCGTGCTGATCGGCGCGCCGCTCGCCCTGCGCTTCCCCCGGGGCGGCGTCGGCCTCGTCATCGGCGCCAGCGCCGGGATCTTCGGGCTGTACTACGTCGGCCTGATCGGCGGGGAGTCGCTCGCCGACAAGCTCATCCTCTCGGCCTTCTGGGCCATGTGGGGACCGAACCTGCTCATGACCGCCGTCGGCGTGGCGCTCTTCCTGCGCCTGGGCCGCGAACACGCCTCCGTCCGCGGGAGCGAGTGGATGGACCGCCTCGCCGCCGCCCGCGACGCGTTCCGGGCACGGCGCGCCGCCCGGCGCCGGAGGGCCGCATGACCTTCGGCTTCCGGATCCTCGACCGCTACCTGCTCCGCGAGTTCCTCAAGATCTTCGGGATCACGGTGCTCGGGTTCCCGCTCCTCACCATCGCGATCGACCTGACCGACCACATCGAGCGTTACCTCAACAAGAACATCCCGGGGAAGGACATCTTCCTCGCGTACGTCTTCAGCGTCCCGCAGCAGATCTTCTTCATCATCCCCGCCGCGGTGCTGTTCGCGACCGTCTTCTCCGTGGGGGCGCTGGCGCGCCACTCCGAGCTCACGGCGGCGAAGGCGTCGGGCGTGTCGTTCCACCGCCTCGTGGCGCCGATCTTCCTCGTGGCCGCGGCGATCACCGTGGCGACCTTCTTCCTGGGCGAGTTCGCCCCCCTCGCCAACGCGAAGCGCGCCGAGCGGCTCCGGGAGCGGGAGACGCGGACAGAGACGAGCCGCTACAACTTCGCCTATCGCGCGGACGGCGGCCGCGTCTACGTGATCGGGTCCCTCTCCTCGCCCGAGCGGCTGATGAAGGACATCCAGATCGAGCGGGAGGGGACGGGCCCCACCTTCCCCGGCTACTTCCTCATCGCGAGCGGCGGGCGCTGGGACCCGAAGGGGGGCTGGACGCTGGGCGGGGGGATGCTGCGGCTCCTCCCGGGCCCCGGCCAGGAGATCGCCTTCGGCTTCGACTCGCTGCGCCAGCGGGCCCTCGCGGAGAGCCCCCTCGACCTCCTCGCGGAGCCGAAGGAGCCCAACGAGATGCGCTACGCCGAGCTGGGGCACTACGTGCAGACCCTCGAGCGCTCCGGGTCCGACGCCGCCAAGCTCAAGGTCGAGCGCGCCCTCAAGCTGGCGATCCCCGTGACGTGCCTCATCATCGTGCTCTTCGGCGCGCCTCTCGGCGTGGCCAACGCGCGGGCCGGCACCACCTACGGCGTCGCGGTCAGCCTCGCCACCACCATCGTCTTCCTCACGATGATCCAGATCACCAAGGCGGTCGGCACCGGGGGCGCCATCCCGCCCCTCGTGGCGGCGTGGACGCCGAATGTGCTCTTCACGCTGGGAGGCCTGGTGCTCTTCGCGCGCACCCGCACCTAGGCGCGCCGCGGCACCCGCCCCCGCGCGCGCCGGGGGGCCGGGACGTCGAACGGGGAGGCCTCGCGGCCTCCCCGTTCGCGTACCGCCCTGCCGGAACGCGGCCTAGAAGGTGTACCGCATGCCGAACTGCATCTTCCACCGCGACGCGTCGATGCTCGTCTGCCGGAGGATCGGCAGCGACAGCTTGTAGATGCCGCGCTGCAGCCCAGCGCTGTAGCCGGACTCCGTGAGGAGGGTCAGGTTCTCGTTCCCGGAGGTCGTGTTCACGATGCCCCAGTTGTTGTCGAGCATGCTGCCGAGCATCCGCGGCACGTTGAAGAAGTCCGCCGAGATCTCGACCGACTGCCCGTTGATCGTGGGGATCGTCTTCGAGACGCGGGCGTCGAGGAACGTCTGCCACGGGTTCCGGCAGCTGTTCCGCGACATGATGCGGCCGCGCTGCGAATTCAGGCACGGGTCGCTGTTGATGAAGTTGTCGAGCTTCGCCCAGTCACTCGGCGTGGCGAGCGAGATGTCCGAGCTGTACATCGGCACGTAGACCAAGTCGTTCGACGACAGGCCGTCGGCGTTCGCGTCGTTCGAGACCACGTAGCCGTACGGCGTGCCCGACTGGACCGTCAGGCGGAGGCCGACGTTGACCTGGTAGGGAAGGTTGAAGGAACCGTTCGCCACGAAACGGTGCGGCCGGTCGAAGGCCGACTTGCGCAGGTAGCGGTTCGCAAGCGTGCCGTCCAGCGTCGTGTAGCGGAAGTTGGAGTTCGCCACGCTGGAACCCAGGGTGATGTAGTCCATCGCCCGGGAGTAGGTGTAGCCGAGGCTGAACTCCATGGAGTTGCTGAACCGCTTCTGCAGCTGCAGGGTCGCCGACCACGCCCGGTCGCCGCTCCGGTTGGAGTGCTGCAGGACATCCGCGAACGCCGACGTGACCCGCTTCGGCGTCGCGCTGCCGGTCGCGGTGTTGATCGTGCCGTACATCACCCGGTTGCCCTCACCGGAGCTGAGCGACTGGATGCCCTGCAGGTTCACGTCGTTGAGGTAGTAGTTGTTCACGTAGCGCGTGAAGAGGAAGTCGGCGGTGCCGACGATCCCCCACGGCAGCTTGCGGTCCGCGCCGAGCGCGAAGCGCAGCGTCTGCGGGAACCTGAAGTTCGGGTCGTAGTACACGATGCTCGGGACCGGCGCGGTCGCCGGCTTGCTGCCTCCGCACTGGGTCGGCTGGTTGTTCGGATCCACCGTGAACACCGGGAGGGTGTCGGCCGGGTTGCACGTGAGCGTCGCCTGCTCCATGCCGGTGTTGGAGAACGCGTTCGACACCCACACGTACGCCGGGCGGCCCGTGAAGATCCCCACGCCACCGCGCAGCACCATGCTCCCGTTCCCCGAGACGTCGTAGTTGAAGCCGAACCGCGGCGAGAAGATCCCCGCCATGCTCATCGTCGAGGAATTGATGCCGCCCGGCGCGCCCGGCGTGAACGCCGCGGGAGCCCCACCGTGCACCACGAAGAACGTCGAGTCGAGCTTCTCGTTGTACGCGGGCGTCGGCAACGACGGCACGTCATACCGCAGCCCCAGCGACAGCGTCAGGCTCGGGACCGGCGTCCACTTGTCCTGGGCGTAGAAGCCGTACTGCTTCACGCTGAAGCGCGCCACCGGCCCGTCCGGCCGATTCGCGGTCGGCAGGGCGATGACGTACTTGTTCGGCGTGCCGGCGGCGAAGGCGGCCGCGCTCGCGAAGGACCACACGCCCTGCTCGTTCGGGAAGTACACGTTCATGAACTTGAAGAACTCGTTGTGCGTCCCGAGCGTGAACAGGTGCCGCCCCATCGGGAAGGTCAGGTTGTCCGTGACCTCGACGATGTCCTGGTTCAGGATGTTGGCGCCCGAGTACCGCTCCGTGCCGATGTTGATGTACGTGCCCGCACGGTCGCCGTTGATCTGGATGAGCGGCACGTTGTTCGGCACCGTACGGTAGTCGCGGATCGTGGTGTAGCCGGCGATCAGCTCGTTCGTGAACCGGCCCCCGAACGTGCTGTTCAGGTTGAGCCGCAGCGAGTTCTGCTTGTTGAAGATGCTGTAGCTGCTGTTCGTCGGCTCGTACCCGTACGACGAGTTCGTCGGCGAGTGGGAGTACTGATCCTGCGACGCCTTGATGTAGTTGTCCGACACCTCGAAGTGGTGCGACGAACCCAGCTGGCCCGACAGCTTGAAGAGGATGTTGGTGTCCGGGTTCTTGTTCGTCACGCCGAGCACGCCGCCCGGGTCGAAGCCGTACTGCGTCTGCGCGATGTTCCGGATCTGCTCGATCGTGTTGTACCGGATCCCGATGCCGACGGAGTCCGCGCCGTTCGTGGTGTCCGAGCCGATGGTCCCCAGCACCGGGGTCGGAATGGACGACCGCGAGAGGTCCACGACGGTGAAGAACTGGAGCCGGTCGCGGATGATCGGGCCGCTCAGCGTGAAGCCGTACTGATAGCGGCTCATGTCCGCCGGCTTGTACTTCAGCCCCGTCGAGTCGGTGAAGGCGCTGATGAGGCTGTTGCTCTGGTAGTAGCCGAAGGCGGTCCCGTGGAACTGGTTCGTGCCCGACCGCGTCACGGCGTTCACGATGCCGCCCGTGAACCCGCCCTGCCGCACGTCGAAGGGCGCGATGAGGACCTGGAATTCGCGCACCGCCTCGACCGAGATCGGCACCGCGTTCGCCGTTCCGCCCGGCGTCCCGCTGCCCGAGAGGCCGAACAGGTCGTTGTTCACCGCGCCGTCGATCTGGATGTTGTTGAACCGGTTGTTCAGGCCGCCCACCGACGAGCCCACCACCTGCGGCACGTTCGAGATGAAGTCGGTGAAATTGCGGTTCAGCGTGGGGAGCCGCAGGATCGCGGAGTCCGAGATCGACGAGCTCGCGCCGGTCCGCGCCGACCCGGTCAGCGGATTCGCCTGCTCGACCTGCACCTCGACCGCGCCCAGCTCGACGGCCGCCTGCGAAAGCCGCAGGTCGACGTCCATCACCTGGCCGAGGGCGAGGCGCATCGCCTCCGTCCGCGCGGGCCGGTACCCGATCGCCCGCGCCTCGAAGGTGTAGCGTCCGACCACGATGTTCTCGATGTTCCATGCGCCGCCGGCACGCGTGCGGCCCTGGTAGCGCTGGCCCGTCGCGACGCTGGTCGCGGTCACCATCGCGCCATCGATCGGGTTGCCGCTCTCGTCCAGGACGCGACCGCGCGCCGACGCGCTCGTCACGCCTTGCGCGAAGACCGCCGGCACCGCGGCACACGCCAACACGGCGAGCACGGCGACGACGCGGATCCACGCGCTTCGCACTGAGTCACTTCGCATAGACCGACTCCTGCGCTTTGCGGGTACGGATATGGTGCGTTCCGGTCCAGCGGCGACACGACGCCGGCCCGGCCGCGGGGGGATTTGCCGCCCGGCAATATACGATTCGCGCGGGCCCAAGGCGACGCCGCGAGGATGGGGGATTCAACAGACGCTCGACATCGGTACCTCTATCCGTGCAAGCCGGATGCCGTGGCCGCCCCAGAGGGGGAATCCCGCGGAAATGTGACATAATGAGTCGGATATCCGCGACGACGCTGGGACGTCCTGGCGCGCGGCCGGGCCACTCGAGAGCCGGGCCCGCTACGCCTCGGCTGTGCCCCGGGTCGAGCGCCGCCAGAGCCAGTAGACGGGGATCCCCGCCACAATGACGCCGAAGGGGATCCACGAATTGCGATCACTCACCAGCGCGTTGATGAGCAGGAACGCCGCGGCGGCGAGGAAGAGGATCGGGACCACCGGGTAGCCCCACGTCCGCACGGGCCGGCGCGCGTCGGGGCGCGTGCGCCGCAGCACGAAGACGGCCGCGGCGGCCAGGGCGTAGAAGGGCCAGATCCCCAGCACGAAGGCGTCGGCCAGCTGCTCGAAGGTCCGCAGGAGCACGAACCCGACGCCCAGCGCCCCGGTCAGGAGGATGGCCGTCGCGGGCGTCTTGTAGCGGGGGTGGGGGCGCGCCACCGCCTTGAAGAAGAGGCCTTCCTCCGCCATCGCGTAGATGATGCGGGGGCCGGTGAGCATCGAGCCCGCCAGCGTCCCGAAGGTCGAGATGATCACCACCACGGCCACCAGTCCCACGCCCAACCGCCCCAGGATCGCCTGCGCGGCGTCCGCCGCCACGAGGGGCGAGGTCGCCATCCGCCCGATGGGGATGAGGTACAGGTACGCCGCATTGGCCGCGAGATAGATGACGACGACGCCGAGGGTCCCCAGGAGCAGGGCACGCGGCAGGTTGCGCTCCGGGTCCTTCACCTCCCCGCTGACGTAGGAGAGATCGCCCCACCCGTCGTACGCCCACAGCACCGAGACGAGCGCCAGGCCGTAGAGGCCCACGTGCACCGTGCCCCCCGGCGCCACGAAGTGGCGGAAGTCCCCGTGCCCGGCGACGAACGCCGCCACCACGAGGAGCGCCAGCGCCCCGTAGCGGGACACGGTGGTGATGTTGACGATCACCGCGCTCCAGTTCACGCCGCGGTACGCCACGACCGTGTTGAAGGCGATCGCCGCGGCCGCGATGTAATGCACCGCATCCGCGTTCCCCGGGAGCTCGGGGTTCACACCGAAAGACCGCAGCAGATACTCGGCGCACACCGTGGCGATCGCGCCGAGGGAGGAGGCCCGGATGATGACCAGGTTGGTCCACCCGAAGAGGAACGCCGGGAGCTTCCCGAAGCCCTCGCGCAGGAAGACCAGCACGCCGCCGCTCCGCGGATACATCGCGGCCAGCTCCGCGTAGGTCAGCGCCCCGCACAGCACGAGCGCGCCCCCCAGCACCCAGATCCCCATCATCGCGAGCGGCTCCGGCACCCGCTGCGCGATCACCGCCGGGGTCCGGTAGATGCCGCTCCCGATCGTCGAGCCGATCACGACGGCGATGGCCGAGAGGAGGCCGAGGCGGCGCGGCAGGCGTTCGCCCCACTGGTCGGCCTGGGGACGGGAGGGCTCCGGGGAGGTCGTGGGAGGCATCCGCCAAAATATGTCCGGTCCCGACACTCCACCACACGCCGTCGCGTCCCTGCCCCGGCGAGTTGGCGTTCCCTTCCCTCAAGGGCGAGGGCCGGAGACCCCCTTCAATTGAGAACCATTCTCATTAGATTCCCGCCTCGCCACATCTCATGAGACCCGGCCTCTCCCGGGTGCACCCCTGGTCCGGCACAACCGAGCGCGGCACGGAGGATCGGTATGCACTGGTGGATCCCCACCAACGCGTCGAGCTACGGCGGCGACGTGGACCGCATCTTCTACATCATCCTGTACATCACCGGGTTCGTCTTCCTGGTGGTGGAGGGCGGGCTGCTCGTCTTCCTGGTCCGGTACCGCCGGCGGGAGGGGCGGACGGCCGCGTACATCCACGGGAACAACACGGCCGAGATCATCTGGACGACGATCCCGGCGGTGATCGTTGTGATGCTGGCCCTGCTCAGCCAGAAGGTGTGGTCGACGGTGAAGGACCCGGCGCACTTCCCCGCCGACGCCATCCAGATCGGCGTGCACGTGAAGCAGTTCGAGTGGCAGTTCACGATGCCGGGGCCCGACGGGACGCTCGGCACGGACGACGACATCTTCCGCAAGAACGAGCTGCATCTCGTGGTCGGCAGGAACTACGCCGTGCAGCTCACCTCCCAGGACGTCATCCACAGCTTCTTCATCCCCGCCTTCCGGCTCAAGCAGGACGTGGTGCCGGGGATGACGATCGTGGCGTGGTTCCGCCCCACCCGCACCGGCGCGTTCGACCTGGCGTGCGCCCAGCTCTGCGGGGTCGGGCACTACCGGATGCAGGCCACAGTCTACGTGCACTCGGCCGAGGACTTCGCCCGCTGGCAGGCGGCACAGGGCACGCCCGCGGCCGCCGCGGCCGTCGCGACGGACACCACGATGGGGAGCATGGCCATGCCGCACTCGGGAGGCACGCGATGACCGCGGCCGCCGCTCCGCACGACGCGGGGCTCCACGCCGGCCACGACGACCGTCCCTGGCTGCGGCGGTACGTCTTCTCGACCGACCACAAGACGATCGGGATCCAGTTCCTCTTCCTCAGCCTGACCTTCCTGCTGCTGGGCGGGCTGATGGCGATGGTGATCCGCTGGCAGCTCGGCTTCCCGGGGACCCCGGTGCCCGGCGGCAGCGTCCTCCCCGACGCGATGGCGCCGGGGGGCGTGATCCGCCCGAGCTTCTACAACGCCCTGGTCACGATGCACGGGACGTTCATGATCTTCTTCGCGGTGATGCCGCTCCTCACCGGCGTCTTCGCGAACTACCTGATCCCGCTCAAGATCGGCGCGCCGGACATGGCGTTCCCGCGCCTGAACATGTGGTCGTTCTGGCTGATGATCCCCGCGGGGACGCTGGCCCTGGCGGGCTTCTTCGTGGAGGGAGGCTCCGCCGCCTCGGGATGGACCGCGTACGCCCCGCTCTCGAACTCGCCCCTCTACACGGGCGTCTCGGCGGGCCAGATCCTCTGGTGCCTGGCGATCATCATCTTCGGCGCGTCGTCGCTGCTGGGGTCCGTCAACTACATCGCGACGGTGGTGAACCTCCGGGCGCCGGGAATGACGTGGATGCGCTTGCCCCTCTCGGTGTGGGCGCTGTTCATCACGGCGATCCTCGCGCTCCTCGCGGTGCCGATCCTGGCGGGCGCGATCATCATGCTGCTGTTCGACCAGGTGCTGGGGACGCACTTCTACCTCCCCACGGGGGGCGGGCAGCCGCTCCTCTGGCAGCACCTCTTCTGGTTCTTCGGCCATCCCGAGGTGTACATCCTCATCCTCCCGGCGATGGGGATCGTCTCCGACGTCATCGCCAACGGGTCGCGCAAGCCGATCTTCGGCTACACCTCGATGGTGTTCGCGATCGGGGGCATCGCCGGCCTGGGGTTCATGGTGTGGGGCCACCACATGTTCGTGAGCGGGATGAACCCGACGCTCGGCACGAGCTTCATGGCCTCGACGATGCTCATCGCGGTGCCGACCTCCATCAAGGTGTTCAACTGGCTCGGCACGATGTGGCGGGGGAACATCCACTTCCACGTCCCGATGCTGAACGCCATCGGGTTCCTCTCGATGTTCGTGATCGGCGGTCTGAGCGGGATCTTCATGGCCGCGACGCCGGTGGACATGTACATCCACGACACCTACTTCATCGTGGCGCACATCCACTACGTGCTGTTCGGGGGGAGCCTCTTCGCGGCGTTCGCGGGGATCTACTACTGGTTCCCGAAGATGTTCGGCCGCGAGATGCACGACGGGCTCGGCCGCTGGCATTTCGGCCTCACCTTCGTCTTCTACAACCTGACCTTCTTCCCGATGCATCTCCTCGGCCTCGGGGGGCACATGCGGCGGCTCTACGACCCGACGCAGTACCCCTTCCTCGCGCCGATGCAGCCGATCAACGTCTTCGTCTCGGTGAGCGCGTTCCTGCTGATGGCGGCGCAGCTGCCGTTCGTCGTCAACTTCTTCTGGAGCCTCTTCCGCGGGCCGAAGGCGCCGCTCAACCCGTGGCGGGACAACAGCCTCGAGTGGACGGTCCCCTCGCCGCCGCCGCACGGGAACTTCGTGGAGACGCCGACGGTGTACCGCGGTCCCTACGAGTACAGCGTACCCGGCGAGCTGGAGGACTTCCTGCCGCAGGACCGTCCGGCGCCCGCGCGCCAGGAGGCGCACTGATGGCGCACGCCGTCCAGCCGGCCGCTCCCCCCGCCGAGGAGGGGATCGGCGTCTACACCCAGAAGCTGGGGATGTGGGTCTTCCTCGCCTCCGAGGTGATGTTCTTCACGGCGCTGATCGGCACGTACATCATCCTGCGGTGGGGGAGTGCCGAGTCGTGGCCGGTGCCCCAGGACATCCTGAACATCCCGCTCACGGCCTTCAACACCTTCGTCCTGATCTGCTCCAGCGTCTCGATGGTGAAGGCGTACGCGGCCGCCACGCACGACGACCAGAAGGGCCTGCGCCTCTGGCTCGTCCTCACGGTACTGGCGGGCGCGACCTTCGTCGGCGTGCAGCTCCTCGAGTACCGCCACCTCATCCACGAAGGGCTGCTGCCCAGCGGCATCCGCGACGGCAGCGCGCTCGCCGCGCGTCTGGTGGACTCGGGCAAGCTCAGCGCCACGGCGGCCGGCCTCTTCGGCTCCGCTTTCTTCACGATGACGGGGTTCCACGGCTTCCACGTGACCTGCGGCGTCATCTGCATGACCTTCGTGACGATCAAGGCGTTCCGCGGCGGGTACAGCGGGGGCCGGTTCCACGGCGTGGAGGTGATCGGCCTCTACTGGCACTTCGTGGATCTGGTCTGGATCATCCTCTTCACGATCGTGTACCTGATCTGACGGCGGAGGCCCGTGATGGACGCTGCTGACCACAAGCATCCGAACTACGTCGCCGTCTGGGGCGGCCTCTTCGTCCTGACGGTGATCGAGGTGGCCGCCGTCTACATGCGGATCCCCCGCCACCTCCTGGTCCTGGCCCTGCTGCTCCTGGCGGCGTGGAAGGCGCTCCTGGTGGCGCTCTACTTCATGCACCTGCGGTTCGAGCCGAAGCGCCTCGCGCTGGTGGCGCTGGCGCCGCTCCCCCTCGGCGTGATTCTCGTCGTGGCCGTGCTCCAGGAGTTCGCCAAGCGATGATCCCCTTCCACCGGGTGCTCATCTCGACGGCGATCGTCTTCTGTGCCGGCTTCGCGGTCTGGGGCTGGCAGGAGTACCAGCGCTCGCAGACCACGTGGGCGCTGGCGTCGGCGATCGCGTTCGCCGCCTTCGCCATCGGCTTCGCCGTCTATCTGACCCAGCTCAAGCGGTTCCTCGGCAAGTGACCGCGCCGGCGCGGTTCCAGGCGGGGCTCCACCGGTTCGCCGTGCTGGTGGCCTGCGGCACCGCGGCGCTCGTCTTCGCGGGCGGCCTTGTGACCAGCACCGGCTCCGGCCTCTCGGTGCCCGATTGGCCCCTCTCTTTCGGCCAAGTGATGCCGGTGATGCGAGGGGGCGTCCTCTTCGAGCACGGGCACCGGATGCTCGCCACGACGGTGGGGCTGCTGACCATCGGGCTGATGGCCTGGCTGTGGCGGCGCGAGACACGCGCTTGGGTGCGCCGCCTCGGCGTGGCCGCCCTCGGCCTCGTGGTGCTGCAGGGGATCCTGGGGGGTCTCACGGTGCTCCTCCAGCTCCCGACGATCGTCTCGGTGGCGCACGCGGGCACGGCGGAGCTGTTCCTCTGCCTCACCGCCGCCATCGCGCTGGTGACGTCGCGCGGCTGGATCGAGGCCCCCGCTCCCGTACCCGACGTTGGGACCCCCTCGCTCCGCGCGCTCTCCGCCGGCGCGGCGTTCGTGGTGTACGGGCAGATCCTCCTCGGCGCGCTGGTGCGCCACTCGGGCGCCGGCCTCGCGATCCCCGACTTCCCGCTGGCGTTCGGGCGCCTCGTGCCGCCCCTGGACTCAGCCCTCGTGGCATACCACTTCGCGCACCGGGTCGGGGCCCTCGTCACCTCCGTGTGCCTCGTCTGGCTCGTGGTGCGGCTGCTGCGCGCGCCGCTGGCGCCCCCCGCCCTCCGGCGGCCGGCGCTTCTCCTCGTCGCGCTCCTCGCCCTCCAGATCTTCCTCGGCGCGCTCACGATCTGGAGCCGGCGCGCCGTGATCCCGACGACCCTGCACCTCCTCTCCGGCGCCCTGATCCTCGTGACGACGGTGGTGATCGCGCTCCGCACGCGGCGGCTCCTCGCCTCCAGCGTGCGTCAGCCCGCCCCCGCGGGCGGCGCGCTGGCGGAGACCTCGGCGTGAGCGTCGCCCTCGGCGCGCCACCTTCCGTCGCCGGCCGCGCGCGCGTCGCCGGCTTCGTCCAGCTCACCAAGCCGCGCATCACCGTGCTCGTGGTGCTGACCACGCTGGTGGGCTTCCTCGTGGCGGCGCCCCGGCCGCTGCCGGTGCTCCTGCTGCTGCAGGTGCTCGTGGGGACGGCGCTCGCCGCGGGCGCCTCCGGCGCGCTGAACCAGTGGGCGGAGCGTCGCGCCGACGCGGAGATGCGGCGCACCGCGCGGCGCCCCCTCCCCTCCGGCACGCTCACGCCGCGGGAGGCGCTGGTGTTCGGCCTCCTCCTCACCGCGGCGGGCACCGCGTACCTGGCCCTCACGGCGGGGCCGCTCGCGAGCGCGGTGGCGGCGCTCACCGTGTTCAGCTACCTGCTCCTCTACACGCCCCTCAAGCGCGTCACCTCGCTGGCCACCCTCGTCGGTGCCGTCCCCGGCGCCCTCCCGCCGCTGATCGGCTGGGCGGCGGCGCGTGGCCGCCTGGGCGTGGAGGCGTGGGTGCTGTTCGGCATCGTCTTCCTCTGGCAGATGCCGCACTTCCTGGCGCTGGCGCAGCTGTATCGCGCCGACTACGCCCGGGCCGGGTTCCGCATGCTCACCGTCGAGGACGCCAGCGGCGCCAGCGCCGGGCGGCAGGCGCTGCTCTATGCGCTCGCCCTCGTGCCCGTCAGCCTCCTCCCCACGCCCCTCGGGATGGCCGGCGGCGTCTACTTCGCGGGCGCGCTCGTCCTCGGCATCGGGTTCCTCCTGAGCAGCGTCGGCATGGCGCTCGACCCGTCGAGCCCCGCCGCCGCGCGGCGCCTCTTCCACGCCTCCCTCCTCTACCTGCCGGCGGTGTGCGTGCTGCTCCTCGTCGGGTGAGGGCGTCGCGGTGCTGACGCTCCAGGACCTCCCCGCCGTCAACGCGACCCTCAACGGCACGACCGCGCTCCTCCTCTCGACCGGCTACCTCTTGATCCGGCGCGGCCTGCGCCGGGCGCACCGCGCGGTGATGCTCGCCGCCGTCGCCCTCTCCACCGCGTTCCTCGCGTCGTACCTCTGGTACCACGCGCACGCCGGCGTCACGCGCTTCCCCGGGCGCGGCTGGATTCGTCCCGTCTACTTCGCTATCCTCCTCTCGCACACGGTCCTCGCCGCCGCGATCGTCCCCCTCGTCCTGGTGACGCTGGCGCGCGGGCTCCGGGCCGACTTCCCGCGGCACGCGCGCCTCGCGCGCTGGACGTTGCCCGTATGGCTCTACGTGTCGGTGACCGGCGTCGTCATCTACGTGATGCTCTACCGGCTCTCCTGGTAGCCCCGCTCGCGCCCGCCGTGGCGTGGGCCCAGCACGTCCATCCCGCCGCCGACAACCACCGCCTCCACACCTCGATGTGGTGGAGCGCGCTCCTCATCGGCCTGATGCCCTACGCGCTCGCCCTCCTCGTGGCGGGAGTGGTCCTCTATGAGCGCCGGCGGCGCGCGCGGAAGGGACCCGATGACGGTTCCGCCTGACGCGCCGCAGCGCACGCTCCTCATCGTGGACGACGACGACGACATGGCGGCGGCGTTCACGCGGGTGCTGGAGCGGGAGGGCTGGACGGTGCACCGGGCGCGCACCGGCACCGAGGCCATCGCCCTCTCCGCCGGCATGGCCGCGCTGGGCGGGGCGCTCGTGGACCTGGTGCTGCCGGGCACCGGCGGCATCGAGGTCGTGCGGCAGCTGCGGCGCGCCCACCCCTCCTGCCGGATCGTCGCGGTGACGGGGCTCGACGCGCCGGTGGTCGCGAGCGCCTTCCGCGACGCCGGCGCCGACGCCTTCTTCGCGAAGCCCGTGGACGTCCACGCGCTCCTCGACGCCCTCGGCGGGCCGCCGGCGTAGCGCTCCCGCAGCGCGCCCGCGTGACCGGACTCCTCACCGACACCAGCTGCGCCCACTGCGGCCTCGACACCGGCTCCGGCCCGCGCGTCGCGGGGGGGCGGCGCTTCTGCTGCGCCGGCTGCGAGGCCGTCTACGCCATCCTCCACGACGAAGGGCTCGGCGCCTTCTACGCTGCCGGTGGGGTCGGGAGCGCGCCGGCCAGGGGAGCCGGGACGCCCGCCGTCCCGGGCCTTCCCGCGGTGCTCGGGCCCCTCGAGGCAGCCGGCGCCGCCGAGCTCGACGTCGCGGGGATGCGCTGCGCTTCGTGCGCCTGGCTCATCGAGCGGTACATCGGCGGGAGGCCCGGCGTGGAGGACGTCCGGGTGTCCTACGCCATGGCCACGGCCACCCTCCGCTGGGATCCGGCCCGCACCTCTCTGGCCGCGCTCCTCCAATCCCTCGAGCGCATCGGCTACCGCGCACGCCCTGCCGACCGCCGGCTCCGCGTCCTCCAGGAGGGACGGGAGGGGCGGATGCTCACCGTCCGCGCCGGCCTCGCCCTCTTCCTGGCCATGAACGTGATGCTGGCCTCAGTGGGGCTCTACGCCGGGGAGATGCAGGGGATGTCCGCCGGGACCCGTGAGCTGCTGCGCGCGGTCGCAGGCCTCCTCGCGCTCCCCGTGGTGCTGTGGGGTGGCTGGCCCTTCCTGAAGGGCGCCCTTGCCGCGCTGCGTGCTGGCCGCGCCACGATGGACACGCTGGTGGCCGTGGGGAGCGTCACCGCCCTCGCCGCCTCGCTGCTGGGGCTCCGGCGCGGGGGGCCGGTCTACTTCGATTCCGCCGCGATGATCGTCGCCCTGGTCCTCGCCGGGCGGGCGATCGAGCACGGGGCCCGCCGGGAGGGTCTGCGGGCCGTACGCGGGCTCCTGGCGCTGGAGCCCTCCACCGCGCGGCCGGCGGGCGGGGAGGAGCTGGTGGACGCCGCCGGCCTCCAGGCCGGACAGGAGGTGGATGTGCGTCCGGGAGAGCGCTTCCCGTGCGACGGCACCGTGCTCGCGGGCCGGACCGAGGCCGATGAGTCGCTGCTCACCGGGGAATCGGCGCCGCGGGAAACGGGCCCCGGTGACGTGGTGCACGGCGGCGCGCTGAACGGCTGGGGAGCGGTGCGGGTCCGGGCGGACCGTGTGGGGGCGGAGACGGCGGTAGGGCGCATCGTGCGGGCGGTGGAGCGCGCCATCGCCACGCGCGCCCCCGTGGAGCGACTCGCCGACCGTGTGACCGGGGTGTTCGTGCCAGCCATCCTCCTCCTCGGACTCGCGACGGCCGCGGGATGGTGGCTCGCCACCGGCGACGGGGCGCGCGCAGTCATGACGGGGGTCGCCGTGGTGATCATCGCCTGCCCCTGCGCCCTCGGCCTCGCGACGCCGGCGGCCCTCGTGGTCGCGATCGGCGGAGCGGCGCGGCGGGGCATCTTCTTCCGCGACGGTGAGGCGCTGGCGCGGGCGGCGGCGGTGCGGCGCGTGGCCTTCGACAAGACGGGGACCCTCACCGACGGCGCGTTCCGGGTGCGCGAGATCCGTCCCGAGGCCGGCTGGAGTCGAGAGGAGGTCCTGCGGCTCGCCGCCGGAGCGGAATCCGGCTCGGAACACGCGCTCGGCCGCGCGCTCGTCCTGGCGGCGCGCGCGAAGGGACTGGCCCTCGCGGCACCGGAGGGGTTCCGCGCCCTTCCCGGACGAGGGGTCGAGGCGCGAGTGGAGGGCCGCACCGTCCTGGTCGGGAGCCGCGCCTTCCTGCGCTCGCGCGGCGTGCCGGCGGGCGGGAGTCCCTTCGAGGGGACGGCCGCCGCCGTCGCGGTGGACGGCGCGCTCGCGGGGGTCGTGCTGGCCGGGGACACGATCCGTCCCGAGGCTCGGGCTGCGGTCGAGCGCCTCGTCGCCCTGGGCGTTGACGTGGCGGTGCTCTCGGGCGACGCGGAGGCGCCGGTCCGCCGCGCGGCGGTGGATGCCGGCGTCCCCGCCTCGGCGGTCCACCACGGCCTCTCTCCCGAGGCGAAGGCGGGATTCCTAGAGGGCTGGCGCGCGCGAGGCCAGGAGACGGCGATGGTGGGCGACGGCGTGAACGACGCGCCGGCCCTGGTCGCCGCGGGGGTCGGCATCGCGCTCGGCACAGGGACGGACGTGGCGCTGGAGTCCGCGGACATCGCGCTCGGCGGCGCGGACCTGCGCGCCGTCCCGGAGGCGCTGCGCATCGCACGGCGGGCGCGGCGGGTGGTGCGGGAGAACCTGGGGTGGGCCCTGGGCTACAACGTGGCGGCGGTGCCGCTGGCGATGGCGGGCCTCGTCCATCCGGCCCTCGCCGCGGCGGCGATGGCCTGCTCCTCAATCAGCGTGCTTCTGAACGCCATCCGCGCACGGTCCTAGGTACCAACCGCACGGAAGCCCCCGGGGCCGCTGTGGCGCCGAGGGCTTCCGCGATCTGCTGCTGAACCGACCCTGCTACGACTGCTCTGCCGCTACTGGAGCTTGGTGATCCGGACGCGGTAGAAGGTCAACGGCGCCGTACCGGGGTCATAGACATAGACATCGAGCTGGTACGTGGTCGAGGCCAGCAGGCGGAAGTTCGCCTTCTCCGGATTCGCGCTGGTCCCCATGGTCGCGTAGCAAGCGCCCGCGTTCGGAGCGCAATTCCCCGAGCCGTCCCCGAGCAGCAGGCCGATATCGAGGTCGGCGTCCGAGAGCCACTGGACCTCGACCTTCACGCTGTCACCCGTCGCCGGCGTCGTGAACTGGATGTAGTCGTCCCCATCCGACCCGGAGACCGTGCCGTAATAGTCGGTGTACAGCGTCATCGTCGATGGCGTCGCGGGGCTGTTGTTCGCCGGCTCGTTCGCTTCCGCCACCGTCACGGTCGAGGCCGCGTTGAGCGACGGCAGCGGCACGGAGCCGAGCAGGATGACGTTCGAGACCGTTACCGCACTGCCGGCGGCGGCCATCGGCGCGATCACCTTGATCTGAGTCGCCGTCTGCGACACCAACCACGTGGGGGTGCCGCCGACCGTGACCACCGACAGCTTCCCGGCGGCCACGCTGAAGGTCACGGTGCCGTTCGCGGCGACCGTGAGCGTGTCGCCCGTATTGGCGCTGACGGGACTGACCGTCGCGCTGCCGCCGCGGACGGTGGACGCCACCGCCACGGTGGTCGTCGCCGTCAGCGACATGTCGACCGCGCCCGACAGGAGCAGGTGGGTGAACACCACCTTGGAGCCGGCCGCGACGGGCCCTCCGGCGACCACCTTCATGACGCCGGCCGTCTGCGAGAGGATCACCGCCGTCACCCCGCCGATCGTCACCGTCGTGCTGTCGGTGAAGGCAAGCGCCGAGGTGGCCGTGAGCGTGATCGTATCGGCCATCATCAGCCCAGCCGGGAACGTGACCGCCCCGGCGAAGCTCAGCGGCAGCGCGTACACGACGAGCGAGTCGGAGATCCCGTGACTCGTGAAGTGCACGACGGCCTTGCCGCCCCCGGTGGCACGGATGAACGCCCGGCTGAACGCCGCGACGGGGATCGTCCGGGCCGTGTCCAAGTTCACGACGGCGACCGCCGGATCGGAGGTCGTCCACGCGGCGTCGGGCACGTCGAACCTGTTGCCCTGGTCGTCCTTCAACTCAGCCTGGACCGACAGGCTGTCGCCCACCGGGAGGAACGCGGTCGAACGGTCCAACACGACACGCGACGCACCGTTCCGCAGGGAACTGGTGGGATCCTTGAAGCATGCCACGGCGCCAGCGGCCACCACAACCGCCGCAAGCACAATCGAACTCAGATGCTTCATGATGCCCCTCGCTCAGGTTTCGTGGAACCTGCTCTAATTCGGCTCGGAACTCGTTGTAGTCGACAACCCCAGGAACCGCTTCACATCGTTCGCGTTCTCACCGCCGATGATGGTCTCCCAATTCTGCCGTCCGGGCTCCCGTCGATCGTTCGTGGCGATGAGCTCGTAGTCCCCCATGCCGTTGCGATCGAAGAACACGTACCAGTAGCCGCGGTCCCTGGTGAATTTCCACGCTTCATAGGGTCTCGGCGACGCGACCGGGCGCTGGAGCACGTCGTCCGGTCTGCCGTGCCGCAGGTAGATGCGCCCGCGGTCGGTGCGCCAGCCGGGCAACCCGGCCCCCCGGCTCAGGCGGAACGCGCTGTTCGCGTACGCCACCTGGCGATAGAAATCCAGCATCGCCTGGTTGCTCGTACTCCCTGGCGTCGGATTGCGGCGGTTCCAGAACTCTCGAAGGAACCGGCGCTTCCCCACCTCCGAGAGGCCACGGTAGACGCCCCCCTCGGTCCGCTCGTCCAGAATCAGCTCCAGCGGCGCGTACAGCGTATCGAGCCGCGCCTCCGAAGCGCCCGCGAACGGGTCGTCCCCCGCCGGCTCGGCGCCAGGACCGGCCGCCGCGACCGTGAGGGAGCCCATCCGGAACGGAGCTTCCGCCACCAGCGAGCTGTCTCCCAACCGGACGCGGAGCCTCAGCCGGTACGAGCCTTCGGGGAGCCCGGTCAAGTCGACCGAACCCCGGGTGATGCCGCCCCGCGGGCCAACTTCGACGGCCCTGGCCGGCGTCGAGACGATGCTCTGTCCGCCGCTGCCGAGCACGTCTACGCGCAACTCCCCGGCCGTCGCGGCCCCCGCCCACGGGTACACCTCCGCGTAGTACGTCAACGCGGCTTCCGTGGGACTGAGGCGCGGCACCGGCGCGGTGCGCATCGCCAGCCCGGCCCGCCGGAACTCTCCCGGCTCGATCATCTCCGTGTCGGAGACGGCCCGGCTCGCGCCGGTCCCGAGGGCGAGATCGGACATCGCCGGGCGGCCGGTGAAAGCCCGCACCTCGACGTCCAGCTCGATCGCCGTGCCACCCTCGGGGACCGCCCGCAGGTGCACGCGGTAGAGACCGGGCGCGGCGGAGAACTCGAACGACTCCATCGCCGTCGCACCCGCGGCGCTCGCCACCGACGGCGGCACCGCCCGCGCCCACCCTTGGCGCTCCAACTCCAGTCCGGCGCTGTCGAACACCGCCACCTCGAACCGATAGCGGACCTGCTGTCCCGCCACCGCGGGCAGCGCCGACAAGCGCAACTCGCACACCCCTTCGATTGTCGTGGTGCCGCTGGCCGGCCGATAGAGCCGGATCGCGCTCACCGTCAGCGGCTGGTCGCCGCCCTGCCGCCACGTGGCCCCGGCGCTCGTGAGCACCATCAGCGCGCCGACCGCCGGTGCCACCCAAGACGTTCTCATCGCATCCTGACCGCCGGGGGCGGGGCCGCGGACGGCCCCGCCGCCGGCGCAAGTTCCACGACTACCAGTTGAGGGCCACGCCGAGCATGTTCACGCCGCCCAGCAGCCCGTAGTTCTTGTACGCGTAGTCGAACCCGATCCCGAAGCCACCCTTCGCGTACCGCAGCCCGCCGCCCGCCGAGAGGCGATACTGCCGCCCCTTCAGCGCGCTGGTGAACCCCGCGTAGCTCGCGGACGTCGGGTCGGGGGCGGTCATGTTGTCGTCGCCGGAGAACGTGCCACCGAGACGGCCGGCCACCGAGAAGCCCGACTGCCCCAGCGCCAAGTTGTACTCACCGGCGAAGCTGAAGCCCGGCTGGCTGTTGTTCGGCTGGTTGAACTCGCCGAGCAGCGTGAGCCGGCTGAGCGAGGTGGCGAACGCGTCGTACGCCACGGCCACCCGGAACATCACCGGCAGGTTCCAGGCCTTCGTCTCCAACAGCGCCCTGGCCGGCTCCTGCGGGACCTGGTCCTGCCCGGGCGGGGGCTGACGCGGGACCGTGACGATGAGCGGCTGCCCCGCGTGCTTCAGGTTCGTGCCGAGGTTGGTGATCACGAACCCGGCACGGATCGCGCGCCCACCGAGCTGCGAGTGAAAGCTCGTCCCGAAGTCGACCGCGAAGGCGTTCCCGGAGACGTCCCCGAGCTTATCGCCGATGTACTTCGCCGTGATGCCGGCGGAGAACCGGTCGGAGAACTGCTGCGAGTACGTCCCCGCGATCGCCGTCTCGGACACGCTGTACACCTGTCCCGACGTCCCCTGGGGATCCTCGACCGTGTACACCGGCTGATCGCTGAAGCCGAAGGTCGTGACCGACAGCCCGAACGCCCGGGAGCCTCCCCCGAACGGGAACCCGATCGCGCCGAAGTTGTACTTGGTCCCGGCGATGTACGACATGCTGCTCGCCATGGCGCCCGGCCGCTCCATGAGCGCGAGGCCGGCCGGGTTGTAGTACATGGAGCCGAGGTCGTTCGCGAGCGCTGCGAAAGTTCCCCCCAGCGCCGCGCCACGCGCCGTCGCGGGGATGAGCAGGAACTCCGCCGCGGTCGTCCCGTACGCGATGTTGTTCGATGGCACCTCCCGCACGATCCCCTGGGCGAAACCCGCCGTGCTGACGGCCGCGACCGCCACCAGCACTGCGGCGCCAATCCTCAAAGAGCCTTTCCTCATGCCAGCCTCCGCAAGGGCCGGGGCGCAGAGGCCCCGGCCCTCTCCGGTTCGTTTACTGAGCGTAGTTGACCACGGTGAACCGCCCGATCTTCTTGCGGCCATCGGGCGTCTCGACGTGATAGAAGTACACGCCGCTGGCCACGAACTGATTGTTCCGGTTGCGGAGGTTCCACACCTCTTCGCCGCCGCCCGCCGGGTCGTTGTGCGTCAGGAGGTTCACCAGAATCCCGCTGACGCTGTAGATCCGGATGATCGCCTGGCTTGGTAGGTTGACGAAACGCAACACCTTCGTGCTGGACGTGAGCTCCAGTTGGTCCGTCACGTAGTACGGATCCGGCACCGTGTGCACGCGGGCGAGCATCGAGTCCGCCGTCACCGCCGGATTGAGCGTGGAGCCGGTGTAGCTGATCCGCATCCGCAGCCCCGGCACGTTCGCCGGACGGGTGGCCGGCACGAACCCGTAGGAGCCGACCCCACCCGTGATGTCGCCGGAGTAGAACCGGGCGCTCCACACCGTGCCCGCGGCCGGCAGCGAGGCCATCTGCATCAGGAAGAACTCGCCGTTCAAATAGACGAGGAAACCGTTGCCCGACGCGGCCGCGGCTGTGAGCGCCCGCGACCCCGTCGTCCCGGTCGAGTAGGCGCTCGAGGCGAAGTTCACCGGCGTGAGCCGCGCGTGGTTCTGGAACACGGCGCCGCTGTCCGGCGCGGTGAAGTTGGCCACGCCGCCGCAGAGGTTGAAGCGCTTCACGAACGGCGCGACGCAGGCGTAATCAGACCACGTCAGCCGCGTGATGCTCGTGTCCGGCAGGAGCTGCTTGTTGACCACCCGGACGAAGGACGAATCGTTCAGGATGCCCCACGACGCGCGGACCTTCGGGCTGAACGGCACGCGCACGTGGTGCGTGACGTCCACCACCGAGTCCACGGCGCCGGCGGCGCCCCAGTACCACTTGAAGTCCGCCGCCCGCATGACGCTCGAGGTGATGATTTCGATGTCACGGGCCGGCGCACTGGACGCGACCGTCATGTAGGACTGGATGTGGAAGATGCCCACGCCGGCGATCGCGCCGGCATTGCGGCTCAAGTTGCCCAGCACGCAGCTGTACGAGCCGGTGACGGTGCCGCAGTTGATGCCGTTCGGGTCGTTGGTGTTCTCGTTCGCCGCGCCGGTCCACCAGCGCGGGCCCTGCTGCCACGCGTCCGCGCCCGTGTTGACGGACGCACGGCCCTTCTGGGTGAGCTGATAGACGCCGGGCGAGGAGACCGTGGCGGTCCCGAACAGCGAGAACGTCTGGTCGCCGCCGAACCGGGAGGCAGCGGCGGAATCCATCGCCGTCGCCAGGAAGTTGGAGGAGCCGGTGCCGTCGGCACCGGTCGTCCCAGGGGCGACGAGCGTCGTCGAGAACTTCACCGGCGCGCCGGCACCCTGCCCTGTGAACCAGTATGTGGAAGGGATGACCCCGGCGGCGTAGTCGATGTCCCCCCAGTTGCCCGGAATGACCGAGTCCACCGTCAGCGTGACGCTGCCGTCCTGCAGGACCTGTGGGAGGAACGCCGCGAGGCTCAGGTTCAGCCCGTTGGTGGCCGGCGCCGGCCCGCTGAAGATGCCGGTGGTCGCGTCGATCGTGGGCTCCGCCGCCGTGAGATCGAGGGTGTTGCCATCACTGCCGAGGAGGGTCGGGGCGCTCAGCACGCCCGTCGCTTCCTGACCGGACGCCACGCGCGGCGTCGTCGTCTTGGTCGCCCTCGCGGACTCGAGGGACGACGGCCCCGACTTGACGCTGTTGATGTCGAAGGCGGTCACCGCGTAGTAGTAGCGGAACCCGTCGCGGACGGCGTGGTCCACGTACGCGAACGGCACGCCGGTGTCCCTGAGCGCCGGGTATCCGGTGTTTCCGCCCGTCACCGCCGTGTCGGCCACGGTGATGAGCACGTCGCCCGAGGACAGCAGGGTGCGATCGCCGGTGCGGACCTGTATCACGTCGCCGACCAGCGCGACGCGGTGGGGGAACGCCGGACAGGTCGCCGTGACGCCGAGCTCGGGCGCGCACTGCGCGCCGTAGTCACTGTTGTTGAACTGGCCGGTGTAGTCGATGATGAAGGTGCCGGCGTAGTCGAACTGCGCCACCAGCTGCAACTCCGACTGCGTCCGGCCGCGGTAGATGCGATACCCCTCGACGTCGTTCGCCCGGTAGTCCTGGTCGTACAGTGCGTTGAGGGGATTGCTCGCCACCGCGAAATAGGGATCGCCATGGCCCACGGTCTCCGTGAGCGACGGCTGCCACACCACGGTCACCTGGTTGTCGCCGGGGATCAGGTAGAAGGGCGGCGCGTCGGGCGCGTACGGGAGCAGGAACTTGGCGTCGAACACCGCCTGCGCCACGAGCGCCTTGCCGAGCAGCGACCCCTTGATGACCGGGATCTCGGTCTGCTCAAGCCGGCCGTTGCCGTTCGCGTCCAGCGTGTTGACGTTCGGCCCGACCGAATTCCACCCCGTGAGCCGGTCAACCGTGCGCAGGGTGTCGTACCCGGTCTGTCCGAGGCGCGACGTCGCCGACACGTAGCCGGTGACCGTGCCCGGGAAGCTGGGGCGGATGTCGAACGTCGTCTGGCCGAGGGTGTGGCCGAGGCCGTCACCGTTCCCGGCTACGAAGCCCGGGTTCCACGCCGCGGCGAAGACGCTGGCCGTCACCACCACCTGCGACTCGCCGGGGTTGATGACGCTCGGCCCGGAGAACATGTACATCCGCGTGTCCGAGGGCACGTCGCCCACGAAGCACAACGGCGTGTTGGCGGGCACGTTACACTGTCCGTCCACCGGCAGCATGTTGTTCGAGCCCAGGCGCCAGAGCGACTGCGTCGTCTGGCGGTCCCCAAGGCCCCGTATCCGGTCGGTGTTCGTGAACATCGTAACGCCGATCTGGTTGCCCAAAGAGTCCGAAGGCCCCTTCAGGAACTTGAGGCCCTGGAAGCCGGGGATGTGCTGCGCGAACGGGCCGTAGTAGATGTCCGGCGGGTACTGCCAGCCGTTCACGTTGAAGGCCGAGATCCACGCGAAGTCCATCGCGAACGGGAGGTTCGCCGTGGAGTAGTTGGCCGTGGCCGCGACCGGGTCCACGTCCGGGTCCTCCATCGGTCCAGAGTACAGGCGCGTGAAGGTGTACCCCGTGTCGGGGATCGTGACGCCGTACTTGGACTGCACCGCGTTGTGGAAGACCTGCGCGAGACGGACGACCTCGGTGATGTCGTCCGCGGAATAGCCGTACGCCGCCAGTCCCTCGTACCGCGAGCGGAGAGTGGACGTGATGTTGATGAACCGCATGATGAAGTAGACGATGTCCTGGTTCCCGGTCGGGAAGTTCCAGGCCATGGTCCGCTGGTCCACCAGCACGCCCATCGCGTGGACGCGGCCGCCCGTCAGGTTCAGGTTGCCGTCCCAGTACCGCACCCACGTGTCCTGCTGCGACGCCGCCTTGTAGCCGAGCAGGGAGGGGTCGTACAGGGTCGGGTCGCTGATGTAGGCCGCCGTCGGCCAGTTGTCCAAGTCGTCCTTGTTGGTCGACATATACACGTTCGTGAGCGCGTCGCCCTCCTTGACGTAGCCGCTGGCGTCGAAGAAGAACACGCCCACCGTGTCGCCGGACCAGGCGAAGTCCGCCCGGCTGCCGGGGATGATGCCGGCGATCTGGAAGCCGCCGTTGAAGACGTACTGGTTCGGCGAACCCTTGGGCCAGTAGCCGCCGCCGAGGGTCGGGCTGTCGCTGGCGTTGACGCACTGCTCGCCGGTGTTGTTCAAGCCGCACTGGACGCGGTTCGCGTCGATCGTGACCCCAGGGGCGCCCGCGAACAGGTTGAACCCGCGCGCGGCTGTCGGCCGCGACGGGCGGGCCCCCGGAACCCGCGTGGCGACGGCCACCCGGGCGAACCCCATGCCCAGCGCGCCGGCCAGCACCGCGGCGAGAGCCAAGCGCTGAACGATTTTCGATGCCATGCGAACTCCTTGAGCGTTGCCAGCGGGCGGCGCGCCCCCGAAGGGGCCGCCGCCCGCGCCACCGCAACTAGAAGTTGAGTTCGAACCCAAACCGGATGTTCAACCCTACGTTGTAATTGGTCCACGGCCCGTTGCTCGCCGTGTAGTACGAGCCCAGCATCGCGTTCATCTCACTCGTATCGAACAGCTTGTCGCCGTTCCCGAACCGCGCCTCCGCGCGCTGCAGCATGATGCAGTTCACCAGGCCGTAGTACTGGCTCGGCGCGTAATTGCTGCAGTTGGTCAGGTCGACGACATGCATCTGCGTGGTCACGCCGTTCTTCGTGACGTCAGCCAGCTTGTACTGGGACCCTGCCTCGGTGATGATCGAGTTCTCCCAGCCGGTGATGGTCTTGTCCTGGTACTGCTGGTTCACCACGTCGCCCGTCTCGGCGAAGATGTTGGTCAGGTTCGTCCAGTTGAACAGATTGCGGAAGTCCGCGAAGAGCGTGAGGCTGCGGCCGCCGAGCTCGAAGCCCCGCGTGACGCGCAGGTCCACGTTCTTGATCCACGGCATGCGGCCCGAGTTCCACGTCTCGGTGCCGGCGGTCGTCGCGCCCTCGAGGGTGTTCGCCGGGCCGAGGATCCCCGAGCCGGCGTTGATGAGGATCGGCGTGTACGGCAGGCCGCTCGCGAACTGGAAGGTCGCGTTGATGCCGAAGTCCTGCAGGATCGTGCCGAGCGCCGAGCCGCTGCGCCACCCGTGCGGGAAGTTGAACGCCAGGTTCCCCGAGATGTTGTGCGTCCGGTTCTCGCCGGACGTCATGAGCGCCTGCGGCGGGGGCGTCCGGTCGCCCAACACGTTCGCCGCGCCGCGGGAGATCAGTTGGATGTACTCGTTCGGATCCGAGCCCGTGGTGAGGTTCGACTGGTAGGTGTAGACCAGCGTCCCCTGGAAGATCGAGCCGATCCGGCGGTCGAGCTTGATGTCGATGCCGCGGGTGTTCCCGAAGTCCGCGTTCGTGTACATGTTGACGTTCACGACCTTGGCGGTCGCCGGGTCGAAGGTCGGGATGATGCGGCCGGCGATGTTGGACACCGCGTCCTTGTTGTACGCGGAGATGTCCAGCACCATGTCCGGGCTGAAGGCGTGCCGGATGCCGAACTCGAACATGATCGTCTTCCCGTAGTTCAGGTCACGGGCGAACATGTCGTTCGTGTTCGTGATGGACTTGTCGATGTTGGACCCCGACGCCAACTGGCGGAACGAGGGGCTCTGCAGCTGGTGCGAGTACGAGAGCCGGAACCCGGTCCGGTCCGTCACCGGGAACACCACACCGATGCGCGGCGAGAGCGCCGCGTGCGTCGGCGCGTTGAAGTAGTTGCAGGTGGACCAGGCCGTGGTGTCGGCCGGGGTCCCGCCCCCCGCCGCCTGGATCGTCGAGTACAGGCTGCCGCACCGCTGCGCCATCGCCGTGTCGGCGGCGGTGAAGGCGGTGGAGAGGTCGCCCGTGCGGATGGGGTCGTTGAAGGTCGCGCCCGGCGCCCGCGGATAGATCATGCCCGACTTCATCCGGTCGTACCGCAGCCCGAGGTCGATGACGATGTCTCCCAGGTCGATGCGGTCGGACACGAACATGCCGAACGTGGTCGGGCTGGCCTTGTAGAGGTCCATCGCGAACAGGGCGTCGTAGTAGGCATCATTGTAGTACTGCAGGTTGTCCCGCAGGAAATCGCCGCCGAAGTGCACGCGGTTATAGCGGTTCGCCTGCCAGTCGAAGTTCACCCGGCCCTGCAGGCGCGATTCCTGCGAGAGCTGCGGCGTGCCCAGGGTGGAGTTCGAGTTGGTCCAGCCGTCCGTCGTGGAGTAGAAGCCGTACGGGCTGAGGCGGTAATTGGCCACCCCGACGATGTCCGAGCGGTTCAGGTACGGGACGCAGCCCCCGAGGTCGCGACGCTGGGCGTCGCGCCCCGTGTTGCACTCGGCGAGCCGGACGTTCTGGATCAGCCGGTCGTCAATCGGCCACGTCTTCAGGGTCCACTCGAAATCCGGCTTCGCCATCGAGAAGTTCATGAACGGGGAGAGGTGGTTCGTCATCCACTCCGGGTCCACGCTGCTGTAGATCGTCTGGTCGTTCTGATAGCTCACCGTGGCGTCCACGAACAGCGCCCGCTCCCGGGACTGGGCGAGGTTCTGCGTCCAGTTCAGGATGTAGGCGCTCGAGCCGTTCCAGGTCGCCGCGTTCGCCATGGAGTTGTAGGTGTTGCCCGTGTTCATCGCCACGCTACCGGTGTAGTGGTACGTGAACGACAGGCGCGAACCCGAGCCGAACGAGTACTGCAACTTGCTGTCGAGCGAGTAGTTGCTCGACCACGCGTTGCGGGCCCGGGAGCCGCTCGAGAACCGGGTGAACTTCGGCAGGTTCACGACCTGGCTGTCGGAGATCGGGTTCCCCGGGTCCATCGCGACCGTCACGGTCGTGTCGATGCCGTCGAGGACGTACGAGGGGATGTTCTCCGCGCCCTTCGACCGGCGGCCGTTCTGCTGGCCCTGGAGCGTCGTGCCCAGGAAGAACGTGAGGCCGTGCGCCAGGAGCGGGCCACTCAACGAGGCCTCGAGCCGGTTGAGGCCAATGCCGTACACCTGGCCCGCCGGCTGGTCCGTCGAGAACGACACGTTGCCGCGGAGCCGCTGGCCGCCGGCGCGGGTGACGAGGTTGACCACGCCCGACTGGGCGTCGCCGTACTCGGCCCCGATCGCACCGGTGGTGACGGACGCCTCTTCGATGGCGTTGGTGCCGACGCTGACCCCCACGGTGGAACCCATCGTCAGGTTACGGACCAGCACGCCGTCGATGTAGGTGGCCGCCTCACCGGGCCGGCCGCCACGGATCGTCTGCCCGGTGCGCCCTTCGACGACGCCCGGCTGCAGTCTGAGGACCTGGTTGACGTTGTCGATCGGCAGGGCCTGGATCGCGTCGCCCGACTGGATCGACTTCGATGCCACCTGGTCGCGGGGCACGATCGGCGTCTGCTCGACCGTCACCGTTACGCCCGACACCTCGATGGCCCGCTGCTCCAGCGTCGCATCGACCGTCATCGTCTGCCCGGCGAACACGCGCACGTTGCGCACTTCCGCCGGCTGATAGCCGATGTATTGCGCCCGCACCGTGAAGACGCCGGCGGACACGTTGTTGATGAAGTAGTAACCCCGTTCATTGGACACGGCCGCGAACGCCGTCCCCACGATGAACACCTGCGCGCCGTTCACCGGTGCGCCGGACTGGTCACGAACCGTCCCTTCGATCTTGCCGGTGGTACCCTGGGCCATCAGGACATTGGCCCCGAGCACGACCGCAGCCACCCAGGCCGCCGCCACGCGGGCGATCCGCGGGATGGCCCAGCGACTACGTTCAGTCATTGACGACCTCCACAGGGAGACACACACGAGGATACGAAAGACGAACTAGGCAGCAGCACGCCACCTCCTTTCGAAGGTCCCTACGATACACTGCGAATGTCATTGCTCGTGCAGACAGCACTACACTTTCAGCAGCCCCGCTCGCAGCAGAGCGCCGATACGCAGAGGGGCATGAAGCCCCGAATGACGCCCAATATGACGCGCGCCCGTTTGGGGTGTCAAGCAACTCCAGAAAGTCGTTGTCCCCTTACAAGGACACTCAACCGGCGTCCGGGGACCCCTTCCCACCCTCCGTGAAACGCTGCCCGAGCGTCGCCAGGGTCGCCCCGAAGTCCGCCACGCTCAACTTGCGGCGCTCGATCTCGGCGGTGCGCTGCTGCAGCTCGTCCAGCCGCGCGCGCGTCTCCCCCACCAGCGTCTCGACGCGCTGCCCGAGCTGCGCCATCACCTGGTCGAGGAGCTGCGTGACCCGGTCGGCGTGCTGCTGCTGCCGCCGGGAGAGGTCGTCGAGCTGAGCGGTGACCCGGCGGGAGAGCTCCTCGAGCCGCTCCCCCACGCGGCGCTCCAGATCCTGCAACTGCGCGGCCGCGGCGTCGCGGTCGGTCCCGATCTGCTCCTCGAGCCGCCGGACGTCCGCGCCGAACAGCAGCTGGCGGACGGTCTCGATGTCGTGCGGCGAAGTGGCTTCCGGCTTCGTCACGCTGTCAGCTCCGAACGTATGGATGGATGATCCGATCGCCGCACTCATATACAACCGCGGGCCGGCGCGCCGCTAGGGCGTCGCCGGCCCCGCAGCCTCACGCGCCCGGGATGTCCAGGCACACGAGGTCCTGCTGCGGCCCCTCCGGCGTCACCTCGGGGCCCTCCGCGTGCATCACCACGTTGATCTCACTGCGGACGCCGAACCGGCCGGGGAGGTAGATCCCCGGCTCCACCGAGAAACCGACCCCCGGCGCGAGCACCCGGTCGTCGTGGGTCTCGTAGTTGTCGAGGTGAGGTCCGGAGCCGTGCAGCTCCTTGTCGATGGAGTGCCCGGTGCGGTGCACGAAGTACTCCCCGAATCCCGCCGCGCTGATGACTTTGCGCGCCGCGTCGTCGAGGTCCGCGCCCTTCACCGACCACCCTTCGCGCCAGCGGTCCCGCAGCACCGCCACCGCCTGGTCGCGCGCGTCGCAGACCACCTTCCAGACCCGGACGACTTCGTCCGGGGGCGTCCGGCCCACGAACGCCATCCACGTCTGGTCGGCGTAGACGGTGTCCACCCGCACCCCGCCCCACAGGTCGATGAGGAGCACCTCGCCCTTCCGGATGGCGACGTCGGCGTCCTTCTTCGGCTCGTAGTGGGGGTTCGCCGCGTTGGCTCCCGTCCCGACGATCGGCGGGTCGTTGGTGAAGAGGCCGTCCCGCGCCATCGCCTGCAACACCCACTGCTGCACGCCGTACTCGGTGGGCGTCCGGCCGGCCACGAACTCCGTGCGGACGTGCTCGAACGCCGCCAGCGCGATCGCCTTGAGCGAGGCCGCCGCCTTCCGGTGCCCCGCCAGCTCCTCGGGGCTCCACTTCGCGGCGAGGTCCGTGACGAAGTCGGACGAGGAGACCACCTTCGCCCCGGAGGCCCGGACCAGCTCCAGCACCCCTGCGGGCACGCGGTCGAGGTAGGGGACGGCGTCCTTGGGGGAGTACTCCATCGCGACCGTCTTCCCCGCCAGGAGGCGAGCGAGCTCCCGCTCCAGTTCCCGCCAGGCGGCGTAGGGGCGGATCTCCCCGGGGAAACCGTCCAGGCGCCCGAGCTCGATGCGGTGCGCCACTGCGATCGGCCGCCCGGCGGCGGGGAGGAGCACGAACAGCCGCCTCGTGGCGAGGCCCCCCACGCCGAGGACGCGCGTGGCCACCGGATTGAGGCCGTGGAAGTCGAAGAGGAGCCAGCCGTCGATCCGCTGCTTGGCGAGGAGGACTCGCACCTGCTCCAGGACCTCGGGTGTCAATACCGTCGCGACGCTCATACCCCCCCCGAAGGCGCATCGGTCGTGCGCCATTCACAGCGTTCGTCACCCCGCGCGCGGCACCGGGGATGCCGGACCGCGCCGTCGAAGCTCATCAGGTTCCGGAGCAGCTCCGCAACACCGGCCGCGTAGAACCCGCACGCGGCGCCGTCGGGCGTGGCCTGCACCGGCATGCCGTGCCCCACCCTGGCCAGGACCGCCCCTTCCTCCCTTACAAGGCTCGCGGCGAAGACCTCGCGCAGGCAGCGACGCGCCGCCCGGAAGCCGATCGCCCGCCGCAGGAAGCGCGGCAGGTAGCGCGCACCGAGCCGCGTCGGGAGGCCCAGCTGCGCCATGGCCCGCCGCGAGGCCCGTCGCCCCGCGTCCGCGAACACCAGCGCCGCGTCGGGTCGCCGCCCCGCGAGCCGCAGGATCTGCTCGAACTCCTCCGGCGAGACGGGACGGCCGCGCCGGACCCCGAGGTCGTAGCGCACGATCTGCGCCGCGACCGTGTCCGACAGGCCGAGCCGCTTCTTCAGCATCTCGTCCACGTACTCCGCCGCCTCTTCATCGGTGGGCGAGTCGAGGTTGCGCATCGCCTCGAGGACGGCGAGCGGGAGGATGGCGTGGGTGTCGGGCGGCGGTGCGTCCATGTCTGACAAGCGGGGCCAAGATACCGCGCCACCCTGCCGCCACCAAGGGGCGGCGTTGCGCGGAGCGCGGCGCTTCCCCAATCTAGCGCACGATGCCGCCCTGGCTCTCTCCCGCGGGCGTGGCCGCCGCCGCCGCGATCGGCGCCGCCGTCGCCGCCGGCGCCGGCTGGCGAGGTCTCGCCCTCCTCGCCGTCTTCTTCGTGACCGCCTCGGCGCTCACGCGCGGCGGGGGCCGCCGCACGCCGGCGCAGGTCCTCGCGAACGGCGGGGTCGCGGCGGCGGCCGCGCTCCTCGCGCGCCTCGACGCGCGATTCCTCCTCGCCTTCGCCGGCGCGCTGGCCGCGGCCGCTGCGGACACCTGGTCCACCGAGATCGGCGTGCGTAGCGGCGCGCAACCCCGCCTCGTGACGACGGGCCGGCCCGTCCCTCCGGGTACCTCCGGGGGCGTCACCTGGCTCGGCACCCTCGGCGGGTGCGGTGGCGCCGCGCTCCTCGCCCTCTGCGCGGCGCTCCTGGGCCTCGCGACCCTCCCCAACGCCGCGTGGATCGCCGCGGGCGGGGTCGCCGGGGGCCTCGCCGACTCGCTCCTCGGCGCCACGCTCCAGGGGCGCTTCCGCTGCGCGCGCTGCGGCGTGGTGGGTGAAGCGGCGCGCTGCGCCTGCGGCGGCGTCGCCGCGCCGGCGTCGGGCCTCTCGTGGCTCACCAACGACGCGGTGAACGTCGCGTGCACGCTCGTGGGCGCCGCCGTCGGCGTGGCACCTGTCATCCTGCGGGCGGCGGGTCTAGCTTAACCGGACACCTCGGCGCGGAGCGTTCCCTGGAGTCACCGGACGTGCTCGTCATCGGTGGCGGCCCAGCCGGCACCTCCACCGCGGCCCTGGCCGCCCGCGCCGGCCTGCGGGTCCTCCTCGTCGACCGCGCCGTGTTCCCCCGCGAGAAGCCCTGCGCCGAATACCTCAGCCCCGAAGCGTCGCGCGACCTGGAGGACCTGGGCGTTCGCGAGGAGATCGAGGCCGCCGGCGCCGAACGGCTGGCGGGGATGCGGATCGTCTCCGACGACGGCGCGGAGGTCACCGGGCGCTTCGTTGGGGACCCACGCTTCACCCCCTATCTGCCCTACGGCCTGGCCGTGCGCCGCACCGTGCTCGACACCGCCCTGCTGCGCGCGGCGGCGCGCGCGGGCGTGGAGGTGCGCGAAGGGGTGGCGCTGGAGGGGCTCCTCCGGGCGGGACGGTGGGTGACGGGCGCCGTGCTCCGCAGCGGGGACACGCTGACACCCGTCCAAGCGCGGGTGGTGGTAGGCGCCGACGGGCTCAATTCCAAGGTGGCCAGCGCGTTGGGGGTCGCCCGGCGCGGGCGCCCGCACCGCCTGGCCCTCGTCGCCCACCTCTCCGGCGTGCAGCGCCTCGGCGATTGCGGCGAGATGTTCTGCGGCGCCGGATGGTACGTGGGGGTCGCCGCGCTGGGGGGCGGCGTGGCGAACGCCGCGATGGTGGTGCCGTTCGCCGACGGCCCGGCGATCGCCCGCGACACGGAGGGGTACTTCCGCTCCCGGCTCGCCAGCCTCCCCGAGCTGGCCGAGCGCGCCGCCCACGCGGAGTTCGTCCGGCCGGTGATGGTGACCGGCCCCTTCGCCCGCCGGGCGCGGCGCGTCGTGGCCGACGGCGCGCTGCTGGTGGGGGACGCGGCGGACTTCTTCGATCCGTTCACCGGCGAAGGGGTCTTCGCCGCCCTGCGCGGTGGCCGCCTCGCGGCGCGCGCGATCGCCGACGCGCTCGCGGGCGGGGGCACGGCCAGCCGCCGGCGGCTCGCGCCGTACGTGACCGCCCGGCGGCGCGCGTTCCGCGACAAGTGGCTGCTCGAGCGCATCGTCGGGCTCGCCGCCACGCGGCCGGCGGTGATGCGGCGCTTCACCCGGCGCCTCGGCCGCCGCGCCGGCGTGGCCGACCTGTGGGTGGGCGCCGCGGGGGACACGGTGCCGGTCCGCGCGCTCCTCACGCCGCGCCACCTCGCCGCCTTCCTCTGGTAGGGAATCACCGACCGATGCCGATCGACGGCCCGCTCTTCCGCCACGCCATGTCCCGTCTCGCCACGGGCGTCACCGTCCTCGTGGCCCGCGCGGACGACGGGGGGTTCATCGGGATGACGGCCAGCGCCGTGACCTCGCTCTCCCTCGATCCGCCGATGGTCCTCGCCTGTGTCGGGCACACGGCGGCGGCGCACGCCGCCCTCACCGGCGGAGCCGCCTTCGGCGTGAACGTCCTCGCGGCCGACCAGGAGGACGTGTCGCGCCGCTACGCCGACCGGGACCGGCAGCGTTTCGACGGCGCGGGGATGGCGCGCACGCCGGGGGGGCTGCCGCGGCTGCCGGGCGCGCTCGCGGAGCTGGAGGTGCGGCGCGCCGCCGTGCATCCGGGCGGCGATCATTCCATCGTCACCGGCATCGTGGAGTGGGCCGCGGCCGGGGACGGCGAGCCGCTCCTCTACTTCCTCGGCGGTTACCGGCGCGGCGCCCGCTGATGTTCTCCCCGCGGCGCTGGGCGCGCGGGAGCGTGGAGCTGCTCGACGACCCCGCCGCCGACGCGGCGGCGGTGCTGGCCTCCCTGGCCGACGTGTCCCGGATCAACCGCGTCCTCGGCGGCCGCCGCGCCGCGGTGGTGCGCCTCGATGCGCTGCTGCGCGCCGAGCGCGACGGCGCGACGCTCACCCTGCTCGACGTCGGCACCGGCCTTGGCGACATCCCGCTCGCCGCGGCGCGCCGGGCCGCCCGGCGGGGCATCGCGCTCCGGCTCGTCGGCCTGGAGCACCACGCCGCCGCCGCGCGGGCCGCGGGGGCGCGGGGGCTGCTCGCCCTCGTGGCCGACGGCGTCCGCATGCCCTTCGCCGACCGGTCGGTGGACTACGTCCTCTGCTCGCAGCTTCTGCACCACTTCGGCGGAGAGGCCGCCGTGCGGCTCGTGCGGGAGCTCGACCGCGTGGCCCGCCGTGGTGTCGTCGTCGCCGACCTGCGGCGCAGCGCCCTCGCCGCGGCGGGCTTCTATCTCGCGTCGTTCGCGCTCCGCGTCGAGCCGGTGACCCGCCGCGACGGCGTGATCTCGGTGTTCCGCGGGTTCCGCACCGCGGAGCTCGCGAACCTCTGCCGCGAGGCCGGGGTAGAGCCGGTGGTGCGGCGCCATCCGGGATACCGGCTCACCGCGGCGTGGCGGCCGGCGGGGCGCGCGCCGTGATCCAGGTGGACCGCCGCATCGTCGCCGCGCCGCTGGCGGCGATGTTCGCCCTCGCCGCCGACGTGGAGCGGTGGCCCGCGCGCCTCGCGCACTACCGCTGGGTGCGGATGCTCGAGCGGCGGGCCGACGGCGGGATCGTCGAGAT
>Ga0207932_1000016_pt1 | contig 54977 bp, 43 predicted proteins | sample NGESurdeep092012_FD_184480 | JGI IMG/M metagenome (GOLD analysis project Ga0207932, IMG submission 184480) | Arctic peat soil microbial communities from Barrow, Alaska - NGEE Surface sample 415-2 deep-092012 (SPAdes) | ecosystem: Environmental > Terrestrial > Soil > Wetlands > Peat ...
CCGGCAACGCGAACGACTCTCGCCGGAGGGAGTGCAACGCATGCGCGTCGGCGGTTATGTACACCTCATCGTCGGTGAACGGCTCGTTGCGGCTGTGAAGGTCGATGCGCGAGTAGAGGTTGAGGACCTCGAGGATGCCCTCCTCGTTGATGTTGATCGCCTCCGAGAGCTCCTTGAGCTCCGGCGGTCGTCCCAGCTGCCGGAGGAGCTCGTTGGAAGCCTCGTTGATCTCGCGGTAGACCCGCTTGACCCAGCGCGGCTGGCGCATCAGCAAGGAGTCGCGGAGATGATGGCGCAACTCGCCGTCGACGATCGCCGTGGCGTACGTCGAGAACTTGAGGCCTTTGCCCGTGTCGAAGCGCTGCGCCGCCTTGATCAGCCCAAGGTTGGCGACCTGAAGCAGATCCTCATACGGCTCCTGCGCATAGGAGAACCGCTTGAGGATGTGGTGCAGAAGCTTCTGGTTGGCGCGAACGATCTCGTCGAGCACTGCCGGCGAGCGCGTCTTCGCGTACTGCGCCAGGAGCTGCTCGTTCGTCATACGGCTCCTGCGCAGCCGCTACTTGACGATGTTCATCATGTTGAAGATCGGCAAGTACATCGAGATCACGACGAGGCCGACGATGGCGCCCACACCGACCATCATGATCGGCTCGAGGATCGACGTGAGCGCTTTGACGCTGGCGTTGACCTCGTCCTCGTAGAAATCGGCGATCTTGCCGAGCATCGCGTCGAGCGAACCGGTCTCCTCGCCCACCGCGATCATCTGCGTTACCATCGCCGGGAACACCGAAGCCTTCTCGAGCGGCGCCGTGATCGACTGGCCTTCCTTCACGGAGGTCTGGACGCTGGTCATCGCGTTCTCGATCACGGTGTTGCCGGACGCCTGGCCGGTGATCTCGAGCGCCTGCAAGATCGGCACGCCGCTGGTGATCAGCGTGCCCAGCGTGCGCGAGAAGCGCGCAACGGCGAGCTTGCGGATGATCTCGCCGATGCCCATCGGGATGTGCAGCTTCGCGCGGTCCCAGTTAGCGGTGCCTTGCGGCGTACGCTTGAGGTAGCGGATGCCCCAGATCACACCGATGATCCCTGGGAAGACGATGAACCAATCGCCCTTGACCACGTCGGACAAGGAGACCATGACGCGCGTCAGGGCGGGCAGCTTGCCGCCGAGGTCGTTGTACATGCCGGCGAAGATCGGGATCAGGAAGAGGACCATGCCCATCAGCACGATGATCGCGAACGAAGCGATCAGGATCGGGTACACCATCGCCGACTTGACCGCGCGCCGGATGCTGTCGTCCTTCTCCAGCTGCATCGCCAGGCGGTTGAGCACCTCGTCGAGAATACCGCCGAGCTCGCCGGCGCGCACCATGCTCACGTAGAGCTTGCTGAAGACCTTCGGGTGTTTCTCCAGGGCGTCGGACAGGCTGATGCCGGCCTCGACGTCGTCCTTGATCTGGCCGATGACGCCGGCCAGCTTCTTGTTCTCGGTCTGCTCCTCCAGGATGTACAGGCACCGCAACATCGACAGGCCGGAGTTGACCATGGTCGCGAACTGGCGCGAGAAGATGGTCAGATCTTTGGGCTTGACGCGCTGCATGGCGCTGAGGATGTCTCTTTGGGCGAACCCTATCTTGATCTCGTTGACGTCGAGAACGGTGAATCCCTTGCCGCGTAGATTCGCGGCGACGGCGGCCTTGTTGTCTCCCTCCACCTCGCCGTTGGATTGCGCGCCTTTGGCGTCGAGCACTCTATACGCGAACGTGCCCATGTGACCTCCGAACTGGGTCGGTTCCTGGTACTGCGAAGTCCAGCTTCATGCTACTTGGCCGCCGCCACGGGCTGCCCCATGAGGCGTTTGAGATCCTCGGGAGTGCTCGACCGGCGCTCGGCGAGCTCGCGCGAGATGAGTCCGCGACGAACCAGATCGGTGAGCGCCGCGTCCATCGTCTGCATGCCGAACTGGGTGCCCGTCTGCATCACCGAGTAGATCTGGTGGGTCTTGCCCTCGCGGATGAGGTTGCGGACCGCGGGCGTGGGGATCAGCAGCTCGCAGGCGACGACACGGCCGCGGCCGTCCTTGGTCGGCAGAAGTTGCTGCGTGCATACGCCCATCAGCGTGGTCGACAACTGGACCCTGATCTGCTCCTGCTGATGCGGCGGGAACACGTCGATGATGCGGTCGACGGTCTGCGGCGCGTCCTGCGTATGCAGCGTCGCGAAGACGAGGTGCCCGGTCTCGGCCGCGGTCAGCGCCGTGGCCATCGTCTCCGTGTCGCGCATCTCGCCGACGAGGATCACGTCGGGGTCCTGGCGGAGCACGGACTTGAGCGCGCGATTGAACGACTTGGTGTCGGCACCGACCTCGCGCTGGTTGACCATGCACTTCTTGTGGCGGTGCAGAAACTCGATGGGATCCTCGATCGTCATGATGTGCTCTTCGCGGACCTCGTTGATCTCGTCGATCATCGCCGCCAGGGTCGTCGACTTGCCGGAGCCGGTGGGCCCGGTGACGATCACGAATCCGCGCGGCTTCTTGGTGAGCTGGTGCAACGCCTTGGGCAGACCGAGATCTTCGAGCTTCTTGATCTGGATCGGAATGAGCCTGAAGGCGGCCCCGAGGCTGTTGCGCTGGAAGTAAGCGTTGACGCGGAACCGCGCGCGGCCGGGCACAGAGTATGAGAAGTCGATCTCCCACTCGTTCTCGAGGCGCTGCCGCTGGTCCTGGGAGAGGATGCTGTAGATCAGCTCCCGCGTGTCGTTGGCGGTCAGCCGGGGATAGTCCAGCCTCTCAAGGATGCCGTTGATACGGATGATCGGCGGCGACCCGACCGTGAGGTGCAGGTCGCTCGCGTCGCGCTCAAGTACTTCAAGCAGGATATCGACAAGATCCATGGTCACTTCCTCATGCCAGGCGTTTACACGATGACCCGGGCAATCTCCTCAACGGTGGTCATCCCCAACAGCACCTTGTCGATCCCGTCCTCGCGGAGCATCTTCATGCCCTCCGCCTGCGCTACGCGCGAGATCTCGTCGGCGCTCTTACGCTCGACCGTCAAGCGCCTGATGGCTTCGCTGACGATCATCACTTCGTAGAGGCCAAGCCTCCCCTTGTAGCCCGTGCCGTTACAGCGCGAGCACCCTTTCGCACGATAGAGCGTAACATCGTCTCTGTCGAGTGTCTCCGGCGGGAAATCGTTCTTGCGCAGCATCTCCTTGGTGGGCTTGAACGGCTCCTTGCACTCCTTGCAGAGACGCCGTGCGAGACGTTGCGCCAGCACGCAGTCCACGGCCGACGAGGTGAGAAACGGCTCGATGCCCATCTCCGTGAGTCGTGAGAGGGCGCCCGGCGCATCGTTGGTGTGCAGGGTGCTCAGCACGAGGTGGCCGGTAAGCGCCGACTCGATCGCGATCTGCGCCGTCTCCTTGTCGCGGATCTCGCCGATCATGACGATGTCCGGGTCGCAGCGCAGGATGGATCGCAGGGCGGATGCGAACGTAAGGCCCGCCTTGACATTGGTCTGCACCTGATTGATGCCGGTCAGCCGGTATTCGACGGGGTCTTCGACTGTGATCACGTTCTTCTCGGGCGAGTTGAGGATGTTCAGCGCCGCGTACAGGGTCGTCGATTTGCCCGACCCGGTCGGACCGGTCACCAGGATCGCGCCGTACGGCTTGGTGAAAGAGCGCTGGAACCGCTTGAGCGCCTTCTCCGAGAAGCCAAGGTCAGTGAGATTGAGCATGACGTTGGACTTGTCGAGAAGTCGCATGACGATCTTCTCCCCATAGACGGTCGGAAGCGTCGCGACACGCATATCGATCGGTTTGCCGCCGACAACGAGACCGATGCGCCCGTCCTGCGGAACGCGCCGCTCGGCGATGTCGAGATCGGCCATGATCTTCAGGCGCGAGATCACGCCGGACTGCATGCGCCGCGGTACCGACATGATCTCGTGGAGCACGCCGTCGATGCGGAACCGCACGACGCACTCCTTGGCCTGCGGTTCGAAGTGGATGTCGGAGGCGCCGTCGTCGACCGACTGCGCGATCACCGAGTTGACGAGCTTGACGATCGGTGCCTCTTCGGTCGCCTCGCGGATGTCGGCGACATCCGTCTCCTCCTCGAGACGCGCCGCCTTCTCCTCGGCGTTCTCGGACACCGAGTCGGAGACGCGGTGCATGCGCGAGATGGCGCCGAACACATCCTCCTCGCTGGCGATCGCCGGGTGGATCTCATAACCAGTGAGGATTCTGAGGTCGTCGAGCGCGAAGATGTTCGCGGGATCGACCATCGCCACGAGCAGCGAGTTGTCGTCGAGGAAACGCACCGGGACGGCGCCGTACTTGCGCGCCACCTTCTCCGGGATCATGTTGCCGGCAGCGGCGTCGATCCTGGTCGACGTGAGGTCGAGGAACGGTACGCCGAACTTCGTCGCCAGCGCCTTGCTGAGATCGAGCTCGTTGACGACGCCGTCTTCCACGAGGATCTGGCCGAGACGCTTGCGCGTCTCCTTTTGGCGCGCCATGGCTTTGTCGATCTGCGCCTCGGTGACCAGGCCCACCTCCTTGAGGATGTCGCCGAGGCGGAGTTTCGAAGCCTTCTGCGACCGGTACATCTCGGCGGATGCCGACAACTCCCCGCCGCCATCGCCGGAGCCTTCGGCCGCGGCGGGCTCCGCCGGCGCCACTGGTGCGGGCGCGTCCCCGATCACGATCACACCGGCGACCGGGTCGTCGGTGGCGTCGTCCTCGATCGTCAGATCGCCGACGGCGCCATCCTCCATCTCGAGCCCGTCGATGATCTCGTCGAGCGCCGCGGTGTCGCTGATTATCTCCAGCTCGTCCTCATCTCCATCGGCGTCGCGCTTGCTCTTCTTGCGGGGCATCCGCTCGATGTGCACGTCTTCGCCGTCGCGCGCCGCTTCGACGCTCGTCGGTTCGTCGGGTACGTGGCCGTCGCCGTTGCCGGCGCCGTCGATCTCGTCGATCGCACGGATCTGGATCGCATCGTCATCGGCCGATGGCACTGCGCATCACATCCACTGGGGCGGCAACGCCCGTCCAAAGCTCGAACGCAGCCGCCGCTTGCCAGACTAACATGGACAGTCCGTCGATCGCCCTCGCGCCTCTCTCTCTGGCTAACGCCACGAACTCGGTCGGCTGTCCCGCGTACACAACATCGTAAACACTGTGTTCCTGCCGTACATTATCGACCAAAACGGCGGGCACTTTACCTTCGCCGGCCATGCCGAGCGAGGTGGCATTGACGATGATGTCGGCAGCGCGCACGTTTTCCGCGGCAAGGCCGTCCAACGCGAGCGCACGATGAGGGCCGCCGGCGCCGAACCGATCGATGCGCACGACGAGCTCTTCGGCAGCCGCCAGCGTGCGATTGGCGACCGTCAGTCTTGCCCCCTCACGCGCCAAGACCAGAGCGACCGCCCGCGCCGCCCCCCCGGCGCCCAGCAGTAGAGCAGACGCGCCGGCCAGGGATCCGGAGTCGACCTCGCGCAGAGCTCGTCGAAAACCCTCGACGTCGGTGTTGAACCCGCGCGCCTGTCCCGCTTCGACGACGATCGTGTTGACGGCAGCGAGGAACCCGGCGTCGCCCTCGACTGCGGCGAGAAACGGCAGCACCGCCGTCTTGTGCGGGATCGTCACGTTGGCGCCGACAAAGCCGAGGGCGCAGATGCCGCGCACGGCGTCGCCGAGACCGTCGGGCGCTACAGGCAGGGCAACATACGTCATGTCCAGCCCACACGCCGCGAACGCCGCATTGAGCAAGACTGGCGACAGCGAATGTGAAACGGGCTGGCCGACGATGCCGACAACCCGGGTGGTGCCGCTGATGCCCAGCACGCCCCCTGACCGTTGCGTGTGCGCCGCGACGCGGCGCACACATTTGACGTCTGTAGACTTAGGCGCCGGCCGCACACATCCTGCGTTGGAGACGTGCGCGCGGACATGCAGCCGGCCGTCCGCGCGCCTACAATCCGGCTCTCGCCTTGTCCTGGAGGAACTGGGCGTACGTCGAGGAGAAGTAGTGGCGCCCGGATCCATCGCCGCGCGCGACGTAGTACAGGTAGTCGACTTTGGCGGGGTCGGCAGCGGCGGCCAGCGATGCGGCGCCCGGATTGGCGATCGGCGTCGGCGGCAGGCCGATGTGCAGGTATGTGTTGTACGGCGACTGGATCTTGAGATCCTGATACGTGAGCACCGTCTTGTACTTGGGAAGGGCGTATTCCACGGTCGCGTCGATCTGCAGCCGCACGTGCTTCCGCAGACGGTTCCAGATGACGGCCGCTACCAGCGGCCGCTCGTCGGGCACCTGCGCCTCGCGCTCGACGATCGAAGCGACGATCGCCACGTCGTACGGAGTCAGGTCAGCCCTTCGGGCGCGCGACAAGTCGATGCCGGCGAGGGTCGCAGAGAACGCTGCCAGCTGCTTGCCGACGAACGCCCGCGGAGTGATCACCGGCAGCACCTCGTAGGTCGCCGGGAACAGCAGGCCTTCGAGGATCGTGCCGGGCCGATACCCCTCGAGCCTGAACGCCGGCGGATGATCGAGTGCGATCGTCAGGTACAGGTGAGCGTCAAACCCGGCGATCTTCTCGCCGAGCAAGGTGGCGGTCTGACGCACCGTGAAGCCTTCCGGGATCGTCACCTTCACGGTCACCGGCTTCACTCCGGCGACGAGTTTCGCGATGATCACGTCGTACTTCTCGTTCTTGTGCAGCACGTACACGCCCGGCTTGAGATCGGTCGTGTGCCCGACATTCTTGGCGTACTCCGCGAAGGGGAAGGCTTGGCGCACGACACCGGCCTGCTCGAGTGTCGCCGCGATGTCGGCGAGTGTTTGCCCAGGCTTCACGGTCACGCGCACCTCGGGGCCGCGGGCCCCTCGCGCGAAGTAGTCACGCATCGCACCGACCGCCTTGACCACGCCGAAGGCGAGCAAGGCCACGCAGACCACGAACACGAAGAGCGCCAGCCAGCGCGTCCCGCGCCGCCGGCGGCGGCGCGGCCGGGCCGCCGGTCGCGCGCCTGCGCCGCCGGCTGGGGCGTCGGCGCGCGCCGACCGCGGCCGGCGCCGTTCGGCGCGCCCGGCACTCGCGTGTGTGCGCCTATCGCGGCTCTCGCTGCCGCGCGGTGGCCGTCGCTCAGCCATGCTCCTCCCCACGCGACCGCAGGAAATCCTCGAGGATCAGCGCGGCGGCGCGGGCGTCGAGCGTGCTGCGGCCGCCGCGCTGGGCCGCGACTTTGGTCGTGAACCGTTCGTCGTAGGTGACGACCGGGATGGAGACCGCGGCCTCAAGCCGCGCGACGAAATCACGAACGGCGCGCGCCTGGCGATGCTCGTGCGCGTCGAGCGAAACGGGCAGCCCGACGACGACCAGGCTGGGCGCATTGGCAGCGATCAGGCGGACGAGCGCACCCATGCCGGCGGTCGTACCGATGTGGTCGACGACGGTGAGCGGTCGCGCGACAGTACCGGTCTCGTCCGATATCGCGACACCGGTGCGTGTGGAACCATAGTCGAGCGCCAGGATCCGCACCGCTCAAGCGCCCAGGAGCTCACGCGCCTTGGCAGCGCCGGCGGCGAGCCCGGCGGCGATGCCTTCGACCTTGCTGCCGCCGCCGCGTGCGAGCACGGCCTTGCCGCCGCCCTTGCCGTCGATCGACGGCGTGATCGCGCGGAGGATCTCCTGGGCGTGCAGCCCGCGCCCCGTCAGACCGTCGCTGACCGCGACGACCACGGCAACGCGCGCGTCCGTCGCCGCGGCGAGGATCGCCACGACGTCGCCGAGACGCTCACGGATCTGATCGGCGAGGGTCAGCAGATCGTCGGCGCTGGCGCCCTCGACATATGTCGCGACCAGATGCGCACTGCCGACGACTTCGGCGGTCGACACAACTTCGTCGAGCCTCGCGCGCCGGTCGCCGCCGGTGGTCTGAACGGCGCGCTTCAATTCCTCGATCTGGACCGTCTGCTTGCGCACGGCGGCGGCGACACGGTCGGGCGGGACGGCCAGCGCTTCGCCGGCGTCGCGAAGTGTGACCTCGAGGCGGCGGAAGTACTCGATCGCCCGTGCGGACGTGATCGCTTCGATGCGCCGCGTGTTGGCGCCCACCGACGAATTCGCGGTTATCTTGAGCAGCCCGATCTGCGCGGTCGACGAGACATGTGTGCCGCCGCACAATTCGCGGCTGAAATCATCGATCTCGAGAACGCGCACGAATTCACCGTACTTCTCCTCGAAGAAGGCGATCGCACCGATCTCGGCAGCGTACTCTCGCGTCGTCACGAACGGCCGCACGGGGTGGTTCTCCACGATACGCCGATTGACGAGCTCCTCGATCTGCTGAAACTGCGCCGCGCTCGGCGCCTGCCTCGTGGTGTAGTCGAAGCGAAGCTTCTCCGCGCGCACAGCGGAGCCGGCCTGGCGCACACCCTCCCCGAGAACGATCCGCAAGGCGTTGTGCAGGAGGTGCGTTCCGGTGTGGTTGCACGCCGTCTGGTGGCGACGCACGGCGTTGACCATCGCCTTGGCACGCTGACCCTGTGCGACGTTGCCTTCGGTCAACTTCGCGACGATCACCTGGTCGTTCTCGAAACGCACGACGTCCTCGACATCCAGCTTGCCGGACTCGGTGTGGACCCAACCCCCGTCAGCGCTCTGTCCGCCACCCTCGGCGTAGAACGGCGATTCGGCCAGTTTCAGGACCACGCGGCCGTCATTGAGCTGCCGAAGGGCTCTGATCACCGTGAACACCTCGAGGCGTTCGTAGCCGACGAACGCCGAGACGAGCTCGGCGTTCTCGCGTTGGAACGCCTCGATCTCGCCGGGGCCGCCGCCCCACTCCCCGCCACGCTGCGCGGCGCGCGCCCGGGCACGCTGTTCGCTCATCAGGCGCGCGAATCCCTCTTCGTCGACACCCAACGCGCGTTCCCGAGCGATCTCGCGCGTGAGGTCGAAGGGAAAGCCGTACGTGTCGTGCAACTCGAACGCGACCTCCGCCGGCAGGTCGCAGCCGGTGTCGCGCGCGCGCCGCAGGGCTTCCTCGAGTATGCCGGTCCCCTGCTCCAGCGTACGCCGGAAGCGGTCCTCCTCGTCGTCGGCGACGGCCCCGATCGCCTCTCGCGACGCCACCAGCTCAGGGTAGGCGTCGCCGAGCAGCTCGACCGCTTTGAGGCTCATCCTGGCGACGAAAGGTTCCTGCATGCCGATCGACACGCCCTGCTGCACGGCCCGACGGATGATGCGTCGCAGCACGTAGTCGCGACCCTCGTTGCCCGGCAGGACACCGTCGGCGACGAGAAAGGCGACGCCGCGCGCGTGCTCGGCAATCGTGCGCAGCGCGCGCGTCGCCTCCGGGGAGCTCTCATACGCTACGCCAGAGAGTTCCACACCGAGGTCAACAAGCGGTTTGAAGGCGTCGCTCTCGAAGACGGTCGCCGTCCCCTGCGTGATCGCCGCAATGCGCTCCAGGCCCATCCCGGTGTCGATGCTGGGACTGGGCAACGGCGTGAGCTCGCCGCCCTCGCCCATGTCGTACTGCACGAAGACGAGGTTGTAGAACTCCATGAAGCGATCGCAGTCACAACCAGGCGCACACTCGGCGCGGCCGCAGCCGACCGCTTCGCCCATATCGAAGTAGACCTCCGAGCACGGTCCGCAGGGGCCGGTGGCTCCGGCCGGACCCCAGAAGTTGTCCTTGCGCCCGAGGTGCACGATCCGCTCGGCCGGCATGTCGTGCGCGCGCCACAAGGCCGCGGCGGCATCGTCGACCGGCACCTGTTCGTCGCCACCGAACACGCTCACCCAGAGGCGATCGCGAGCCACACCGAGCTCGTCGATCAACTCGATCGCCCAGGCGATCGCCTCCGTCTTGAAGTAGTCGCCGAACGAGAAGTTGCCGAGCATCTCGAAGAACGTGAGATGCCGGGCGGTGCACCCGACGTTCTCGATGTCAGAGGTGCGGAAGCAGCGCTGACACGTGGTCATGCGCAGCGCTGGGGGCGTCTCGACGCCGAGGTAGTAAGGCTTGAACTGTTGCATGCCCGCCGTTGTGAAGAGCACGCTGGAATCGCCGGCCGGGACCAGTGCCGCCGCCTGCCCCACGACATGCCCGCGAGCGACGAAGAACTCGCGGAACCGGTCGCGGATGTCGGTGGCGTTCACAGGCGACCGCTCAGCTCACGACTGGGGTTCGCGGCCGGTCTTGGCGGCATTCGGTGCGTTGACCTCCCCGATCTCCTCACGCAACTTCTCGAGCGATCGCCGGATCAACCGTGAGACGTGCATCTGCGAGATTCCCACGCGCGAGGCGATCTGCGACTGCGTGAGGCCCTCGAAGAAGCGCAGATGGAGGATGTAACGCTCGCGCTTGTCGAGCTTCGCAAAGCCGGGCGTCAGCGTCGTGCGGTCCTCCATCGTGTCGTACGCCTCGTCCTCGCTGCCGATGTAATCGATCAGCCCCGCATCCTCCTCGCCCGACTCGCCATTGGGCGACGCCTGGAGCGAGACCGAGTTGTACGCCTGGCTCGACTCGAGCGCTTCGAGTACTTCTTCGGGAGTGGCGCTGGCGGCCTCGGCGAGCTCGTTGATGGTCGGTGATCGCTGGAGCTTGGGCACCAGTTCGTCGATCACCTTGTTCAGGCGGATGTTGAGCTCCTGGAGGCCGCGCGGCACGCGCACAGACCAGCCCTTGTCGCGAAAATACCGCTTGATCTCGCCGACGATGTTCGGAGTCGCATACGTGGTGAGCTCCACTCCGCGGCTCAGATCGAAACGATCGATCGCCTTGATCAGGCCGATCGCCCCGACCTGCACGAGATCATCGAAGTGCTCACCTCGGGACGCATACCGTCTGGCGAGCGAGCGCACGAGCGGCAAGTACATCGTGATCAGTTGTTCGCGAGCGCGCCGGTCGCCGTAGAGGTGGTAGCGGCGGAGAAGGTACTGGTCGAGCTTCTCCGACTCGTCCTTGCCGCGAAAATGCGTGGCCGGCTTTTCGGTGCCCTGCTCGTCAACCTCGCCTTCGCCGGAAGGTTCGGGCTCGCCGGGGGGCGTGTCGAGATCGAGCGGGTCACCGAGCCCGCGGTGATCGTCATGCGCGTTCATCAGACTCTCGCCTGACGCTGCTTGACCAGGACGACCGAGAATGCCCCCTCGGCGCCTTCGACCGAGTAGGTATCGAGCACGCGCCACAAGAGTTGACACAGATCGAGGCACTCCGGCGACGACGGCTTGGCGACGAGACGTTGCCACAACCCGGCTGATTCGAACGTGCCGGCCGCGATCCGCACTGCGTCGTCAAGGATGCCGACTTCGACCGAGTATCGCTCGTTCCGGTCCATATCGAGGGCGGCGCAGAAGAGCTCCTCGACGGCGAGGTAGATGTCCTGCAGCTCGTCGAGCGAAAGGTCGAAGCGCGCACCGACGCCACCCACCACCATGCGGATCGTGGGTAGCGACCAGAGAGTCGCGGGAACCTCCAAACGGACGGAATCGGTCATCGTTGCCCCACGTCTAGGACGCGTCGTCCTCCGCGCCACCCGCGGCGGCGATCGCGCGCACGACCTCGTCCTCGCGGCGGCGTGCTGCCGACAGGCCGTCCTGAAGAGCGAGCTTGCCGCGCCGCCCCGCATCGTCCCAGTACTTGCGCGCCTCGCCGGGCAGTTGTTTGAGCACGTCGAAGTATCCGAGCCCGGTTTCGGCGCTGCGCCGGCGGACGTAGTAGGCAACCCCGACCCCGACGAGCACGATGCCGAAACCGTATGGGCGCACGATCCTCATGAATCTGGGCCTTCCGCCCCTTCTCCACCCCGCCGAATGAACGACGAGACCGCCTGGGACACGCCGGCGCCGAACGCTGCCGCCTTGCGCGCCGGCAAGCTCACAGCGCTCTCGACCGCCCGTGTCATCGCGTCGATCTTCTGCGTCATGTCGGCGACCGACGTCGTGATCTCGCCGACCTGGTGCAGCTCGGTGTTCACCTCATCGAGCGTCGTTCCCGCCTTGCCGAGGATCGGCACGATCTCTTTGTCCACGTCTTCGACCATCTTCTCGACGCGAGCGAGCGTCTTGCCGGTGCGTACCAGTGCATAGGCAAGCGCGACGGCGACGACCACGAGGAAGAACGCCGCCGCATAGCGCAGGACGAGAGACGGTGTGCTCATCGCTGCGACCACAATCAGATCCATGTCGCTCTCCTTCCTTTGAACGCCTTCATCCTGATGCTGACCGGGGCAAGCCTATCACACCGATGCCGCTGCTTCGGGGACTCCGGCGGACCCCGCAACGACGCCGCCGCCGACCACGATATCGTCACGGTAGAACACCGCCGACTGCCCCGGAGCCGGACCGTCGAAGGGCCGTGCCAAGGTGAGCCGCAGGCGATCGCCGCCCAGCCGCTCCAGGCGGCTCACGACGATCGCCTCAGTCTTGTACCGCAGTTGCACCTCGAGGCCACCCCCGCCGTCGAGACCGCGGTCGACGACCTCGCGGACGAGCACGACCGACCGCGCGAGCTCGTCACGCGTGCCGACGACGACCTCGTTCGTGTCCGGTCGGCGCTCCACCACGTACCACGCCGACCGTCCGGCGAGCCCCAGCCCCCGGCGTTGCCCGATCGTGAACATCCAGTGGCCATCGTGATCGCCGACCACGTCTCCTGAAGCCGTGACGAGCGCCCCCGGGGCGCTCGTCACACCATGTAAGGCGAGCAGCCTGCGGTAGCCACGCGGCGCGAAGCAGACCTCCTGACTCTCGGGCTGATGGGCGACCGGCAACTGCGCTCGAGCGGCGCGCTCTCGAACCTCCGGCTTGGTGAGCTCGGCGAGAGGGAACTGAAGGCGCGCCAGTGTATGCGGCGCGACCTTCCAGAGCATGTAGGACTGATCCTTTGCGCGGTCGTGGGCGCGACCGATGAAAGGCTCACCGTCGCGCCAGACGATTCGCGCGTAGTGCCCGGTGGCCACGGATGCCACACTGAGCTCGTCGGCAAGGGCGACCAGGCGCGCGAGCCGCAAGGGGTTGCACTCCACGCACGGGTTCGGGGTCTCGCCGGCGAGGTATCCGGCGACGAACCCGTCGACCACCGTCCGCGCAAACTCACGCTGTTCGTCGACAGTGTGGAACGGCACGCCCAGGTCGTCGGCGCTCGCCCGGGCGCGTTGCACGGCGCCAGGGGAGCAGCAGCTCTTCTCGTCATCGCCGGGCCACAGCAGCACGTTCGCCGTCTGCACAGTCGATCCACGCTCCGCCAGAAGCAGAGCGGCGACCGCGCTGTCGACGCCGCCGCTGAGACCTACGACGACGCTTTTTTTGGGCTCTTGAGGATCGCTGCCACTTCGTCGGCGCGACCGTTCCTGGTGAGGTAGTCCTCGATCGCGATGTGCATCGCGTCGGCGGCAAGGTTGGAGCAGTGCATCTTGTTCGCCGGCAGACCGCCGAGCGCCTCAGCCACGGCCTTGTTCGAGATCTCAGCCGCCTCGCTGAGTGTCTTGCCGATCACCATCTCAGTGACGATGCTCGAAGTCGCAACGGCGGCCCCGCAGCCGAAGGTCTTGAACTTCACATCGGCGATGCGGTCGTCCTCGACCTTGATCGACATGCGCATGACGTCGCCGCACACCGGGTTGCCGATCTGGCCGACACCGTCGGCGTCCTCGATCTCCCCCACGTTGCGCGGGTTGGCGAAGTGATCCATGACGAGATCTGTGTACATCGGTTATCCCTTCACGTAGAGCGGGCTCATCTTGCGCAGGTGCTCCACGATCGGTGGGAACACCTCGAGGAAATAGTCGATCTCAGCTTCGGTGTTCTCGCGGCCCAGGGTGAGTCGCAGGCTGCCGTGAGCCTCCTCGGCGCCGAAACCCATCGCCAGGATGACGTGCGAGGGTTCGAGCGACCCGGAGGCGCACGCCGATCCGCTGGAGACAGCGATCCCCTTGCCGTCGAGTTGCAGGAGCATCGACTCGCCTTCGATGTAGCGGATCGAGAAACAGGCGTTGCCCGGCAGGCGATTCAGCGGATCGCCGAGCAGCTGCACCTCGTCGATCGTCGCCAATGTAGCGACGACGACCTTGTCGCGCAGTTGCTCGAGGCGCGGCCTGGTGGCGCTCATCTCGGCGACGGCGAGCTCGAGCGCGGCACCGATGCCGACGATGCCCGGCACGTTCTCCGTGCCGGAGCGCAGGCGCCGCTCGTGGCCGCCGCCGTGCAGAATGGGACCGATCCGCGTGCCCTTGCGAACGTACAGGGCGCCGATGCCCTTGGGCGCGTAGATCTTGTGACCGGAGATCGAGAGCATATCGACGCCGAGCTCGTCGACGTCGATCGGCAGCGAGCCGGCGACCTGCACGGCGTCGGTATGGAACGCGACCCCTTGGTCGTGCGCGATGCGCGCGAGCTCGGCGACCGGCTGCAGAGTGCCGACGACGTTGTTGGCCAGCATGACCGACGCCAGGCGCGTGTCATCGCGGAACGCGGCGCGGTAGGCGTCCACGTCCACCGCGCCGTACTGATCGACCGGCACGAAGGTGACGTCCCAACCTTGCCGCTGGAGGAAACGCGCCGACTCCATCACCGCAGGGTGCTCGACGGCGCTGGTGATGATGTGGCCGCCGGAGAAGCGCTGGGCGTAGCCGATCAGCGCCATGTTGTCGGCCTCGGTGCCGCCGCTGGTGAAAACGATCTCCTTCTCGTTGGCGCCGAGCGCTTGAGCGACTGCCGCGCGGCCCCATTCGACCGCCTCACGCGCCTTGCGTCCGGGGCCGTGGATCTCCGAGGCGTTGCCGTAGAACTCGGAGAAATACGGCTCCATCCGTGCGAAGACCCGAGGGTCGACCCCTGTCGTCGCCGCATGGTCGAAGTACACGTAGTTCATCGCGTCACAGCCTCCATCGCCAGGTCGCTGAGAGTGATGCCGGTGAGGGCATCGGAGATCGCTTCGTCGAGCCGTCGCCACACCTGCCGGGATGCGCACCCGTCGGAGCGGTCGCAGCCGTGATCGTCGGGCAGGCAGCCGACCAGCGAGAGCGGGCCTTCGAGCGCCGCGACGACGTCGGCTACGGAGATCTCGGCAGTGGCACGCGATAGCCGGTAGCCGCCGCTCACGCCACGCGTGGCGACGACGAGACCGGCGTCGCGCAGGCGCGCCATGATGCGCTCGAGAAACGCCATCGGGATGCCTTCGTCACTGGCGATCGTCGAGAGCGAAACCGGGTCTGCCCCGCTGCGCCCGGCCAGGTAGACCATCGCCCGCAGTCCGTACTCGCAGCGCGATGAAATGCGCACAGCTCCACCTCACATCGGGGAAGGGTCGAATCCCAACTCGATTGGTCGGGATTATAGTACCACAGAGCGTGGCACGGTCAAACGTCCCGGGTGAGTGCGGGTGTTACGTGAGTGTGCGGTGGCGGCGGAGCTACAGCTGAACGGCGTTGGCGACCTGCTGCTCCATGGTCGTCCGGTCGATCCAGCCCGTGTAGAGCTGGTAGACGCTGCCGTCGCCGCGAATGATCACGAGCATCGGCGGCGACAGTGCACCGAGTTGTTCGACGACGTCACCAAGGTCCTTCACCTTCGCCGCCTCGAACGCGTAGAACGAGGACTCCGCCGCGTAATGCGACTTGATCGCGCGGAAGCTCGCAAGCATCGAATCGTCGCCGGCGGCGCCGTCGACGTAGACGAGCAGGATGACGCCGCGTTTCTCGCTGAGAGGATTCTTGATGAAACCGGGAGTGGCCTTGGTGGGCTTGATCGAAAGTGGCGCCATGCCCGTGACGCCGAAGCTGTCGGCAGCGTTGTAGTCGGTGCTGCCAGGAACGGTGTTGGCGGCCAAGCCGGGCGTGCCGGTCAGCGCCAGCACCGCGGTCGTTGACCCGAAGATCGCAAGTCCGGCGAGGAGAATGAGCCCCACGCCCACCAGGAACGACTTATTCCGCCCGAGCACTCCCATTGCCGCCTCCGTCTGGTTGAGCTCCACCTTGCCGTGCTCGCTTAGTTCTTGAACCTGCAGTTGCAGGTGGGTGTCCTCTCGCCGATCCTCGGATCGAACGAAGCCGGACTCCCGAGGCATTCGTGTTGGCTCAAGAATGCCGCGAGGTCACGCACAAGGTCGAGCGCGCAAATCCTAGCAACCGTCAACGAATTCAACAAATAGTTCGGCATCCCTGTGAAAACCTTGAGGTGAACCGCGCGCCGGCGGCTCAGCCGAGCCTGATGCGCAAGTCCTTGAGTTGCTCGGCGCTGACCGCGGCCGGGGCGCCCGTCATCGGGTCCGACCCCGATGCGGTCTTCGGGAAGGCGATCACATCGCGGATCGAGCTCTCGCCCGCGAGCAACATCACGATGCGGTCGAGGCCGAGACCGATGCCGCCGTGCGGCGGCGCCCCGAATTCGAGCGCTTCGAGGAACCAGCCGAACGATTCGCCGATCCGCTCGTCGCTGTAGCCCAGCGCCCGCAACACGGTGCGCTGCACGGCGGCGTCATGGTTGCGCAGCGAGCCGGAACCGAGCTCAACGCCATTGAGCACGAGATCGTACTGAGCGCCGTGCACGCGCAGCGGATCGGTGTCGAGAAAGACCATCGTGTCGTCCGTGGGCAGACTGAACGGATTGTGCCCGTAGGTGATCTGGCCGGTCTCATCGTCACGTTCAAATAGCGGGAACTCGATCACCCAGAGCATCGCCCAGCGCGCGGCCGGTGCGGGCTCCAGGAGCCGGATCAGCGCCGCGCGCAGGGCGCCGAGGGTTGTCGCCGCCGCTCCTGCCTCGTCGGCGGCGAACACCACCAGGTCGCCGGGCTCGGCCTTCATCCGCGCGACCAGCGCGGCCTGCTCGGCCTCGCTGAGGAACTTGACGATCGGCCCGCGCAACGCGCGACCCTCCTCGACGTACATGTAGGCCATGCCTTTGGCGCCGTGTGCCCTAGCCACCTCGGTGAGGAGGTCGATCTGGGCGCGCGACAGCCGGGCGCCGCCCGGCGCCGCGATCGCGCGCACGACGCCGCCGCCGTCGACTGCCGCCCGGAACACATGAAAACCACTCGCCGCGAACACGTCGGAGAGCTCGACGATCGCGAGACCAAAGCGCAGATCGGGCTTGTCGGTGCCATAACGCGCCATCGCCTGGTCGTAGGACAGCACCGGCAGGGGCAAGGCCGGCGGCTCCTCGCCCACGCCCGTGAAGATCGCCTGCATCAGACCCTCGAGCAGTGTCCGGATCGCGGCGGCGCTCATGAAAGACATCTCGACGTCGATCTGCGTGTGTTCCGGCTGGCGATCGGCGCGCAGGTCCTCGTCGCGGAAGCAGCGCGCCAACTGGTAGTACCGGTCCACGCCGGCGACCATGAGGATCTGCTTGAACATCTGCGGTGACTGCGGAAGCGCATAGGACTTGTGCGGTTGGAGGCGCGACGGAACGAGGAAATCGCGTGCTCCCTCTGGCGAGGATTTCGTCAGATAGGGTGTCTCGACCTCGAGGAAGCGCTGCTCGTTGAGATAGGTGCGGGCGGCTTGCACGGCCTTGTGACGCAGATCGATATTGGCAAGCATCGCCGCCCGACGCAGATCGAGGTAGCGGTACCTCAGGCGCAGCGTCTCGTCGACGTCCTCGCCCTCGTCGCCCTCGATCGCGAACGGCGGCGTGCGCGCCGCGTTGAGCACGCCGGCGCGCGTCACCGCGACCTCGACTTCTCCAGTGGGCAGCTGTGCGTTGACGGTCTCGCGCAAGCGCGCGACGACGGCACCGGCGACTTCGATCACGAACTCGGGCCGCAGGGTCTCGGCAAGGGCGTGCGCGTCGGCCGAGACCGCCGCGTTGAACACGAGCTGCACGATCCCGCTGCGGTCGCGCAGGTCGATGAAGATCAGGTTGCCGAGGTCGCGTCGGCGGGCCACCCAACCGGCGAGCTCAACGGTCCGTCCGACGTCTGCCCGGCGCAGTTCCCCCGGAAGCGCGCTGCGCTCCATCAGTCCTCTTCGCCCTCGGCCTCGGCGAACCACGTCACCAATTCGGCGATCGGCACGTCGTGCTCTTCCCCGCTCTCCAGGTCGCGCACGCGCGCCACGTCCGGCGCAAGCTCTTCGAGACCGATCAGCACGGCGCATTCGGCGTCGCTGCGGCTCGCCTGCTTGAGCTGGCCCTTGGCGCTGCGCGCCGCGAGGTCCAGCTCGACCTCGAGCAGAAGCTCGCGGCGCAGGGTCTGGGCCAGCTCGAACATCTCCGCCCGGCGACTGTCGTCGAAGCAGACCAGGTACGCTTCGGGCCCCAGGCTCTCTGTCGCCCGCTCGCCCATCGCCAACCCGATCCGCTCGAGACCGGTGCCGAACCCCACGCCGGGTGTCGGCAGACCGCCGATCTGCTCGACGAGCCCGTCGTAGCGGCCACCGCCGCCGACGCCACTCTGCGCGCCGAGGCTGTCTGAGCTGAACTCGAACGTCGTGCGCGTGTAGTAGTCGAGGCCGCGCACCAGCCTGAAGTCGGTCCGCGGGTCGAGGCGCGCACGGTGCAACAGGTCGAGGACGGCGGCGAAATGCGCCGCGCACTCATCGCACAGATGGTCGACGATGTGCGGCGCCGAATCGAGCACTGCCCGGCAAGCCGGCTGCTTGCAGTCGAAGGTGCGCAGCGGGTTGAGAGAGATGCGCTCCCGGCAGTCGCCGCAGAGTTCAGTCGCACGGTCCTTGAGGAAGACGGTGAGCAGCGCCAGATACGCCGGTCGGCAGGCCGCGTCTCCCATGCTGTTGACGGCCAGATTCAGATCGCCGATGCCGAGCTCGTCGTACAGCTGAGCGAGCATGGCGATGATCTCGGCGTCGATCATTGGGTCGGCCGCGCCGATCGCCTCGGCGCCCAGCTGGTAGTGCTCGCGATAGCGACCTGCCTGCGGACGCTCGTAGCGAAACATCGGCGCGTAGTACCACAGCTTCACCGGCTGCGGCAGCTTGTGCATGCCGTGCTCCACATATGCCCGGCAGATCGGCGCCGTGCCCTCCGGACGCAACGTCAGCGAGCGCTCGCCCTTGTCGACGAACGTGTACATCTCCTTGCGCACGATGTCGGTCGCCTGACCGACCCCGCGTTCGAACAGCGCCGTGTCCTCGAACTCCGGTGTGACGATGCGCCGGTAGCCGTAGGCGGCAAAAACGACTGCGGCCGTCTCGACGACGAGATCTCTCTCGTCGGCGTCGTCAGGCAACAAGTCGTACGTGCCCTTGGGAGCGCGCGGACCGCTCACCATCGGTGCCCCGGATCGTAGCGCAGGGGCGAAAGGAAGGGGTTGAGCGCCAACTCACGGCCGAGCGAAGTGTCGGGGCCGTGACCGCAATGCACGACCGTGTCCGGCGGAAATCGGCGCACCAGGTCGGCGATCGAGTTGAGGAGCTCGTCACCCGAACCGCCGGGCAGATCGGTGCGACCCACGCTGCCGAAGAATATGAGGTCGCCGACGAAGAGGTGGTCCCCGATCGCGAACGTATGCGAGCCGCGAGAATGGCCCGGCGTCGGGATCGCGGTCACGGGGATCGCCAGCGTGAGCTCCTGCTCGCCATCGATCGCCGTGTAGCTCGTCACCGACTCGATGTCGAACCCGGCCAGCGGGCCGAGGCCGGGGTCGGCCATCTGCGCAGCGTCCGCCTCACCCACATAGACCGGCGCCGCATACCGTCGCGCCAGCGGCGCGACGGCGCCGAAGTGATCGAAGTGCCCGTGGGTGACGAGGATCGCGGACGGAGCCACGCCGAGCTCGTCGAACGCGCCCGTCACGGCCTCGGGCTCGTCACCGGGATCGATCAGCAGCGCCGCGTCGCCGCGCACCACGATGAAGCAATTAGCCTGGAGCGGTCCGAGGCTGAGTGTGAAGACTTCGAGCGGGTCAGACATAGTCCCTCGCGAGACGCCGGTACGCCGCTACGCTATCAAACCGCGACCGGCATCGTCGAGCGGGGTGGCAGCCACCGCGAGGCGATCAAGACGACACGACGCGATAGGCGTCGTAGACGGTGTTGATCGCCCTGATGTTGGCGAGGATGTTCTCGAGCTGGCGCACGTCGCCCACCTCGAGCGTGAAGCGATCGCGGACGACGCCGTCGGGCAGTGTCTGGACGCTGCCGTGGATGATGTTCGCCCCGCTGTCCGAAAGCGTGCGCGCGAGATCCTCGAGCAGGTGGTTGCGATCGAGCGCCTCGACCTGGACCTCGACGCGGAAGGCCATGCCGCCGAGGCCTTCCCAACTGACCTTCGTGAAGCGTTCTGAATTGCGCATCAGGGCGCGCGCGTTCTTGCAGTCGGCGCGGTGGATCGTGATGCCCTTGCCAAGCGAGATGTAGCCGACGATCTCGTCGCCGGGGATCGGCTTGCAGCACTTGGCCATGCGCACGACGATGTCGCCCATGCCCTCCACGGCGATGCCGAACTCGCGTGAAGCGGCCGATGTCTGCGAGACGACCGACGGCTCGGTCGGCAATTCGGCCGCGGCGGGGATCGCCTCCTTCATCGTCCCCGCCCGCTGCATCACCTTGTTGACGACCGACTTGACAGGCAGGCGGCCCGAGCCGAGCGCCACATACAGGTCCTCGGCCCGCTGATAGCCGACGTCCTTGACGATCTGGCTGAAGACCTTCGCCGTGAGGATCTTCTGCGCCGGCAGACCCTCACGGCGCAGCGTCTCCTGGAGCAGGTCGCGACCCGAATGCTCGGTGTCCTCACGTTCCTCGCGACGGAAGAACTGGCGGATCTTCTGCGCCGCGCGCGGCGTGACGACGATGCCCAGCCAGTCGCGCGACGGCCCCCGGTTCGACTTCGAGGTGATGATCTCGACGATGTCGCCCGAGCGCAGGCGGTGGTGCAGCGGCACGATGCGGCCGTTGACCTTGGCGCCGACGCAATGATTGCCGACGTCGGTGTGCACGGCGTAGGCAAGATCGATCGGCGTCGACCCAGCGGCGAGGCTCTTCACGTCGCCCTTGGGTGTGAAGACGAACACCTCGTCTTCGAAGAGATCGATGCGCAGCGTGTCCATGAACTCGCGCGGGTCGCCGGTCTCCGATTGCCACTCCATCATCTGGCGCAGCCAGGCGAGTCTGTCGCCGGTGCGATCGCCCTTCTCCTTGTACAGCCAGTGGGCGGCGACGCCGAACTCGGCGATCTGGTGCTGCTCGAAGGTACGCACCTGGATCTCCAGCGGCTTGCCGCCCGGCCCGATGACCGTCGTGTGCAGCGACTGGTAGAGGTTGAACTTGGGCATCGCGATGTAGTCCTTGAAACGCCCGGGGATCGGCTTCCAGAGAGAGTGGATGATGCCGATCGCACCGTAGCAGTCCTTGGCGTTGTCGACGAGCACGCGCAGCGCCGTCAGGTCGAAGATCTCGTTGAACTCCTTGCCGCGCCGGCTCATCTTCACGTAAATGGAGTAGAAGTGCTTGGCGCGGCCGGTGATCTCGGCGTGGATGCCGGCCTTGACGAGCGCGTCGCCGAGGAACTGCGCCGCCTCGCCGACGTAATCCTCGCGATCGACCCTGCGCTGCGAGACCCATTGCTGGATCTCGGCGTACTTGCGCGGATGCAGCGCCGAGAACGCCAGGTCTTCGAGCTGCCACTTCATGTTGTAGATGCCGAGCCGGTGGGCGAGCGGCGCGTAGACCTCGAGCGTCTCCTTGGCCTTCTGGATCTGCTTCTGTTTGCTCAGGTAGCAGAGGGTGCGCATGTTGTGCAGGCGGTCGGCGAGCTTGATCAGGATGACGCGGATGTCGGTCGCCATGGCGACGATCATCTTGCGGTAGTTCTCGGCTTGCTCCTCCTCCTGCGAGTTGAAGCTCATCTTGGTGAGCTTGGTGACGCCGTCGACGAGCATCGCGATCTCGCCGCCGAACTCCTGCTTGAGCCAGGCCTCCGGTGTGCCCGTGTCTTCGATCACGTCGTGCAGCAGCGCCGCGGCGATCGTCACCGAGTCGAGCTGCAGCTCGGCGCAGTTGAGCGCCGTACCTACGGGGTGGTGGATGTATGCCTCGCCGCTCTTGCGATTCTGGGCGCCGTGCAGGAGACAGGCGGCGACGAAGGCGCGCGTGATCAGCTCGCGGTCGGGGTCGGGGTTGTAGCGCTCGATCGCCGCGAAGAGGTCGTCGAGCAGTCGCTGGTACTGCTCCGGGACGACCGTCAGATCCGCGCCGCTCGGCAGTGCGCGAGAAACGTCTTCTCTTTGTACTGGTTGTGCCACGTGCGATACGTCTCCGACGAACCGAGGTCGACCTTCTGCCGACCTACCCTGATGAGGTTCTTGCCGTCCTCACGCTCGAGCAAACCGCACTCGTCGAGCGTGCGCCAGGCCGCGACGAGCGTCAGCAGCTCGGCGAGCAGCCGGCCGTCGCCGACCAGCTCCATCTCGAGCACCGCCGCGGCGTCGGCATCGCCCGCCCGCGCGATCCGCCGCCAGAGACGCCGCACCTGCGCGTCGAGATCGTAAGCGGCGGCGGCGACCTTCTCGGCAAAGTGTACTTCACCCTCGCCCCACAGGACATGGATCCATGCCTCCCTATCGGCAGCGGCGATGACGGTGTTGAGCGCCGCTGCGCTGAGCGGCGGATCGACGAAGACCACGTGGCCGAAACCGCCGACGAGGTCGGGAGACATGGCCGCCGACGTCGCGCCGGCCATCACGACGGCCGCCGACGCGCCCGCGGCGCCGCCCGACGTCAGCGCCAGCGGCAAACGCAGCGGCAGGCACGCGGCGTTGAGGTATAGTGCGCCGCCGGCAAAACCGGGCGGCAGCAGGTCTCGCGAGAGCAGTGGCCGCCGTCGCGCCACGTCGGCGACGAGCACGAGCACCCGCTGGCCGGTGGCGACGAGCCCTGCGAGCGTGGAGATCAACGGACGGCCGCGGCGGTCGAGCAGGCGGCCTTCGCGGCGCGCCTGCTCGACCGCCGCGGCCACCTCTTCCCCGCCGTCGGCGACCAGGCACGCCGCCGACTCCACGTAGCTGCGCAGCTCGTCGCCGGCGAGCCGCTCACGGCACGTGCCGGTGCAAGCCGTCGGACAGAGATCGACGAGCGGCTCGGCGATCGGACAGAGCGCCTTGACCTCGACCTGCGCGCTGACCGTGCCGTTGTACGAGTTCTTCGCAAGCGTCAAGGGGATGTCATAGCGTCGGCCCTCGGCGAGCTCGCCGACACCGTCGAAGTTGAAGTGGATCGCCGCCGCGCAGGCGCCGTCGCAGGCGACCTTCGACTGCACGTGGCGACGGTTGCGCGTGAGCCGCGGCGAGCGGACCTCGGCACCATGGAGCAGCACCGTGACCTTGGGGTTGCCGAATCCGTGCGGGGCCATCGTCTCGAGCTCGTCGGCGAGCGTCAGGGTGAGCTCGTCGCCGCAAACGACCGCATCGACGGTCGTCGGCCGCGCGAAGTCTTCGGGCCCGAGCCGCGCGGACGCGTACTCGATGAGGCGGTCGCGCAACTCGCCGATGCGCTCCCGCGCGATGCGCACACCGCAGGCGGCGCGATGCCCGCCGAAGCCGATAAGCAAGTCGGCACAGGCACCGACGCCGGCGAGAAGGTCGAATGCGGGGATGCTGCGCCCCGATCCCTTCGCGATCGTCTCGCCCTCGCTCAGGAGGATCGTCGGCCGATTGAGACGCTCGACCAGGCGCGAAGCGACGATGCCGACGACGCCTTCGTGCCAGTCCGGCGAGGAGAGCACGATCGCCGCCGGAGGCGAATCGCCGGCCATCGCCAGCGCCTCGGTGAAGATCGCGCTCTCGATCTCCTGGCGCGCCTGATTGAGCTCGTTCAGCTTGAGCGCCAGAGGCAGCGCTTGCTCCCGATCGGTCGCACCCAGAAGCTGCATCGCCAGGGACGCGTCTTCGAGACGGCCGGCGGCATTGAGTCGCGGCGCCAGACGAAAGCCGATGGTGCCCGCGGTCGCCTCACCGGGCACGGTACCGCTGACCTCGAGCAAGGCGGCCAGGCCCGGTCGGGGAGCGCTGCGCAGCCGCCCCAGACCCATCGTCACCAGGCTGCGGTTCTCGTCCTGCAGGGGGACGATGTCGGCGACCGTGCCGACGGCGACCACATCGACGTACGGGCGCAGCGCCAGGGGCAGCTCGACCGCGTCGTCTCCCAGCTCCTGAAGCAGCCCCTGCGCCAGCTTGAGCGCGACGCCGACGCCGGCAAGCTGCGCAAACGGGTAGCCGCCAAGCTTTGGATTGATGACGGTGCACGGCGGCAGGTCGCCCTTGACCTCATGGTGGTCGGTGACGATCACATCGAGGCCGAGCTCGTGCGCGCGCTCGACCTCGGCGACGGCGTTCACGCCGCAGTCGACGGTGACGATCAGGCGGACACCGGCGGCGGCCATCTCCTCGACCGCCGCGAGTGAGATGCCGTACCCCTCGTCCAGCCGATTCGGAAGGCGCCACGACACGTCCGCCCCCAGTTCGCGCAGTACCTCCGTGAGCAGGAACGTCGCCGTGACCCCGTCGGCGTCGTAGTCGCCGTAGACGGCGATCGGCTCGCCGCGCGCGAGCGCCCGATCGATGCGCGCGCGCGCCTCGGCAACGCCGGGCAACAGGTACGGGCTGTGGAGTTTGAAGTCGGGATGAAGGAAGGCGCGCGCCTGTTCGACATCAGTGAACCCGCGGCGCGCCAGGACCTCGCCCAGGACCGGACTGGCGCCGAGACCGGCCGCCAGCCGTCGTGCGAGGCCGAAATCGACCGGGGAGATGCGCCAGGATCCTTCGTTCATCAGCCGAACCAGTGTACAGGTTGGCGGCGACGGACGCCGTCGCCGTCGCCGCGCAGCGAACGGACCCGCTCAGGCGGTCGCGCCGCCGTCCTGCTCCGGCGCCACCGGCGGCGCGGAAGCCGCTTGGCCGTCCCCGGTTTCAGGCTCAGCCGGCGTCTCTGCTCCCGACGATGCCTCAACAGCGGCCTCGCCCGGCGTCTCTGCGCCCGACGATGTTTCGACAGCGGCCTCGCCCGAGGGCGCCACCGCATCCGCCGGCGCCGCCACGCCGAGCTGAGCCTCGGCGGCGCGCAGTCGCGTGTACGTCGCGTCGAGCTCGCGCTCGAGCTTGTGGCGATCCCCGGCCGCGTGCACGGCGGCCGAACCGCCCGCCACGAGGCCGACGCCGACGACGAGCGCCGCGGCGATGACGGCGAGCCACAGCATCGACACCCCCGTCCACGTGCCGAAGAAGTAGTCGAAGTCGACCGTCCGATCATGGTTGACGGCGCCAAGGCACACGAGCGCGATGGCAATGATGACGACGATGACGAGGATGTCTCTCACTACTTGCCCCCTTGGCCGATGATCACGACGTCAGAATGGGCGCGAACCCTTTCGACCCAGCGCTGCAAAGCACCCGCCTGGCGCCGGCGAACGAGCTCGCGACGGAGTTCGGCGGCGACCTGCGCAAATGGCGACGTCTTCGCCGTTCGCCGGTCGTAGAGCTTGATCAAGAACCAACCCCCGAAGCTGGCGATCGGCGGCGAGACCTCACCCTCGTGGAGCTTGGCGATGGCGTCGGCCAGCGGCGTCGGCAGCGACGACACGTCGACCCAGCCGAGCATGCCGCCATGCTTGCCACTCTCCAGCTCCTGAGAATGCAGTCGCGCCATCTTCGCGAACGACGCGCCGTGCTGCAGCTGCGCAGCGATCCGCGCCGCGATCGGCTCCAGTTTGCACTCGATCGAACCGATCTTCACCGCCGCGGGCACGGTGAACAGCGCGATGTTCTTCTCGTAGAAGGCGTGGACGGCGGCCTGGGGCACAGCCAAACCGGAGAACTTGCTCGCGCCAAGCTGCTCGCTGAGCAGCGCGTCGGCAACGGCGCGGCGGAACTGGTCCGTGGACAGATTCTCTTTCGTCAGCTCAGCGTTCAGCTTGTCGATGCCGCCGACCTGCTTGGCGACTGCCGCGATACGCGCGGCGACGGCGGCATCGGTGACCGCCACCTGCAGGCGATCGGCCTCCCGACGTACGATCTCCATGCGGATCGCTTTCTCCAGCGCCTGGCTGTCGGTCAGCTCCACACCGGCGATGTGCGCGGTGGCGCGCGTCAGTGCGACGTCGGCCCTGGACACGTCGCGCCCGTTGACGCGCGCCAGAACGTCGCCCTGGCTGGTCTTGTCGCCGCACCCCGAGACCGCGATGACCGCCACCACTGCCAGCAGAGTCCACTGCGCCGATCGACGCGCGGCGCCACGGCGCCGCGCGCAGGCAGCTTGGATTCGTCGTGCGAATGTCATGCGCTCACCGCAGTCGCCGGCAGATGCGAGACGGCGCCGTGACTAGCGTGCCGGCGCCTCGCCGGTGTCCTTGCTGGGAGCGTCGCGCTTCGGGACGCCCTCGTAGCGCGTCGCGAAGTAGCAGGCGACCATGTGATCGGCACCCGCATCGCCGGTGCACTCGAGCGGCGGCATCGCCGTCTCGCAGACCTCCTGGGCGCGCTGACAGCGCGGGTGGAAGACGCACCCCGCCGGCGGCTTGGTCGGACTCGGCACGTCGCCTTCGAGCACGATCCGTCGCCGGTTGCGCTCGGTCTCGGGATCGGGGATCGGCACGGCCGAGAGCAGCGCCTCCGTGTAGGGGTGCTGCGGCCTGTCGTAGAGGACGTCGCTGCTGGCGATCTCGACGGTCTTGCCGAGGTACATCACGACGACGCGGTCGGAGGTGTGCTTGACGACGGAGAGGTCGTGGGCGATGAACACATAGGTGAGCTTGAACTGGTCCTGCAGGTCCTCGAGCAGGTTGATCACCTGCGCGCGGATGGACACGTCGAGGGCGCTCACCGGCTCGTCACAGATGATCAGCCGCGGGTTGAGCGCCAGCGCCCGGGCGACGCCGATGCGCTGGCGCTGCCCGCCGGAGAACTCGTGCGGGTAGCGCTCGGCGTGCTCGGCATTGAGGCCGACCGTCTCGAGCAGCTCGATCACGCGCTGGCGGCGCTCCGCCGGTGTGCCGATCTGATGGATGCGCAGCGGCTCGCCGATGATGTTGCGCACGCGCATGCGCGGGTTGAGCGAGGCGTACGGGTCCTGGAAGATGATCTGCATGTCGCGACGCAAACGCTGCATCTCGACACGCGACGCTTTCATGACGTCGATGCCGTCGTAGACAACTGATCCGGCGGTCGCCTCGAGCAGTCGCAGGATCACACGCGCCGCCGTCGACTTGCCGCAACCGCTCTCACCGACGATGCCGAGCGTCTCCCCTTCTTCGATCGAGAACGAGATGCCGTCGACGGCGTAGACGTGCCCGGTCGTGCGCTTCAGGATGCCCGTGCGGATCGGGAAGTGCTTCTTCAGATCCCTGACCTCGAGGAAGCTCATTTCGACCTCGCAACGAACCGCGGCAGCTCGGATCTGGCCGACACTCGCTCGTCGTTGGGTATCCAGCAGCGCACGCCGTGCTCGGGACCGACGATCTCCGTGTCGGGCATCGTGAGCGGGCACTCGTCGGGACGTTCGTAGCCGCAGCGCCCCGAGAAGGGGCAACCGGGGGGCAGCATGAGGAGGTCGGGCGGCTGCCCCTTGATCGGCGTCAGCCGCTCCTTCTCGACGAGGTCGAGTCGCGGCAGCGACCCGAGCAGGCCCCAGGTGTACGGGTGATGGGGGTTGTAGAAGATCTCGTCGATCGGACCGTACTCGACCGTGCGCCCGCCATACATGACCATCACCTTGTCGGCGATCTCGGCGACGACCCCCAGGTCGTGCGTGATCAGGATGACGCCCGAGTTGTACTGCGCCTGCATCTCGCGGACCACATCGATGATCTGCGCCTGGATCGTGACGTCGAGCGCCGTGGTGGGCTCGTCGGCGATCAGGATGTCCGGGTTGCACGAGATCGCCATCGCGATCATCGCGCGCTGGCGCATGCCGCCCGAGAACTCGAACGGGTACTGGTTGACGCGACTCTCGGCGTCGGGGATGCCGACTTTTGCCAGCAGTTCGGCGGCCATCCGCCAGGCATCGCGCCGCGATTTGTCCTGGTGCAGCATGATCGCCTCGGCGATCTGCATGCCGACCTTGAACACGGGGTTGAGGCTCGTCATGGGGTCCTGGAAGATCATCGCGATGTCGTTGCCACGCACGGCGCGGATCTCCTCGTTGCTGACCTCGCGCAGGTCGCGCCCCTTGAGCAGGATCTTGCCTTCGACGATCTTGCCCGGTGGGTCGGGCACGAGGCGCAACAGGGAGAGCGCCGCCACGGTCTTGCCCGAACCCGACTCGCCGACGATGCCGATCGTCTCGTTGCGATGCAGCGTGAAGCTCACGCCGTTGACCGCCTTGACCACGCCGGCATGCGTCATGAAGTGCGTCGAGAGGTCCTGTACGTCGAGAAGCAGCTCGTCCACAGCTACTCCTTCAGCTTCGGATCGGTGGCGTCGCGCAGACCGTTGCCGAACGAGATGAAGCCGAACACGGTGACCACGAGGGCGATGCTCGGGAACGTCAGCATCCACCACTGGCCGGCGAAGAAGTACGTCTGGTAGTCGGTGATCATCGAGCCCCAGCTCGCGTCCGGCGGGCGCATGCCGATGCCGAGGTAGCTCAGCGCCGACTCGGTGAGGATGGCGCCGCCGATGCCCATCGCGATCGCGACGTAGATCGGCGCCATCGTGTTCGGCAGGACGTGGCGGAAGATGATCCGCAGGTCGCTGGCGCCCTGCGCGCGTGCCGCTTCGATGTACTCCACCTGCTTCACGCTCAGCACGGAGCCACGATTAAGGCGCGCGTAGCCCGCCCAGCTCAGGATGCCGATCGCGATGAACACGTTGCGGAACCCCGGTCCGAGCACGGTCATGATGAGCAGCACGAACAGGATGTAGGGGAACGCGAAGAAGATATCGGCCATCCGCATGACGACGCTGTCGACCGCCCCCCCGTAGTAACCCGAGATCGGTCCGAGCGAAAGTCCGATCGCCAGCGCGATGCCCACGGCGATGATGCCGACGAGCAGCGAGATGCGCGTCGCGACGAGCGCCCGCGAGAGCACGTCACGACCGAGGTAGTCGGTGCCCAGCAGATGCTTCATCGAGGGCGGGTTGATCGGACCGGCGGGGCCGGCGTGGAAGTCGCCGCCGTTGGGATCGTACGGGGCCAGATAGCCGCGCTGCCACCACGGTCGCTGTGCGGCCGTGTCAGATTCGGAGGCGTTGTGAGGGCCGAGGAGATTGGCGATCTCCTGGGCGCCGCCGACGAGGAGGAAGATCACGATGATCACGAGGCCGATGAGGGCGAGCTTGTTCTTCTTGAGACGGCGCCACGTGTCGGCCCACGGCGAGAGCGGCTTGACCTCCATGGCGCCCTCTCCAGCGGTTGCGACGACTTCTTCGGTCATGGCACGCTACTCCTCGAGCCGGATGCGCGGGTCGACCCACGCGTAGGAGAGGTCGACGATCAGGTTGGCGATGACGTAGACGAAGGTCGAGAAGATCACCCCGGCAGCGACCACCGGCAGGTCGCGGGCGCCGATCGAGGAGTAGATCATCTGGCCAACGCCCGGGCGCGAGAACACGGCCTCGGTGATGATCGCGCCGCCCATGAGGGCGCCGAGATCGATGCCGGCGATCGTCATGACGGGGATGACGGCGTTCTTGAAGGCATGCTTGAACACGACCTGGCGCTCGCTCAGGCCCTTCGCCCGGGCCGTGCGGATGTAGTCGGAGCGGATCACTTCGAGCATCGCGGCGCGCTGCATGTACGAGATGTAGGCGACCTCGACGAGACCGATCGCGATCGCCGGCAGGATGAGATGGAGGAAGCTGTTCCACGAGTTCGGGAAAATGCCGAAGGCCAGGTCACCCGCGCCGGTGACGGGCAGCAGGTTGAGCTTGAGGCCGAAGGTCCATTGCAGGAACAGGCCCATGACGAAGACCGGTATCCCCCAGACGATCAGCGCCGTCGTGGTGTAAGCCGAGTCCCAGAACGTGTACTGGCGCAAGGCCGAGTAGATGCCCAGCGGTATGCCGATCAGTTCCAGGAGGACGGCCGCAAGCGCGAGCTGCGCCGTGTACGGGATGTTCTCCTTGAGCATGGCGCTCACCGGCCGGTCGGTCTGATACGACGTGCCGAAGTCTCCGTGGGCGAGCCTGTTGACGAAGCGACCGTATTGGACGTAGATCGGCTTATCAAGCCCTAGCTCCGAACGGATCAGGGCGATCTTGCCGGGGGTCGGGCTCTTGCCGGCAAGCATTTGCGCCGGGTCGCCCGGGATGAGGAACATGATCACGAAGGTGATGATCGTGACGCCGAAGATGACGACGATCAGCTGGAAGAGCCTTCTCACGATGTACGTCAACATGGGCGGTACTCTACCCCATTCGGTTGGCGTGGCACAAGCGCGGGCCGATTGAGAAAAGGCCGGGCGGTTTGCCGCTGTCTCCAGCGGCAAACCGCCCGGCCGGCACGACGATGAATGTTAGCGATTCATCGTTACATGTGCAAGCGCCTGCGTCACTTGGCGACCCAGACCTTCCACATGTCCATGAAGCCCATGGGGTCGAGCACCTGACCCTGGACCCTGGGGCTGTAGATGCGGAACTGCTGGTAGTAGTAGAGCGGGATCGCCGGGATGTCGTTGAGCAGCACCTTCTCTGCCTCGGCGTAGAGGTTCCAGCGCTGCGCGTCGTCGGCCGTCGTGCGGGCCTCGGCGAGCAGCTCGTTGAACTTCGTGCTGTTGTAGAAGGTCGAGTTGTTGCCACCGGGCTGATGGCCCTCGAACTGCGGCCAGAGGAAGTTGTCCATCGACGGGTAGTCGGCCAGCCAGCCCATGCGGAAGATCTGTTGGCCGTTGCCGGGCTTGGAGAGCTTATCGAGGAACGTCGACCAGTCGAAGTTGCTCAGCACGACGTTGATGCCGACGGCCTTCCATCCGCTCTGCAGGGCCTCGGCGATCTTCTTGTGACCCTCGTCGGTGTTGTACCAGTACTGGAGGGTCGGCATCTTGCCGCCCGGCATCGCCGCGATCAGCGTCTTCGCCTTGGCGGGGTCGTAGCTCCAGGGCGACTGATTGGCACGATAGCCCGGGATGCCCACGGGGACCATACCCGTGGCCGGCACGCCGACGCCCTCGTTGATGAAGTTGATGATGCTCGCCGCATCGGCGCTTTCGTACAGAGCCTGGCGTTTCGTCCAGTTCGGGTCGCTCTGGATGTTGTTCGGATCGCCGCCGATGACCGGGTCCTTCATGTTGACGCCGACGAAGTAGACGCCCAGCTCCGGCGTCTTCTTGACGATCCAGGTGCCGTCCTTGGCCTTGGGGTCGTTGGCGATCTTCTTGATCTGGCCGTCGGGACCATAACTATAGTCGAGCTCGCCCTTCTGGAACGTCAGCCAGATGGTGCTCGTGCTGGTGATGATCGGCATGTGGATGTTGTCCACGTAGCCGGCATTCGCCTTGTCCCAGTAGGACGCGTTCTTGACCAGCTCAACCGATTTCTTGTGGTTCCAGGCGGTGACGACGTACGGGCCGGTGCCGATCGGCTTCTCTTTGTACACCTTCCAGCCGATCTTGTTGATGTAGTCCATCGGCAGCACCGAGGCGACCGGGTGACCGAGGGTCACGGGGAACTCGGCGAACTTGTAGCGAAGGGTGATCTCAAGCGTGTAGGGGTCGATCACCTTAAGGCCCGTGAAACCCTTCGGTGCATAAGCCGTGTTGGGATCGAAGCCCTTGATCGCGTCAAAGATGTAGGCCACGAACGATCCATTGGCCGGAAGGGCAGCGAAGTTCCACGAGTCGACGAAGTCCTGAGCGTGCACTTCGCGGCTGACCGGCGGCGCGAACATGACGCCGTGCTTGAGATGGAAGGTCCACACGGTGAAGTCGGCGTTGTGGTCCCACGACGAGGCGATGCAAGGCTGGAGCTCCATCTCGCCCTTGCTGTTGAGCTGGTACTTCACGAGGCCCTGGAAGACCTGGTGGACGACCTGCATGCCTTCGGACTCGTAGGCAACGACAGGGTCGATGGCGACCGGCTCGGACATGAGCGGGTAGTTGAAGGTGCCGCCCGCCACGGGCGTGCCGCCGCCGGTGGTGTTCGACGTCGTCTTCTTCGTGCCGCACGCCGTGAAAACGAGCGCGACGGCGATGAGCAGGATGGCGACAACGATGAAGCTGCGCCACTTGGGTTTGAGGCTAATCAACGTGACCTCCTAGTGCCATTGAAAAGGGTTCCCCGAGCGAGACCCCCCACTGGAATACCGCAAACGGGGAGGACTACAGTACCGTCGTCCAACCGATAGTCAGCACCTCCCGTTGCGCTTGACTGGCACGTTGTGCCGTTCCGTCCCTAGAAACTTCTGCTGGCGAGCGCGAACGTCGTGATGAAGAACACGACTCCCGTGATGATCGTGTAGCGGGTCAGGTTACGCTCCATGACGCTCGCCTGAGCAGCGAACGAGAACCCCGTGATGCTGCCCATGCCTCCGTCCTTGCCGGAGTGCAGGAGAATCAGCACCACCAGAAGGATCGAAACGATAATGTGGATGGTGACCAGTATCGCCGTCAGAGCCACGCGCACTGCTCCTCTCGCCTGCGGCTTATGCGAAGCCTCATCAGCATAATATTCGTTAACCGAATATACAATGCCCGGACCCTTGGCGACCAGTATACGTGCCCCGCAACGAGAGTCCACCCGCGGTCACGAAACGCGCACGAGCAAGTCCGTGCCGGTCATCTCGGGCGGCGGCGCGATGCCGAGCAGGTGCAGCGCCGTAGGCGCCAGATCGGCGAGGATGCCGCCGCCGCGCACGGTGACGCCCGGCACGGTGGCGATGAACGGCACGGCATTGGTGCTATGCGCGGTGTTGGCGCCCCCGTCGGGCTCGAGCATGTTATCGGCGTTGCCGTGGTCGGCGGTGATCAGGCAGGCGCCGCCGAGCGCGACGACACGGTCGACGATGCGTCCGACACACGTGTCGACCGCCTCCACAGCCGCGATCGCGGCGCCGATGATGCCCGTGTGACCGACCATGTCGGCGTTGGCGAAGTTGACGACGACGAAGTCGTAGACGCCGCCGTCGAGTTGCCGCAAGAGCTCGTCGGTGACGGCAAAGGCGCTCATCTCGGGCTTGTGGTCGTAGGTGGGCACGTCGCGCGGGCTGGGGATGAGGATGCGCGTCTCGCCCGCGACCTCTTTCTCCACGCCACCATTGAAGAAGAACGTCACGTGCGGGTACTTCTCGGTCTCGGCGATGTGCAGCTGACGCAACCCGTGTTCGGCGAGCACTTCGGCAAGCACGTGCCGCGGGTGGTCCGGCGGAAACGCGACCGGCAGCGGGAACTCCTTCTTGTACTCGGTCATCGTCACGAAGTCGACGAGCGGCGGGTGGGGACCGCGATCGAAGAGATCGAAAGAGCGGTCGAAGAACGCCCGCGTCAGTTGCCGGGCGCGGTCGGGGCGGAAGTTGAAGAAGAGACAGACGTCGCCGTCCTTGACGCGCTTCGACGGATCGGCGGCGACGACCGTCGGGCGCACGAACTCGTCGTTCTCTCCGCGTTGGTAGGCGGCGGCGACGGCATCGGCGGCGGTCGCCGCCTGCTCGCCGTTACCGTATACCAGCGCATCCCAAGCGAGCTTCGTGCGCTCCCAGCGGGTATCGCGATCCATCGCGTAGTAGCGGCCGCTGACCACGCCGTAGCTGCCGACGCCTTTGTCGTTCATCGACGCCTCGATCTCGGCGAGGTAACGGAGCGCGCTGCGCGGCAGCGTGTCGCGACCGTCGAGGAAGGCGTGCACGACGACGTCGCTCACGCCTTCGCGGCGCGCCATCTCCAGGCAGGCCTTGAGGTGGCCCATGTCACTGTGCACGCCACCGTCCGAAACGAGGCCCATGAGGTGGAACGTCGAGCGCCGGCCGGCAGCCTTGACGAACGCCTGCTTGAGCACGCGATTCTCGAAGAACGTACCGTCTTCGATCGCTTGACTGATCCGCGTCAGGTCCTGGTAGACGACGCGTCCGGCGCCGATGTTCAGGTGACCGACCTCGGAGTTGCCCATCTGACCGTCGGGTAGGCCGACGGCGTGGCCGGACGCTTCGAGAGAGCCATGTGCATAGTCGTGGACGAGACGATCGAGCACCGGCGTACGCGCCAGACTGATGGCGTTGCCGGGCCCGGCCGGCGCCAAGCCCCAGCCGTCCATCACGACGAGAATGACCGGCCGTATCGCGCGGCCGGTCGGCGAGAGCGCCGCGTCACTCAAGAGGGCTCCACGAAGCGCACGATGCGGGCGAACTCCTGAGGATCGAGGCTGGCGCCGCCGACGAGCACACCGTCGATGTCGGGCTGCGCCATCAGCGCATCGATGTTCGCCGCCTTGACGCTGCCGCCGTAGAGGACGCGCAACGCGTCCGCCGCGCCGGCGAAGCGTGCGCGCACGCGCTCGCGGATGAAGGCGACGGTCTCCTCGGCCATCTCCGGCGTCGCCGTCTTGCCGGTGCCGATCGCCCAGATCGGCTCGTAGGCGACCGCGATCGACGCGAGCTCGGCCGCTGTGAGCAGACCGAGGTCGGTGGCAAGTTGGCCGCCGATCTTACTCTCGGTCTGCCCGGCTTCGCGCTCCGCCAGCGACTCGCCGACACAGAGGATCGGCCTCAGCCCGTGATCGATCGCCGCCCGCACTTTGCGCGCCAGGTCGGCGTCGTTCTCGGCGTAGTACTGGCGACGCTCGGAGTGGCCGAGGATCACCCAGGCCACGCCGAGCGTCGCCAACATGTTCGGCGAGATCTCGCCGGTGAAGGCGCCCTCGTCGGCGTAGTGCATCGTCTGCGCGCCCACCTGCACATTGGAGTCCTCGCAGAAGGCGAGCGCGGTCTCGATCGTCACCGCCGGCGGGCAGACGAGGATCTCGCGCTCGACGACATCTTCGACCAGCGGTGCGAACGCCTCGAGAAAGGTGACCGTCTCCAGACGCGTCTTGTACATCTTCCAGTTGCCGGCCATCAGCGGCCGCCGGTTGCGATCCATGCCCGCTCCTCCCTCTCGACTGTCAGGCCTCGAGCAAGGCCGCCACGCCGGGCAGCTGCTTGCCCTCGAGGAACTCCATCGACGCGCCGCCACCGGTCGACACGTGCGTCAGACGACCTTCGAGCCCAAAGCGGCGGACGGCGCTCACCGTGTCGCCGCCGCCGGCCACGGTGACGGCTCCGCTGGCGGCGATCGCCTCGCCGACGGCGCGCGTGCCCGCAGCGAACTGCTCGATCTCGAAGAGGCCCATCGGGCCGTTCCAGAAGATCGTGCCGGCGCCGGCGATGCGCGTGCCGAACGCGGCGATCGTCTCCGGGCCAATGTCGAGGCCCATCTCATCCGTAGGCATCGCGCCTGCCGGAACCACCGCGGCCACCGCGCCGGCCGCGGCTTCGGCGGCGACGACGATGTCCTCGGGCAGGACGAAGGCACACCTCGCCGCTGCGGCCGTGGCGCGCAGACGGGCAGCCGCGTCGAGCGCTTCGGCTTCGAGCTTGGACCGGCCGACCTCGAGACCGGCCGCCTTGAAGAACGGAAAGCACATCGCGCCGCCGACGAGGATCGCGTCGGCGATCGTCAGCATGCGCTCGATCACACCAATCTTGTCGGAGACCTTGGCGCCGCCGAGCACGACAACGAACGGCCGCGCCGGGTCGGTGAGCAGCGTGCCGAGCATCTCGAGCTCGCGCTGCATCAGGAGCCCGGCGACGCCGGGCAGGCAGTGCGCGATGCCCTCAGTCGAGGCGTGTGCGCGGTGGGCGGCGCCGAAGGCGTCGTTGACGTAGACGTCGGCGAGCGCCGCCAATTGCGCCGCGAAGCCCGGGTCGTTGGCGGTCTCCGCGGCGTGGAAGCGCAGGTTCTCGAGCAGCAGTATCTCGCCCGGCGCGAGCGCCCGTGCCGTCGCGACGACAGCATCGCCGACGCAGTCGTCGACCTTGTGCACCGGCCTGCCGAGAAGCTCCGACAGACGGGTCGCGACCGGGTCGAGACGGAGCTCCTCGACGACCTGACCATTGGGCCGGCCGAGATGCGAGGCGAGCACCAGCGAGCAGCCCTGGCCGAGTAGATACTCGATCGTCGGCAGAGCCGCCCGGATGCGCGTGTCGTCGGCGACGCGACCGCCTTCGAGCGGCACGTTGAAGTCGACGCGCAGGAAGACCCTTCTACCCGCGAGCGGGTAGTCGGTGACCGAGCGTTTCATCGTGCGCGCTCCCTAGAGGACACGCGGAACGAGATCGACGAGCCGGCAAGAGTAGCCCCACTCGTTGTCGTACCACGAGATGCACTTGACCATCTTGCCGCTGGCCATCGTCAGCGCTGCGTCGACGATCGACGAAGCGGGGTTGCCGACGACGTCCATCGAGACGATCGGGTCCTCACAGAACTCGAGGATGCCCTTCATCTTGCCGCCGGCAGCCTGCTTGAAAGCGGCGTTGACTTCGTCCACCGTGACCTCACGCTTGAGCTCGGCGACGAGATCGGTACACGAACCGTCGGGCGCCGGCACGCGCAAGGAGAAGCCGTCGAGCTTGCCCTTGAGGTGCGGCAGCACGAGGCCGACGGCGCGCGCGGCGCCGGTCGTCGTCGGGATGATCGACATCGCCCCGGCGCGCGCGCGCCGAAGGTCTTTGTGCGGGAAGTCGAGGATCTTCTGGTCGTTGGTGTAAGCGTGGATCGTGGTCATGAAGCCCTTCTCCAAGCCGAAGGCATCGTCCAGCACCTTGACCATCGGCGCCAGGCAGTTCGTCGTGCAGCTCGCGTTGGAGATCACGTCGTGCTTACTCTTGTCGTACATCTCGTCGTTGACGCCGAGGACGATCATCACGTCGGCGTCACTGGCCGGCGCCGAGATGATGACCTTCTTGGCGCCGGCGGCGAGGTGCGCGGCGGCGGCGTCACGTTTGGTGAAGTGGCCGGTCGACTCGATCACAACGTCGGCGCCGAGCGATCGCCAAGGCAACGCTGCCGGATCCTTCTCCATGAAGACCTTGATGCGACGGCCGTCGATGGACAGTGCATCGGCCTCGGCCTTGACTTCGCCGGGCCAGACTCCGTGCACGGAGTCGTACTTGAACAGATGACGCATCGTGGCGATGTCCATCAGGTCGTTCACGGCAACGAACTCGATGTCGGCGCCCTGCTTCATCGCGGCGCGGATCACGAGTCGCCCGATGCGTCCGAAACCATTGACACCAACACGCACAGCCATAGTGAGCCTCCCCGTAGATTGCCCGTGAAGCTTACCAGAGGCGCGCGGGAGCGGTCCTGTTGGCCGGGCTCCCGCGCGTACAGAATGCCCTCTGCGAACTACGACAAGGTGGATGGGGTGGCGCCGGCGAGCGCCACCATGCGCCGCAAGCGGTGATTGAGCGACGATTTCGTCAGCGGCGGACGCGCCCGGGCCGCGAGCTCCTCGAGACTGAGATACGGGTACTTGATGCGAAGGTGGGCGCTGTCGCGCACCGTCGCCGGCAGCGCCGACCAACCCGCTTCGGCCATGAGACGGCGGGCGGCCGCGACCTGACGGCGGCCGGCCTCGGCCGCCCGCCGCGCATTCGCCTGGTCGCAGTTGGCGAGGCGATTGGCGCGTTCGCGCACACGTCCGAACACGAGGTGCTCCTCCCAGCGCAGGCGCGCACCGTGCGCACCGAGCACGGCGAGCAGGTCGGCCGCCGTCTCGCCGCGCTTTGTGTAACAGGCGACGTTGCGCGCCCGCGCGGCCACGCTGAAGCGCAGATCGAGCCGCGCGAGGAGCTTGCCCAGATCCTCGGCCAGGTCGGCGTCCTCCACGGTGAACTCCGCGTGGACGGGCGCCCCGGGCATCGAGATCGAGCCACAGCCCATGAACATGCCGCGCAGGAAGGCGACCAGACAGCAGTGGCGCGCGACGATCCGGCGCGGCACCGTCGCCCGCAACGCGAGCGTGTCGGAGAGCACGCCGATCTCGTTGAGCAGTTGTAGATGGCGCTCGCCGTCACCGAGCACGACCTCGTAGCGCCGGCCGATCGGCGGCGAGTCGACGGTGCGCAGCTCTGCGTTCGCGCCGAACGGCTTGAGCAGCGCCAGCACCCTGCGTGCCGTCGCCGGCAAGGCCAGCGACGCGCGCACCGTGTACTCGCCGCCGGAGGCGATCTCGAAGGTGCCGGCCCCGAAGAACACGCCGGAGAGCTCCGCCCGGCGGCAGTGCTCGTTCTCGGGGACCACGGTGTCGAGCTCGCGCTTGACGTCCTGCGTGAACGACACGGGCGCCTACCTGCGCGCCATGCGCACCAGCACTCGCGCGAGGCGTGTCGGGTCGTGGCGGAACAGGTTGCTGCCGCCGGCAACGGGGGCGTGCACGACGTGCACGCCAAGCCCCTGGAGCCGGTCGGGATCGACGACGACCGGTCGCGCCCCGGCGCGCGCGTAGGCCGCGGCGACCTCGTCGGAGACCGGCGTGTCGTTGACGAGCACGTCGTCGATGAGCCCGGCGGCGCCGTGCCTGAAGAGCGCCTCGAGGTGGTCCGCGGCCGTGTAGCCGTCGGTCTCGCCGGGCTGCGTCATCACATTGCAGACGTAGACGACCCGGGCGCGCGTGTCACGCAGCGCATCGCAGACCTCGGCGACCAGCAAGTTGGGCATGATGCTCGTGTACACGCTGCCCGGGCCGAGCACGACGAGGTCGGCGCGGGCGATCGCCTCGAGCGCCTGCGGATGCGCCGGCGGTGCCTCCGGGGTGATCCAGACGCGCAGCGGCAGGTGCTCGCTGGCTGTGATCGTACTCTCGCCGCTGACGCGGTCACCCGTCTGCATCTGGGCGTGCAGCACGATGTCGACGAGCGTCGAGGGCAGCACGCGGCCGCGGACCTTGAGAACACTGGTCGACACCTCCACGGCACGTTCGAAGTCGCCGGTGACCTCGGCGAGCGCCGCGACGAAGAGATTCCCGAAGCTGTGACCGGCCAGGCCGCCGTCGGTGAAGCGGTACCGGAAGAGGCGGCTCATCAGCTCATCGTCGTCGGCGAGCGCGACCAGGCAATTGCGGATGTCGCCGGGCGGCAGGATACCCATGTCCTGACGGAGCTTGCCCGAGCTGCCGCCGTCGTCGGCGACGGTGACCACGGCGGTGAGGTTGCTCGTGTGTTCCTTGAAGCCGCGAAGCAACGCCGCCAGGCCGTTGCCGCCGCCGATCGCCGTGACGCGCGGACCGCGCGCCAGAGACGCCGACCGGCGGATGTCGCCGACCGAGGCCGACGGCGGTTGGAAGCGCATCACGCCGCGGAGGCCGAGGTACAGGCCGACACAGCCGAACATGAACGTGCCGCCGACGAGCACGCCCGTCACGAACGTGTGCCCGCGCAGCGACCCCAGCCCGATCGCCGCCACCCGGTCGTAGGAGACCACGGCGCTGACACCGAGAAGCAGCGAGAACCCGAGCGTGAACCCGCCCGCGAGCGCGAGCAGGACCCAGCGCTTGATGCCGAGACCCGGGTAGAGCCATTCGAGACGCGACTGCACGGTCAGTCCCTGGCGATGTCGCGATGACGCACGATCGTGAAGTACCCCTGCTTCTGGTAGTGCTCGCCCAACCATTGCGCGATCGCGACGGAGCGATGGCGGCCGCCCGTGCAGCCGATGCCGATCGTGAGATGCGCCTTACCTTCGGCCGCATACCGCGGGAAGAGGAAGTCGAGCAGTGGCAGGAGGCGGGAGAAGTACTCCTCGCAACCCGTGGACGCGAGCACGTAATCGCGCACGTCGTCGTCGAGACCGGTCAGCGGTTGCAGGCGCAGGTCGTAGTGCGGGTTGGGCAGGAAGCGCACGTCGAAGAGCAGGTCGGCGTCGATCGGGATGCCGTACTTGTAGCCGAACGAGACGATCGCGAAGACCAGATTGGAGTGGCGCGTGTGCTGGATCAGCTCCTGGTTGAGCTGCGCCTTGAGCTCGTGGATCGAGCTCGTGCTCGTGTCGATGATCAGGGTGGCACGCTCGCGCAGACCGGCGAGCAGCTTGCGCTCGTTGCGGATGCCGTCGATCACTGACCCGCCGCCCGCCAGCGGGTGGCGGCGGCGGGTCTCCTTGAAGCGCCGCACGAGCGCCTCATTGGACGCCTCGAGGAACACCAGCGTGTACTCGACCCCGCGCTCATACAGCTCCGCGAGCAACTGCTCGAGCTGGCCGAAATACTCGCCGCCGCGGACGTCACTGACGATCGCCACCTTGTCGACCTTGCTGCCCTCGCGGCGAAACAGGTCGACGAGCGTCGGCACAAGCTGCGGCGGCAGATTGTCGACGCAGAAGTACCCGGCATCCTCGAAGGAGTCGATCGCCTGCGACTTGCCCGCTCCGGAGAGACCAGTGATGATCACGAACTGCAGCGCCGACGTGGTCATCGCGCGCTCCCGCGGCCGGGATCGTCGAAGTAGCCTTCGAGAGCCAACAGACGCCGCTTCCAGGCGGGGTCGTCGCCGTAGTTGCCGAGGCTACCGTCGTTCTTGATGACGCGGTGGCACGGCAGGATCACGGGCAGCGGGTTGCGCGCCATCACCGTGCCGATGGCGCGATACGCGTTCGGGTGGCCCGCGGCGACGGCCAGGTCGCGATAGCTGACGGCGGCGCCGTAGGGGATCGCCGCCAGGGCGGCGGTGACCGCGGTTTCGAAACGCGTATGCCCGATCGCTTGCGAGAAGTGCGCCGGGTCGAGCGGGAACACGACCTGCTCGCCGCTGAAATAGCGCTCGAGCAGGTCCCGCCAGATGCTCGGCTCCGACGGGTCGGGCACCGCCGCGTCGGGCGTCGGCAACTCGAGGGCGAGCGGCAGCTCGCCCGTCAGCACGAGCACACCGACGCCGAACGGCGTGACGTACCGCTCTTCGCGGCGCTCGTCGCCGGCGCCGCCCCTATCCTGCTTTGTGAAGGTGCGCATAGATCTCCCTCGCTACTCTCTTGGGCAAGCCGGGCACGCTCTCGAGCTCGTCGCGCGATGCCGCGACGAAACGCTCGGGGCTGCCGAAGTGCTCGAGTATCCTTCTCCGCCGCACCGGTCCGACCTGCGGCAGTTCATCGAAGATCGTCGCCCGGCGCAAGCCGGCGTCGCGGCGTTTGCGGTGGAAGGTCACGGCGAAGCGGTGCGCCTCGTCGCGGACGCGCTGCAGCAGCAGCGAGGCCGGGTCGTCACGCGGCAGCGCCAGCGGCGCCGACCTGCCCGGCACGTAGACCTCTTCATGCTGCTTGGCGAGCCCGACCGCGGGCACGTCGACGCCGGTCGCGCGCAGCGCCTCGCCGGCGGCCGAAAGCTGGCCTTTGCCGCCGTCGACGACGATCAGATCGGGAAGTGCCGAGAAGCTCTCGTCGAAGCCACCCGACACGGCGCCTGCGGTGCGCCGCTCGAAACGCCGACCGACCACCTCGCGGATCATCGCGAAGTCGTCCTGCCCCGCGACCTCGCGGATCGCGAACGACCGATAGTGAGCCTTCTTCGCCAGACCGCCCTCGAAGACGACCATCGAACCGACGGCGTGCTGCTCGCCGAGATTGCTGATGTCGTAGCACTCGATGCGCAACGGTAGCTCGGGGAGCCCGAGCGCGTCGCGCAGCCGCTCGAGCGCCTCGATGCGCGACTGGCGGCGGCGGCGCAGACGCTCGGCTTCGGCTTCGCCGGCAAGCTCTGCATTGCGCCGCGCCAGCTCGAGCAGCCGGCGCTTGGCGCCGCGCTGCGCGCGCTTGACGACGACGCCGGCGCCGCGCCGCACGGCGAGCAGCGCCGCCACGTCGGCGCCCTCGTCGATGTCGACGATCACTTCGGGCGGGATCGTCGTCGCCTCCCAGTAGAACTCGAGCAGGAACTCCTCGAGCACCGATTGGGGATCGCGGCCGGCCGCGTTCTCGACGTAGAACGTCTGCCGGTCGACGAGCGCCCCCTGGCGCACGCGGAAGACCTGCACGTTGCCGCCGGGGTCGCTCTGGTAAAGGGCGAGCACGTCAAAGGTGCCCGTGCCGTCGGTGCGCACCGCTTGGTGCTCGTGGATGTGGCGCACGGCGGCGAGCCGGTCGCGCAGCAGCGCCGCCTTCTCGAACTCCTGCGCCGCTGCTGCGACCTCCATCTCACGCTCTATGTGCCGCGTGACCGCGCGCAGACGGCCGCGCAAGAAGTCGACGACCTGCTGCACGACGGCCATGTACTCGTCGTGCAAGACGCGGTCGTCGCAGGGTGCCAGCGAGCGCTTGATGAAGTACTGCAGGCATGGCGAGCCGCTGGCGCGACCGGGTCTTTCGCCCGGACACTTGCGATACGGGAAGATGCGCCCGATCGCCTCAAGCGTCTCGCGCACCTTGCGGGCGCTGGAGTAGGGGCCGAAGTAGAGGTTGCCGGCAACGTGGCGGCCGCGCATGAAGCGCACCCGCGGCCAGTCGTCGACGAGCGTCACCTCGATGTACGGATAGCTCTTGTCGTCGCGCAATCGCAGGTTGAACGGCGGCCGGAACTCCTTGATGAAGTTGTCCTCGAGGACGAGCGCCTCGCCCTCGGAGCGCGTGATCACGTACTCGACGTCGCGCGCCCGCGCGACCATGTCGGCGATGCGGCCGTCCGGACCCCCGGCGCCCGTGCGGAAGTACGACTGCACTCGCTTGCGCAGCGCCTTGGCCTTGCCCACGTAGAGGACGATGCCTTCGCCGTCGAGGAATCGGTAGACGCCGGGCTCGTTGGGGATGCGGGCGGCGATGTCGCGCAAGTCAGTCACGGGCGCGTGCTCGAAATGGGGCCGGTCATCACGCCCCATTGTACTCCCGTCAGCGGCGTGCGGCCCCACCGAGCACGCGCCCGAGAAACGCTCCCGTGTACGAATGGTCGGCCTGTTCGACCAGCTGCTCGGGCGAGCCGACGGCGATCACCCGGCCACCTTCGTCGCCGCCCTCCGGACCGAGGTCGATGATCCAGTCGGCCGACTTGACGACGTCGAGATTGTGCTCGATGACGACGACCGTGTTGCCCTGGTCGACGAGCTTTTGCAGCACCTCGAGGAGCTTCTCGATGTCGGCGAAGTGCAGCCCGGTGGTGGGCTCATCGAGGATGTACAGAGTGCGTCCGGTGGCGACCTTGCTGAGCTCGCTCGCCAGCTTGACGCGCTGCGCCTCGCCACCGGAGAGCGTCGTCGCCGGCTGGCCCAGCTTGATGTAGCCGAGGCCGACTTCGTCGAGCGTGCGCACGCGGCGCGCGATGCGCGGCACGTTGGCGAAGAACTCGGACGCCTCTTCGACGCTCATGTCGAGCACTTCGGCGATGTTCTTGCTCTTGTAGCGCACCTCGAGCGTGTCGCGGTTGTAGCGCTTGCCCTGGCAGGCTTCGCAGGGCACGTACACGTCGGGGAGGAAGTGCATCTCGATCTTGATCTGACCGTCGCCCTTGCAGGTCTCGCAGCGGCCGCCCTTGACGTTGAAGCTGAAGCGGCCGGGCTTGTAGCCGCGCACCTTGCTCTCGGGCGTGGCGGCGAACAGCGACCGGATGTGGTCGAAGACGCCGGTGTAGGTGGCGGGGTTCGAGCGCGGCGTGCGGCCGATCGGCGATTGGTCGACATCGATCACCTTGTCGAGCTTCTCCGCCCCTTCGATCGTGTCGTGGTCGCCGGCGCGCAGTTTGGAGCCGCGGTTGAGCCGTGTCGCCAGCGCCTTGAAAATGATCTCGTTGACGAGCGTCGACTTGCCGGACCCGGAGACGCCGGTGATGCACGTGAACGCGCCCACCGGGATCGTCACGTCGATGCCGCGCAGGTTGTGCATGCGTGCGCCGCGCACCGTGAACGTGTCGACGACCATGCGGCGCTGGCCGGGCACCTGGATGGAGCGCCGCCCGGCGAGGAAGTCGCCGGTCTCGGACGCCGGGTCGGCCATGATCGCCGCCGGCGGGCCCTCGGCGACGACGCACCCGCCGTGCTCGCCGGCGCCCGGTCCCATGTCGACGATGTGGTCGGCGGAGCGCATCGTCTCTTCGTCGTGCTCGACGACGATCACCGTGTTGCCGAGGTCACGCAGCCGCAGCAGCGTGTCGATCAGGCGACGGTTGTCGCGCTGGTGCAGGCCGATGCTCGGCTCGTCGAGGATGTAGAGCACGCCGACGAGCGCCGAGCCGATCTGCGTGGCGAGGCGGATGCGCTGCGCCTCGCCACCGGAGAGTGTGGCCGAGGCGCGCTGCAGCGTGAGGTAACCGACGCCGACGTTGTCGAGGAAGGTGAGGCGCTCGGCGATCTCCTTGATGACGCGGCCGCCGATGAGGCGCTCGGTGTCGCTGAGCTTGAGCTCAGCGAGGAAGCCGAGCGCCTCCCGCCCGCTCTTGAGCGTGAACGCATGGATGTTGATGTCTCCCACCGTGACCGCGAGACTCGTCGGCTTGAGTCGCGCCCCGTTGCACTCCGGGCAGGGGCGCTCCGACATGTACTCCTCGATCTTCTGGCGCACCCAGTCCGACTCGGTCTCCTCGTAGCGGCGCTGCAGATTGGCGACGATGCCGTGGAAGGCGGCCGTGTAGTGGCGCATGCGGCCCTCGTAGTTGCGGTAGCTCAGGTCGACACGCTCGTTGCCGGTGCCGTACAGGAAGAGCTTGCGCTGCTCCTCGGTCAGGTCGCGCCACGGCTTGGAGCGATCGACGTTGAACTTGTCGGCGACCGCGTCGATCGCCTGCTCGAGAAAGCCGAAGGAGATGCCCGAGTACGGGAGCAGCGCGCCCATGTCGATCGAGACACCGTCGTCGGGCACGACCAGGCCGGGGTCGATCTCGCGCCGTGAACCGAGTCCATGACACACCGGGCAGGCGCCGTGCGGGTTGTTGAACGAGAACGCCCGCGGCTGGAGCTCGGGCAGCGAGATGCCGCAGTGCAGGCAGGCGAACTTCTCCGAGAAGGTCATCGTGGGACCGTCGACGACCTCGATCTCGACGAGTCCCTCGGCGAGCGACGCCGCCGTCTCGATCGAATCGGTGAGGCGGCGGTGCAGCCCATCCTTCATCACGAGCCTGTCGACGACGACGGCGATGTCGTGCTTGTACTTCTTGTCGAGGTCGAACTCCTCGTCGAGGTCACGGATCTGGCCGTCGACCCGGACGCGCGTGAAGCCGTCGGCGCGCAGCTGCTTGAGCAGCTTGCCGTACTCGCCTTTGCGGCTGCGGACGATCGGCGCGACGACGCTGAAACGCGTCTCCGCCGCGAGCTCGAGCACCTGGTCGACGATCTGCTGCACGGTCTGGCCGGCGATCGGCCGCCCGCACTGCGGACAGTGCGGGTGGCCGATGCGCGCGTAAAGCAGGCGCAGATAGTCGTAGATCTCGGTGACCGTGCCGACCGTCGAGCGTGGGTTGCGCGAAGTCGTCTTCTGGTCGATCGAGATCGCCGGCGAGAGGCCCTCGATGCTGTCGACGTCGGGCTTGTCCATCTGCCCGAGGAACTGGCGCGCGTAGGCCGAGAGCGACTCGACGTAGCGGCGCTGGCCTTCGGCGTATATCGTGTCGAAGGCCAGCGAACTCTTGCCCGAGCCCGAGAGTCCCGTGATGACGATGAAACGGTTGCGCGGCAGGCTCAAGGAGATGTCCTTGAGGTTGTGCTCGCGAGCTCCGGTGATAACGAGATAGTCGCTCACGACGCGTTCACCGCCCGCCGCGCGAGCTCCTTGGACAGCTCCTTGATCTCGTCGCGGAGCTTGGCAGCATACTCGAACTTGAGCTGATCGGCGGCCGTGAACATCTCGGCCTCAAGATTGGCGATCAGCTTCTCCAGGTCTTCGCGCGGCATCACGAGCTTCTTCGCCACGGCCTTGGCGGCGCGGCGGCCTTTCGTCGGCACGGCCGCCGCGTCGCTCATCATCTGGGCGATGTCGGTCACCGCCTTGACGATGCTGCGCGGCTCGATGCCGTGCTCCTCGTTGTAGGCGATCTGGATGGCGCGCCGGCGGTTGGTCACGTCGATCGCGGCGTGCATCGCCGCGGTGACCCTGTCGGCGTACATGATGACCGTGCCGTCGATGTGGCGAGAGGCGCGGCCGATCGTCTGGACGAGGCTCGTCTGGCCGCGCAGGAAACCCTCCTTGTCGGCGTCGAGGATCGCCACCAGCGAGACCTCGGGCAAGTCAAGGCCTTCGCGCAGCAAGTTGATGCCGACGAGCACGTCGAACTCGCCGAGACGCAGCTCGCGGACGATCTCGATGCGCTCCAGCGTGTCGACCTCGGAGTGCAGGTAGCGCACGCGGAAGCCGTTCTCGACGAGGTAGTCGGTGAGATCTTCGGCCATGCGCTTGGTGAGCGTCGTGACGAGCACGCGCTGGTCGCTCTCGGCGCGGCGGCGGATCTCGTTCATGAGGTCGTCGATCTGCCCCTTGGTGGCGCGGATCTCGACGACCGGGTCGATGAGGCCCGTGGGGCGGATGATCTGCTCGGCGATATTGAGGCTGTTGCCAAGCTCGAATACCGCCGGTGTGGCGCTGACGAAAACGATCTGCGGCACGCGCTCGAGGAACTCGTCGATACGCAGCGGCCGGTTGTCGAGCGCACTCGGCAGGCGGAACCCGTACTCGACGAGGTTCAGCTTGCGCGTGCGGTCGCCCTCGTACATGCCGCCGATCTGTGGCAAGGTCATGTGCGACTCGTCGATAAAACAGAGGAAGTCGTCGGGGAAGTAGTCGAGCAAGCAGTTTGGCGTCGCCCCGGGCTCCTTGCCGAGGATCACGCGCGAGTAGTTCTCGATGCCGTTGCAGAAGCCCATCTCGCGCATCATCTCCATGTCGTACAGGGTGCGCTGACGGAGACGGTGCGACTCGAGCAGCTTGCCGTGCTCCTCAAACCAGGCGCAGCGCTGGTCGAGCTCCTTCTGGATCTCGACCAGCGCCCGCTCGATCGCCGGCCCGGTGGTAACGAAGTGCGTTGCCGGATAGACGGCGATCGAATTGAGCTTCTCCAGCACCTCACCGCCGACGGGGTCGAAGCGGACGATGCTCTCGAGCTCGTCGCCGAACAGCGCGAAGCGCAGCGCCGTGTCTTCGTTGGCCGGCCAGATCTCGAACGAGTCGCCGCGCACGCGGAACTTGCCGCGGCCGAGCTCGTAGTCGTTGCGCTGGTAATGAATGTCGACGAGCTTGCGCAGCGTGGCGTCGCGGTCGATCGTGCCGCCGACCTGGAAGAGCACGACGTGCTCAAGGTACTCGTCGGGTGACCCGAGGCCGAAGATGCAGCTGACGCTGGCGACAATGACGACGTCGCGGCGCAGGAAGAGCGCCGACGTGGCGGCGTGCCGCAGCCTGTCGATCTCGTCGTTGATCGACGAATCCTTCTCGATGTACAGGTCTTGCGCCGCTACGTATGCCTCGGGTTGGTAGTAGTCGTAGTAGCTCACGAAGTACTCGACGGCGTTCTCGGGCAGGAACTCGCGGAACTCGTTGCAGAGCTGCGCGGCGAGCGTCTTGTTGTGGGCGATCACCAGCGTCGGCTTTTGCGAATGGGCGATCACGTTGGCCATCGTAAACGTCTTGCCCGACCCCGTGACGCCAAGCAGCGTCTGATACCGGTCGCCGCGGAGCACGCCTTCGGTGAGCGACTCGACCGCTTGGGGTTGGTCGCCGGTGAGGCTGTAGTTGGCCTTGAGCTGGAATCCCGACATCGGCATCAATCTATCAGGGCGAACACATGTTCGCAACGGCGGTGCGCCGCGACGTCAGGCGTGCGCGGCGTTCTGCTCGCCGGCGGCGACGATGACCGCCGCGTAGGTCTCGGCAATGAACTCCTTCATGCGCTTACGCGAGCCCGTGTTCGCGAAGATGAAGTCGCTGCGCGCCGCTTTGGCGCGCTCGTCAAGCTGCTGTGCCGTGCGCTTCCTGAACTCCGAGTCGGTGAGTTTGGCGACGAGTCGCTTGCGGCGCACAGACTCGGGAGCGGTGACGAGCAGCACCTGATCGAAGACCGAGTCCATCCCCGTCTCGAACAGCAGTGGAACTTCGACGACGAGCAAGGACGGCGTGACCGGCGCGCGCTCCTGAGCGCGCGCCCACTCGTCCACCGCCCTCTTCACGAGCGGGTGCAGCAGGCCTTCGAGCCATACCCGCTCACGCGCGTCGTCGAACACGATACGTGCAAGCGCGGGGCGGTTGAGGACGTCGCCGGCGACGACGCAGTCGCCGAAGTGCGCGACGACCGCGGCGATGATCGCCGGGTCGGAGAGCAGACCGTGGACGATGTCATCGCTCGAGATCACGGCGGCGCCGAGCTCGCGCAGAAACGCGAGCGCCGTCGACTTGCCGGAGCCGATGCCGCCGGTGATCCCGAGTCGTGGAACGCGATGCTTGGCCATGCTCGCCTCGCGGCAGCCACGTCGGCCCCTCACAAGCGAGGGGTCCGAGCGGTCACTGCCGCGTCTAGTCCTCTTGTCCGGCGTCGTCGGCGCCGGCCGGGAAGACGTCGTCGCTCAGGCCGAGCGTGGGCTCGTCGGCCGGCACCTCGATGGGAGCCTCCTCGGCCGCGGGCTCTTCGACGGTCTCGGGCTCTTCGACGGTCTCGGGTTCGGCCTCGATCTCAGGCGCGGCCTCGGCTGCCTCAGCCGGCACTTCCGCCGCGACCTCGGCTTCAGCCACGACTGCCTCGCCTGCGGCCTCAGGCTCGGGCTCAACCGCAGCCTCCTCCGGCTCGGCCTCGACCACCTCGGCCTCGGGCTCAGCTGCAGCCTCGGGCTCCGGCTCAGCCGCAGCCTCGTCCGTCTCAGCCTCGACCTCTTCCGCCTCAGCCACGATCTCCTCCACCTCTTCCCTGGCTTCTTCGGTCGGCTCCGGCACCGGCGGCACATACGGCTTGTCGGGCTTGACCTCGCCCTCGCCCTCGACGCGCTTGATGCTCAGGCTGAGGCGGCGGCGGTCGGAGTCGATCTCGATGACCTTGACCTTGACATGCTGGTTGACCGAGACGACTTCATCGGGCCGCTCGACGTGCCGGTTGGCGAGCTCCGAGATGTGCACGAGACCCTCGATGCCGGCGTAGATCTCGACGAACGCGCCGAAGGCGACGATCTTCGTCACGCGACCCTCGACGACGTCGCCGATGCGGTGCTCGGAGACGATCTTCTGCCACGGGTCTTCCTGAGTCTGCTTGAGACCGAGGGAGATGCGCTGGCGGTCGCGGTCGATGTCGAGCACCTTGACCTTGACCTCCTGGTTGACCTGCAACACCTCGGACGGGTGGTTGATGTGCGTCCAGGAGAGTTCGGAGATGTGGATGAGACCGTCGATGCCGTCGAGGTCGACGAACGCGCCGAAGTCGACGATGTTCGAGATCGTGCCGGTGACGATGTCGCCGACGTTGAGTTCGTCGATGATCTGCTGGCGCACCTCTTTGCGCTCCTCTTCGAGCACGGCGCGGCGGGAGAGCACGACGTTGTTGCGGTTGCGGTTCATCTCGATGACACGGCAGGAGAGCTCCTGCGTGACGTACTCCTGAAGGTCCTGCACGCGGCGGATGTCGACCAGCGAGGCGGGCAGGAAGCCGCGCACGCCGAGGTCGAGGATGAGGCCGCCCTTGACGACCTCGATCACCGTGCCGGTCACCGGCTGGCCGCTCTCGAAAGCCTCCTCGATACGCTTCCAGGCCTTCTCGAACCGGGCGCGCTTCTTGGAGAGGATGAGCCGTCCGTCGGCGTCTTCTTTCTGCATGACGAGCGCGTCGATCTCCTCGCCGAGCTGCACCTCGTCGGCCGTACTGACCGACTTGCGGATGGAGAGCTCGGCCACGGGAATGACGCCCTCGGACTTGTAGCCGATGTCGACGAGGACCTCGTCCTTGTCGATGCGCACGACCTTGCCGCTGACGATGTCGCCTTCGGTGAACAGGGTCATCGTCGCGTCGTAATTGGGCTGGATGACTCCGTCGACTTCGATCAGGTAGCCTTCGCTGCCCTCGACGATCCTGGCGTTCTCTTCGCTTTGAGTCTTGGTCGTCTCTTGGTTGTCTGTCTGGTCTTCGGTCATCGGGTCGTTGTCCTTCCGGTCCTGAGCGATCCGTCGATTGCAGAGATGACAAAACGGCCCCGGTGGATCGCGACCGGACCGTAAACCGAGAGATTATAGCACGCGCGCCGTGACCGCTTCACTTTGCGTCGCGCCAGTTCTCCCCCACGCCGACCGAGACCTCGATCGGCGGATCGATGAGGTAGGCGCCGCACATCGTCTCGCGCGCCAGCGTCGCGACCTCCTCGGCCTCGGCGGCGGGTGCCTCGAAGATGAGCTCGTCGTGGACCTGCAGCACGAGACGCGCGCCCAGCTTGCGGCGCTCGATCTCGTCGGAGGCGTGGATCATCGCCACCTTGATGATGTCGGCGGCGCTGCCCTGCAGCACCGTGTTCACGGCGAGGCGCTCGCCGAGGCTGCGCTCGCGCTGGTTGCGCGAGCGCAGCTCGGGCATCGCCCGGCGGCGACCGAAGAGCGTCGTCACGTAGCCCTCGTCCGTCGCCCGCCGGATCGTCTCGTCGCGGAACTCTCGCACCTTCGGGTAGCGCGCGAAGTAGGCGTCGATGAAAACGCGCGCCTCTTCGCGCGAGATGCCCACCTGTTCGGAGAGCCCGAAGGCGGAGAGACCGTACATGATGCCGAAGTTCGTCGCCTTGGCGCGCTGCCGCTGCTCCGTCGTCACGTCATCCGGAGCGATGCCGGCGATCGCCGCGGCGGTCGTGCGGTGCACGTCCTCGCCGCGGCGGAACGAATCGAGCAGGGCCGGCTCCTGGGCGATGGACGCCATCAGCCTGAGCTCGATCTGCGAGTAATCGGCGACGATCAGCCGCCAGCCCTCCTCGGCGACGAAGCAGGCGCGGATCTGACTGCCGAGCTCGGTCCGGATGGGGATGTTCTGCAGGTTCGGATTCGAGCTCGAGAGGCGACCGGTCGTCGCCACCATCTGATTGAAAGTGGTGTGCAGGCGTCCGGTCGCCGGATCGAGGCGTTCGGGGAGCGGCTCAAGGTACGTGTTGAGCAGCTTGGTCAGCTCGCGCCACTCTTCGACTGCGGCGACGATCGGATGCTGGTCGCGAAGCGTGCGCAGGACGCGGGCATCGGTGGAGAAGCCGGTCTTGCCGCGACGCACCGGCGCCAGTCCGAGGCGCACGAAGAGCACGTCGGCGAGCTGCGGCGGCGAACCGATGTTGAACTCGCCGCCCGCGAGGCCGTAAATGCGGTCGCGCGCCTCGTCGACGGCATCGCGGACACGCGCCGTGATCTCGCCCAGGCGATACGGGTCCATGCGCACGCCGACCGTCTCCATGCGCGCGAGGACACGCGCCAGCGGCAGCTCGACCTCGCGGAACAGCCGTTCGAGGCCGAGCTCGAGGAGCAGCCCGCGCTGGCGCTCCGCCAGCTCCCAGGTCAGCACGGCGCGGGTCGCCGCCGCCGCTTCGTCCTGCGGGCCGTCGACGAGGCTGACGTCGGCGGCGACCCGCGTCAGCTCGAACAGGTCGACGACGGGCCGCTCGGGCGCCAGCAGATAGGCGGCGATCGCCGTGTCGAAGGCGGGGCCGGTCGGCGCTTCGCCAAAGTGCGGAAACGACTTGACGTCGTGACCGACCACGTGACCGGCGAGCAGCCAGAGGCTGCGCCAGACTTGCTCGCCGACGCGAGCGGCAACGACCGCTTCGCCGCCGCTGTAGACAGCGGCGCAGGTCGTCGCGCCGTCGCCGTCGGCGACCGGCACGAAGGCCAGTGCCGCCTCCTTCTGCTCGAGCAGCGTCGCCAGCGCGCCGACAGCTTCTTCGATCACCAGACGCGGCGGCGGCCCGGCCGACGCAGCGGCGGTGTCCGAGGCGGGCGCCGCGGGACCAGCCTCCGACGACGCCGCGGCGCCTGGGATGGGCGACGCGTCGGCCGCCTCCGGAGTGACGGACGCGGCGTCGGCGGCGCTCGCCGACGCGCCGCCCGAGCGCGCGAGCTCCTGCACGCGGCGCACGAGGCTGCCGAACTCGAAGCGCCGGAAGACCTCCTCGACGCGGCTCGCCGGCAGCACGTAGCCGCGACGGCCGACGAGCTCTTCAAGATCGACCCCCAGCGGCACGTCGAGGACCATCGTCGCCAAGCGCTTGGAGAGGCGCGCCGATTGCTCGTGTTCCACGAGCAGGGCGCGCCGCTTCTCCGAGGTGACCTCGTCGATGCGTGCGTACAGCTCATCGATCGAGCCGAACTGCTGCAGCAGCGCGGCCGCCGTCTTTTCGCCGACACCGGGCACGCCGGGGATGTTGTCGGAGGTGTCGCCCTTGAGGCCGATGAAGTCGGGGATCTTGTCGGCGGTGATACCGAACCTCTCGACGACTTTCGCCGGCGTGTAGATCTTGACGTCGGTGACGCCGCGACCCGTCGACATCACCCAGATGTCGTCGTCGACGATCTGCAGGGCGTCGCGGTCGCCGGTGACGATCACCGAGCCGACCTTCTGCCGTTTCGCCTCCTCGGCGAGCGTGCCGAGGATGTCGTCGGCCTCGAACCCGGCCTTGACGAGGTTGTCGAAACCGAAGGCGTCGACCAGCTCGGGAAAGTGCGGCCACTGCTGCGAGAGCGGATCGGGCATGTGCGGTCGCTGCGCCTTGTACTCCGCGAACTCCTCGTGGCGGAACGTCTTCTCGCGCGCGTCCCAGGCGACGACGACCGCCGCCGGTGCGTACTCGGTGACGATCTTGAGCAGCATCTGGCTGAAGCCGTAGAGGGCATTGGTCGGGAAACCTTCACGCGTGGCGATCGTCTCCGGCAGCGCGAAGTAGGCGCGGTAGGCGAGACTGCTCCCGTCGATCAGTACGAGGCGTTGCTTGACTGACTCGTCGCTCATGGCCGCGATTCTATCGCAGGGCCACGGCGGGCGAGCCGCGCCGCCCTACGACTTGCCGGGCAGCGTGCCTTCGCGGATCAGCGCCGCGACCTCGTCCGCCGGCAATGGGCGGCCGAAGAAGAAGCCCTGCAGCTCGTCGCAGCCGTGGTCACGCAGCATCGCGAGCTGCTCCTCGGTCTCCACCCCTTCGGCGAGGACCTTCATCCCGAGCTCGTGGCCGAGCCCGACGACGGCGGCGACGATCGCCGCGTCGGAGGGCTTGTCGGTCATGCCGGCAACGAACGAGCGGTCGATCTTGAGCGTCTCGATCGGCAGCGCGCCGAGCTGGCTCAGCGACGAGTAGCCCGTGCCGAAATCGTCGAGCGCGAGGCGCACGCCAACGATTTTGAGCTGATCGAGGATGCGCGCCGTCGCCGCGACGTCGCGCATCATCACCGTCTCCGTGATCTCCAGCTCCAGCGATTCCGGCGGCAAGTCGGCTGCCGTCAGCGCGTCCGCGACGACCGCGACGAGTCGCTCGTCGACGAGCTCGCGCGCGCAGAGGTTGACGGCGACGCGCAACAGCGGCAGCCCGGCGTCGCGCCACCGTCGGAGCTGCCGGCAGGCCTCGGCGACCACGAAGTGCCCGATCGCGACGATCATCCCCGTCTCTTCGGCCAGAGGGATGAACTCCATCGGCGGCATCATCCCATGCTCCGGGTGCCGCCAGCGCACGAGCGCCTCGACGCCGACGACATCGCCGCGCGCGGCCCCGACCAGCGGCTGATAGTGGACGACGAGCTCGCGCTGCTCGAGGGCGCGGTGCAGCCCGCTCTCGAGCGCCAGCCGCTGGGCGACTTCGGCGCTCATCGTCTGACTATAGAGCCGATAGCCGCCGCCGCCGTCGCGCTTGACACGACGCATCGCCGTCGTCGCGTTCTTGAGCAGTTCCTCGCCGCCGGCCCCGTCTTCCGGGAAGAAGGCGATGCCGATGCTCGCGTTCACATAGACGTTCTGCCCTTCGAGCTTCACCGGCCGCCGAAGCGTCTGCTCGAGCTTGGCGACGATCGCGACGACGTCACCGGCGTGGGCGACACCGGGCAGCGCGACGACGAACTCGTCGGCGGCGGCGCGGGCCACGGTGTCGCCGTCGCGGACGTGCTTCTGCAGGCGGCGACCGATGCTGCGCAGCAAGCGGTCGCCGGCGCGCTGGCCGAGCGTGTCGTTCACATGCTTGAACCGGTCGAGGTTCAACACGGCGACGGCGACCTTTTCGCCGCTGCGCGCCGCGCCGGCGACCGCCTGCTTCAGGCGGTCGCCGAGCAACGCGCGGTTCGGCAGCCCGGTCACAGCGTCGGTGTAGGCCATCGTCTCAATGGTCTCGAGCAGCTGGCGCCGCTCGCTGATGTCGATGTTGGAGAAGTACACGCGATCGTAGGTCTGCTCCGACCCCAGCGGCACGGTCCAGCTCTCGACGACACGGATGAGCTCGCCGTCAAGGATGAAGGTGGCGTCATCGTATGCTCCGCTGGTCCGACCGTCGGCGATCGCCAGGAGGAGGGTGTGGAAGCGCTCCACGGACACCTCGGTCGCCATGTCGTCCCAGCGAGCCATCGCCTCCGATTTGCTCTTTGCCTTGACCAGCGCCACCATCGCCGCGTTCACGTCGACGACCGGTGAGCTCTTGTAGCACTTCTCGACGAACTCAGGATGCTCGCGAAAGTACTTGCGCAGATCTTTGACGCCGCTCGCCTTCAACTCGTCGAGGTACGTCTTGACCTGCGAGTAGTCCTCGATCCAGAGAGGCAGCGGAGACTGATCGAACATGCTGCGGTAGTTGGCTTCCGCCGCCCGCAGCGCCCGCTCCGCCCTGCCGCGCTCGGTGACATCGACGTCGGAGAAGTAGACGCGATCCCAGGTGTCTTCGTCCCCGGCGGCGAGCGTCCACGTCTCCAACACGCGGATGACGTTGCCGCCCAATGTGTTGTTGACGTCCTCGTAGGCGCCGCTCGTCCGACCCTCGGCGAGGTCGATGACCACACTTCGGGCGAGGTCGTACGATCTCTCCGTGAAGACGCTTCGCCAGTGCGCGTGGACGTCGGCGATGTCCGCTGCCTCGTAGAGCCGCAGCGTCGCCGCGTTGGCGTCGACCACCCCGACGTGTTCGAGACAGGCATCGACGAAGTCCGCGTGCGTGCGCAGGTAGCCCGGAACGTCGT
>Ga0207932_1000019_pt1 | contig 52877 bp, 45 predicted proteins | sample NGESurdeep092012_FD_184480 | JGI IMG/M metagenome (GOLD analysis project Ga0207932, IMG submission 184480) | Arctic peat soil microbial communities from Barrow, Alaska - NGEE Surface sample 415-2 deep-092012 (SPAdes) | ecosystem: Environmental > Terrestrial > Soil > Wetlands > Peat ...
TTCGGGCAGATCGACGTGAACTCGGGAATCGTGATCGCGACCTCGTAGTCCGCGGGGTATTGAGACGGCCAGGTCTCGAGCCCGGGAAGCGCGTCGCGGACTCCCAAGGCCGCGTGGCGGTCGGTGTAGCGGGGCATGCCGGGAGAATAGCGCGGGGGGCCCCTTCGGCACGCGTTGTGCGAAGATCCCGTTCGTCATGGGATTCACGCCGGAAAAGCGCACCGCGCTCCTCAAGGATATCCGCCAACTCCTCCTCATGGCCGCCGTCATCCTGACGGGACGGTCCGTCCTGGCCGATTGGTACGTCGTTCCGACCGGCTCCATGAAGCCCACGATCCTCGAGGGCGACCGCGTCTTCGTCTGGAAGTCGGCTTACCAGTTCCGCGTTCCATTTTCGAAGCTCCGCCTCTTCGAGACCGGGACGCCGAAGCGGGGAGACGTCGTCGTCATCCGCAACCCGGACGGCGGCAGCGTTCCCTTCGTCAAGCGCCTCGTCGGACTCCCCGGCGACGTGGTCGAGCTCCGGAACGAGACGCTCTACGTCAACAAGAAGGCGCAACCCACCGAATTTCTCCCCGAACAGAAATCGGACGACGGCGACACGATCCTCCTCGGCACCGAAGTCCTCGACGGCCGACCGCACCCCTTGCGCGTCCTGCCCGATCGGCCCGCGTTCCGCACCTTCGGTCCGATCACGGTACCGGAGGGAGAGGTCTTCCTGATGGGCGACAACCGCGACGAGAGCCGCGACGCGCGCTTCTTCGGCACGCGTCCCATCCGGGACCTGCTCGGCCGCGGGGTGGGCGTCATGTGGAGCTGGAACCAGCAGTTCTTCAAGGGCCCGCGCTGGTCGCGAATCGGCCGTCCGTTCATCACGGACGCTCACGGCGCGACCCCGAACTAGGCCCGGCAGTTCGTCCCGGGGCACGATTATTCCGTCCCGGGGGCTTGCTCGAGACTCAAACTAGACTTAATCTAAGAACTGGATGAAATCGAGACCAGAACGTCGTGTAGACACGACAGCCATGCTTTCGGCGCGGCTTCGGGACAAGGGTCTAAGGGTCACGCAGCAGCGCGTGGCCGTGCTGGAGTACCTGCTCGCGACGCCGAAACACCCCACGGCCGAGGAGGTCGGGGCGGCCGTGAACCGCCTCGTGCCGACCGCGTCGCGCGCTTCGGTCTACAACGTCCTGCATTCGCTCAAGGAAAGCGGCCTCATCGACGAGCTGGTGCTTGGCGACACCGTCGCCCGCTACGACGCGAATCTCGACCGGCATCATCACTTCATCTGCCGTGCCTGCGACGCGGTCGAGGACGTGCCCTTCGAGACGTTCCAGGAAGTGCCGCGCCCGCGCCTCGCCGACGGGCACACCGTCGAGGACTACACCGTCACGCTCCGCGGCATCTGCCCGCGCTGCACGAAGGCCTGACGCGACTCAGCGCTTGTCGAGCGGGACGAAGTCGCGGCGCCGCGACCCCGTGTAGATCTGGCGCGGCCGGGCGATTTTCTGCTCGGGGTCGGACAGCAGCTCCTGCCACTGGGCGAGCCAGCCGGTCGTACGCGGAATCGCGAAGAGCACGGTGAAAAAGTCGGAGTGGAACCCCAGGGCCTCGTAGATGAGGCCCGAGTAGAAGTCCACGTTTGGGTAGAGCCGCCTCTTGACGAAGTAGTCGTCCTGCAGGGCGATGCGCTCCAGCTCGAGGGCGATCGCGAGGAGCGGGTTCTTGCCCGTGACCTCGAATACCTGGTCCGCGAGCTTCTTGATGACCGTGGCCCGGGGGTCGTAGTTCTTGTAGACGCGATGGCCGAAGCCCATGAGCTTCTTCTCGCCGGCGCCTTCCTTCACTTCCTTGACGAAGGCCGGGACGTGCTGGATGTCGCCGATCGCCCGAAGCATGCGCAGGACGGCCTCGTTCGCGCCGCCGTGGAGAGGACCGTAAAGCGCGGCGGTGGCGGCCGCGACCGACGAGTACGGGTCGGTCTGCGCCGAGCCCACCGAGCGCATCGCGTTCGTCGAGCAGTTCTGCTCGTGATCGGCATGGAGAATGAAGAGGACGTCGAGCGCCTTCTCGAGAACCGGATTCAGCGCGTAACGCGGCTCGGCCATCTTCTTCATCATCGACAGGAAATTGCCGGTGTAGGAGAGGTCGTTGTCCGGGTAGACGTACGGGAAGCCGATGGAATGCCGGTACGCGAACGCGGCGATCGTCGGCATCTTGGCGATGAGCCGGATGATGTGGTGGTTCCGCGTCTTGACGTCGAAGATCTGCTTGGCGTCCGGATAGAACGTCGAAAGGGCCCCGACCGTCGACAGCAGCATCCCCATCGGGTGCGCGTCGTGCCGAAAACCCTCCATGAACTTCTTCGTGTTCTCGTGGAGATACGTGTGGATCGTGATGTGGTGCGTGAAGTCCTTCAGCTCGGCGGCCGTCGGCAGTTCGCCCTTCAGGAGGAGCCAGGCCACCTCGAGAAACGTCGACTTCTCGGCGAGCTGCTCGATCGGGTATCCCCGATATTCCAGGATTCCCTTGTCGCCGTCGATGAACGTGATCGCCGACTTGCACGACGCCGTGTTCGTGAAGGCGGGGTCGTACGTCATCAGGCCGAAATCGTTCTCGTCGGACTTGATCTTGCGAAGGTCGAGCGCCCGGACCGTGCCGTCCTCGATCGGCAGCTCGTACGTCTTTCCGGTGCGGTTGTCGGTGATCGTGATCGAGTTTTTTCCGGACATGACTTCCTTCCGTCGCAAATCGGCGCGTTTCGCGCGGATTCTAGACCCGCGCCAGACCGGCGCGACGGCCGCGGCCGGGAGCTTGCTTAGAATGCCGGCGTGAACGTCCGCCGCCACTTCCTCGAAGCCGCAACGCTCATCTCGGCCGCCGTCCTCTGCGCCCTCGTGGCGAACGGACTCGCCTCCCGCGAGCGCAGGCTCGCGCTCGTCGGCAACTACCCGAATGCGCTGAAGGCGCCGGAAGTTTCTTCGAAGGTGAATGCGGGTGGAGCGACCGCGCCCGCGACACCCGCGACGAGCGCCGGCCCGAAGGCCACGGCGGAAACCGCCGCTCCGGCCAAATCACCCTTCGAAGAAAGGCGCCCTGGCCCCGCCACGAAGGCCACCACGAAGTCCACTGCGCCCACGGCTGCCTCCGAAGCAAAGGATTCTTCCGACCTCCTTAAACGCTTCCCCGTCCACAACAAGCCGTTCGTGGAGGTTTCCGGCGACGACGTGGCATGGCTCTTCGCCCGCGGCGTGCTCGTTCTGGACGCGCGAAGGACGAAGGTCTTCGAGGAAGGCCGCATCGCCGGCGCGAGGAGCTTTCCCGTGTGGGAGAGCGATATCGACGCGCGCGTGACGGCGCTCGTCGGCGAGGGTCGCGACGGGTCCGTTCCCGTCGTGCTGTACTGCTCCGGCGGCGACTGCGAGGACTCGCACATGCTCGCCCAGAAGCTGTTCGGAGCGGGCTTCAACAATCTCCTCGTGTACCGCGACGGATGGCCGGACTGGCAGAAACGCGGCGGCAAGAGCGCGACCGGGCCCGAATCGTGACGCCGATACTGACGCTGAAAGAGGCGCTCGCCTCGCCCTGGCTGACCGTTCGCGTGCAGATCGCGCTCGGGCTCTTCTTCGTCGTCGCGGCGCTGCCCAAGCTCGTCGACCCGCCGTCGTTCGCCCACATGATCTACAACTACCGGATCGTGCCGGGCACCTTCGTGAACGTCCTGGCGCTCGTGATGCCCTGGTTCGAGCTTCTTGCCGGCCTCGCCCTCATCCTCGGCATCTGGACCCGCACGTCGGCCGCGCTCGTCGGCGCTCTTCTCCTCGTCTTCATCGTCGCGATCTCGCTGAACCTCGCGCGCACGAACGCGATCGACTGCGGCTGCTTCGACGTGTCGGCGGCGAACAAGACCGCCCAAGAGCGCCTCGCCGACATGCGCCTCGTCGTCCTGCGCGACGTCGGGATGCTCTTCATGGTCGCCCAGATCCTCTGGGCGAAGGGACGGACTGCCGTCGGCGCTCCCGCCGCCTAGGAGCCGCTTACGCGGTGCCCGAGTCGCCGGCGGGCTTTTCCACGTGCCCGCCGAACTCGAATCGCATCGCCGACATGAGCTTGTTCGCGAAGTCGGCCTGCCCCTGCGAGGCGAAGCGCTCGTAGAGAGCCGCCGTGAGGACCTCGGCGGGCGTTCCCTCGTCGATGGCGGCCAGGATGGTCCAGCGACCCTCTCCTGAGTCCGAAACGCGCCCCGAAAACTTCTCGAGCTGGGGCGACTTGAGGAGCGCGATGGCCGTGATATCCAGCAGCCATGACGCGATGACGCTTCCGCGGCGCCAGACCTCGGCGATGTCGGGAAGGTTCATGTCGTACTGGTAGTGCTCCGGGTTGCGCAGCGGCGTGGTCTCGGCGTCGACCTCACGCCCCTTCTTGCCCGCATTCGCGTGCTTGAGGATGTTCAGCCCTTCGGCATAAGCCGCCATCATTCCGTACTCGATGCCGTTGTGGACCATCTTGACGAAGTGACCCGCTCCGGCCGGTCCGCAGTGGAGATACCCCAGTTCGGCAGTGCCCGAGGCCTTCTCGCGTCCGGGCGTGCGCGGAACGTCGCCGATCCCGGGCGCGATCGTCCGGAAGATCGGGTCCAGTCGCTGAACGGCGTCCGCGTCGCCCCCGATCATCATGCAGTAGCCGCGCTCGAGGCCCCAGACTCCGCCGCTCGTCCCGACGTCCAGGTAGTGGACGCCGTTCGGGCGCAGGTCCTTCTGCCGGCGGATGTCGTCGACGTAGCAGGAGTTGCCGCCGTCGATGAGGACGTCGCCCGCCCACATCTTCGGAGCCAGATCGGCGAGCGTTCCGTCCACCGCCGCGGCCGGAACCATCAGCCACGCAGCCCGCGGGGGCGTGAGCTTCGCGACGAACTCGTCCAGCGATGACGCTCCGACGGCGCCTTCCGTCACGAGCTGTTTCACGGCTTCCGCGTTTCGGTCGTACACGACGCACGTGTGCCCGTTCTTCATCAGGCGCCGCACCATGTTCGCGCCCATCCGGCCGAGTCCGATCATCCCGAGCTGCATGACTGCTCCTTGCGCGGGTCGTGCTTCTGGAAAGCGCATTCTTTCACGGCCCTTGGGAGCATCGGGTGAAGGGCTATGCTCCCCGCAATGAATCTCGAGAAGGCCGTCAAGAAGGCCCGGAAGTTTTCGCGGCCCTATGTCGTTGACAGCGGAAAGAAGTTCCGGCTGAAGAACTGCGACCCCGCGGACACTGCGGGCTTCGGGTCGGTGGCGAAGCCTGCCGCCCGAGAAGCTCTCGAAATGGGCGTCGAGACGCTCGCGAAGCTGCAGGACATTCTCTACGCGCAGGACCGGTGGAGCGTGCTCCTCATCTTCCAGGCGATGGACGCGGCCGGGAAAGACGGAGCGATCAAGCACGTCATGTCCGGCGTCAACCCGCAAGGCTGCCAGGTGGCTTCGTTCAAGGCGCCCTCCTCCGAGGAGCTCGACCACGACTTCCTCTGGCGCTGCAACAAGCAGCTTCCCGAGAGGGGCCGGATCGGCATCTTCAACCGTTCCTATTACGAAGACGTCCTCGTCGTGAAGGTTCACCAGGAGCTTCTCGAAGGAAGCAAGCTTCCACGACGATTGATCAAGAAGAACATTTGGGAGAACCGCTACCGCGACATCCGGAGTTACGAACGGTTTCTCGCGAACAACGGCGTCGTCGTCCGGAAATTCTTCCTCCACGTCTCGCGCGAGGAGCAGAAGCGCCGCTTCCTCGAGCGCATCGAGAACCCCGACAAGAACTGGAAGTTTTCGGCCTCCGACGCGAAGGAGCGCGAGTGCTGGAAGGACTACATGAGGGCGTACGAGGACATGATCCGACAGACCTCTACCGAAGAGTCGCCCTGGTACGTCGTGCCGGCCGACAACAAGTGGTTCACGCGGCTCGTCGTCGCCGCCGCCGTCGTCGATACCCTCCACTCGCTCGGCCTCGGCTACCCGGAAGTGGGGCCAGAGAAGCTTCGCGAGCTCGCTGAGGTGAAGAAGGCCCTGCTCACGGAGTAGTGAGCATCCGGAGCCGCGCAAGAGAATCACCAAGAGCATCCGTTGCCGCAGCGTCCGGGCGCATTGGGGCACCCCCTTTGGGGGCGCTATGATGAGGATTGATCCATGGCTTCCTCTTCACGTTTTCCAGGCCTGCCGCTTCTCAAGGCGTTCGATGGCGCGCTCAAGGAGGGTCTCCTCCTCGACGAGGCGCTCGGCGGCATCCTGACGGCGGCCCTCCATTTCTTCGATGCGTCGGTTGTCGCCCTGCTTCCCGGCGCCGGTGTTCCGCCCATGACCCGCTCGGGCCGATCCAGCGTCGCCGCCGCCGCCGAGGCCCGGCTCAATCAGCACCTTTCCGAAGTCCTCGCGCAGGGGCGTCCGAAGAAGGTCAGCGAGGGTGGGTTCTCTTTCTTGGGAGCGCCCGTGAAAGTGAAGGACCAAGTGCAGGCCGCTCTGGGCGTCGTCATGGAGACGATGGCCGTCGGCGAGGCCGAGGCCGAGGAAGCCATCCGCATCTTCGCACGCTCGGTGGGCCACGTCCTCGAGCGCGAACGCACGCTCGGAACGCTCATGAAACGGCGCGAGGAGGCCGTCGCGCTCTTCGAGCTCGCCTCCGGGGCGTTCCTCTCCCTGAATCCGGACGAAGTCATCCGCCTCACGGTCGCCTCGCTGTCGCGCGAGCTCGAATTCGACCGCGTCACGGCCTATCGATTCCATCCGGAGGCGCGCGAGGTCACGGAGATCCTCGACCACGGCGGATCGACGAGCAGCGAAGGCCAGCGGTCCAGCCGTCGCCCTCTCGACGCGGACGAGCTGCTCGGCCGCGCCCTCTCGGCGCACGGCCCCGCCTTCGAGGACGAGCCCGGCTCGAATCCTCCGCGCCGCCGCCGCATGTGCTTGCCTCTCCACGCGGGCGACCTCGTGTTCGGCTTCCTCACGATGTCGCGGCGCGGCGGATTTGCCCTCACGCCGCAGGAGCTTCGGCTCGCGCAGGAGCTCGCGAAGCTTGCGGCGGGCGCCCTCGACAAGGCGCGGCTCCTTGAAGCCGAGCGCCGGCACAGCGAGCGCAACGCTTTCGTGGGCCGCCTCCACACGGCCCTGTCGGGTCAGACGGACGTCGCCGCGATCGCGGCCCGCACCGTCCACGAGCTGGGCTCGCAGTTCGACTTCGACGTCTGCGTCCTCAGGCTCCTCCCCGCGGGCGAGCTGCCGGGCACCCAGGTCGCCTTCGTCAAGGGCGGCGGAAACGCCGCGGCGGTGGAGATCTCGGACGCGCTCGTCGGCCACCTCGCGACGGAGACCTCCCATCTCCTGCTCCCCGACGTCGGAATGGACCCGCACGGCGCCGCGCTCCTGCCATCGGGCGCGGCCATCACGAAACTCACGCCTCCTCTCGGGCTTCTCGCGGTGCCCCTCGTGTACCGCGGCGCCCCCGCGGGCGTCCTTTGCGCAATCACGGGCGCGCGCGCGCGCGCCCTCTCCTCGGAGGACCTGCGCTCCTTCGAGGCGCTCGGCGTCGAGGTCTCCCTGGCCATCGCCTCGGCCCGCCTCCTTCAGCAGGAGCGCGAGTCGTACCGCTTCCTCGACCGGCTCCGCGAAGTCGGCCGCTCGCTCGCCACGACCTTCGACGTCGACCGCATCAAGCAGACGCTGTGCGAACAGGCCGTCACGCTGCTCAAAGCGGACGCGGCGCAGTTCTGGGACGCCGACCCCGCCTCGAAGTCCGCGAAGATCTCGACGCGCTGGGGCGCCGACGTGGGCGACGAGGTGGGACGCGCCGTGGCCTTCGAGCATACGGGGCACCCCATCGTCCGCACGTTCCTCGACAAGACGCTCTCGGTCGCCGGCCCCGGCGAGGGTGCGACGTTCTTTCCGGGCAACGCCGGCGGCGCCGGCGCGCCGCTCATCCGCGCGGCCGCCGTACCGCTCGCGTACCACGACGAGCTCATCGGCGTCCTCTCGGTCGGCGCGCGCCGCGGAAGCGAAGACTGGCCGGTGGACCTCAAGGAGCGACTCGACCTCCTCGCCGACGCCGCCGCCGTCGCGCTCCACAACGCGCGCCTCATGAAGCTCATCGAGCAGCAGACCGAACGCGACAGCCAGTCGGGCCTCTACAACCGGTCCTCGCTCGGCAAGAGGCTCGAGTCCGAACTCCGGCGAGCCGAGCGCAACGGCCAGTCGATCGCCGTCGCGCACCTGCGCATGGACGGCCTGAAGGAAGCCATCGCGAAGCTGGGCGTGGACTCGGGCGATTCCCTCCTGCCGAAGCTCGCCGCGAAACTCGTGCGGGCGACGCGCGCGGTCAATTTCGTCGCGCGCGACGAGAACGACCGCTTCTACATCCTCATCTTCGAGGCGGGAAAAGTGCAGGCGCATCGCGCTCTCCACTCCGTCCAGAAGAACTTCCAGCAGGGAATGGACGAGCGGCTCGTCGCTGCCGGCGTCCGGATCGGCCTGAGTGCGGGCGTGGCGGTCTACCCCGACGACGCCTTCGACACCGCGACGCTCGTCCTCCGCGCGAACGAAGCGCTCGAGCAGGCGATCCGCACGGGCCCGTCGTCCGTGGTCCTGTACCACCCGCCGGCGGATGCCGACTCGGCCGCGGCCGGCTGAGCACGGCCGACCATGCCCGTCACCACCGGAACCGTACTCGGACGCTACCGCCTCCTCGAGAAGGCGGGCGTCGGCGGCATGTCCGAGGTCTTCAGGGCCGAGGACGAAACGCTCAAGCGCATCGTGGCCGTGAAGGTCATCCTCGGGCCGGTCGCCGCCGACTCCACGTTTCGCGAGCGCTTCCTCCGGGAAGCTCGTCTCGTCGCCGGTCTCGAGCATCCGAACGTCCTCCCCGTCTTCGACTACGGGACCGCGACGATCGACGGTGAAGAGGTGTCCTACCTGGTCATGCCGCTCGTGGCCGGCGGCTCGCTCAAGGGCCGCGTCGCGGGGCCCGTTCCCCCCGCCCTCGCGATCACCTGGCTCTCGGCGATCGCCGCGGCCCTGGACCACGCGCATTCCAAGGGCATCCTTCATCGCGACGTCAAGCCGGGAAACGTCCTCATGGACGCGCAAGGCCGGCCGCTCCTCGCCGATTTCGGCCTCGCGCGAAGCGCCGAGGTCTCGTCGGGGCTGACGGCCACGGGGACGGTGCTCGGCACGCCCCTCTACATGGCGCCCGAGCAGGCGATGGGCGCGACGCTGGACGGCCGTGCGGACCAGTACGCCCTCGCCGTAATCGCGTTCGAGCTGCTGGCGGGCCGCGTGCCTTTCTCGGCGGAATCGCCTCTCGCCGTCCTTCACCAGCACGTCTCGACGCCTCCTCCCCCGCTCTCGACGGTCCTCCCGGGCACGGCCGCCTCCGTCGACGCGGTGCTCTTCCGCGGCCTCGCGAAAAAGCCGGGAGACCGGTTCGCGTCGTGCAGCGCGTTCGTCGCGGCCCTCGGGGCGGCGCTCGCCGTTCCGGGCGCGGCGGCCACGGTGCCACAGGCCATGCACGGCGAGTCGCAGGTGGCGACGATCATCTCCGCTCCCGCGCTCTCACCCGCGGCGCTCGCCGCGCCCGCGTCCCTAGCGAAAAACGCGCCGGAAGGCGCCCCGAAGGACGCGACGCGCGGCGTGAGGGTCCTCCTCGCGGCCCTGCTGCTCCTGAGCGCGGCGGGCGGAGTGGTCCTGCTCCTGCGCGGGACGGGGCGCCCGTCCGCGTCGAGCAGCGCCCCGGCAACGGCAACGCCGGCACTCGCGGCGGCATCCGCTTCGACGAGCGCCGGCGGACCCGCCACGTCCGAGATTTCTTCGAAGGTGAGTGAGGCCCCCGCCGTGCCCACGGCTTCGGCAGCGGGTGCGCCCCGCCCTCAATTACCCTTCGAAGAAAAACCCATCGCCTCGTCCCGCGGCACCGCCGGCAACTCGTCGCGCGAGGCGCCGGCCGTCTCGCGTCCGAAGCGAACGTCTTTCCCTCCCCTTCTTTCCGGCGCGGCCCATTCCGGCGATACACAGCTCGGCCCCGCGTGGGAGGCGCTCGACAACGCGCGGCGCCCGGGGGGGCGCCTCTCGCGCGAGAACTTCGTCGATGCGATGGGCGCGGCGCGCGCGGTCCTCGCCCGCCGTCCTACGCCGGAGGCGCGGTTCCTCGACGCGTTTAGCCGCGCGGGCGTCGCGTTCGCGGACGGTCGCGACGCCGAGGCCTGGCAGCTCCTCATGCGCGCGCTCGACGGAGCGGGTCCCGCCGCGAGCTCCCGCACGCTCCGCTTCGTCGAGGACGAGGTCCGCGCGCTCGGCCCGAACCCCGGGCCGGACGCGAACTGGGTCATGGGCCTCGCCTTCGCGGACGTGCGCGGCGACTTCGGCGGCGAGCTCGCGAAGGCCGAAGAGAGAGCGCCGCGTTCCCCGCGCGTCCAGGAAGCCCGCGCGCTCGCCGGGGGCCGGTAGATGCCCGACGATGAAGGTGAAGGATCCGGGACGGCTGCTACTTCTTGAGAGTGTCGCCCGCCTTGAATCCGGAGCCCGAGACCGCGGCAGCGATCGAGAGGCGAGGCCCTTTCACGCTCGTGATCTTCACGCGCCCGACCTTCATCTCGTTGGCGCCGAGGACCTCACCCGTGTCGGGGTCCTTGATCTGTTCGCCGACGCGATAAACCGCGAACTCGTCGCCTTCCTTGACGCCCGCCTCCGAGCCAGCGTTGACGTATAGCGTGCCGCCGTCGGCCTTCGCAATCTTGCCGACGACGCCCGACGCGTCGCCCGCCCCGCCGAGCCCGGAGCTCGAGAGGCTCGCCTTCGCGAGAGACGCGGCGAGCTTCTGCACGACCGGGCGCATGAGCTTGTCCACCTTGTTGCGGTCGTTGGCACCGCCGCCGGCGCCGGCCACGTAGACGCTCGAGTCGGAGGTCTCGTCTTTCGCCGTGTCGGCCCAGACGATTTCTCCGGTCGAGGTCGAGAAGGCGCGCGCGTCGAGAGCGGCCTCCATCTTCTGCGACCGGACGCTCACGGACGGGAGGCCGCGCAGGAACCCTCCAGGCACGCTCGCATTGCGGTCCGTGACGCCAAGCTCCGTGACGGCGCCCGCGATGAGGTACTCGACACCGAGCATCTTGCCGAACTGGATGGCCGTCTTCGGATCGATGTCGCCGGAGAGCGAGAGGTGCTTCTCCTGCATGATGGCCTGGAGCTGCTCGCGCTCGATAACGCGGTACTTGCCGCTCTTGACGAGCTCGGTCACGAGCATGTCCTGAGCCTGGCGCCCCGCCTCGTACCAGCTCCAGGTGTAGTGGGACGCCTTGTTCTTGAACTCGAGAATCGCCACACGCGGCTTGGCGCCCTGCGCGAGAAGAGGAGAAGCGGTGAAGAGGGCAAGCAGAGCGACGGCCGGAAGGGAACGGTTCATCGTTTCACCTCGTTTGATTCGAAACGCTATTCTAGGGCGATGGAGGAAATAGCGCCCGATCCCGTCCTTCTCGACCTCGTCATCGTCGGCGCCGGGCCGGCGGGCATCGCCCTCGGAGCGGAAGCCGTCGCGGCGGGAATCCCGCCTTCGCGCCTCCTCATCCTCGAGAGGGGAGAGGCGCACTCCTTCTCGATCCGGAAGTTCTACCCCGAGTCGAAAGTCGTCACCGCGAACTACAAGGGCCTGGCGGCGGTCTGCACGGGAGTCCTCTGCCTCACCGATGCGAGCAAGGGCGAGACGCTGACGTATCTCGACCGCGCGATCGAAGGCAACGGCCTCGTCGTGCGCTATGGCGAGAGTGTGGGCGCGATTCGACCCCGCGGCGGCTTCTTCCTCATCGAGACGCCCGCCGCGACGTACCGCTCGAAGACCTGCGCGGTCGCGATCGGCATCCTCGGCCGCCCCCGCAAGCCCGACTGGCCGATCCCCTTCGCGCTCAAGGCGCGGATCACGTTCGACATCACCTCCGTGACGTTCCGGAATCTCGACGTCCTCGTCGTGGGCGGCGGCGACTCGGCTTCCGAGTACGTCCAGTACGTCGTCCAGGAAGGCTGCCGCGTCGTCCTCTCGACTCGCGGCCTTTCCTTCCCGCGCATGAACGACATCAACCGCGCATCCCTCGAAGCGCTCGAGGAGCAGGGCCGGGTTCTCGTGCTGCGCGGCACGAACGTGGTCCGCGTCGAGAGCGACCAGGGTCGTCCGCGCGTCCACTTCGCGGAGGATGGGGACGGAAAGCCCGAGCCCGAAAGCTTCGACCATGTGGTCCTCGCGCTCGGCGGCACGACCCCCGAGAACTTCCTCAAGACGATCGGCATCGACTTCGACGGTCAGACGCCCGTGCTGCGCGAGGGCTATGAGACCTCGATCCCCGGGCTCTTTCTCGTGGGAGACCTGACGGCGGGAAAGTCGGGCGGCTCGATCATCTCCGCGTTCAACTCCGCGAACGAGGCGATGCGCGCGCTCTGCGAAGGCCATCTCGACTGCCCGATCCCGCCGCGGCCCAGGCCCTGACCCGGCGTTACTGCGATCGATTTCCGCTAGACTCGGCCGCGTGAAAAATCTGACGCCTCCGCCGAAGAAAGAGCGTACGACCGTCATTCGCGGCTCGGGCCTCTACGTGCCCCCCCAGGTCGTCACGAACGAAATGATGGGCCGCATCATGGACACGAACGACGACTGGATCGTGCCGCGCACCGGCATCAAGGAGCGGCGCTTCGTCGAACCGGGAATCGGCTCGGCCGAGCTGGGCGCGCGTGCCGCCGAGGCGGCGCTTCGCGACGCCGGATTGACGGCCGAAGACATCGACTTCGTCATCTTCGCGACGATGACGCCCGACCACTACTTCCCCGGAAACGGCGGCCTTCTCGCGCGGCGCCTCGGGATGAAGAACACGCACGCGCTCGACATTCGGATGCAGTGCGCCGGATTCCTCTCGGGCCTCCAGACGGCGGACGCCTTCATCCGCTCGGGCATGTACGACCGCATTCTCCTCGTGGGCGCCGAGGTGCACAGCGGTCTCATGCCCTGGCCCGAGAGCGTGTGGGACGTGATGCTCGGAAAATCGGCCGGGCCCTGCGATCCGTTCTGGTTCGAGGTGGCGACCGGCATGCGTGACCGCGCCGTGCTCTTCGGCGACGGCGCGGGCGCCATGGTTCTCGAGGCGAATGCCGCAGGCGACGGGCGCGGCTTTTTGGGCTTCGCGATGTACACCGACGGCGAGCACTGGGACAAGCTCTACGTGCCCGGCGGCGGCTGCAAGTCGCGCCCCTACTTCACGCCCGACATGTTCGACAGCCTCGGCACGATTCCGATCGTGGAGGGGCGCCAGGTCTTCCGGCTCGCGACGCGCCTCATACCGGCGGCGGTTCACGAAGTCCTCGCGGGCAACGGGAAGACGCTCACCGACATGGACCTTCTCTTCATGCACCAGGCCAACCTGCGCATCAACGAAGCGGCGCAGAAGGTGCTCGGCCTGCCGGACGACAAAGTGTTCAACAACATCCAGAAGTACGGGAACACGACGGCCGGGACGCTTCCCATTGCGTTCCATGAGGCGAAGCTCGCGGGCAAGGTGAAACAGGGCTCCGTCGTCGTCTTCACCGCGCTCGGCGCGGGCCTTCACTGGGGGGCGGGACTGGCGGTCGTCTAAGGTACCTTCCCGGTTTTCTGCCTAGCGCGGGTCGTAACTAAAGCGGACGAACCGAGGAAACCTCACCCCAAAGCGGGTTTCGCCGCGCCAGTCGTCTTTGACTACGCTCCAAAGCGGGCGGACAAAAAGCGGACAGGAACTCATAAGCCATTCGAGCACCGCCCTTTGCGGAGCCATGTTGGATTGACGATCGAACGGGGGCGGGCGGTAACAGAGCCGGCGCAGAGCCCCGTAACGACAACGCTGGGAGCAGATCAAGTCATGGTACGTCTGTCGGGCGGAGTACGAGGACCGCGCTCTTGCGCAGAGCTTTCTGCACCGAGTAGGGCTTCCATCCGAAAACCAACGCGTGCGCAGGTTCGTCCGGCTTTGGGTCGCGGCAAACTCCCTGCCTCTGGGCCCGCACCGCGCCTGCGGTGAGTGAGGCTACGCCGAACCCCGTGGGGAGGCCGGTCGTCGGGTCTCCTGCCTCCTTGACGAGGATGACGGACATCGGCCCGTCGGACGAGTCTTCGAAAGCAGCCGTGGACAGCCGTTTCGCGCTTAGGTTCTTGTCGAATACGAACCACTCAGGGCGTATTCGACGCCACAGGTCGTCGTCGTCCAGGATGGTCCGATCATCCTGATGTGGAGACGACGCCATCAGCGGCTATACCGAGAGCATCTAGATTGACCGTGTCGCCAGCTCATCTAGAGCGCGGGTGAGCGGACCTAGGTCGAGAGACAGGTCGGCTTCTTGAATGTGTCCGGTGTGAAGATCCTCATGGACGAGCCAAGGCCCGCCACGCGCTGAAATCCTTACCTCGATTTCGAGGCCCGCCTCATGCCATTCGACTTGAACGCCCCCAGAACTCATCGGGACGGTCGCAGGAGCTGGCGAATCGTCCCTCATCGTCGCCCGAAGAAGTTCCAGCGTGGCCTGCACAGTTCGAGGCTCGATAGCCGGCGCTCCGTATGAATCCCAGTCGGCGGCCAGATTCAGGAGTCGGGCGAGAGAGAGAACGGTCGGCTCAAGCCAGGCGGGTCGAGCTTGCGAGATCGCGGCGGCTATCTGATTTGACGAACCATAGATTATGGTCGCGCCACCCGTAATTTGCGGAGGAAGCGTGTTCGTGAAACGCGCCAAGCCGGGATGCCAATCGTTTGCCTGCCGGCGGGGCTCTCTTCGTGCGCTCATTTTTTCCCCCAAAGCTCGTGCATCGACGGCTGCGTCAGGGCGTCAAAGCCTCTCACGATCCATTCGTGGCCGATTTCAAGAAAACTCATTACACCTGCCGATCCTTCCCCCTGAGGTTTGCCACGCGCCGTAAGCGTAAGAATGAATTCGCTATCGTTTTTCTGAATATCAAAGACCGGGTTCAACATTACGTGAAGGCGACCGAACGGCGATCCCTTCGCGTCAGGGATCAGATATCGAACGCCAAAACGAACGTCTTCTGGTTCCGGAAGAAACCCCGACGGCTTCCGCCAGAGAGTCGACACAAGCTCCACCTGACCGAGCGTTTTCCATCCCTCGCCTCTCGTCAGACGGTTGACATAGGTTATCTCACACTGTTTCGGGATTAGATCGCCCAGCTTCTCGTCTCGGACGAAGGCCTCGAACATCGCGAGGTCCTTGCGAAACTGACTAGAGACATGTTCGAAGTGCGGGTAAGACGCGCCCTCATCGATCTTTCGCCAGTTATGAATGAGCTGGTCTTGCTGTAGCTGAATGAGTTCGCTCCCAGCTTCATTTAAGAACCAGCATCTTGGAGTCACGGGCCTATCGAGGAATCGAACAGAGGGTGCAACGTTGGGGCGCTCACCGAACCTCTCGATCTGGGGCTCTATAGGCCCGCGCTCCTCTACTCGCGGAAACGCGTTTCGAAGGCGCGACCAGAAGAGGCCGTATTGCGGCGTGAGCAGACTAGGCAGAGGCTCAAAGAGAACCGACAGCGCCACCTCGGTTACGGGCGGTGTCGAGTAATCCGGGAGGGTACTCATCCTTGCGCCGGGCCCATGTTCGTGGATGTGCTGCTCTTCAAGCACAAAGCGAATTCTATATCTTCCGCCAAAGCGGAACGCCCACCGACCTTTCCACGGCTCGCGTCGCTGTCCGCCTCTTGTCCGTGTACGATGGCCTGTAGGACCCGAAAGGAAGAGAAAGCGGGGGCTCTCAACCCCCGCTTTTCAACGCACTAGCCGCATCGTTCGGCAGGCTTCGGCGGTCGAAACCGACTATGGATCAAAAGGTCCCCGGGTCGAATCCTCCTGGACGTGCCAGCGTCAGAGGCTACAGCCGCTAACGGTGAGCTTTTCTCCAGCTCGCGCCGGGCTTCGCGCCTTACGTGGTCCTTCCGACCTTCGAAGCCACCCGCTTCATCAAGCGCGCGACCTCCACGGGCGCGCGGCGATGCGTGCCCGAGCCGATGAGATCCACGCCGTCGTGCGCCTCGACCGCGAACGTCACGTCGCGCTCGCCGACCGCGGTGACGACCGCCTTCGATGTTACCGTCGCGCCAACCGGCGTCGCCGCGAGGTGGGTCACGTTCACCTCGATTCCGACCGAGACCCAGCCCTCCGGCAGATACGGCTGGATCGCTTCGGCGGCCGCCGTCTCCATGTGGAGGATGAGCATCAAAGTGCCGTAGACCTCCGGCATCCCCGGCACGAAGTGCCCGACCGTCTGCTCTTTCGTGACGACGTCGCGCCGCACGGCGGACGCACCAACCGGAATCGCAAAGTTCATTCCGCCCTCCTGGCCCGATTCTAGGCGCAGGCGGAGGGCGTCTAGGCCTTGACCGCGGCCACGGGGCCCCGCTTACGAAGCACGAAAAGCGAGAGGGCGATCGCCAGGATCAGCACCGTGAGAACCGAGAGCTCGAGCAGGAAGTTGGTGATGGCCGCGGGGGCGGTGCCTTCCATGCGCCCAAACTCGGCCGTCAGGATCAGCACGCGTCGAGTGGCGGCGATCAGCCCGACGAGAAGGAACGGCTCGGGTGTGATGACGTGCTCCCGGAAAGACACCTGAACCGTGTAGAGCAGCTCGACGACCAGGAGGATGAGGAGGATGCGGTCGAGGAGGGCGATGAACTCTTTTGGGAGCGTGCCCGCGAAGAGACTCGTGCCGAAGCTGATGGCCGTGGTAACGAGCAGGAAGATCGCCCCAGATGCGAGGAGCACGCCGAGACCGACGTAAACCACGTCTTCGACTGCCGAGAATGCGAGGGTGATTCGCCTTCGTGTGGGATCCGGATCGGCCGCTGCTGTCATGGGATCCTCCGAATCTTACGCTGGCTTCAAAGCCACCGACGACCCCACCCACGTGAAGTCCTTGTTGAAGTCCACGCCGAGCATCTTCCCGCGCGACAGGCGGCACAGGTTCAGCCCGAGCGTGGGCGCGGCGTCGCCGTCGGGACGGAAGAACATCATCCGGATCTCGACTTTCACGCCGCCGCCGTCCGCCGCGACGAGGCACGGGTCGTAGGCGATCTTTTCCTGCAGGCACCAGGAACCGCGCTCGCTCTTAGGGATGCGCTCGAGATCTTCCGGCGTCGGGTCCACGTTCACGCCGCCTCCCGCGAACGAGAAGAGCGGCTTGAGCACGTAACGTTCCGTGAGGTCCTTCGGGACGACCTCGACCTCGGAGAGGTACCGCGACTTCGGGACCGTCTCGTGAGACAGAAGCGGGAGGGAGTACTTGGACCACGTCCAGTACCAGTTCGGGTGCGGCACCCAGCGGACGTCGAGCTCCTCTCGGAAGTCGAACGGCAGCGCCGCGTCCTTCTTGATGAGCTCGTCGAAGACGATGCGGTTGTAGATCCGGCGGACCGGGATCCGGCGCCCCTCCTTCACGCGGAAAAGCCGCCTCCCCTCCTTCACGAGCATCCGCGGGTCCAAGGCGTCCACCCCGAGTAGAAGCCTGGTTGCGTGGAAGTCGATCGCCGTCTTCTGCTCTTCCGGCTCCAGATCCAGAAGAACCACCTCTTCGGGATCTGCGTCGCCGACGATCGTGCGGCGGAAGAGGTCGAGGAAGCCTGCACGCGAGAGACCAGAGAAAAACGGACTCCAGGGGCCCTGCGGGAGGCCGTTCACGCGGGCGAGAGCGTCGCTCCACGCGTCCGACTGAAACACTTCAAAGGCCGAAAGCGAAGGAAACCCCTGCAGCTCGATGAGCCGCGGCACGAGACGGCCATCGTTGTCCCTCACGATCGCGAAATCCACCTGCGCGACCGAGGGAAGGGCGTCCATCCCGGGCGTGGACCAGCGCTCGGGAATCGCGCGCTTCATCCGAACGAGCGCTTCCGGACGCGTGAGCTGCGCCACGATCGCGCGCGCACCGTCCTCGAGGGTGGCCGTGAGCTCGTCCGTCAGGAAGACCGGCGTCTCGGCGAGGCGGAATCCCGGCTCGCGGCCCGCGCGCCGGACGAGGTCCCCCGCGTAGGACGACACGAGCTCGTCCGTGAACGCGGCATTGAAGGCCGCCCGAAACCCCGGATGCATGGCGCGCGGAGTTTAGATCTTCTTCTCGTGGAGAAGACGTTCCGGATCCGGATCAGACATTGAACTTGAAGAGCAGGACGTCGCCGTCTTTCACGACGTATTCCTTGCCCTCCTGGCGCACCGCGCCCGCTTCGCGCGCGGCGGCCATCGAGCCGGCCTTCAGGAGGTCGTCGTAGGCCACGGTCTCGGCCTTGATGAAGCCGCGCTCGAAGTCCGTGTGGATGACCCCGGCCGCCTGCGGAGCCGTGGCGCCCGCGTGGATCGTCCAGGCGCGCACCTCTTTCTCTCCCGCCGTCAGGTACGTGCGGAGGCCGAGGAGGTGGTACGCGGCGTGGATGAGCTTGCCGACTCCGGACTCCTCGACGCCGAGGGACGCGAGGTACTCCTTCGCGTCTGCTTCGGGCAGCTCCGAGAGCTCGGCCTCGATCTGCGCCGAGATCGCGACCGCCTCCGAGCCATGGTGGGTCGAGGCCCAGGCGCGCACCTTCTTCACGAGCGGGAGGTCGTCGGCGTTCTTGAGGTCGCCCTCGGCCACGTTGCACGCGAAGAGGGTCGGCTTCATCGTCATGAGGAAGAAGGGGCGCGCCGCGTCGCGCTCGCCCGAGTTGAGGTCGAGCGTGAGCGCGGGCTTTCCGGAATCGAGGTGCGGGATGAGTTTCGCGGCAACCGCCATCTGTGCGATCGCTTCCTTGTTGCCGCCGCGCGCGAGCTTCTCCAGCCGCTCCCTCTGCTTCGTCACGGATTCGAGGTCCGCCAGGACGAGCTCCGTCGTGATCGTCTCGATGTCCGCGATCGGGTCGAGCGTGTCCGAGACGTGGACGATGTCCTTGTCCTCGAAGCAGCGCACGACCTGGACGACCGCGTCCACCTCGCGGATGTGGGAGAGGAACTTGTTCCCGAGGCCCTCGCCCTTGCTCGCGCCCTTCACGAGGCCGGCGATGTCCACGAACTCGAACGTCGCGGGGATGATCACGGACGTCTTCGCGATCTTCGCGAGCGGCACGAGCCGCGCGTCGGGCACGACGACGATGCCCACGTTCGGCTCGATCGTGCAGAACGGGTAGTTCGCCGCTTCGGCTTTGCGGGTCTTCGTGAGGGCGTTGAAGAGGGTCGACTTCCCGACGTTCGGGAGGCCGACGATGCCGGCTCGGAGCATGGCCGCGGAGAGTACCAGCACCCCGCGCTAGGATTCCGTCTCATGAAGACAACCCGTCGAACGGCCGCTCTCGGCCTCGCGCTCCTCCTTTTCTCGTCCGGTCCGCTCGCCGCCGCGCGGAGGCCCTCGAGAAAGAGCCCGCACACGCAGATCGCCGCCGTGTGCCGCGTCGAAACGGCCCCCGCCGAGAAGGTCCACAAGAACCAGCGCCGCTTCCTCGAGTTCGACGTGACGATCATCTCGTTCGAGAGGGTGCCGGGGGACGCGAGTGCCGACTCGAGTCTCCCGATTCTCCAGAGCGGCCGCGTGCACATCGTCCACGACATGTCGTGCGGCGGCGAGCGGATCGCCCTCGCGCCCGGCGACGCCGCCGAGATCCGCGGCGAGTATGTCGCGGTCCCGGGCGGGAAGGACCTCATCCACTTCACGCACCCGGCCGACGGCTCGTGCGGGCAGAAGGGCGGACACCCGGACGGCGGGATCCGGAAGATCGACGCCGCGGCTCTCAAGAAGGCCGCCTGAGCCCGGCCCCGCGCCCGTGAGCACCGACGACGTCGCCCGCGCGGGCGCTGAGCGCCTTTTTGCCGCGTGGGACGCGTACGCGCGGGCGTTCGCGGCGATCACGCGGCGGGCGCCCGTGCGCTTCTCGGCGCGTGACTGGCACAGCGGCCGCGCGGACGCGCTCGAGCGCCTCGAGCTCTACCGGGCGACGGTCGACCCCGCCGTCCTGGACCTCGCAGGGATTCTCGGCCCCGGCGTCGAGGACAAGCGCGTCTGGACGGGCATGAAGGCACGCTTCTCGGCGCTCGTCGCCGGGCGGCGCGACGCCGAGCTCCTCGAGACGTTCTTCAACTCGGCCTCGCGTCGGATCTTCCACACCGTAGGCGTCGACGACCGCGCCGAATTCGTGACGCCCGAGCCCGCGCTGCGCCCGGTCGAGCCCGCGGGGCGCTTCCTCGCCTCATGGAGCGGCCGGCCCGGCCGGGAGGCCGCGATTCGAAGCGCGCTGAACGCGTTCCCGTTCGCGGCCGGGTGGGAAGACGCCGGGCGCGACGCCGCGCTCGCGACCCGCAGACTCGACGCCGTCCTCACGCAGGCCTGGGGCGCGCCCAACTTCGACGCGCTCGACCTCCTCCGGCCTGTCTTCTATCGGAGCAAGGGCGCCTACCTCGTCGGCCGCGTGCGGAAGGGCGACCGGCAGCGCCCCGTCGTCTTCGCCCTCCTGAACCGAACGGGCCGCGTCGTTGTCGACGCCGTCCTCTGCGACGAGGACGACGCCTCGATCGTCTTCAGCTTCACGCGCTCGTACTTCCACGTGGACGCCGAGCACCCGGCCGCGCTCGTCGCGTTTCTCGAGACGCTCATGCCGAAGAAGCCGGTCGGCGAGCTCTACAACGCCCTCGGCTTCAACAAGCACGGCAAGACCGAGCTTTACCGCGACCTCCTCCGCCACCTCGCATCCTCGGACGACCGCTTCGTCGAGGCGCCCGGCGCGCGCGGCATGGTCATGCTCGTCTTCACGCTCCCGTCCTACGACGTGGTCTTCAAGGTCGTCCGCGACTCCTTCGCGCCCCCGAAGACAGCGAGCCGCGCGGATGTCCTCGACAAGTACCGGCTCGTCTTCCGGCACACGCGGGCGGGCCGCCTCGCCGACGTCCAGGAGTTCGAGCACCTCTCCTTCCCGGTCGCGCGCTTCGACCCGGCGCTCCTCCACGCCCTTCTGAAAAGCGCGGCCGAGACCGTCGAGGTCCGGGGGGAGGAGGTCGTCCTCCACCACCTCTACACGGAACGGCGTCTCACGCCGCTGGACCTCTACCTCAGGGACGCATCTCCCAAGCAGGCGCGCGCCGCGATCGTCGACTTCGGGGAGGCGATCCGCGACCTCGCGAAAGCGAATATTTTTCCGGGCGACCTCCTCCCAAAGAACTTCGGCCTGACCCGGCACGGCCGCGTCGTCTTCTACGACTACGACGAGATCGTGTTTCTCACGGTCGTGAACTTCCGCGAGCTGCCGGCCGGGGCCGACGAGGACGCCGCGGCCTCGGAGCCGTCGTTCTACGTGGGGGAAAACGACGTCTTCCCCGAGGAGTTCCTCACGTTCATGGGCCTCAGGGGCGCCGCGCTCCCGGCCTTCCTCGAGCGGCACTCCGACCTCCTCGGAGTGCGGTTCTGGCTCGACACCCAGCGGCGGGAGCGCGCCGGCGAGATCGTGGACGTCTTCCCGTACGCGACGGAGCGGCGGCTACGTCCAGACGGCGTCTGATTTCGTCCGACTACTCGATGACGTGAATGTTCCGCTTCGCGCACATCTCCTTCAGGACCTTCGGCCACACGGTGACGCTGACTTCGCCGAGGTGCGCCTTCCGGAGCAAGAGCATCAGCACCCGTGACTGGCCGATGCCGCCGCCGATCGAAAGCGGGAGCGTGCCGTTCGCGATGCCCTGATGGTAGGGGTATTTCAGGAAGTGGAGCTGGTGCGTGAGCTCGAGCTGCTTCGTCAGCGTCTCGGCGTTCACGCGGACGCCCATGGACGAGAGCTCGTGGCGCCTCTTCGTGACCGGATTCCAGACGAGGATGTCGCCGTTCAGGCCATGCATCATCCGGCCATCCTTCGTGTGCGTCGGCGTGACCCAGTCGTCGTAGTCCGCCGCGCGCATCTCGTGCGGATAGCCGTCCTTGAGCGTCCAGCCGATGCCGTAGATGAAGACCGCCGGGTGATCCTTGAGGATGGCGTTCTCGCGCGCCTTGCGCGGGAGGTCGGGGAAGCGGTCGAGGATTTCCTCGGCGTGCAGGAACGTGAGTTTCTCGGGCAGGCGCGGGAGCTGCCTTTTCTTCAGATCCGGGAAGGCATCGAGCGCGAAGTCCTCGGCGCCCTTCAAGACCTTCCAGATGCCCTCGACCGTCTTCGTGAGGAAATCGAGATTGCGCTGGTCGGCGGTGATGACCTTCTCCCAGTCCCACTGGTCGACGTAGGCGCTGTGATCGTGATCGAGGAAGTAGTCCTTGCGCACCGCGCGCATGTCGGTCACGAGCCCTTCGCCGGGTTTCATCCCGAACTGCGCGAGCGCGATCCTTTTCCATTTCGTGGCCGCCTGGACGACCTGCCCGTCGATGGGATGCACGCCGTGGTCGTTCGCGATATGAAACGTGACCGGGCCCCGCGAACCGTCGCGGTCGAGGTAGTCGTTCACGCCGCTCTCGGCGTCGACGATGAGCGGGACCTCCACCCGCATGAGGTTCAGCTCACGGCAGAGGCCGTCCTCGATGTACCGCTTGACGGCGGTGATCGCCCGCTGCGTTTCCTTCGGGTCGAGCAGCGGCATGTAGTCCGTCGGGAGTACTTTCTCCAGCTCCTCGTAGCTGCCAATGCCCGGACCCGCGAGGTCCGCCTTCTTGTCGAGGACTTCGTTCTTGTGTTTCACCATGTGGAGGTCCTTTCTTTAGGTCCTTTCAAAGCATGGTTCCGGGGAGGCCCCCGGTTGTCTGGTGCAGATGCATCAGAAGGCGATCGCGCGCCATCCGTTCGCCTATGATTCGCGCCCACGAAGGAGGTTTCCTCATGCCCAGCGCCAAGCCCACGGTGCCCGCCTCGGGACAGAAGATCACCATTTCCGGCGGGAGGCTCCAGGTCCCCAACCACCCCGTCATCCCCTTCATCGAGGGTGACGGAACCGGGCCGGACATCTGGCGCGCGTCCGTGCGCGTCCTCGACGCCGCCGTCGAAAAGGCTTACGGCGGGAAACGCAAGATCGAATGGATGGAGGTCTACGCGGGCCAGAAATCCTTCGACCGCCTGAAGACGTGGCTTCCAGACGAGACGATCGACGCGTTTCGCGAGTTCCTCGTCGGCATCAAGGGACCTCTCACGACGCCGATCGGCGGCGGCATCAGTTCGCTGAACGTCGCGCTGCGCCAGACTCTCGACCTCTACGTCTGCCTCCGCCCCGTGCGCTGGTTCCAGGGCGTGCCCTCTCCCGTCAAGCACCCCGAGAAGGTGAACATGGTCATCTTCCGGGAGAACACCGAGGACATCTATGCGGGCATCGAGTTCGCGGCCGGGACCGACGAGGCGAAGAAGTTCGGCGCGTTCCTCAAGGAGAACTTCCCGGCGCAGTACAAGAAGCTCCGCTTCCCCGACACGACCGGTTTCGGCGTGAAGCCCGTCTCGAAGGGCGGCAGCGAGCGTCTCGTTCGCTCCGCGATCCAGTACGCGATCGCGCACAAGAGCAAGAGCGTCACGCTCGTCCACAAGGGCAACATCATGAAGTTCACGGAAGGCGCGTTCCGGAACTACGGCTACGCCCTCGCCGAGAGCGAGTTCGCCGCCCAGACGTACACCTGGGACCAGTGGGAGAGGACGAAGAAGGAGAAGGGCGAGGCCGCCGCGAACGCCGAGCAGAAAGCAGCGCTCGCGGGCGGCAAAATCCTCGTCAAGGACGCGATCGCCGACATCACCCTCCAACAGGTTCTCACCCGGCCCGAAGAGTTCGACGTCATCGCGACCCTGAACCTCAACGGCGACTATCTTTCGGACGCCCTCGCCGCGCAGGTCGGCGGCCTCGGGATCGCGCCGGGCGGGAACATCAACTACGTGACCGGCCATGCCATCTTCGAAGCGACACACGGCACGGCGCCGAAGTACACGAACCTCGACAAAGTCAACCCGGGCTCCGTCGTCCTGTCGGGCGAGATGATGCTGCGGTACATGGGCTGGAACGAAGCCGCCGATCTCGTTCTGAAGGGCATGGACGGGGCGATCGCCGCCAAGACGGTCACCTACGACTTCGCGCGCCAGATGGAAGGCGCCACGGAAGTAAAGTGCAGCGCCTTCGGAGACGCGATCATCCGGCACATGGGCAAGTGAGGAAGAGAAAATGAAAGTCCTCGTTCTCGGTGGCACGGGCACGGTCGGTTCGCAAGTTGGTCGGGACCTTCTCGCGCGCGGCGCGGAGGTCTTGGTGCTCACACGCGACCCGAAGAAGCTTCTGCCCCCGGGAGCGAAGGCCGTAGCCGGCGACCTGCTCGACCCGGCCACGATCCGGACGGCGTTCCTCGGCATGGACGGCGTCTTCCTTCTCAACGCCGTCAGCGCGACCGAGTGCCACGAAGGTCTCATGGCCGTGAACGGCGCGCGGATGGCGGGCGTGAAGAAGGTCGTCTACCTGTCGGTGCAAGGCGTCGACAAGGCGCCGCACCTTCCGCACTTCGGAGCGAAGCTTTCCGTCGAGGCGGCGCTCAAGGTCTCGGGGCTCCCGTTCACGATCCTCCGGCCGAACAACTTCTTCCAGAACGACACCAGGTACAAAGACGTCATGCTCGCGTACGGCGCGTACCCGCAGCCCTTCGGCGACGTCGGCCTGTCGCGCGTGGACGTTCGCGACATCGCGGAAGCCGCCGCGATCGCCCTCACGACGGGCGCGGCGGACGGCGAGACCGTGAACCTCGTCGGCGGGGACGTCCTGACCGCGACGGCGACGGCTGCGACGTGGGGTGGCGTCCTGGGCCGCAAGATCGCGTACGGCGGGAACGATCTCGACGCGTGGGAGAAGCAGTCGCTCGCGTTCCTTCCGGCGTGGATGGTTTTCGACTTCCGGCTCATGTATGCGTTCTTCCAGGAGAAGGGCCTCAAGGCGTCGCCGGAGGACCTCGCACGCCTGACCGCCCTCCTCGGGCACCCGCCGCGGCGCTTCGAAGAGTTCGCCGCCGAGACGGCCCGCTCCTGGAGCGCCTGAGCCCTCACGATAGGATCGGGCCCATGAAGAAGGCCGCGCGCCCGAGCCGCCCCGCCGGCCCTCTCGTCGGCGTCGTCATGGGCTCGACCTCCGACTGGGAGACGATGAAACACGCCGACGAGCTGCTGACGCGCTTCGGCGTCGCGCACGAGTGCCGCGTCATGTCGGCTCACCGGAGCCCGAAGCTCACCGCCGAGTGGGCCGCGAGCGCCGAGAAGCGCGGTCTCGCCGTGATCATCGCCGCCGCCGGCGGCGCCGCGCATCTCGCGGGCGTCCTCGCCTCGCACACGGTCCTGCCCGTGCTCGGCGTCCCGATGGAAGGCGTTTCCCTGAAAGGCCTCGACTCGCTGCTTTCGACGGTTCAGATGCCCGCCGGCGTCCCCGTCGGAACGCTCGGCATCGGAAAGCCCGGCGCCGTGAATGCCGCCCTGCTCGCCGTCGCCATCCTCGCGGTCGCCGATCCGAAGCTCCGCGCGAAGCTGCGGAAGTTCCGCGCCGGCCAGGAGAAGGCCGTCCGCTCGCAGACTCTGTCTTGAGCGCCGCCGGATCCTCGACGCCCGGGCGACGCTGACAACCTGAAAATCCGCTCGAGGAGAACCGACATGCAGATCCGCCCGGCCGCTCTCGTTCTCATCTCAACCCTCGCCCTTTCCGGCTCCGCCCTCGCGACCGGCATTCCCGAGAAGCTCGACGCCGCGAGCTACCAGCGCCTGTCGCCGAGTCTCGCCGTGTCGGGCAAACCCTCGAAGGAGGCGCTCGCGGCGCTGAAGGACGCCGGTTTCCGCACCGCGATCGACCTCCGGCAGCCGGCCGAGGGAGTCGAAGCCGCCCGCAAAGCGGTCGAAGAGCAAGGGCTGACGTTCGTGTCGGTTCCAATTTCGCCCGAGACCTTCCGCGCGGACGACGCGAAAAAGGTCGCCGCGATCCTCGACGACGCGAAGGCCGCGCCCGTCCTCCTTTTCTGCTCGAGCAGCAACCGCGTCGGCGGCGTTATCGCCGTCGTCGAGCGGATGCGGGGCCTATCGAAGGAGGAGGCCCTCGCCGAAGGAAAGAAGGCCGGCCTCAGGAGTGCCGCGATGGAGAAGGCCGTCCTCAAGGTCCTCGACGAGGCTCCCGCGAAGGCGGCCGCCGGGAAGTAGCGGCCCGGCTCAGGCTTTGACGTCCGCAATGAGCGCGTCGACGACGCGCTCGAGCTTCATCCCGCGGCTCCCCTTCACGAGGAGGACGTCTCCCGGCGCGAGCCGCGGGCGTAGCCACGCGAGAAGCGGCTCGATCTCGGTGAAGTGGGCCGAAGAAGAAGAAGACGCAGAAGAAGAGAATTCTTCGGATGAATGGAGAGACCGGGGACCGAAGAAGGCCGCGACGTCCACGCGTCCCTGCGCGCCCCGGCCGACGCCGCGGTGCGCTTCCTCCTCGAAGGCTCCGAGCTCCAGCATGTCGCCGAGCACCGCGATCGCGCGGCCCGAGTCGCCGGCCCTGAGCCCCGCGAGGGTCGCGAGCGCGGCCTCCATCGAGGCGGGCGAGGCGTTGTAGCAGTCGTCGAGGATCGTGATGCCGCCCACCCCCGCCACCACCCGCGAGCGATGCGCGTACGGTCGAGCCGATGAGAGGCCACGCGAGATTTCTTCAAATGAGAATCCAAGCGCCCGGGCCGTCGCGGCCGCGGCCGCGGCATTCATCGCGTTGTGCTCCCCCACGAACCCCAGCCTGACGGTGATTCCCTCTTCCCCTTCCAAGAAAATCTCCTGCCCCTCCACCCCGAGAGATGTCGACCCGGCGAGCCTGACGTCCGCCCAAGCGCTCTTTCCAAAGAAGATCTTCTTCACGCCGCTCGCGACCCGCTCCGCCTGCGCCACGCAGCGCGCGTCGTCGGCATTAACAACGGCGACGGAACCGGGAAGCAGCCCGCGATACAGCTCGCCCTCCGCCTCGGCGACGCCGTCGAGGTCCTTCAGGAACTCGAGGTGCTCGGCGGCGACGAGCGTCACGACCCCCGCGTCCGGCTTCGCCATCTCCGTGAGCCGTTGGAGCTCGCCCGGCGCGGACATCCCGAGCTCGAGGACGGCGGCGCGGTGCTCGCCCGACAGCCGGAAGAGCGTGAGCGGGACTCCGACCTCGTTGTTGAGGTTTCCTTCCGTCGCGAGCGCGGGCCCGCGCGTCCTGAGGATCGCGGCGAGCATCTCTTTCGTCGTCGTCTTGCCGTTCGAGCCCGCGACGGCTCCGACGGGGATCCGGAACCGGCGGCGGTGAAAGCCCGCGAGGGCGCCGAGCCCCCGGTGCGTGTCGTCAACTTCGAAGAGCGGGAGGCCCGGAACGCCCGGCGTGCCTTTCCGGACCACGGCGGCGCCCGCGCCCTTCGCCTTCGCCTCGTCAAGGAAGTCGTGCGCGTCGAACCGGTCGCCCTCGAGCGCGACGAAGAGCGCCCCGGCGGGGATCGTGCGCGTGTCCGTCGAGACGGACGGGAACGCCGCCGGCGCGCCGGCGGGCGCCGCCGCGCCCGTCGCGCGCGCGACCTCCTCGGCCGTGAAGAGCGGTTCAGTCGCGGACGTAGCGTCCCTCTGCGGGGAAGAAGCCCCGGCTCATCTCGTGAGACCGAGCAGGCGCGGCCACGTTCCCGTGCTCTCGAAGGCCCGCGGATGCTTGGCGCGATCGATGAGGTACTCGGCCATGGAGCGCACGATCCACCGGAAATTCTCCTCTCCGACGGAGGCCACGTCGGCGTCGGGCGCGCAGTTCATGAAGTCGATCGCGTAGGGAGTGCCGTCGCGCACCGCGAACTCCACGGTGTTCAGGTCGTACCCGAGAGCCTCGCAGAGCGCGAGGGCGCCCGCCGTCACCTTCTCGACGATCGCCGCCGGGACGCTCTTGCCGCGCGCCGCCTCGTAGCGGAGGTGGTGCGGCTCCTTCGGGGCGTATCCCATGATCCGCACGCGCTTGCGGCCCACGACGTAGCAGCGGTAGTAGTCGGTGAACTCGATGGCCTCCTGCGCCATCATCTCGAGGTCGCGCGTCTTGTCGTATGCCGCGAAGAACTCCTCCTTCGTGTCGCACTTGGTGACGTCCTTCCATCCGCCGCCGTTCGCGGGCTTCAGGAAGATCGGGAAGCCGAGATAGGCGAAAACGCGATCCCAGTCGACCATGTCCATGTTGCGGAAAGATTTCTCTGTCGTGTTCGGCGGGCGCTCCTTGTGCGGGAGAAGGACCGTCTTCGGTACCGCAACACCCGCCGCGAGGGCGACGACGTTGTCGAAGAACTTGTCGTCCGCCGACCACCAGATCGGGTTGTTCACGACCTCCACGCCGCGCGCGACGGCGCACTTCAGAAATGTCCGGTAGAAGGGAACCTCGTGACTGATGCGGTCGAGAATGACGGCATCCTCGAAGGACTGCTCCTGCGTGAGGTGCGAGATCTTCACCGGGCCGCTTTCGATCGCGTCGCCATTCTTCTTCGCGAGCGTGTTGATCTCGTTCATCAGGGCCCAGGGAAACGTCTCCTCCATCCCGAAGAGAATGCCGATCCGTTTGTTCGCAACCTGCGTCATCGCACTCCCCCGCGCGGCGCGCGCCACGCTACGGCATCCTAGCGGACTGGAGAGAAGGGGCGCAATTTCGGGCGCGCGCTAGACTCCGCGCCCATGAAGAGAGAGTACGGCTCATGGATGAGCGGCGCTCTCTCGCGCCCGATGGAGTACCTCTGGTTCGGGGACCGCGGGCGGCCCGTTCTCCTCTTTCCGACTTCGATGGGGCGCTTCTACCAGAACGAGGATTTCGGTCTCGTGGGGGCGCTCGCGGACAAGGTCGACGCGGGCTGGCTCCAGCTCATCTGCGTCGACTCCGTGGACGCCGAGAGCTGGTACAACAAGACGATCCCGCCCGCCGATCGCGCGCGGCGCCACGACCAGTACGACCACTATCTGCGCGACGAGATGCTCCCGTACATCACATCGCGAACCGGCGGCAATATCGTCACCGTCGGCGCTTCGTTCGGCGCCTACCACGCCGCCAACGCCGCGGCGCGGTACCCGGGCGTCATCACGAAGGCAATCTGCCTCTCGGGCCTCTACGATGTCTACCAGTTTCTCGACGGCTACTGGGACGACACCTGCTACTACCACACGCCGATGGCCACCATCGCGAACATGGACGAGGCCTGGAAGAAGAAGCTTCGCCAGGTGGAATGGGTCGTCGCGACCGGTGAGAACGACTCGCTCGTGAAGCAAAACCGCGAGTTTGCGGCGCTTCTCGAGCGCCAGGGGCAGCGGGTTCAGGCCGAGTTCTGGCCGGGCGTCTTCGGCCACGACTGGCCGTTCTGGAAGGAGCACATCCGCCGCTTCATCTGACGGGCGTCCCGTCCTGGAGGCTGCGCAGGCGGCGATCCGCCTGCGCCGCCTTCCGGCGCGCCTCGTCCGCCTCCTCCTTCGTCCCGAGGATGCCCCGGATCTCCGCCAGCGCGCGCCAGCCCTCCGGACGAAAAGGCGCCAAGCGCGCGGCGTCCTGTGCCGCGGAGAGCGCTTCCTCGAAGGCACCGCGTCGCTCGAGATGCCGTGCCTCTGCCACCGCGATCTCCCACGATTCCGGAAACGCTTTTCGTCCTTGAGCGAGCAGCGTCACTCCTTCCTTCGCCCGGCCCGTCCATTCGCGGTAGCGCGCGAGGGTCACGAAGTCCACCGGCTCCCGGCGCGCGGCGTCCGCGATGACCTTCCCGAAAAAGCTCATTGCCGCGTCGTCCACCACGCGCCGCCCGTCCGTCTCCACGCCGAGGACGAAGCCCTCGGCGAAGGCGAGCGCGCGATTGCGCGCGAGCGCCACGCTGTCGGGAAACAGGGCGAGCGAGCGGTTGCACTGCGCGAGGCAGGCCGCGTATTCGCGAAGGTTGACGAGGCACTTCGCAAGAAGCGCGGCGGATTCCCGCGCGCGGCGCGGGTCGCGCGCATCCGTGATTCCTTCGAGGACCACGCGCGCCTCCGGCCAGCGCTCGAGCGTCGCCAGCGCGCGCGCGAGCGGGAGCCGCCATGCGGGATCCGGAGGCGCCTTTTCGCGGGCCTCCGACAGGAGTGCCTCCGCTTCGTGGAGCGACGTGAACTGCTCGGGCAGCCGCGCTTCGGAGACGTGGGAGGCCTGCTCGACGAGCTGCTCTCCGGCCGCGATGAGAGCGGGCGCGTCGCGGGAGATCGCGAGTCTCTGCCGCGCCGTCGCCACCGCATCCGAGGTGAGCCCCTGGGCCCGCTGGGCGTCGAGAAGGCGTTCGAGGAGCGCCGGCGCGGCCGGGTGGACCGAGAGGCCCGCGCGGGCCGCCCGCTCGGCAAGGGACGCGTGCCCGAGGCTCAGGTGCGCTTCGGCGAGCGCGATGAAGAGCTCGATGGGCTTCTCCATAGCCCCCGAAAGCGCGTCGAGCGCGGTCACGGCCTCCGCAGCGCGGCCGAGCTTGAGGAGACCCCGCGCGAACGTGAGAACCGCCCGCTGCTGCAGGGGGTCATCCGGAAGCTCGCGCACGACGGAGGGCAGGACGACGCGCGACAGGAGGTCGACCGCGCCTTTCCAGTCGCCCGCGCCCGCTAGACGGCACGCCTCCTCGACGTCGCGCGCGGCCCCGCGCACGTCCACCGACGCGCGCCCTTCGCCCCCGCGGCCCGTGACGACCGCCCCTCCCGCCACCCGGGCCCGGACAACGCCCGCCCCGCGGGCGGCCGCCTGGTAGCGCATCTTCGGCACGAACGGCGCCACCGTGATGCCGCGCCGGGCCGCGGCCATCGTGAGGACGTTGACGAACCCCTTCCAGTCGGGAAAGCGGTCGTGGCGCTCTCGCTGGAGGCAGCGCATGATCACGTCCTCGGCTCCGAACGAGGTCTTCCGGAAGAGCCCACTCGCGATTTTCGGGGGCTCACCTCGAATTTTCGCCTCCCGGATCTCGTGCCACGTGCCCGAGAACGGCTTTCGGCCGGTCTCCCACTCGTACATGAGGCAGCCGAGGCTGTAGATGTCGGACCTGAGGTCGAGCGGCACGCCGCCCAGCAGCTGCTCGGGCGAGGCGTACGCCACGGTCCCGAAGATGAGGTGTCCGCCGTCGGGCGTCGATTCCATCTCGCTCTCGCCGAGCGGCGACGAAATCCCCCAGTCGCTCACCGCGGCGCGGCCGACTTCGTCGAGGAGAATGTTCTCCGGTTTGAGGTCGCGATGCACGATGTGGTGCTCGACGTTTGCCCACTCGAGAGCCCCGGCGATGCGCACGAGCGTCCGGTAGAAGAGCTCGGGGTCGCGCGAGGTCATCTGCGACCGCAGGCTCCCCCCCGCCATCCACCGCGAACAGATCACGGGGAGCTTTTCGAGAGGAAATACGCAAAGCGCCTCGACGATTCCGTCGCAGACGGAAAGCGTCAACCACACCTGGAGCTCCTGCAGGAAGCGCTCGAAGTCCTCCTTGCTGCCGCTGCCGCGCGGGAGCGCCTTGACCGCGAAGCTGGGGCCGGACGGCGTCTGCCGGACCCGGGCGCAGACACCCATCCCCCCGCGGATGACGTCCACGACCGTGAACGCGTCCGAGTCGAATCCCTGCGTCCGCGCGAGCGCGGGCAGGGAAAGCTCTTCTCCGGGGCGGAAGGGGACCACCTGTTCCCGATTCTCTCACTCCCGGCCCGGGAGGAAACGATCGAAACCCGCGCGCCCGTTTCGACGTAAAATGGTATTTTGGAATTCTCGATAGAGGTGTCTATGAAACGCATCTCCCTCACGCGGGCCGCGGTTCTCGCGCCGCTCGCGGCTCTCGCGGTTCTCGCGGTTCTCGCCACCACCCCCGCCCGCTCCCAGGAACTCAGGGTCGAGGAGCACGTGCTCTCGAACGGCATGAAGCTTCTGCTCGTGCCCCGCCGCGACGAGCCGGTCGTCTCCGGCGGCTGGGTCGCCAAGGTCGGGAGCGCCAACGAACGGCCCGGCATCACGGGGATCAGCCACCTCTTCGAACACATGATGTTCAAGGGCACGGAGGCGATCGGCTCGAAGGACCCCGCGCGGGACCAGAAGCTGATCGCCGAGCAGGAGCGGCTCCGCGGCCTCATGCGCGACGAGGAGTCGAAGATGCGCGCGGCCCTCCGGCGCGGCGAGATCGACGACGTCACGAAGCCCGAGAGCAAGACCCCCAGGTACAAGGAGCTCGAGAAGGAATTCGACGCCCTCGTGAAGGAGCAGCGCGACCTCCTCGTGAAGAACGAGTTCGACCGCATCTACACGAAGCAGGGCGCCTCGGGGATGAACGCGTCGACGAACTCGGACCTCACCCAGTACTTCATCACCGTGCCGAAGAACAAGCTCGAGCTCTGGATGTGGATGGAGTCCGACCGCCTGAAGGCTCCCGTCTTCCGCGAGTTCTACTCCGAGCGCGACGTCGTCTTCGAGGAACGCCGCCTGCGGACGGAATCGACCCCCACGGGCCGGCTCGACGAGGCCTTCGAGGAGATGTTCTGGCACGGCCACCCGTACACCTGGCCCGTCGTCGGGTACCCCTCGGACATTCCCGCGATCACGAAGGCCGACGCCGATGCGTACTACGCACTCTTCTACGCGCCGAACAACATCACCGCCATCCTCGTGGGCGACTTCGACCCGAAGGAAGCCGTCGCGATGGCCGAACGGTATTTCGGACGCATTCCCCGCGGCAAGAACCCGCCGCCCGAAATGACGATCCTGCCCCCCCCGTGGGAAGCGGAAATGCGTTTCAACGGCGAGGCGGACACGAACCCTCAGGTCGGAGTCAACTGGCACACCGTGGCCTTCCAGAACAAGGATGCGTACCCCCTCCAGGTGCTCGCGCAGCTCCTCAACGGCCGCACGGGCCGGCTCCACAAGGCGATGGTCGCCGGGGACGGCGCCGTGGCGACGAAGGTGACGGCGGGCGCCTTCTCGCGCAAGTACGCCGGCGAGTTTGGCGTCGAGGCGGAGGTCAAGGACGGCAAGACGCCCGAGGACGCCGAAAAGGCGATCTACGTCGAGCTCGAGAAGCTGAAGAAGGACCTCGTTCCGGCCGAAGAGCTGCAGAAGGTGAAGAACAACTTCGCCGCGCAGGTGTTCCGCTCGCTGCAGTCGAACATGGGCATCCTCTACCAGCTCATGGGGAACGAAGGCCGCGGCGACTGGAAAGAGTTCAACGAGGGTTCGAAGAAGGTCCAGGCCGTGACTTCCGAGGATGTGCGCCGCGTCGCCCGGGCGTACCTCACGAAAGAAAACCGTGGCGTCGCGACCTACACGCGCAAGGCGGGCGCGGCCGCAGCGCCCGAGGATCCTGCCCTCCTCGCCGTGCCCGAGCAGATGCGCCCGATGGTCAAGCAGACGCTCGCCCGGCTGGCCGCCTCGACCGACGTCGACAAGCTCCGGCAGATGATCGCGCAAATGGAGAGTCAGTCGGCGCAGATGCCGCCTCAGATGAAGCCGGCCACGGATCTCATCCTGCAGAAGGCCCGCGAGCGCCTGACCGCGCTGGAGAAGGCCCCGAAGACGACGGAGAAGAAGTAGCCATGAAGAACATCCTCGTTCCGGCGGTTCTTGCCGCCCTTCTCGCCGCGCCGCTCACCTCCCCCACGGCCCTCGCCGCCGGCCCCGATACCATTCCGGCGAAGCCAGATCAGATCGCGTTCAAGCCGTACTCCTACACGCCACCCGCCGCCAAGGACCATCGCGCGGTCCTGAAATCAGGCGTCGTGGCGTACCTCGCGGAGAACCACGAGCTTCCGCTCGTCAACATCCAGATCCTCTTGAGGGGCGGCACGTACCTCGACCCGGTCGGCAAGGAAGGCCTCGCGTCTCTGACCGGCTACCTCCTCGCGCGCGGCGGCACGAAGAGCCGCACCGCCGAACAGCTCGAGGAGCGCCTCGCCTTCCTTGCGGCGCAGCTCAACCCCGAGCGGCCCGATGGCCGCCCGACCGACGTGCGTGCCTCGGGCTACATGGACGATCGCGGGGTCGTCTCGCTGAACCTCCTCGCGAAGGATCTCGACGAGGGTCTCGCGATCCTGCGCGAAGTCCTGACCGAACCCCGGTTCCAGGACGACAAGCTCAAGCTCAAGAAGGAGCAGCTCCTCGCCGACATGAAACAGCGGAACGACAGCTCCGCGGACATCGAGCGGCGCGAGCGCTCGTTTCTTCTGTATGGCGACGGCTACTACCTGAGCCGCTTCGAGACCAAGGACTCGATAGAGGGCATTTCCCACGACGACCTGGCGGCGTTCCACCGCAAGTGGATCCATCCGAAGAACATGCTCATCGCGGCCGCGGGCGACTTCAAGAAGGCCGAGATGGCCGCGAAGCTCGACAAGCTCCTCGCGAGCTGGCCGTTCAAGGGCGAAAGCGCGCCGCCGGTGCCGAAGCCGTCGCACCCGATGACGCCCGGGACTTTCCTCGTTGACAAGGACGTCAACCAGGGCCGCGTTTCGATCATGCTGCCGGGCCTCCTTCGCACCGACCCCGACTTCTTCGCGGCCGCCGTCATGAACGACATCCTCGGCGGCGGCGGGTTCACGAGCCGCATCATGAACCGGGTCCGCTCGGACGAAGGCCTCGCGTACTCGGCGGGCTCCGCGCTCCAGCCGGGCATCTGGTACCCCGGCCGCTTCGGCGCCGCGTTCCAGTCGAAGGTGCGCACCGCCGCCTACGCCTCGCAGATCGTGATCGAGGAAATGACGAAGCTTCGTGACACCGACCCCACGGACGAGGAGATGGAAACGGCGAAGCACTCGTTCATCGACACTCTCCCCCGCCGCTTTTCGACGCCCGTGCAGGTCGTGGGCCTTCTCGCGGACGAGGAATACACGGGCCGCTACGCCTCTGATCCTCTCTACTACGCGAAGTACCAGGCGAACGTCGAGAAGGTGACGAAGGCCGACGTGAAACGAGCGGCGCAGCGGCTTCTCAAGCCCGACGCCGTGACGCTTCTCGTCGTCGGGAAGAAGGCCGACCTTCTGAACCCAGAACCGAAGCACCCCGTGAAGTTCGCGGACCTCACGAGCGGAAAGCTGACGGAGGTTCCGTTGCGCGATCCCTTCACGATGAAACCCATGGCTTTGGCGACAGACGGCAGCGCGAAGTGATCCTCCTGGCGGCGGTTCTTGCCGCCCAGGCGCTCACGCTCGAGAAGATCTCCGAACCCGGGCCGGGCGGCCCCTCGGGCTGGGCCTGGCGCGACGCCACGCACGTCACGTGGGTCGTTTCCGACGGCCCGGAACCCGAGGCGCCCGCCACGCTTTGGGAGCTCGACGCCGCGACCGGGAGGAAGGCGAGGCTCTTCGAGCCCGCGGCCGTCAAGGATCGCGCCGGGAAAGACCGGATGCTCTCTCCCCGAGGGGGGAAATGGAGCCCGAGGGGCGACGTTCTCCTCGTGTCCTTCGACCACGACCTCTGGCTCCTCGCCCCCGGCGGCGCGCCGCGGCGCCTCACGAACGACGCCGACGAGGAGGAGTCCCCGGCGTTCTCTCCGGACGGTTCGCGCGTCGCGTACGTCAAGAAGTCCGACCTCTGGGCTGTCGAGCGCGCGTCGGGCCGGGAGACGCGCCTCACGACCACGGGCGCCGACCACGTGTTCAACGGGAAGCTCGACTGGGTCTACGAAGAGGAGCTCGCGAACCGGCGCGGAGGCCGCTCGTACGAGTGGGCGCCGGACTCTTCCGCGATCGCCTACCTCCGCCTGGACGAGAACCGGGTGCCGGCGTTCCCGATCGTGGACTTCACGCCGGTGAACGGGAAGGTCCTTCCGCAGCGCTATCCGAAGGCCGGCGACCCGAACGCGATTCCCTCCGTCCACGTCGTCGACCTCGACGGGAAAGAGACGGCCTCCTTCGCGCCGACGCCCGACGACGTCTACGTCGCCCCCCAGCTCGCCTGGACCGCAGACGGAAAGCAGGCCTGCTTCCTCGTCCTCGACCGCCCGCAGACGACCCTCGACGTCTGGCTCCTGCCTCGCGCGGGCGGCGCGCCGAAAAAGCTCCTCACCGAGACGGACGCCGCGTGGATCAACGCGCTCGAGCCGCCGCATTTCCTCAAGGACGGTTCCTTCGTCTTCCTCTCGGAAAGGAGCGGCTTTCTCCACCTCTACCGGCACGCCGCCAACGGCACGCCGATGAACGCGATCACGAAGGGCGACTGGATGATCGACGGGCCCTGGTCGGTCGACGAGAAGGCGGGCGTCGTCTTCTTCACCGCAACCGAAAGGGACCCGCGTGAGCGCCATGTCTACCGCGTGAAGCTGGACGGGACAGGGTTCCAACGCCTCACCAAAGAGCGCGGTGTCCACACTCTCTCGCTGTCCCCCGGCGGCGCCTTCTTCGTAAGCACGCACTCGAGCGTCACATCCCCTCCGAGGACCGTCGTGAGGAACGCCTCCGGCGAGGAGGCCGCGGTGGTCGACGACGCGCCCGGCCCGTTTGCCGACACCATTCTCGGTTCCGTCGAGATGGGCTCCTTCAAGGGCACGGACGGCACGCTCTTCTATACGCGGCTCGTAAAGCCAGCGGACTTCGACCCCGGCAGGAAATACCCCGCGATCGTGTTCGTGTATGGCGGCCCGCACGCGCAGCTCGTGCAGGACCGCTGGGGCGCGGCCTCCGGCCTCGACCATCTCCTCGCGTCGAAGGGATTCCTCGTCTTCACGATGGACAACCGCGGCTCGTGGGGGCGCGGGCACGCGTTCGAGACGCCGATCCTGAAGAACCTGGGCGCGCAGGAGCTGAAGGACCAGCTCGAGGGCGTCGCCGAGCTCGTGAAGAAACCCTTCGTCGACGCGTCCCGGCTCGGGCTCTGGGGCTGGTCTTATGGCGGTTTCATGACGCTCTTCATGGCCACTCACGCGGGCGAGAGGTTCAAGTGCGCACTCGCGGGCGCGCCGGTCGCCGACTGGAAGTTCTACGACTCCATCTACACGGAGCGCTACATGAAGCGCCCCAAGGACAATCCCGAGGGCTACAAGGCGGCGTCGCCGCTCGAGGCCGCGAAAAACCTCTCGACGAAACTCCTCATCATGCACGGCACGTCCGACGACAACGTCCACATGCAGAACTCGATCAGCTTCATCGACGAGCTCATGAAGGCGCGGAAGGACTTCTTCTTCGTGCCCTTGCCGCACCAACGGCACGGGCCCCGCCGGGAGGCGCTTCTCTACCGCAACCAGCGCCTCGTCGATTGGTTCGAGAAGAACCTGTAACGCGCGCCGATCAAGCGTAACGGCCGTCAGACGGGCTTCGGCGTGACGGTGAGCGCCAGCGAGCCTTTCACGGCCTTGGACACGATGCAGTATTTTTCAGCGAGGGCGAGCGTCTTGTCGACGTCCGCCCGGCGCGACTCCCAAAGAGCCGCGGGCACGTGCGGCGCGAGGTTCATCTTCGTGACGAGAAATCCTCCCGAAGGGTCCTTGTCCACCTCGCATGAGCCGTCAAGCGCCGGCTTCTCGATCGGGAGCTGCAGCTTCGCGAGGAAAATCGCCCACGTCTGGACGAAGCACGACGAAACGCCCGCGAGGAGCAGCTCCTCCGGATTCGGCGCCCCCGTCTTTCCGCCGAGAGACGAGGCGCCCACGTGCGCAACCTTCAGGCTGCCGTCCGCGTTCGTGAGCGTTCCTTCTTTCGAAGCGGGATCCCAGGTCGCGGCGATCGTGAACGTGTGTTCGGCGGACATGACGTGTCTCCCTTTTAGGCTCTTGGGCTTTCAGGCCCGGATCACGAGGAGCCGGGGCTCGGTGAATTCTTCCATCGCGTAGGCCGGGCCCTCGCGCCCGGAGCCGGACTCCTTCACGCCGCCGTAGGGCATGCGGTCCGCGCGCCACGTCGGGACGTCGTTGACGAGAACAGCCCCGACCTCGAGGACGTCCCAGGCGCGCTGGATGCGCCCGAGATCCCGCGTGAAGACTCCCGCCTGCAACCCGTACTTCGAGTCGTTCACGCGGCGGAGCGCCTCATCCCAGTCGTCGTAAGGGGCGAGCGTGACGACGGGCGCGAAGACTTCCTGCGCCTCGACCTTCATCGACGGCGTCGTGTTCTCGAGGATCGTGGGGGCCAGGCACTCCCCCGCGCGTGTCCCGCCCACCAGCGCCGTCGCGCCTCCCTGGACGGCCTCCTTCACCCACGCCTCGGCGCGCGCGGCCTCTTCGGGCGTGATCATCGGGCCGACGTCCGTCTTCTCGTCGAGCGGATCTCCGACGACGAGCTGCGCCGTCGCGAGGAGCAGCTTCGAGCGGAACGCCTCGAGGACCGGGCGGTGCACGAGCGCGCGCTGGACGGAAATGCACGACTGACCCGCGTAGGAAAACGCGCCCGAGGCGGTGCGTCGCGCCGCGTCGTCGAGGTCCGCGTCGGAGTGGACGACGACCGCCGCGTTTCCACCCAGCTCGAGGGCGACGCGCTTCCTCGGCACGAGGGTCTTCAGCCGCCATCCGACCGTGCCCGAGCCCGTGAAGGAGACGACCGGCAGGCGCGGATCGAGGACGAGCGCCTCGGCGGCGGCGCCCGGGACCAAAAGGACGGCGTACGCGTCCTTCGGCCAGCCGGCGGCGAGCACGATTTCCCGGAGCGCAAGCGCCGAGAGCGGCGTCTGGGAAGCCGGCTTCTGGACGATCGGGGCGCCCACGGCAATCGCCGGCGCCACCTTGTGCGCCGTCAGGTTGAGCGGAAAATTGAACGGCGTGATCGCGAGGACGGGCCCGAGCGGGACGCGCTTCACGACTCCCCACCGGCCGAGCGAGGCGCCGTTCACGTCGAGCGGCAGCATCTCGCCCGTCTGCGCCTCGAGCGCGGCGGCCGCCGCCGAGAACGTGGCGGCGGCGCGCTCGGCCTCCATGCGCGCGGCCTTCAGGGGCTTGCCGGCCTCCGCGGCGATCGTGCGCGCGAGCTCGTCCCGCCGGCGTTCGAGCTCGACCGCGACCTTCCGGAGCATCGCGACGCGCGTGTAGGTGGGAAGCGCCCGCGTCTCTTGGAAGACGCGAACGGCGCGCTGCACGGCGGCCTCAATCTCTTCGGATGAGGGGCGCGGGATCCGCGCGAGCTCCCGCCCTCCGAAGGGCGCCCGCACCACGAGGTCGGAGCCGCTCACGACTTTCCCTCTTCCCGGAGCACATCCGGGTTCCAGGCCCTCGAGGCGGTCCACGCGCGCGATGAAAAGAGCGCCGACAGCGCGCGGCCGAGGAGCGGTGTCCTCGTCCGCGCCCAGAAAGAGTCCACGAGGCGCGCCACTTCGGGCGGGGCCGACGCGGGCGCGGCGAGCTGCGCGAGCGAAAGGACTCCCACCGGGGCTTCGTTCCGAACCTTTTCCCACGGCTCACGAAGCCCCGCCTCCTCCGCGGGCGGAAGCGGCGTCACGCCGGAGAGCGCGAGGCGTCCCGACACCACCGCGAAGAGGAGCGGCAGGTCGCGCAGCACCGGAATCGCCGTCTCGAACCGGAATGTCGAGAACGCCGCGCGCCCGCCCCCCGGCGCGTTTCCCGAAAGCGTGACGGGGTGCCTGGCGTGGCCCGCGTTCGCGATCGCGCTCCAGATGGCGGCCACCGGCCACAGCGGAAAAGAGAGGGCCAGCGCGACGAGGCCGAGGCCCCGATTCGAGGACGAGGAGGCGCTCTTCTCGGCGCTTCTCTCGGCGGCCGGCAGCCGGTCGGTGAGCAGGCTCGTCGCGCCCGTCGACGCATCGACGACGAGATTGCCCGAGACGACGGCGTTCTCGAGCGCGAGGCCGGGCGGAATTGCGGTCCGCGGAAGAACGCTCACCGCGGAAAGACGCGCCTCCGAGAGGACGACGGCTTCTTCCGCCACGGTCGTGCCCCCCTGAAGCTCTGCTCCGCCATCCACCGTGGCACGGTCGGAGAGCGCGGGCGCCGCGCCGGCGGCGGCGCGGTCGGCCCGGTGGTACGACGCGACGTCGGCGAGGAGGACCGGGCCCTCGGTGAGCGGAAGCGCCGCGTAGTCCGCGTCCGCCGTCCACTCGGCCGCGCCGGGCTCGCGCGGGAAATCCTTCTTCTTGAGCGCGCCGGGCAGAAGACGCCAGACGCCGGCGGGGCGTCCGCCCAGGAGTCCGGCGACGATCGGCCCGCGCACGTCGTCCACCTTCCTCAGGAACTCGTGGAGGGCGGCATGGATCCCCACGTCGCCGCGCACGACGATCGTCTCGCCATCCAGCCGCGGCTCGAGACGGCGCAGGACGTCGCCGGTCGTCTCGCCGTCCTCGCGCCGCACGATCTCGAGCGCGATGCCCCAGCGAATGCCCTTGCCGAACCGGCGCTCGATCTCGGGCGCGCGGGAAGAGACGACGAGAAGCGCCGAGCGGCGGCCGGCACGAACGAGCGCCTCGAGCGCGTGTTCGAGCACGGGCACGCCCGCGAGCGGGAGGAGAGCGGGCACGATGCGCGCCCCGAGCGGGCCGAATGCCGTGCCGTCGCGATCGGCGAAGAGGACGGTGGTCATGGGAGAGGGATTATGGGACGAAGGCCCTGAGACCGGTGGAGCGGCCCGCGCGCGCGTCCACGTCGGCCGTGATCTCGCGCGCGTGCGCCGTCAGCCAGGCCCGTACCTCGGCCGGCGGCACCGCCGCGTTCGCGCGATACGCCCAGCACTGGATCCGCCCTTCGTGCCCGTCGCCCGCTTCGTCCGCGATCGCCGCGGCCGCGCTCACGCCCTCCCAGGACAGCCCCGTGCGGAAGAGACGGAATTCGAGTCCTTCGGGCTCGTCGCTCCGGAAGGCGGGCGTCCCGGGCGGCACGGGCGCGAGCACGGGCGAGAGCTGATCGGCGAGCTCCCGCGCGCCCGTGCGGTGCGTGAGGAGATCGTGCCGGGTCTGGCGTGCCGCCTCGATCCCGCCCCATGCAAGGAGGGCGAACAAGAGGCCTCTCACGATGCGGCCCGGATACGGAGACGTCCGCTCGCGCGCCGCGAGCATGAGCCACGTGCCTCCGAGCCCGGTGAAAGCGGCCAGGGCGGGCATCGTCGGAATGGACGAGAGCCGGTATTTGCCCGCGACCGCGACGACGATCACGAGCTCCACGACGCACGCCCCCCAGAGGATGCCGTGCGCGAGGCGGCGATCACCTCCGGTCGCCCCGGACGCGACCTCCGCTTCGCTGACGGCGCGCCCGAGGAACACGACGCCGAGAGCCGCCAGCGGCAGGAAGAAGAAGAGCGAGCGCACGAGCGTGAAGACGTCCGCCCCGAACGCCGTCGGCAGGGCTGCCGCGCGGGACGCGGCCTCGGAGGCTCCGAACGACGTCGCGAGCGCAAAGGAGAAGGACTCGCGCCGGAAGAGGAAGACCGCGAAGAGGTGGGAAAACCCGACGGCGACGAACGCGAGGCCGAGGAGCGTGAGAGCGCGCTTCGTGCGGCCGAGACCGAAGAGGCGCGGCCGCGCGAGGAGAGCGAGAAGGAGCGGGATCAGGTAGAGCCCGACGGCGTAGCCCTTCGCGAGGAAGCCGAGACCGAAGAAGACGCCCGAAACGGCGCCCTCGAACGGGGAGTCCTCCTCGAACGCCCGGAGGCCGAAGATGATGCCGGCGAGGCCCAGCGTGACGAGCGTGGGTTCGACCGTGGCGGCACGGGAAGCGGCGACGAGCGGGGGAAACAGGGCCGCGAAGGCGCCCGCAAGATGCCCCGCGGGCTGGCCCCATCCGCGCCGGATGACGCGCTCGAGCACGATGACGCCGATGAGCCCGAGGATCGCCGACGGCAAGCGCACCGCCCATTCCTCGGGGCCGAACACGCGCACCATCGCGGAAAGGACCCAGGGAAAGAGAACCGGGGTTCCGGAGGGCGGGCCCATCGGCGTCGCCGAGAGGCCCAGGAACTGGTCCGACCCGCCCGCGAGGATGTTGCGCGCGCCGATCGCCCAGCGCCCCTCGTCGGCGCCGAACAGATCCGGCTGACCGAGGAGCACGAGCCGCAGCAGGGCACCCGCGGCGAGCGCGATCGCGAAAAGAATGCGCCCGGACGCTTCAGGGTCATCAGAACGGCGCCCGGACGTCACGGCCGAGGAGTATACGGAGGCTCCGCCCCCCGGCGGGCGCAGTTCATACTTCGGCACGATGACGGCCCTCGAAGAGCCCCTCCTCAGCGTCACGCTCATCGCCCGCGACGAGGAGGATCGCCTTCCGGACGCTCTCGCGTCGGTCGCCTTCGCGAACGAGCGCATCGTCGTCGTGGACTCCGCCACCACCGACCGGACCGAGGAGATCGCGCGTGAGGCCGGTGCCCGCGTCCTCGTGAGGCCCTTCGACGGCTTCGGCCGGCAGAAGAACGCCGCAGCCGCTCTCGCGAGCAACCGATGGATCCTTTCCATCGACGCCGACGAGATCGTCTCGCCGAAGCTCGCCATCGAGATTCGCGCGTCCCTCGCGGCGACGGCTTCCGAGGCCTCTCCCCCAGCGGCCTTCCGGGTGCCGATCCGCCTCGAGTTCCTAGGGCGCGAGCTCCGGTTCGGGCGCGACACGGTCGTGCGGCCCGCGCGCCTCTACGATCGCACGCGCGCGCGATTCTCGGACGATCCCGTCCACGAGAAGATTCTCGCGACGGGCCGGGTCGAATCCCTCCAGGAGTCCGTCCTCCACCGCTCCTATCGCGACCTCGCGCACTATCTCGAGAAGCTCGACCGCTACACGACGCTCGCGGCCGAGGCGAAGTGGGCCGCCGGGAAGGGGGGCGGCGGCTTCCTGCCGGCGCGCGTCCTCTGGGAGTTCTTCGATCGCGCGTTCCTGCGCCTCGGCTTCCTCGACGGCTCGGCCGGGCTCACGTTCGCGGCTCTCTCGTCGGCGAATACGCTCCTGAAGTACCTCAAGCTCCGCGAGTTCGAGCGGGCGATCGCCCGCGGCGAACGCACGCCGCCCCAGGGCGTGAGGATCGAAGACACCGCGGCGATCCGGGTTCGCGCGCTCCTGCGGTCCCGGTGACGGCCGCGTGAACGGCGCTCTCCTCGCGGCGGCCTCCGGCGGGGCGGCCGCCCTCGGCCTCTCGCTGCGCTTCAACTGGTGGCGTCCCAAGCGGCCCGGCACGCCGATCCTCATGCACCACCAGGTCGGGCCGCACCGGCCCGGCTCGCCCCTGAATCGGTGGCGCGTGACCCAGCGGGATTTCGACTGGCAGCTCGACACGCTCCAGCGCCTCGGCTACCGGGGCGTGGCGCTGCGCGATCTCGTCGCGTCGCCGGCGACTGCGACGCGGCGCGTCGTCCTCACGTTCGACGACGGCTATCGCGGCGTCAAAGAGAGAGCGCTGCCCGCACTCCTTTCGCGCGGCTTCGCGGCCACGGTCTTCGTGGTCGCGGACAGGACCGGGGGCGTGAACGACTGGGACGGCGAGACCCCCGGGGAACCGCTCCTCGCGGCCGACGAGATCCGCGCGCTGCACGGTGCCGGAATCGAGATCGGCTCCCATGGCGCCACGCACCGCGCGCTGACACGGCTCGACGACGCCGACCTCGCCCGGGAAGTCGCGGGCAGCAGGGAAACGCTCGAGCGGATCACGGGAGCGCCCGTGACGTCCTTCTGCTATCCCTACGGGGACTTCGACGACCGCGTCGTCGAGGCGGTGCGGGCCGCGGGCTACCGTGCGGCCACCGTGATCCGGGGCGGCATCTCGAAGGATCTCTCGGACCCCTTCCGCCTGAAGCGCGTCGCCGTGCGCGGCACGCATACGCGCCTCGACTTCGTCCTCGCGCTCACGCGCGGGAGGTCGAGGCTGTAGCCCTCAGATGTACGCGCTCAGACCTTCATGCTCCAGGCGATCGCGCGCTGCCTGAGGGCTTCCCTCGGCGCGATGTCCGGAAGGTCGAGGAGCACGGGCGCGATCGGAAGGTCGCCCGGATCCCAGTCCACGAGCGCTGCGACGGCCGGCGCAAGGCGCTCGGCGAGCGGCCAGCTTCGTGCCGACTTTCGCGCGAGCCGCGCCGTCACCGCCACGTCGGTCGCCGTCTCCTCCCCGTCGCCGAAGAGCTCGGACACGGCCGCGCCGCTCCGCCGTCTCGCGAGCGCGATCGCGTACTCCGTCCAGTTCGGCAGGGGCACGCCGAGCCGCTCCTCCTCGAAGAGGCGGAGAACCTCCATGAACCGGTCTCCCGCCCGCGCCACCTGCCGGCGCGCGTCGGGGGTCTCGGCGCCTTCCGGGACCTCGAGCGCGAGCGCGGCCGCGTGGTGCCTTTCCACGAGGTCGCGGAAGCGGGTCCAGTTCATCTGAGCGTGGAAGCCGGTCCGGCGCAGCCCCTCGGAGCCGGCCGACGCGAGCGCGCGCAGGGCTTCTTCGCGCGCGCGGGTCCCCGGCGTCCAACGGCCGGCCGAGAGGAGCACGACGGCTCCGAGCGCGAGGTCGGCGGCGCGGACCGTCCGGAGAGCCTCCCGCGCGCGGGCGCCCGTCGCCGAACGATCCACGAGCCGCTCGGCCGCGAGAAGGCGCGCGCCCGTCTTCGCGAGGAGGCGCACGCCCTCGGCGCGGTCGGGCGCGCCGTGGAACACCTCCGCGTACGGCGGAAGGAGGGCGGCCGGCCCCGCGACCACGCGCCGCGCCGCGACGAGCTCCATGTTCCAGAACGTCGGAGGCAGGAGACGCAGGCCCCGCCGCGCGACGGCCGCGACGGAAGCCTCCACGCGGCGGCTCTTCGCCGTCTCGAAGACGGCCTTGGCGAGATGCCGTTCGAGGGCGGGGACATCACGGACGGGCGCGTCGAGAACCGCGAGCAGCTCGAAGGGGTCGCCGGGATGACCCGTGCCGTCGCGGCCGAGCACCGTCGTCCCTTCCCCAAGCCCGAGCGCGCCGCCGAGAGCCGCTCCTGCCCAGGCGTCGCCGGCGGCGTCCGTCAGCGCCGAGACGAGCGTGCGCACCGCCTCGGCCGCGCGCGCTTCGGCGCCGGCGTCCCGCGCCCCCGTGAAGGGCCGGCTCGCATCGCCCGTATCGATCACCACGGCGTTCGGAGAGAATAGCCGAATGCCGCCGCCTTCGGTCCTCCGTGCCACCCTCGAATACGACGGAGGCCACTACCGCGGCTGGCAGACGCAGATCAACGCCCGCACGGTGCAGGGCGAGCTCATGCGCGCCTGCCGCGAGGTGCTCGGCCCGGACGTCAAGATCAACGGCGCGGGCCGCACCGACGCGGGCGTCCACGCCTTCGCGCAGGTCGCCTCCCTTCATGGCGTGAGCGTCCGGGCCGCCGACCTCGGCAAGGTGCGCCAGAACCTGAACGACCTGCTCCCGCCCGACATCAACGTGCTCCGGCTCGCCGTGGCGCCGCCCTCGTTCCACGCGCGCCACTCCGCCGCCGAACGCATCTACCGCTACCGCATCTCGCGCCGGCGCACGGCGTTCGGCAAGCGTTTCGTCTACTGGGTGAAGGACCACCTCGACGCGTCCGCCATGCAGGCGACCGCCGACCTCTTCGTCGGCCGGCACGATTTCGGGAGCTTCGCGGAGAACGCCGAGGGCCACGACTCCACGCTCGTGGAGGTCGCGTTCGCACGCGTGGAGACGCCGCCCGACGCGCCCGATCTCATCTTCTTCCGGATTGGCGCCTCGCATTTCCTCTGGAAGATGGTGCGGCGCCTCACCGGCACGCTTCTCGAGGTGGGCCGGGGGCGGCTCGACGCTGCGGGCGTCCGCGCGCTCCTCGAGAGCCGCTCCGGAAAGCCGGCCGAATGGACGGCCCCGCCCTCGGGCCTCTTCCTCGAATCGGTCGCGTACCCGGGCGATCCGCCGCCTCCGGCGATCGATCCCTTCCGGCCCGGGTTCTGACGAGGAATAAAGAAGAGGAACTTTCTCTTAGAAGGGTATTAAGGAGAACCTCTTGAGATTTCCAGCTCTCGTCGCCGCGGTCGCCGGCGCACTCGTAGCCTCGCAGGCCGCTCGGGCAGACGCCCGACCCTCTTCGCCCCCCGCCGTCCACATTCCGTTTGTCGAGGGCAAGCCCTTCGCGGAGATCCTGAGGCGCGCCAGGGCCGAGAACAAACCGGTCATGCTCGACGTCGTGGCGTCGTGGTGCGGGCCGTGCAAGATCATGGACAAGACGACGTTCTCCGACCCTGGCGTCGTCGCCTGGGCGAAGAAGACTGTCATCCCCGCGCGCGTCGACGCGGAAAAAGGCGAGGGACGACGCATCTCGGCGCGCTACCAGGCCTTCTCGTTTCCGACGGTGGTCTTCCTCGACGGCGACGGAAACGAGATCGACCGCCTCGTGGGCGGCTACGGGGCCGTCGATTTTCAGCGCGGCGCCGAAGCCCTTCTCGCCGGACGGAGCCATTTCCTCGTGGCCCTCGCGAGCCTGAAGGCGGCCTGGAACGCGGAGGAGGCCATCCCGGTGTCGAACGCCCTCGCCGCGCGGCGCGACCTCGCGCGGGTGCGCCCGATCGCGCTCCGCATCGTCAGTGAGGAGGGTGATCTCGGCCGGCCCGAGATCTTCCAGGTCTTCGCGCAGCTCGTGGCCATCGAGACGCTCGACGACGACCACTCCCCCGAGACGGGCGACCTCATCGCGACCTTCCTCCCCAAGCTCGGGAACGACCCGCGTCGCGCCTTTCTGGCCGCGGCGCTCGTGACCGGCCTCGGGAAGCGCGGCGACGTCGCGGCGGCGCGCGCCGTGACGGCGGAAACTCTCCTCGCCGTGGGCGAAGCCTCCCCGTACTCCGCCGACGTGCTCGCGGCTCTCGGCGCCGCCGAGCGCAAGGCCGGCAACGTCCCGGAGGCGCTCGCGGCGTTCCAGCGCGCCGCGGCTCTCGCCGAGAAGAACGGCGCCGCCCCGGGGTCGCGCGTCGAGCGGCAGTTCGACCTCGCCGAGGCGCTCGCCGCGAGCGGAAAGCCCGCCGAGGCGAAGAAGGCGTACGGAGCCGGGACCGCGATCGGGCCGCTCGACACGCAGCTCGCCGCGCGGGCGGCGCGCGTCGCGCTCGCCTTGAAGGAGCCGGCCGCCGCCGTCCAGCACGCGCGCCAGGCCGTCGAGTTGTCGAGCGGGGAGGACGCGAGCGCCCAGGGAGCTCTCGCGGCGGCCCTCCGCGCCACCGGAGACCGGGCCGGCGCTTCGGCGGCCCTCAAGAAGGCGGCCGATCTCGACCCCGCCAATCCCGAGTACCGCGTGGCCACTCCCGAAAAGCCGAAGAAGAAAGCCGTCAAGGCCTCCTGAGAAAAGGAGGCGACGTGGCGCGCAGGTGGTCGCCCGCGGGCATCCTCCTCTCTCCCGTGGGCCTCGCCCCCGCGACCGCTTCCGTCGACGCGTTCCGGTCCGCCGCGAAGGAGGCCGCCGGGCCGGCGGGATTCGTGGAGGTCGTCACCCATGACGGGGACCCTCGGGAACCGGCGCGCCTTTCCGCCCTCTTCGCGACGCCCGGCCGGCCGGAGACGCGCGGCACGCTCCTGTTCCTGCACGGCAAGGGCGGCTGCGGCGCCGAGTGGACGAAGGATGCCGTGCGCGCGCTCCGCCTCGGCTTCAACGTCCTCGTGCCCGAGCTGCGCGGCCACCCGCCCTCTACGGGGACGCGGATCACCTACGGGATCCGCGAGACGAACGACCTCCTCCTCCTCCTCGACCTCGCCGCGGCCCGCTTCGGCGTGAAGCGCGCGCGTCTCGGCATCGACGGCTGCTCGATGGGCGCTCTTCTCGCTCTTCAGCTCGCCGCCGCCGCCCCGCCCGCCGCGCTGTGGCTGCAGTCGCCGTTCGCCGACATGAAGAAAATGGCCGCGCACTATTTGCACCGCGCGACCGGGCTGCCCGCCTTCCTCTTCGCGCTCCCCGTGCGTTTTTTCCTGTGGCGCCTCGCCCGCACCGAGGGGCTCGACCTCTCGCAAGCGGACCCGGTGCGCGCGGCCCGGCGCGTGACGTGCCCGACCGTCGTCGTGCACGGCGAGGACGACGGGCTCGTGCCGATCCGCTTCGCGCTGCGCGTTTACGAGGCGCTCGCCGGAGAGAAGACTTTCTGGCGCGTGCCACGCTGCGGCCACTGCCACCACGCAGACGAGCCGCAGGCGCTAAGCCGGGCGGAATACGAGAAGCGCTGGACGGAGTTCTTCCGCCCCCGCCTCGCGTGAGCGTCAGTCCCTGGCGCGTGGGAGCTGCGAAAAGCCCGCGGCGAAGGCGCCGATTCCCGCAGCCAACCGCACGAGGAGCGTCAGGGACGACAGCCCGTGGAGCCGTCCCCACTCCTGCCTCAGGGGATTCGTCTTCAGGGCGAGATCGATGGGGCCCATCCGTTCCCGGAGCGCCATCATCTCGGGCGTGATGACGTAGAGCGACGCGATCGCGGCCACGGCCGCGACGGCGAGAAGCCGCAGCGCCAGGCCGCGCGCGCGGGGAGACCACGCGTTCGCGCGATTCCAAAACACGAGCCCGAGAACGAGAAGGACGACGGCCCCGAGCGACACGGCGTCGAGGCCGTCGAGGAGCGCCCGGTTCACGGCGCCCGCGGCGTGACGGCTCGGGGCGGCGAGGAGGACGGTGCGCGCGCCGAACCCCCCGAAGAAGGCGAGCATTCCGCACCAGAGCGCGGCCATGAACAGCCACACGCCGGCGAGGAGCGTCCGGCCCCGGGCCGTCATGGGTTCCTCTCCGGCGCGGCCATGCGTTCCATGCGCCCTCAGACCTCCGCGACCCACTCGGGTGTCACGAGGTGGGGGAGGACGCCGCACGCGTACCCGCGGGCGAGGAGCCGGCGCACGGCCTCGCGCCCGCGCGCGCCGTAGGAGCGGGTCCAGTCGTTCACGTACATGGCCACGAAGCGGTCCGCCTTTTCGCGCGGGAGTCCGCGCGCGAAGCGCATCGCGTCCGTGAGGGCGTCCTCGCGGTGGAGGAGCGCGTACTCGATGGACCGAAAGAGCGCGCGCGACACGCGCGCGATGAGCTCCGGCCCGAGGTCCTTCCGGACGGCATTGCCTCCGAGGGGCAGCGGCAGGGAGGTCTCCTCCTTCCAGACGACGCCGAGGTCGGCCACGAGGCGGAAGCCCTCGTCCTTCCATGTCAGCTGGCCCTCGTGGATGACGACGCCGGCGTCCACGTCGCCGCGCGTGACGGCCTCGCCCACCTTGTCGAAAGGCGTCACGACCGGGATCGAGGCGGGGGCGTAGATCCTGAGCGCGAGGGCGGCGGTCGTGAGCGCGCCGGGAATCGCGACGCGCCGCCCCGCGAGGTCGGCCAGGGTCCGCGGCGCCCCCGCCTCCTCGCGCGCGATCACGCACGGTCCGTAGCCGTCGCCGAAGGAGGCCCCGTGCGGCAGCAGCACGTACCGGTCCGCGAGAAATGCGTATGCGTGAAAGGAAACAGCCGTGATCGCGAGCTCGCCCGAGAGCGCCCGCCGGTTCAGGGTCTCGATGTCAGCGAGCTCGTGACGATACGAAACGCCCTCGGTGTCGACCGCGTTCTCGCGCAGTCCGTAGAACATGAAGGCGTCGTCGGAATCGGGCGAGTGTGCGAGGACGAGTGTCTGGCTCATGCGATGTCTCCGATTTTTCTCCGCGCGCGATCGTAGCCCGGATGCGAGGTCGACACGGTCTCGCGGGACCGGATGGCGGGCGGGTGAAAAAAACTTCGCACGTCAAGAAAAAAATTCTTGATTCGTGGTCGAAACTCTCTACAATTCTCTTCAGCAAGAAAAAAGGACGGCGAGGTGATCTTGAGTCACTTCACCGTCCTTACGGAAAACCCCGAGCTCTTTTGAAAATCGATCGACAACGAAAATTTCAGGGTTCTTTCGGCAGTCGGCAGATCCAGAAAACGCGAGGTTCCCGTCCTTCGAGGGGCAGCCAACCTAGCACGCGGCTTTCGGGACTGTCAATCAAATCTGCCAAGAGGAGGTGACAGTCCACATGCCAGCAAAGAAGAAGGCCGCCAAGAAGAGCACCAAGAAGGCGAAAAAGGGTAAGAAGTAGGTACCCTCTCATAACCTGTTCTTATCAAGGTATTTCCGGGATTCGGGGGCTGAACCAGCCCCCTTATTTTTTGTTCGGAGGCGTGGGGAGGTACGGCCACCCCGGCAGATTTCCACAGCCTCATCCTCGTCTTTTCCACGGACGTATATAAACGTTTATATACTCAGTCGATGTCTCTTTCTCACGTCCTTCTCGGGCTGCTCGCGCGCGGTCCGGCGAGCGGCTGGGACCTCGGGTCTCACCTCTACGAGGATCCCGCCCTCGGATGGAACGCGGAGCTCGCGCAAATCTATCCCGCTCTCCGCCGCCTCCTGCGCGGCGGCTTCGTCGCGCTCCGGCGGCGGCGCTCTTCGAAGGGCCCGCCCAGGCGCGAGTACCGGCTCACCGCTGCGGGGCGCCGTGAATTTCGCGAATGGCTCGCCGAGCCGCTCGAGATCCCGAAGCCGCACGCTGCCGCTCTCGCCCGGCTCGCCTTCCTCGAGAAGCAATCGCCGGAAACCCGGCTCGTGTCGCTGCGGCTCTACCGCACCCTTCTCTCGGACGAGATGACGCGCACATCGCCCGGGACGACGGCCGCGCGGCGGAGACGGCGCATGCTCCTTGAGACTGAGCTGCACTGGGCGGATGCGGAGATCGCGGCGGCGCTCTCAGGGCGTACGCTCTCCCCGGAGGAACGATGAACGCACGAGAAGTGCTCGCGAGGCTCGAGGGCCTCAGAAACACGCGGGGAAAGGATGCGGCCGACGCGAAGAAGGCTTGCCTCGCGATCCTCGCGCGTCGCCCCGCCGGCACGGCCCGCGCGGTGGAACGGCTCCACGAGGCCCTGTGCTTCCTGCGCGCGTATCCCGACGACGCCGAGGTGCTCGCGCGCGTTGCCGCGATGCTCGCGGGATTCGCGCGGAGGCCGGACCTCCGCCGCCATCGCCGCGCGCTCCGGGACACCGGGATCGCGGGCACCGCAATCCGCTTCCCGTTCTTCGCGGGCACCGCGCGCTGGCTCGCCGCGCGCTGGGCCGACCGTCTCACCGTGGACTGGAAGACCTTCACGAACCGCGCGGCGCTCGAGCGCGTCCTGCCCCTCGTCTCTCTTCCCGCCGAGGCGCCGGGTCTCGACGAGCTGGACCTCGGCGCGCGCGGCTGGGTGAAGCGGCTCAAGGGTCCCTCCGAGACGGATGCGGCGTTTCTGATCCGCCGGCTCGCGGCGCTGGGGCGCGACCGCTTCGAGCAGGAGTGGGCCTACGAAGGGCTCGAACTGCCCCTCGTCCTCGCGCCGGGTCCGGGCGGGCCGGCACGCACGCACGCCGCGTCTCCGGTTTCCGCGGTCCACTTCCAGACCGCGCCTTTCGCGAGCGGGCGGCCCGACGTCCGGAGCGACGTCGCGCGGCCTCCCAAGAGCGTCGTCGTAGCCTCTCCGGCGGAAGGCCGTAGCCTCCTGGACCTCGCGCGCGAATCGATGGTCACGCGCCAGCGCGATCTCGACGTCTTCCAGTGGGGAGACCCGGACGGCGTCCGCCTCGTGCACTTCGAAGACGGCCTCTCGTTCGTCGTGATCGGCGCGGTGACGGAACGCCGGCTCCTCCTCGAATCCGTCTACGGCTTCCTGACGCTGAAGAACGGCGTGCCGATCAGCTACATCCTCGTGAGCGCGCTCTTCGGCTCCTCGGAGATCGCCTACAACGTGTTCGAGACGTTCCGCGGGGGCGAGTCGGGCCGCATCTACGGAAAGGTCCTCTCCACGGCGCGGCATCTCTTCGGATCGGACGTCTTCACGATCTTCCCGTACCAGCTCGGAGGCTACGGCAACCCCGAGGCGCTCGCATCGGGAGCCTGGTGGTTCTACCAGAAGCTCGGCTTCCGGCCGCGGGCGCCGCGCGTCGTGGCGCTCATGAACGAGGAGCTCGACCGAATGAAAGCGGATCCGGCGTACCGTTCCTCCGTCGCCACGCTGAAGATTCTCGCGTCCGAGAATCTCTACTTCCATCTCGGGAAAGAGCGCGACGACGCGATCGGCGTCCTCGAGCTGCCGAACGTCGGCCTCGCGGTGACCGACATGCTCGCCCGGCGCTTCGGCTCGGACCGCGAGAAGGCCGAGGCCACCCTGACCCTCGAGGCGCGGGACCTCCTCGGCCTCCGCTCGCTCAGCGGCTGGAGCGCGGGAGAGCGCCTCGCGTTCCGCCGATGGGCGCCTCTCGTGGCGATCCTGCCCGAGGTCGCGCGCTGGACAGGGGCCGAGAAGCGCGGTCTCGCCGCGGTCATCCGGGCGAAGGGCGGCCGCCACGAATCGGACTTCGTCCGCCTCTTCGACGCGCACCGCCCGCTGCGGCGGGCGATCGCGAGACGAGCGGCGCCCCCGAAGCCCGAATCCGCCTGACGCCCGGACTCCTCAGCCCGGGCTGAGGTTCGCGAAGCGGGCAACAAACTTCTTGCGGCCCGCGTGATCGAAGTAGACGACCACTTTCTCCGCGTCGCCCGAGCCCTCGATCGTGAGGACGACGCCGGTTCCGTATTCCGGGTGGCGCACTTTCGAACCGCGCCGGAAGCCGGAGGCCGTGGGCGGCGGCGGCGTGCGCTTCATGACGGGGCGGACCGGCGTGATCCGCCGCGCGGGGAAATGCCGGGAGGGAGATTTCTGCGAATAGGAAGAGGGGGCGGCCTCCTGGGATTCGTTCTCGTAGTCGGGAAAGAGCGAACCGCCCGACGAGGCGCCTCCGAAACCGCGACCGCTTCCAAAGCCGCGGCCCAAGCCGAAGCCCCGCTCGCGGGCGCCGCCTCTCTCTCCACCTTCTAAGAAATCCCCCGGTCTTCCCCTTCCGAAACCAGAAGTCAGATCTTCTCGAATGAGCACACTTTCCGGAATCGCCTCGAGAAACGGCGACGGCTCGCGGCTCATCCACTCGCCCCGCACCATCCGCCTTAGGACGTATGAAAGCGTCAGACGCTCCTTCGCGCGGGTCATCCCGACGTACGCGAGGCGGCGCTCCTCCTCGAACTGGTCGTCGTCGCCTTTCGACGACGCGTGGGGAAGCGAGCCGTCCTCGAAGCCCGCG
>Ga0207932_1000020_pt1 | contig 52373 bp, 50 predicted proteins | sample NGESurdeep092012_FD_184480 | JGI IMG/M metagenome (GOLD analysis project Ga0207932, IMG submission 184480) | Arctic peat soil microbial communities from Barrow, Alaska - NGEE Surface sample 415-2 deep-092012 (SPAdes) | ecosystem: Environmental > Terrestrial > Soil > Wetlands > Peat ...
CGGCCACGAACCCCACGATGGAAACGATCGAGCGAGCCTACATCATGTGGGTGCTGGAGAGCGAACAGGGCAACAAGACACGCGCGGCCGAGGTGCTCGGGATCGATCCGTCCACGCTGCACCGCAAGCTCTCGCGATTCGGTGTCGAGGCGTGATTGACGGACCGCGCCGCTCACGCGGCGCGACTTGGTATCCGCTCGCCGCGGGCGCGATCGTGGCTGCCATTGCGCTCGCGGCGATCACCGCGGTCCCCGTCGGCGTGTTCTGGGACGACGGCGTGTATCTCATCGGTGCGAAGTCGCTTGCGACCGGAGCGGGCTATCGCTTCCTGCATCTGCCCGGCGCGCCGCCCGCGGTGCACTTCCCGCCGGGATGGCCAGCGGTGCTCGCCGTCGTCTGGAGACTGGGCCCTGCGTTTCCCGGCAACGTCGTGCTGCTCAAGCTCGTGAACCCGCTGCTGCTCGCGGCCGGCGCGGCGCTCGCGTGCTGGTACGGCGTGAACCGGCTCCGCGTTCCTCCCCTCGTCGCGGCGGCGGCAGCCGTCGTGTTCGCGGCCGCGCTGCCGGTGATGGTGATGGCGGGCGTGCTCTTTTCGGAGCCGCTCTTCTTCGTGGTGCTGCTGATCGCGCTCGCGCTCGCCGATCGCGCCGCGGATCGCGGCGGTTGGCGCCCCGCGCTCGAGGCGGGCGTCGCCGCCGGCATCCTCACGCTGGTGCGAAGCGCCGGACTCACGCTCCTGCCCGCCCTCGTCATCGCCCTGCTCCTCGCGCGCCGGCGGCGCGAGGCGGTGGTCGCCGCGGCCGGTGCGTTCGCGGTGCTCGCCCCGTGGCAGCTCTGGATCACGCTGCGCGCGCACGACCTCGCCGCGCCGTTCCGCGGAAGCTACGGTCCGTATCTCGATTGGGTGCTGGGCATGTACCGCGAGCGCGGGGCGGCGTTCGTCCTGGTCATGGCGCGCATGAACCTGCTCGCGGTCATGCGCTCGCTCGGCATCTCGCTCTTTCCATTCGGGCCGCGCGACATCCGCCCGCTGCTCGTGACGCTCGTGCTCGTGGTGTCCGCGATCGCGCTGATCCGCTCGCGCCGGCGCGCGACGACGGCGCTGTTGTTCCTGCTGTTCTATTTCGCGCTCGTCTTCGCGTGGCCGTATGCGCCGGACCGCTTCCTGTGGGCGATCTGGCCGTTGCTCGGCATGCTGCTCGCGAGCGGCGCCGTCGAATGCTGGCGCCTCGGCGCGCGGCACGGCGCGGTGCCGAGCGTGCGCGTGACGAGCGCGTTCGCATGTGCCGTCGGCGTGTTCGCTCTCGGAGGGCACGCGGGCTATTCGATTCGCGGAGCCTCACGCCATTGGCGGGACGCCGAGGCGCGCAACAACGCCGACGCGCTCCTCCCGGTCGCTGACTGGATCAACGCGAACACGAGGCCGGACGACGTGGTCGCGGTCGACGGCGAACCGTTCATCTACCTGCACACGGGCCGCACGGTCGTTCCCGTGCACATTCTTTCGCCCGACGAGTACTTCGCCGGCACGCCGCTCGAGCGCGCGGCGGCCGACCTGCGTGCGCTGATCGTCGTTGGCAAGCCACGATACGCCGTCTTCTCGGCGGCTGCCGGCGAGCGCGACGCCGCGCCGATGCTGGATGGGCGGAACGGCACGCCGAAGCTCGAGTGGATCACCGCGCTTCCCGGCGGCGGCGCCGCCTATCGCGTGGTGCTGGCACAGTGAACCGCTCGGCCATCGGCTGGCCCGCGGTCGTCACGGTCGTGCTCGCGCTGGCGCTCGGAGTGTTCGCCATGAACCCGCTGCCGATCGGCATCGTTCGCGACGATGCGCGCTACCTGCTGCTCGCGCACTCGATCGCCGAAGGCACGGGCTATCGTTTCATGCTCCTGCCCGGTTCGCCGGCCGGCACGCATTTTCCACCCGCGTTTCCGCTCGTGCTGGCCGCCGTCTGGAAAGTCGCGCCAGCGTTCCCGGCGAACGTGACGCTCTTCAAGGCGCTGAACGCGCTGATGCTCGGGCTCGCGGCAACTGCGGTATTCGCGTTCGCGCGCGACCGAGCGAAGCTCGCGTCCTGGGCTGCGACCGGCGTTGCCCTCGCGTTCGCCGGCTCTGCTCCCGTCCTCTTCCTCGACGGCGTGTTGTTTTCCGAACCGTTTTTTATCGCCGCGATGTGCGGTGCGCTGATCGTGTCGGAACGATCGATCCGGCCCCGGGAGTCGGCGGCCGCCGACAAACCTCCGATCGCTCATATCGCCTTCGCCGCCGGACTCGCCATCGGCGGCGTCACGATGATCCGCACGCTCGGAATAGCAGTCGGCGCCGGAATTGCGGTCACGCTCATCATTCGAAGGCAGGGGCGTGAGCTCGCGAGTTCGATGGCGGGGATCGCCTTGGTCGTCGTGCCCTGGCAACTTTGGACGATGCGGCACGGGGGCGAGATCCCCCCGATCCTCAGCGGTGACTACGGCACCTACCTGAGTTGGTTGGGGACGGCGCTTCACACGGAGGGAGCAGGATTCTTCGCGCGCGTGTTCGCGGCCAACTTGACGGGATTCTCCGCCGTTCTCATCCTGTTCGGCGTGAGCGGAACGATGGCCGCGATCGTCGCCGTGCCGCTGCTCCTGGCGCTGGCCGTCGGCACCGTGCGGCTCGCGCGCAGCGCGCCGGTGAGCGTCGTCTCGATCGCGGCCTATCTCCTCGTCGTGCTCTTCTGGCCGTTCACACCCGACCGCTTTCTGTGGCCCGCGTGGCCGTTCCTGCTCGTTGGCGTTGCGCGCGGCGCGTCGGAGATCGCGAAGTGGAGGCCGTCATCGGCGCAAAGGCGGCTTGCGCGCAACAGCACGCTCGCCGCCCTCGCCGGATGCGCGCTGCTCTTCGTGCGGTACAACGTCGGGACGTACGGCTCCCGCACCTGGGAGGGGTACGCGCGCGACAATGCGAAATTAGCGATCGCCGAGTCGGAGACCGCGGCCCAGCTCCCGGACGGTCTGGTCGCAAGCGAATTCGACGCGCTCGTCAGCCTCTATACCGGCCGCCAGGCCATCCCGCTGCTGCCGCTGATGGCCGCGAATTATCTCCGGAAGCGAACCCCGCGTGAGGCGGCCGACCAGCTTTCGGACATGCTCGACGCTTACCATCCCCGCTTCCTGCTCGTCGGTACCGGCGAGGCGCTCGAAGCTGCGCGACTCCTCGCGCATGCCAGCGTGCCGCGCATCCGCTTCGGTGGCATCTCGCCAGCCGGCATCCTGCTGTACGTTCCCACCTCGCCATGATTCCCGTCCGCCAGACCCGTACATGACTTTTCCTTCCCGCTTGACCCCGACGAACGCGATCGACGCCCTCCCGCGCCTGCGCGGACGGACGCCGATGGCGCCATCGGCGCTCGTGCTCTCGGTGCTCATCCCCGTGTACAACGAGCGCGCCACCATCGAGCTGATCCTCGACCAGGTGCACGCGGTGCCGGTCCGCAAGGAAATCATCTGCGTGGACGACTTCTCCACCGACGGCACACGCGAGCTGCTCCAGCGGATGAAGGACGCGGGCCGGATCGACAAGCTGATCTTCCACGATCTCAACCGCGGCAAGGGCGCCGCGATCCGCACCGCGCTCGCCGCGAGCACCGGCAACGTCGTGATCGTGCAGGACGCCGACCTCGAGTACGACCCCGCCGACTGGCCCACCCTGCTCGAACCGATCCTCGACGGCCGCGCGGACGCGGTGTTCGGCTCGCGCTTCCTCGGCGGCCCGCATCGCGTGCTCTACTTCTGGCACTCCGTCGGCAACCTGTGCCTCACGACGTTCAGCAACATGCTCACGAACCTGAACCTCACCGACATGGAGACGTGCTACAAGGCGATCCGCGGCGACGTCGCGCGCGCCCTCCGCCTCACGTCGGACCGCTTCGGGTTCGAGCCCGAGATCACGGCGCGCCTCTCGCGGGCGAAGCTCCGCATCTTCGAGGTGCCCATCTCGTACTCCGGCCGCACGTACGCCGAGGGCAAGAAGATCGGCTGGAAGGACGGCGTCGCCGCCATCGGGCACATCCTCCGCTTCAACCTGTTCGCGTGAGCATCGCGCCGCGGCCGTACGACGCCGGCGCCGACGATCCGCGGGGCTGGATGTGGCTCGGACTGACCATCGCCGCGCTCGCGCTGCTCTCGTCCGGCGTCGGACTCCATAACGGATTCGCGTATGACGACCGCTGGATCATCGTGCAGAATGCGAACGCGCACTCGCTGAACAGGCCGTGGGAGCTGTTCGGCTCCACGTACTGGCCGACGAGCCGCGGCGCCTCCCTGTACCGCCCGCTCACGATCCTGATCTACGCCGCGCAGTGGGTGTTCGGCGGCGGCGCGCCGTTCCTGTACCATCTCGTGAACGTGTCGCTCTACGTGGTGGATGCCGTGCTGGTGCTGCTGCTGGGACTGCAGTGCCTGCCGCGCAGCGGGGCATGGGTCGCGGCGGCACTCTTTGCCGTGCATCCGGTCCATGTGGAGGCGGTCGCCAACGTCGTGGGCCAGGCCGAGTTGTGGACCGGCCTCGTGCTGCTCAGCGCCGTGCTGATCTACGTTCGCGAACGTCAGGGCGGCGTGACGATCCCGCGCGGATCCGCGATCGCGATCGTCGCGCTGTTCGTCGCCGGGATGCTGATCAAGGAAAACGCCATCGTCCTTCCGGCACTGCTGGTCATCGCCGAGCTGTTCCTCGTGCACGACACGCGCCCGTGGCGCGAGCGCGCGGACAAGCTCTTCACCCTGCTCCTGTGGATGACGATGTTCGCCATGGCGTACCTCTGGGTGCGCCTGCGCGTTACCGGCGAGATCGGCGGCGACACGGAGCACCCTGCGCTGAGCCATCTCTCGATGGGACAGCGCTCGCTGCTGATGCTCGGCCTGGTGCCCGAGTTCGGGCGGCTGCTCGTGTGGCCCGATCATCTCTCGGCCGACTACTCGCCGCAGATGGTTCCCGGGTATGGCGGCTGGCACGCGGGACTGATTCCCGGCGCGGTGCTGCTGCTATGCGTCGCGATCCTCATGTTCGTTTCATGGCGCCGGGCCCCCGTGGTGGCCTTCGGGATCGCGTGGCTCGTGATCGCGATCTCGCCCGTGGCCAATATCCTCATTCCGAGCGGGATACTCATTGCGGAGCGGACTCTGCTGGTGCCGAGCGTGGGCGTGGTGCTCGCGGTCGGCATGCTGGTGCCGTGGGTGCTTGAGCGCGTGAACAAGCAGACGCGCATCGTGCGCATCGCCGCCGCCGGCGCGTTCGCGCTCCTGCTGACGCTCGGCATCGGCCGGAGCGTCGAGCGCACCTACAGCTGGAAGGACAGCGATACCGTGTTCAACACGCTCATCGCCGACGCGCCGCTCAGCTTCAAGGCGCACTACGTGAACGGCGGCATGCTGTTTGAGGAGCACCATGGGCGGGAAGCGGAAATCCAGTGGCTCATCGCGATCAAGCTGATGCCGGACTACTATGCCGTCCGCGTGGATCTCGCGCACAAGTATCGGGAGCTCCACCACTGCGTCGCGGCGGTGCCCCTCTATCTCAAGGCGCTGGAGATCGAGCCGGCACTCCCGCTCGCGCGCATCGGGCTCGTTGCGTGCTATCTGGAACTCGCGCAGTTCCGCAAGGCGCGGCTCGCGGCCCTGATGGCTCGAGCCGAGGGCTACTCGCCGCGGGCATTCCAGTTCACGGTCGAGATCGCCGACAGCGCGCTGGTCGCGACGGACTCCGGGGGCGGCATCAACCAGTGGACCGGCAAGCACCGCACTCGGAAGCCCTGAGGTATGGCAGTTCCGGACAACATGCCCGAATCGGTCGTCCTGACCTCACCACGCAATCTGCAACCAGTCCCGCACTCCACCGTCCGACCGGTCCCCCGGCGGTGAAGGATGCCGTACCTAAATCGTTCCTTCCCTTGCACTAAGCTGGTTCCGAAAGCTCTGGCAAGGGGTTTGCATTGTACCGTGTCGTGTGGACCACCGATGTCCCGCCGTATGCACGTTTTTTCTCATTGAACAGGAGTCTCGCGATGCCGCAGAACCGGAAGGGTTTCACCCTGATCGAGCTGTTGATCGTCGTCGTCATCATCGGCATTCTCGCCGCGATCGCGATTCCGAAGTTCGCGAACACGAAGGAAAAGGCGTACGTCGCCTCGATGAAGTCGGACCTCCGCAATCTCATTACCGCGCAGGAAGCCTACTTCTCGGACAACAACAGCACATACGCGGCGAGCACGACGAACCTCGGCTCGAACTACAAGGCGTCGAGCGGCATCACGGTTACGCTCGGCACCGTAACGAACACCGGCTGGGCTGCGACCGCGATGAGCAACTCGACGGCGAGGACCTGCTCGATCCAGCTCGGCGGCGGTTCGACGGTCGAAGGCGATCCGATTTGCACTCCGTAGGCGTTTCGACACCGCAGTCTGATGTGCCGCGGGCCGGGCGATCTTGCCCGGCCCGCGTCGTAATTTGCTGCACATGAACACCGCCGGCACGTCGGTCCTCTCCGCCGTGGGAGCCGCAGCCGTCGTGCTGGCCGCCGGCTGGCTGCGCAGCCGCCGGCTTCGCGGCAGGGTGTCTTCGCTCGAGTCGCAGCTCGGGGCGGCGCGCGCCGAGAGTGAGGCGGCCAAGCGCCTCGCCGGTGCGGGACGCGTCGCAGCCGGCCTCGCGCACGAAGTGGGGAATCCGCTGTGCGCCATCACGAACTACGCGCACTCGCTCGAGGACAAGGTCGCGCCCGAGTTGCGGCCCACGATGCAGTCCCTGCAGCGCGAGGTCTCGCGCATCCAGCGCATGATGGACGGACTGATCGACTACGCGCGTCCCAGGGAGGCGGGCACGCTCGGGGCCGACGTCAACGCCGCATTGCGCGACACGCTGCGCTTCCTCGGCGAGCAGGGGGTGCTCCGCCGCATCTCGATCGACGAGCGCCTCGACACCGCCGCGCTCCCCGTGAAGGGCACGGCGCTCGAGCTCGAACAGGCGTTCGCGAATCTCCTCCTCAACGCCGTCGATGCCATGCCGGCGGGCGGACAGCTCGCCCTCTGGACCCGGCGGCTGCCGCGCACGACGCTCGTCGACGGCTCGCTTCGCCGCGCTGGGGAAGGTCCGGCACCCGTTCCCTTCCGGCGCGATGAACGCCTGGAGCGCTGGCTCGCATCGCACGAGATGGCGCAGGTGGTGAAGATCGTCGTCGCCGACAGCGGCCACGGTGTGGAGCAGGGACACGAGGAGCGCATCTTCGAGCCGTTCGTGACCACAAAGGCGGCGGAGCACGGCACCGGCCTCGGTCTCGCGATCGTGCGCGGCATCGTGAACATGATCGGCGGGCTCGTGTGGGTCCAGCGTTCCCGGGAGGGCGGCGCGGCGTTTCACATCGTGCTTCCCGTGCACGCGAGCGACGAACGGCTGCCGCGCTGATTCGCTTCGCCGCGCACTGCGGCGGTGACGCTTCCGAAGCCGCGGGCTCGCACGTTGTGCAGCATGCATCGAAGCCGCGCACGCCGCGCACGCCGCGCATTCACGATCGTCGAACTCCTCGTCGCGCTCATCTTGATGGGCGTCGCGGCCGCGGGCCTCGTCGGCGCGCTCACCGGCGACCGGCGGCTGCGCGAGCTGGCCGCCGCGCAGGCGTTCGCTGCCGATCGCGCGCGCGAGCGGCTCGAGCTGCTCGCGGCGCTCCCCTGTTCGTCGGACGCATCCGGTACGAGCGCGTCCGCATGGGGATCGGAGCGCTGGCGCGCCTCGTCCTCGCAGTTCGCCTGGTCTCTCACGGACTCGCTCCTGCTCCGCCGGTCGGCCGCGCCGCTCGTCATAGAGGCGCGCGTCGTATGCCCCGACTGAGGGCGCGGCGCGGCGCCGGACTGGCGGAAATGATCGTCGCGCTCACCCTGTCGGCGATCGTGTCGGCCGCAACTGTTGCGGCGCTCTCGGGCGCCGAGCGCTACATGCGGCGCTCACGTGCCGCATCCGACGCGCGACGCACACTGCGCGAGGCCGAGTCGGTGCTCGCGTCCGAACTGCGCGCCGCCGCCTCGGATTCCGTCCGCGTTCGCGGCGACACCGCCGTGGATTTTCTCGGCCTGGTGGGCGTCTCGGTGGTGTGTGTCACATCGGGTACCGTTCTCGTGCTCCCGCCGGACGTCGCGGCCGGCGGCCTCCCATACTCGTCGTGGAGAGCCTCGCCAGAAACCGGTGATGTCGTCGCCGTGTTCGACACGGCGAGCGGCGGCGCGTGGCGAACGGCCGTCGTCGATTCCGCCTCCACGCGCACCGACGGCGCGGGCTGCAAGCCGTCGAGTGGCCTGCTCTCGGCCGCGGACAGCGCCGCCCGCCGCCCGGTCATGCGCGTGGTGCTCCGATCATCGCTGGATACTGCAGCCGCCATCGTCGGCACGCCGGTGCGCGTGCTGCGGAACGGCCGGTACGCGCTCACTCGCGCGGCGGATGGAAGCTGGTCGCTGTCGTATCGGCGGTGCACCGGATCGTCGTGCGGCGTCGCGCAGCCGGTGGCGGGGCCGTTTGCCGCGCCTTCGGATTCCGGTCTGGTGTTCACGAACGTCGCGAGCGAGTCCCGCATCGAAGCGTTCTTTCGGACACTGTCAACAGGATCGGCGGAGGCGCCACGAGAGTCGGCCCTTCTGCGTGTCACGCTGCGAAATCGAGGCCCCGGGGCCCGGTGATCGCAGCGGGGAGCTTCGCGCGCCGGGGATTCGTGCTGCCGCTCGCCCTGTTCATGCTCATGGTGATGGCCTTGCTCGTCGCGCTCCTGCTCGAGGGCGCCGTGCAAGAGCTGCGCATCGCCCGGGGCGACGTCGCCGGCGCGCGGGCGCAGGCGGCCGCGGGCACGGCGCTTGCCGACTTCTTCGCCTCGCACCCGGACGGCGCGCTGCTCGCCAGGCCGCGTGGCTTCATCGCGTCCGGTTCCAACACCGCCGACGCCGATACCACGCGTGTAACCCTCCAGTCGCTTGGGAACGGGATGCTTCGGGTGACGGCCAGTGCCCGAGCCTGGTCCGGCGGCGTCCGCGGAGACGCCGCAAACCTCGGATTCGTCCGCATTGTCCCGGACTCATCGGGATCCCCTGAGAGCCTTCGGTACCGGCGCCTCCCGGGCTGGTGGTGGGCCCAGCTTCCGTAGGTCTGTTCCGGGCCAACTGTTACCTCTCGCGCCCGCCATTCGTGTCATGGTGACAGGCCGTCCGTTCGTGCCATCGAGGCTCGAGCGGGTGGTGGGCGTCGGCAGCCAACATCAGTCCTCACGGATCGGCGACAGCTCATGGCACTTTTTGCCCGTAAGAAGACCACGGTGGGTCTCGACATCGGTTCCGGCCTCATCAAGGTGGCCGTGATCGATCATTCCAAGCCGGAACCCGAGCTCGTCAAGGTCGCCATCACGCCCCTGCTCGCCGACGCGATCGTCGAAGGCGAGATCATGGATCCGGGCATCGTGTCCGAGGCGATCACCGGCTGCCTCGCCGCCGCGGGTGTCACCACCCGCGAGGTCGTCACGGCCGTTGGCGGCCGCGACGTGATCATCAAGAAGATTCAAATCGAGCGCGTGAAGGAGCAGCAGGCGCGTGAACTGATGCGATGGGAAGCGGAACAGCACGTGCCCTTCGACATGGAGTCGGTCGAGCTCGACTTTCAGATCCTCGATCCGGACGGCGAAGGGATGGAAATGAACGTCCTGCTCGTCGCGGCCAAGCGCGAGCTGGTGGAAGCAAAGCTGCGCGTGCTCTCGGAGGCCGGCCTCACGCCCGCCATCGTCGACGTCGACGCCTTCGCGCTCCACAACGCGTTCGAGGTCAACTACCCCGACGCCATGACCGGCGTGGTCGCGCTCGTGAACATCGGGCATGAAGTGACGAACATCAACATTCTCGACGAAGGTGTGCCGATCCTCACGCGCGACATCACCGTGGGCACGCGCCGTTTTCGCGAGGACCTGCAGCGCGAGCGCGGCCTGAGTCCGGAAGACGCGGCCGCGCTCATCCAGGGTTACGATCGCTCGCCGCATCTCGACGCGGTGATCGAGGGACGCGGCGAGGAAATCGCCGTCGGCATCGAGCGCGCGGCAGCCTTCCTGGCTTCGTCGTCGCGATCGGCCGGCGCGCTTCGCGCCGTCTACCTCTGCGGCGGCGGCTCCCGCATTCCGGGGCTCTCCGACGCGCTCGGCACACGCCTCCGTCTGCAGGTCGATCACGCCAACCCGCTGACGAACCTGCGCGTGCGTGACGGCGCTCTCGAGTCGCTCGTCACTGACGAAGTCGCTCCGCTCCTGATGCTGCCCATCGGGCTGGCCCTGCGCCTGCCCAACTGACCGTGCAATCCACACCAACGACGGTCACTCGCGAAAAATGATTGAAATCAACCTGTTGCCTGGCGCGCGCAAGCAGAAGCGGAGCCGATCGGCTGCCTTCGATTTCGGTGCCGTCGTTGGCAATGTCACCGAGCGGATCAAGGATCCCTTCCTGATCGCCGCCGTCGTGAGCATGGTCCTCGCGCTCGTGGTGGTGGGCGGGCTCTTTCTGTACCAGAACCGCAAGATGAGCGCGCTGACGGAACATGAGACGAAGTCCACGCAGGACTCGACTCGCTACGCCGACGTGATCGCACAGCGCCGCGCCGCGGAACAGCAGCGCGACTCCGTGATCCGGCAGATCAACGTCATTCGCGCGATCGACGGCTCGCGATACATCTGGCCGCACATCCTCAATGAAGTGAGTCGCGCGCTCACGCCGTATACCTGGCTGAAGTCGCTCGCGCAGACGAGCGCCGTGCCGAGCCTCTCGCCCGAAGTCGAGGCGGGACTCGACGCCGGCGACGCGAAGAACAAGACGAAGCTCGAGGTCAAGGCGGATTCCGACGCCGTGGCCGCCACGCAGCTCTCGTTCCGCGTCGTGGGCCAGACGATCGACATCCAGGCGCTCACGCGCTTCATTACGCAGCTCGAGGCGTCGCCCTGGATCGAGAACGTCGTCCTCGTGAAGACGGAGAACACGACGGTGCAGCCGGGCAACAAGGACGCCATCGAGTTCACGCTCGACATGAAGCTGCAAAAGGCCGATTCGTCCGCGATCAGAAGGGTCCCGCTCTCCGTCGCGGTGAGGTAACCATGGCAATCCTCCCGACGAAACAGCGCGACCAGATCATGATGCTCGTAACGATTCTCGCGGTTGGGCTCGTGGGGCTCTTCTGGTACTTCGTCTACGATCCCAAGAACACCGACATCGACAAGCTCGTCGCGCACGTCGACACGCTCGACGACATGAACCAGAAGGCCAAGTCCGAGATGGCGAAGGGCACGGTCGAGCAGATTCGCGAGCAGGCGCGCGCTTCGCGCGAGAACCTCGACCTCATGCGCACGCTCGTGCCGGCCGCGAACGAAGTCTCGAGCCTCATCGACCAGGTGTCGACGGCCGCGCGCCGCGCGCGCCTGGACGTCGGCGCGCTCGAGCCCGAACCGGTCATCGAGGGCGAGCTGTTCGACACATACCGCTATCGCATGCGGATGAACGGGTCGTATCACGACATCGCCCAAATGCTGACGAACATCGGATCGCTCAACCGCATCGTGTCGTCCCTCGACCTCCATCTGACGCTCGCGTCGGGCGGCGCAGGTGCGGCCGCCGGCAAGCAAATGCTCGCTTCCACGTTTGAAATCCAGACGTATGTGGTGCGCACGTCGCCCCGGGTGAAGCCCGGTGGCAAGAAATCGCCGAACGCCGAGAAGGCAGCGGCCGCCGCGGCTGCAGGCGGCCCTCCCACGGCCGCTCCTCCGGGTCCGACGCCGCCCGGCTCGCCGACGCCCAAGAAGCCGGATGGAGGCGGGGCATGATGCGCCGCGTGATGTGCACAATCGCGTTCGTCGCCTGCGCCGTTCCGGCGTCGGCGCAGATGCCGCCTTCGATCAAGGGACCGATCGACGCCGCCAAGCGCCAGGCGAACAAGACGAGCGCGCAGATCAACAACGAGCAGAAGGTCGGCAACGACCAGGGCGCCAAGGCCGCCTCGATGCCCGCCCCCGCGGCGCAGGCCGCGACGCAGTCCGGCGCGCAGAAGGGTGTGCCGTCCAAGCAGTCGTCCACCACAGTGACGAAGACCACGACGACCGTCGATTCGGCGCAGAAGCGCGGCAGCGTCTCGCAGAGCGGTTCCAGGGGCTCGGTGACGTTCTATCGCGAATCGTTCTCGTACGACGCGGCTGGAAGGCGCGATCCGTTCCTGTCGCTCATGGCGACGGGCGAACTGCGTCCGATGATCTCCGACCTGACGCTCGTCGGAATCATATACGACGAATCGGGGCGGAACTCCGTTGCGATCCTGGTCGATGCGTCGGCCGGCGGCCAGACCTACCGCAAGAAGACCGGTGACCTCCTCGGCCGCATGAAGGTCACGAAGATTTCCGAAAACAGCATCACGTTGAACATCGAAGAATTCGGGTTCGCTCGTCAGGAGACGCTCCTGATCGACCGACATCCGCGGACAGGTGCCAGGAGACCGCAATGAAGCGAGTCTGGAGTTCGGCCGCACTCGCGGCAATGCTTTCGATGCCCATCACCGGTCGCGTGGCAGACGCCGCCGCGATCGGCCGCGACATGCCGCCCGCCGGCTCGGTCACCGCGCTCAGCGTGGTGCCCGGATCCGGACACGCGGACGTCGTCATCGCGGTGGAGGGCCCATCGATCGAGATCATCGACTTCACGCTCGAGAATCCCCGCCGCATCGTCGTGGACCTGAAGGGCACCACGCTCGGCATCCCGGCGCGGCTCTACGACAAGGTCACGCGCGGCGGCATCACGAACGTCCGGATGGCGCAGTGGAAGCCGGAGATCGTGCGCCTCGTGCTCGACCTCGACGGTCCGCGCGAGTACTCGGTGGTGCGCGGTGAACACGACGTGCGAGTCTCCGTGAACGGGCCCGACGACTTTGCCGCGTGGCGCATCGGCGGCGCGCGCGCCGCGGTCGTGACCGACATGTCGGTCACGGCATCGGCCGCTGCCGCGTCGGTCACGGCTGCGCCCGCTGCCCCGCCCGCGCCTGTACCAGCGGTGCAGATGGATCCTCCCGCCAGGAGCGAGCCGCCGGTCAGGGCCGCCGCGCCCAAGGCGTCGGAGCCGCAGCAGTCACAGGAGCCGCGCATCAGCGTGGACTTCCAGGACACCGAAATCCGCGATGTGATCATGTCGTTCTCGGTGTTCAGCGGGCGCACGATCGTCGTCGGCAAGGGCGTCGCCGGCCTGGTCACCGCGAGCATCAAGGACCAGCCGTGGGACGTCGCGCTGCGCTCGATCCTGCAGTCGCAGGGACTCAACGCGATCGAGGATGCCACGGGCATCATCACGGTCGACAGCTACCTCAACATCGCGGATCGCGCCAAAGTGGAGCCGCTCTTCACGCACGTCATCTCGGTGAACTACGCGAAAGCCGAGACCATGGCCACCACCGTGAAGTCGCTGCTGGGCGCAGGATGCGGCGGCGGCGGCGGCGCCCCCGCGGGTGGTGGCGCGGCCGCGCCTGCCGCAGCCGGAGCGACCACGTGCAGCGCGCGCGGGTCGGCGAGCTTCGACGAAAAGACGAACACCGTCATCGTCACGGAGACACCGTCGCGCCTCGCCGACATCGAGAGCTACATCCACGACCTCGACATCCGCACGCCGCAGGTGTCGATCAAGGCCAAGATCATTTCGGTGGACCGCACCGGTACGGAGCAGCTCGGCTTGAGCTACGATCTCGGCAGCGCGAACACCTTCTCGAACCAGCTCGTGACCCGCTTCATCGACGCCGCCGGCACGCAGCCGGTGGCCGGCAACTATCGCGTGAATCTCTCCGGCGACGGACTCGCCGCCGTGGCGAACGCGACACGCCAGTACCAGTCGACGTCGGCGCTCTCGCTCATCTACAACATGACGCTGGGCGGATTCAACCTCACGTCGTTCCTCGACGCGCTCAGCGAGCAGCAGCTGACGGACGTACAGGCCGAGCCGAGCGTGACGACGGTGGACAACAAGGAAGCCACGCTCTTCGCCGGAACGAACATCGCGTATCTGCTCACGCCGCCGATCATTCCTGGGCAGATCCAGGCGGTCGCGCCGCAGATCCAGAAACAGGATATCGGGATCACGCTCCGCGTCACGCCGCACGTGACCGCCAATCGCCAGGTGCTGATGGATGTGTACGCCGAGCAGCAGGTGCTTCAGGACGTCACCGTGGCCGGCCCCACAGTCGCCAAGCGCAACAGCACGAACCAGGTGCTGGTCGCCGACGGCGAGACCGCCGTCATCAGTGGCCTCACGCAGACGCAGATCGTGAGGAATCGAAAGGGCATCCCGTTCCTGATGAACCTCCCCGGCATCGGCAAGCTGTTCTCGCAGAGCGACAGCCAGGAGCGGAAACAGGATCTGCTGATCCTCGTGACGCCGCACATCGTCGACGAAGGCGAGGTGATCGGCCCGGCGGTCAAGAGGCCGTAAAAACAACGTTAGCCTGCTAACTTTGACGGGCCCGGCGAGAGTTCGCCGGGCCCGCGAAGTTTCGGGAAGGACGATGGAAGATCGAAGATGGAAGATCGAAACGGAGAGTTCGCCGAGTACCAACGACCAATGACCAATCACCGATTACCCGCTTGACCATTCGCTTCACCACCGCCGGCGAAAGCCACGGCAAAGCCCTCATCTCCATTCTCGAAGGCTGTCCCGCCGGCTTGCCTCTCCTCGCCGCAGATATCGACGAGCAGCTTGTGCGCCGCCAGCAGGGCTACGGCCGCGGCCGCCGCATGCAGATCGAACAGGACCACGTCGAGTTCCTCTCCGGTGTCCGCGCCGGCGAAACGCTGGGCTCGCCGATCGCGATGCTCATCCCGAATCGTGACTGGAACAACTGGCAGGACATCATGGACCCCGCGCCGCGCCCCGAGGATGCGGCGGAGGGACGCCAGCGCCAGGTCACCCGCGTGCGCCCGGGCCATGCCGATCTCACCGGCCTCCTCAAGTACGATCGCGACGACGCGCGCGACATTCTCGAGCGCGCCTCCGCGCGCGAGACCACGGCGCGCGTCGCTGCCGGCGCCATCTGCAGGAACCTGCTCGCGCAGTTCGGCGTCACCATCGGCTCGCACCTCGTGCAGTTGGGCGGCATTGATGCCGAGCGCCCGGATCCGTTTCCGGCGGACATCAACATCGTCGCCGACCGCTCGCCGCTGCGGACACTCGATACGGACGCCGAGGCGAAGATGATCGTGCGCATCGACGCTGCGAAATCCGACGGCAACACCCTGGGCGGTATCTGCGAAGTCGTCGTCGACGGTCTTCCGGTCGGGCTCGGCAGTCATGTGAGCTGGGATCGCAAGCTCGACGGCCGTCTCGCGGGCGCGATGCTCTCCATCCCCGCCGTCAAAGGCGTCGAGATCGGCATGGGTTTCGAGGCCGCGCGTCGCATGGGCTCCGAAGTGCACGACGAGATCGAGATGGCGCACGATCGCGTGCGCACCGGCAACGTGCGCCGCAGGACGAATCGCGCGGGCGGACTCGAGGGCGGCATGACGACCGGCGAGCCGCTCGTCGTGCGCGTTGCGATGAAGCCGATCAGTACGCTCATGAAACCGCTCGGAACGATCGACACGAAGACCGCCGCGCCCGCCGCCGCGACCGCCGAACGGAGCGACGTCACCGCCGTGCCCGCGATGGGCGTCATCGCCGAAGCGATGGCTGCGCTCGTGCTCGCCGATGCGTTCGTCGAGAAATTCGGCGGAGACTCCCTACCCGAATTGCGCCGCAACCACGATGCCTACCTTTCGCACATCGCAACCCGTCTCCAAGGCTGACGCCTCGCGGCCTCACCTGATCCTGGTAGGGCTGCCCGGTGCGGGAAAGACCACGGTCGCCCGCGCGGTGGGCGATAAGCTCGTGCGACAGGTGCTCGACTTCGATGCGGAGATCTCGCGCCGCGAGCACGTTTCCATCACCGAGATCTTCGGCTCGCAGGGCGAGGCGCACTTTCGAAGGCTCGAGCGCGCCCTCACCGAGGAGCTGCAGGAGACCGGTGGAATGGTGCTCTCTCCCGGGGCCGGCTGGATCGCCAACCCGGGCTGCCTGGAGCTTCTCAGGCCGCCCGCCATCGTGGTGTATCTCAAGGTGCGCCCCGAGCTGGCTCTGGCCCGCATGGGGCCGGCAGCGGCCGAGAGGCCGCTTCTGAGTCGTCCCGATCCCGTTGGGGAAGTCCGCCGCCTTCTGGAGGCGCGGGAGAGCCTGTATCTGCAGTCAGATCATACGGTTAGCACTGATAAGATGACGTTCCAGCAGGTCGTGGACGATATAGTTGCGCTTGCGAGGGCTTGACGGGGGGACTAGGATAGGCTTCAGGTGATTGGAGCTACAACTATAGAGTGAACTTCTGCGGGCCGGGGTCGCCGTCAGGGCGGTTTCCGGCCCATCGCATCGGATCCGGTCTGCGCGAGAGCGCAGGCTACTTTCGGTCTGCGCGAGAGCGCAGGCTACAATAAAATGGCAACCAAGAAGAAGACCCCAGCGCCCCCAGCAAAGAAGGCCGCCGCGAAGACCGCCGCGAAGGCCGCCCCCAAAGCGGCAAAAACCAAAACGGCCGCCAAGAAGCCGGCCGCCGCAAAAGCGCGCAGCAAGGCTGTGAAGGTCGCCGACGTCCTCGACGACGAGACGTCGCACGAAAACGGGAACGGTGCGGCCCACACCGGAAAGGCGCTCGTGATCGTCGAGTCGCCCGCGAAGGCGAAGACGATCGGCAAGTACCTCGGCTCCGGCTACAGCGTGAAGGCGACCGTGGGACACATCCGCGATCTCCCCACCAAGACGCTCGGCATCGATCTCGACGATGGATTCGAGCCCGAGTACGTCACCATCCCGGGCAAGGAAAAGACCGTTGCCGATCTGAAAACGGCGGCGAAGTCCGCGCGCGCCGTGTTCATCGCGACCGACCCTGACCGCGAGGGCGAGGCGATCGCGTGGCACGTGCAGAGCCAGATCAAGGGCAAGGCCGCACCGCCCATCCGGCGCGTGCTCTTCCACGAAATCACGAAGGAAGCGGTGACGCGTGCCATCGAGCACGCGGGGCACATCAACCAGAAAAAAGTCGATGCGCAGCAGGCACGCCGAGTGCTCGACCGCCTCGTCGGCTACAAGGCGAGCCCCGTGCTCTGGAAGACTGTGAAGAAGGGTCTCTCGGCGGGGCGCGTGCAGACCGTGGCGCTGCGCATGCTGGTGGAACGCGAGCGCGAGATCCGCGCGTTCACGGCCACGGAATACTGGACCATCGCGGCGGCGCTCGAGCACGAGAGCCAGGCGTTCACCGCGAAGCTCCATCACATGGACGGCAACAAGCCCGTCATCCCGAGCGAGGCGAGCGCGCAGGCGATCGTCGGCGACGTTTCGGGACTGAAGACGTTCGACGTCACCGACATCAAGCGCCGCGAGCGCCGCAAGAATCCGGCGGAGCCGTTCAAGACGAGCACGCTCCAGCAGGAGGCCGCCAAGAAGCTCGGCTTCGGTTCGAAGCGCACGATGCGGCTCGCGCAGAATCTCTACGAAGGCATCGAGCTCGGGAAAGTCGAGGGCCAGGTTGGTCTCATCACGTACATGCGCACCGACTCCACGCGCATCGCGGAGAGCGCGGTGACGCAGGCGCGCGATTACCTCCGCTCGCAGTTCGCCGAGGAGTTTCTCGCCAAGACGCCGATGTTCTACGGCGCCGCCGGCGACAGCAACGCGCAGGACGCGCACGAGGGCATCCGTCCGACCGATCCCGAGCGCACACCCGATTCCGTGCAGAAGTACCTCTCGCCGGAGCAGTTCAAGCTCTATCAGCTCATCTGGCACCGCTTCATGGCGAGCCAGATGGCGCCGGCGGTGTTCGACACGACGACCGTCGACTTCAACATCAAGACCGCGCAGCACCAGTACCTGTTCCGCGCCACGGGCTCGGTGATCAAGTTCAAGGGATTCCTCTCGCTCTACAAGGAGGCGCGCGAGGAAGGCGAGGGAAAGGCGCTCGAGGACGAGCAGGCGCTCCCCGCCATCGAACCCGGCGAGCACGTGCCGGTGCGCGAGATCAAGCCCACGCAGCATTTCACCGAGCCGCCACCGCGTTTCTCGGAAGCGAGTCTCGTGAAGGAACTCGAGCGTCTCGGCATCGGGCGCCCGTCCACGTACGCGTCCATCATCTCGACACTCACCGAGCGGCACTACGCCGAACTCGAGCAGCGGCGCTTCTTCCCCACGCCGCTCGGCGAGAGCGTGGAGAAGGTGATGGTCAAGCAGTTCCCGAACGAGTTCAACGTCGGCTTCACCGCCGCCATGGAACGGGAACTCGACAAGGTCGAGGAGGGAGATCTCCCCTGGCAGCGCGTGCTCAAGACGTTCTATGGCCCGTTCGAGAAGGCACTCGGCGCGGTGGACTACGAGGCGCTGATCCACGAAGCGCACGATCTCTCCGCGCTCGGGAACGAGAAGTGTCCGCTCTGCGGCGGCAAACTCGTCGCGAAGGGCGGATTCTTCGGCCCGTTCATCGCGTGCGAGAACCATCCGAAGACGTGCAAGTACACGCGGCCGGTTAGTGGCGAGCGCGTGCCGCCGGTGCTCACCACGTTCCCCTGCCCGGTGTGCGGCAAGATGATGGTCGTGCGCCGCGGCCGTTCGGGCGAGTTCCTCGGCTGCAGCGGCTTCCCGAAGTGCCGCGGCACCCGCTCGATGCCGACCGGTGTCAAATGCCCGAAGGACGGCGGCGACATCGCCGCGCGTCGCTCGAAGAAGCGCGGGAAGGCGTTCTACGGCTGCGAGAACTATCCGAAGTGTGATTTCGTCTGCTGGGACAAGCCGGTCGCCGAAGTCTGCCCGGAGTGCGGCAACGTGGGCGCCGAGGCCAAGTCGAGCAAGACGCGGGGCAGCTACCGGAGATGTCTCAAGTGTGCGAACGAGTGGGCGGTTGCCGAGCCGGCCGAGGCGGAGACGGTGCCGGCGTAAAGCGAACTGCAAAAGCGTTATCTGTGTTCGTCAGGCAGTATTCCGGCGGTTTCCGTGTTAACGCTTTTGCAGTTACGTCAATCCAAGTTTCGCTGCGAGCCCGATCCGCTGCAGCTTTCCCGTTGCACCCACCGGAATCTCCTTCACGATCAGGATCTTCCGCGGTACCTTGAAGTCCGCCAGCCGCACCGCCGCGAACGCACGCAGCTCGCGCTCGTCCGCGGTGTGTCCCTCCCGCAGCACGACCGCCGCCCCGACGTCCTCGCCGAGCATGTCGTGCGGCACCGCGAACGTCACACACTGGTGCACGGCCGGATGCTCCATGATGATCTCGTCCACTTCGCGCGGCGAGATCTTTTCGCCGCCGCGATTGATGATCTCCTTGAGGCGGCCGACGATCGAGAGGTAGCCATCGTCGTCCATCGTGCCGACGTCGCCGGTGCGGAACCAGCCGTCGATGAAGCCGGTCGCATTCGCGTCCGGATTGTTCTCGTACGCGGCCATCACGTTGCCGCCCCGGATGACGATCTCGCCCTTCGAGCCGGCGGGAACGGTGTCCCCTCGCTCGTCCGCCACCCGGATCTCGGGGCCGGCCGGAAGCCCGACGGTGCCCGGCTTCCGCGCGGCCGGCGGCAGGGGATTGCTCGCCATCTGGTGCGCGGCCTCGGTCATGCCGTACGCCTCGACGAGCGGTGCCCGAAACACGCGCTCGAGTTCGGCGAGCACTGTCGGCGGAAGCGCCGACGACGACGACCGGATGAAGCGCAGCCGGCTCGTCGCGATCGCATCGGCGTTCTTCGGCGCGCGCAGCAGGATCGCCTGGTGCATCGTCGGCACCGCCGTGTACCAGGTGGGTCTCACCTCGCTGAGCCAGCCGAAGAACTTCAGCGTGTTGAAGCCGCTCGTGCAGCTGACCGCTCCGCCCGCGGAAAGCGGCGCGAGCAGCGCGGCCATCAGCCCGTGGATGTGGAACAGCGGCATTACGCAGAGCCCGATGTCGTTCATCGTGAGCGAGAGTGTGCGCCGGATGTTGTTCGCCGACGCGCACACGTTGCGCTGCGCGAGCGGCACGATCTTTGGACGCGACGTGGTGCCCGACGTGTGCAGGACGAGCGCGATGTCGTCGGGCGACGCCATGCGCGGCGCCTGCACCGGCTTGGCGGTCATGGAATCCGGGAACTCGAGCGTGAAGCTCCCCGCGCCCTTGTCGGCGAGCGCGACGAGCCGTGCAATCGGGACGCCGAGCTTCATCGCGACGGCTTCGGCCGGCGTGTCCTTCCCGGCGGCGATGACGAGCAGCTTCGCCTTGAGATCCGTGAGGTCGAACCCAAACTCGTCGGCGCGGTACGACGGATTGAGCGGGGCCGCCGTCGCGCCCGCGCCGATTGCGAGGAACGCCGCGGCCATCTCGGGTCCGTTGTCGAGGACGATCGCCACGCGATCGTTCCGGGCGATCCCGCGTTGGTTGAGTGTCGATACGGTATGTGCGACCAGCATGCGCAACGCGCCGTACGTGAGCGGCACGCCACCGGGTGACGTGATCGCCGTGTCGTTCTCCGCGCCCGCCTCCAACAACTGCGCGATGGTCCGCGCTGCATCGGTCATTGCAATGTCCTCGAATTCGTCAGGTGGTCCTCTCCATCTTCCATCTTCCATCTTCCATCTTCCATCCTCGGTCTTCGGTCCTACGCCGGCCCCTTCGCATCCACGATCGTCTGCGCGAGCAGCCGCGTGCACGCGTACACCGAATCGATGTGCGGTGTTGGAGTTCCCGTCAGTTTTCCGAGCTCGATGACGGCGCCGACGAGCGCCTCGATCTCGAGCGGTCGTCCGTGTTCGACGTCCTGCAGCATCGAGGTCTTATGCGCGCCGACCTTCTCTGCGCCGGCGATGCGCCGCTCGATTCCCACGCGCATCGCGATGCCAAGCTTCGTCGCGATCGTCTCGGCTTCCGTCATCATCTGCACGCAGAGCTCGCGCGTCAGCGGATAGCGGCAAAGATCCTGGAGCGTCGCGTGCGTGAGCGCGCTGATCGGGTTGAACGCGAGATTCCCCAGCAGCTTCAGCCAGATTTCGGCGCGGAGATTGTCCGAGATCGGCGCCTTGAACCCCGCCGCGGTGAATCGCGTGGCGATCGCCTCGACGCGTGGCGTCGTCGATCCGTCGAGTTCGCCGAGTGCGAATCGCTTCCCCTCCACCACTCTCACGACGCCCGGCGCCTCGAGCACCGCGGCGGGATATACCACCGTGCCGATGATCCGCGCCGGATCCACGGCACGGGCGATCGACCCATCCGGATCCGCCGCGAGAACCGGCGTTCCCTCGTACTGGCCGCCGTGCCGCTGGAAATACCACCACGGGATTCCGTTCTGCATCGTCACGATGCTCGTGTTCGCGTCACAGAGATGGTGCAGGTCGCCCGCGACGGCCGACACCTGATGCGCCTTCACCGTCAGCAAGACCGTATCGTGCGGTCCCGCTTCGCTCATCTTGCTGAACACGCGGACGTTCTTCGCGATCACTTCGCGTCCATCTTCGGTCACGACCTTCATCCCGCGGCTGCGAATCGCCTCGAGGTTCGCGCCGCGCGCAATGAACGTCACGTCGTCGCCGGCCGCGGAGAGCAGGGCACCGAGGTATCCGCCGATCGATCCGGCGCCGACGACTGCAATCCTCACGCCGCCACCATCGGTGCGGCCGCCACGGCGCCGCGGTCGCCGGCTCCCCTCATGCGATTGCGAAGCGGCTTGAGCACGAAGAGCGCCATCGCCGCCGCCACGAGGTTCATCGATCCCGCGGCGACGAACACGGCGCGCCATCCGCCGCCGGATGCCGCGATCACGCTGCTCAGCGGCACGAGCAGCGCCGCAGTTCCCTTGGCCGTGTAGAGAAAGCCGGCGTTCGCCGTCGCGAACTTCCGTCCATACGTATCGGCGCAGGTCACGGGGAAGAGGCTGTAAATCTCGCCCCATGCGAAGAACACCAGCGCGCTCAGCAGGACGAATGCGACCGGATTCCGTCCATACTGATCGAGCGCGAGAATCCCCGTTCCTTCGAGAACGAACGCGATGAACATCGTGTTCTCGCGGCCGATGTAGTCCGAGATCCAGCCGAAGAATGGACGCGCGATGCCGTTGAGCACGCGGTCGAGCGAGAGCGCGAAGGTCAGCGCAGGAAGGGTGAAGCCGAGGATCGACGTGGGGATGTCGGCAATGCCATAGTCCTTTGCGATCGGCGCCATCTGCGCGGTGGCGAGCAGTCCGCCCGTCGCCATCAGCGTGAACATCACGTACATCACCCAGAACACCGGCGTCTTAAGCATCTGCACCGGCGAGTACTCCCGAATCGACGTGCTCGTCTGACGGCTCGATGGCTTGGTTGTCGCCATGAATCCGGCAGCGGGCGCCCGCAGGAACCACGCGAGCGCGAACACCACGAGGCCCTGTCCGATCCCGTATCGGATGAGCGTCGACTCATAACCGGCCGACCTGATCATCGCGACGATCGGAATCACGGTGAGCGCCGATCCGCCCCCGAATCCCATCGCCGTGAGCCCCGCCGCGAGACCGCGCCGATCGGGAAACCACTTGAGCGCGTTCCCCACGCATGTGCCGTACACGGCACCCGCGCCGATGCCGCCCACCGCCGCCGCGGCGTAGAGCATGGCGAGCGAGTTCGCATTCGCGTCCAGCACCCAGCTCGCCGCCACGAGGAACGACGCGCCGAGCACCACGATGCGCGGGCCGTACTTGTCGACGAACCATCCCTCGATCGGGATCAGCCAGGTCTCGACGAGCACGAAGATGGTGAAGGCCACCTGGATCGCCGGCTTCGTCCAGCCGTGCTTGTCGGCGATCGGGTTGACGAACAGCGTCCATCCGTACTGGAGGTTGGCGATCATCGACATGCAGATGACGCCGACGATCAGCTGCCACCAGCGCCCGCCGCGAGGCGATTCCTGGGCCGAGACCTGACGTGTCGCAATATCACTCATGAGGCTGCGGTCTCTCCCGTGTGCGTACCGCAAAAAAAGCGCGTTTTGGGTCTGCCGGGCTCCACAATATATAGTTCCGGTATGGATTCCCGCCCCCGCATCAGTTCCATCCACATCGTCGGCGGCGGCCTTGCGGGGAGCGAGGCCGCGTGGCAGCTCGCGGAGCGCGGCCACCGCGTGGTCCTGCACGAGATGCGCCCCGTGAAGACGACGGAGGCGCACAAGACGGACCGGCTCGCCGAGCTCGTCTGCTCCAACACGTTCAAGAGCACCGAGATCACGAACGCGCACGGCCTCCTCAAGGCGGAGATGCGCCTCCTCGGCTCGATCGTGCTGCAGGCGGCCGACGAGGCGCGCGTGCCCGCCGGAACGGCGCTCGCCGTGGATCGTGACATGTTTTCCGCGGGCGTGCACGATCGGCTCATGGCGCATCCGCGGGTGACGGTCGAGCGCGGCGAGTTCGTGGCGTTGCCGTCTCCGGGGATCGTCGCGACGGGTCCTCTCACGAGCAAAGCGCTCGCCGATCAAATCGCCCGGTCACTTGGAATTGCAGCGCTCGCGTTCTACGACGCCATAGCGCCGATCGTGTCCGTCGAATCGATCGATATGGACGTCGCCTTTCGCGCGTCGCGCTACGACAAGGAGACGATGGCGGGCGAGGAGAACGCCTACCTGAATTGCGCGATGAACAAGGAGCAGTATGAGGCGTTCATCGACGCGCTCACCTTGGCCGACGTGTTCACCGCGCACGAGTTCGACAAGGTGCCGTATTTCGAGGGGTGCATGCCGGTCGAGGAGATGGCGCGGCGCGGAAGGGAATCGCTTCGTTTCGGTCCCCTGAAGCCGGTGGGCATCGAAGATCCGAAAACGCAGCGCAGGCCGTACGCGGTAGTGCAACTCAGGCGCGAGGATCGCGCTGGCCGGATGTGGAACCTCGTCGGCTTCCAGACGCGGCTGAAGATTCCCGAACAGCAGCGCGTGTTCCGCACGATTCCCGCGCTCGCGAACGCCGAGTTCCTCCGATTCGGCTCGATCCACCGCAACTCGTACGTGAACTCGCCCGCATCGCTGACGCCGTACCTCTCCCTGCGCGGCGATCCGTTGACGCTCTTCGCCGGCCAGCTTACCGGCGTCGAGGGGTACACCGAGAGCACCGCAACGGGACTCCTCGCCGCGATCAACCTCGACCGGATGCTGCGCGGCGCCGATCCGGTGCTGCCGCCGCCCACCACCATGCTCGGCGCGCTCTATCGCTACCTCCGCGAGGCCGATCCCGCGCACTTTCAGCCCATGAACGCGAACTTCGGCCTGCTGGAAGAATTGGCGGTCGTTCCACGGGACAAGGCGAAGAAGCGCGAACAGTACGCGGCGCGCGCTCTCGGGGAGATGCAATCGTGGATCGACGCGACCGCCTTGGACGGAGCGACGGCCGCGCAGTAACTTGGGTGCGGCTCGCTGCTCCGCGCTAGCTCACCAGGAGAGGTCAGATGAAACGTCTCGCGATCATGCTCGTCGCTTGTTCCACGGTTGCCTTGGCGCAATCCCCTGAAACGGGAAAGGCCGAGTTGAAGGACGCCGCGGGGAAATCGGTTGGAATGGTGACGCTCACCGAGACGCCGCACGGCGTCCTCATTCACGCGATGCTGATGGGCGTTCCCGCGGGAACCCACGCGTTCCACGTGCACGCGACCGGCAAGTGCGAGGCGCCGTTCACCACGGCGGGCGGTCACTTCAATCCGGACTCGAAGCAGCACGGGATGTCCAACGACATGGGAATGCACGCAGGCGACATGCCGAACGTGCAGGTGCCCGCTGATGGCAATCTCACCTTCGACGTGCTGAATCCTCACGTGACGCTGAAGGCCGGCGCGAACAGCCTGTTCAAGGACGGCGGAACGGCAATCGTGCTTCACGGGGGCGCCGACGACTACAAGAGCGATCCGGCCGGCAACGCGGGCCCGCGCATCGCGTGCGGCGTGGTCACGCGCTGAGCGACCGCCACGACGACCGCCCGCGCGCCTGAAGCAACAGGCGCGCGGCGGTGTGAGCCCTGGGTGAGCCTTTGGAGGGCACGATGCAAGTTGGCATGATCGGCTTGGGACGCATGGGCGCGAACATGGTGCGCCGCCTCATGCGCGGCGGACACGAGTGCGTGGCGCACGACGTGACCGGGGCGGCGGTGCAGGCGATCGCCGCCGAGGGCGCCCGTGGGGCGTCGACGCTCGACGATTTCGTCGAGAAGCTGCAGAAGCCGCGCACGATCTGGCTCATGGTTCCCGCAGCCGTCGTCGACTCCACGATCGAGGCGCTGCTCCCCAAGCTCGCCGCTGGTGACACTGTGATCGACGGCGGCAACTCGTACTATCGCGACGACATCGCGCGCGCGGCGCGGCTGGCGCCGAGCGGCGTGCACTATGTGGACTGCGGCACGAGCGGCGGCGTGTTGGGCCTCGACCGTGGCTACTGTCTCATGATTGGCGGCGAACAGCAGGTAGTGAACCGGCTGGATCCGCTCTTCGCGACGCTCGCGCCGGGCGCCGGCACGATTCCGCGAACCCCCGGTCGCGAGAAACTCGGCGGAACGAGCGAGCGGGGCTACCTCCACTGCGGCCCGACCGGCGCCGGCCACTTCGTGAAGATGGTGCACAACGGCATCGAATACGGCATGATGGCCGCGTACGCGGAAGGGCTGAACATCCTCCGGCACGCGAACATTGGAACGCAACAGCAACGTGCCGACGCCGAAACGACGCCGCTGCGCAATCCCGAGTTCTATCAATACGATTTCAATCTCGCCGATGTGACCGAGGTGTGGCGGCGCGGCAGCGTGGTCGCCTCGTGGCTCCTCGATCTCACGGCCTCCGCGCTGGCCGGCGATCCTTCACTCGAGAAGTTCGCCGGCCGCGTCTCCGATTCCGGCGAGGGCCGCTGGACGATCGATGCGGCGATCGACGAGGCCGTTCCCGCGAACGTGCTCGCCGCCGCGCTGTTCGAACGCTTCAGCTCGCGCGGCGAGGCGGACTTCCAGAACCGCCTCCTCTCCGCGATGCGATTCGAGTTCGGCGGTCACGCCGAGATGGGCGCGTGAGCGATACGCACGCCGACGCACTCGTGTTCTTCGGCGCGACGGGCGATCTCGCGCGCAAGAAGGTCTACCTGGCATTGCAGGCGCTCACGCGCCACGGCCGCCTCGACATGCCGGTCATCGGCATCGCGCACTCGGAATGGTCGATCGAGCTCCTGAGGAACCGCATCCGCGAGGAGTTGGCGCCGCGCCCCGGCTACGATCCCGCCGCGCTCGAAATGCTGCTCTCCCGCCTCTCGTACCTCCAGGGTGACTACCGCGACGTTGAGACCTTCACCGCGCTCCGCACGGCGCTCGGCACGGCGAAGCATCCGCTGCACTATCTCGCGATCCCGCCCGACGCGTTTGCCGCCGTGGCCGACGGACTCGGACGGTCGGGGTGTGCCCAAGGTTCCCGAATCGTCGTCGAGAAGCCGTTCGGGCGCGATCTCGCGTCGGCGCGGGCGCTCAACGAGACGCTGCACCGCGAGTTCGACGAATCGAGCATCTACCGCATCGACCACTTCCTCGGCAAGGAAGCGGTGCAGAATCTCCTCGTGTTCCGCTTCGCGAACACGTTGCTCGAGCCCGTCTGGAACAATCAGTTCGTCGAAAGCGTGCAAATTCTGATGGCCGAGAATTTCGGCGTCGAGGGCCGCGGACGGTTTTACGAGGAGGCCGGGACGATTCGTGACGTGATCCAGAACCATCTGCTGCTCGTGCTTGGCCTGCTCACGATGGAGGCGCCGGTTCCCTTTCACGCCGCGGCGGTGAACGACGCGCAGGTGACGCTGTGCAAGTCCATTCGCCCGCTGAGACCCGACGACGTGGTGCGCGGCCAGTGCCGCAGCTATCTCGATGAAAAGGACGTCGCGCTCGGGTCCACCGTGGAGACTTATGCGGCCGTGCGGCTGAGCATCGACTCGCCCCGATGGAACGGCGTGCCGTTCCTCATTCGCGCAGGGAAGTATCTCCCGGCGACCGTCTGCGAAGTGATCGTCACGTTCAAGAAGCCCATGATGTTCGCCTCCGGCGGCGCATCGAACTACGTGCGCCTCCGGCTCAGCCCCGACGTGCTGATCACCATCGGCGCGCAGGTGAAGCGTGCGGGCGAGGCGATGCTCAGCGAGCCGGCGGAGTTTACGGTCGTGCATCATCCCGATGGAGACGAGATGGACGCGTACGAGCGCCTTCTCGGCGACGCGCTGGACGGCGATCCGATGCTCTTTGCGCGCGAGGACTGCGTGGAGGCGGCGTGGTCCGTCGTCGATGCGGTGCTCGGCGATGTCACGCCGGTGCATGCGTACGAGCACCAAACGTGGGGTCCGGTCGAGGCGGCGGCGCTCGCGGGCGACGTCGGCGGCTGGCGCAATCCACCGGCGTGAGCGCCGACTCGCGGTCGATACCGGCGATGCCATCCGCCCCGGCGAGCGTGCTCACCATCAATGGCGGATCGTCGAGCATCAAGTGCGCGATCTTCCGGCCGGGCGACCCGCCGGAGAGGGTGCTTCACGAGACGGTGGAGGGCGACGCCGCGTCGTCGCTGCTCGACTGGCTCGAACGGCAGCCCGCGTTCGCGTCGGTCGGCGCAATCGGACATCGCGTGGTGCACGGCATGCAGCACGTCGAGCCCGAGCTGATCACGGAGCAGTTGCTCGGTGAGCTGCGCTCGATTCGTGCGTTCGTCCCCGAGCATCTGCCCCGCGAGATTGCGCTCATCGAGGCGATTCGCGACCGGCATCCGTCGTTGCCGCAGGTTGCCTGTTTCGACACGGCGTTCCACCACGGCATGCCGCGGGTCGCGAAGCTGCTCGCCATTCCGCGGCGGCTCGAGGCGAAGGGCGTGCAGCGCTACGGATTCCACGGCCTCTCGTATTCGTTCCTCATGGAGGAGCTCGCGCGCACGGCCGGCGCCGGCCCGGCGCGCGGCCGCGTGATCCTCGCACATCTCGGCAGCGGCGCGAGCCTCGCCGCCGTCCGTGACGGGAAGAGCATGGACACGAGCATGGGCTTCACCCCGGCGTCGGGACTCGTGATGGGCACGCGTGCCGGGGACGTTGATCCGGGGCTCGTCGCGTTCCTCGCGCGCACCGAGCGAATGACCGCCGAACAGTTCGAGGGCATGGCCAACCGCGAGTCCGGACTGCTCGGCGTTTCCGAAATCAGCGCGGACATGCGCGAGCTGCTCGCGCGCGAGGCGACCGACGTGCGGGCGGCGGAGGCGGTCGCGCTCTTCTGCTATCAGGTGAAGAAGTGGGTCGGCGCGTTCGCCGCCGCCCTCGACGGACTCGACACGCTCGTGTTCGCGGGCGGCATCGGCGAGAACGCGCCGGTTATCCGCTCGCGCATCTGCGACGGGCTGCGATTCCTCGGGGTCGAGGTCGATGCCGCGACGAACGGTCTAAATGAGGCCGTGATATCAACGCATGCCAGCCGCGTAACCGTCCGTGTCATTCGCACCGACGAAGAGCTGACGATCGCGCGCTCCGTGTATCGCGTGCTTGGCGCCGGCCGATGAGCACGCGCGAGATGCAGCCCGAGCGCGACGATCCCGCCATGCGCGCGGTCGCGGCGCGTGCGCTCGACCTCATCGGCGGCGGCGCGCTGGTCGGGCTCGGCTCGGGGCGCACCGCATCGGTGTTCGTCCGCATGCTCGGTGCGCGCGTGCGGGACGGATTTAGCGTGACCGGAGTGCCGGCCTCGGGCGCAACCGCGGCGTTGGCACGCGAAGCGGGCATTCCGCTCGTGTCGCTCTCCGAGATCGAACTTCTCGACATCACCGTGGACGGCGCGGACGAGGTCGCGCCCAACCTGGATCTCATGAAGGGACACGGGGGCGCTCTGGTGCGCGAGCGTATCATCGCCAGCGCCTCGCGCCGGCAGGTCATTCTCGTCGGAGCGGACAAGCTCGTGCGACGACTCGGCGAGCGCTTCGCCGTGCCCGTCGAAGTGATGCCGTTCGCGGCGGGCCCCGTCACTCGCGCGATCAGGGCCGCCGGTCTCCGTCCTGGCGTACGAATGGACGCGACGGGCGGCCGCGAGCTCGTCAACGAGAACGGGAACCTGACGCTCGACTGTGCGCTCCCGGCGCCGCTCGCTGATGCGCACGCGGCGCGCGCGCTCGAGGCTTCGTTGCTGGCGATGCCGGGCGTCGTCGATACGGGCCTCTTCCTCGGCACGGCGGAACGGGTGCTGGTGGGCTACCCCGATGGCCGGGTCGACACGCTCCTGCGAGATGGAGTCGTGAGATGAGTCCAGCCGTTCGCGGAAACCTCGAGATCTATTCTACGAGCGCGGAGTTGACGGTCGCGGCTGCCGAGCGATTCGTTGCGGCGGCGGACGCCGCGATCGCGGCCACGGAGACTTTTTCCGTCGCGCTTTCCGGCGGTACCACGCCGCAGGCGCTCTTCGCCGCGCTCGCGTCGGCCGAGTACTCGTCCCGCGTGCGGTGGCCGAGCGTTCACGTGTTCTGGGGCGACGAGCGCTGCGTTCCGCCGGACGACGAGGCGAGCAACTATCGCATGGCACGCGAGATGCTGCTCGATCACGTGCCGGTCCGCGCGGCCAACGTCCATCGCATTCGCGGCGAGGACGATCCCGAGGCCGCCGCCGAGCGGTACGAGCGCGACCTGCGAACGGCGTTCGAAACGCCCACCGGACCTCCGCGCCGCGCGCCCGGCCTGCGCTTCGATCTGGTACTTTTGGGTCTCGGTACCAACGGCCACACGGCGTCGCTCTTTCCGCATCTGCAGGCCGTGCGCGAGCGGACGCGGTGGGCGATGGCGCAGAACGTCGAAATGCTGCAGATGTGGAGGATCACTCTTACGCCGGTGATCCTGAACCAGGCCTCTGAAGTACTTTTTGTCGTCTCGGGAAGGGAGAAGGCCGCGATCCTGCGGCGCGTGCTGTACGGCGCCCGCGAGACGGACGACCTTCCCGCGCAGGCGATCGCGCCGGCGGACGGCCGCCTGCGCTGGCTGGTCGATGCCGCGGCGGCGGCGGAACTTCCCGCACACTGAACGAGCCAACTGCCCGATGATTTCCCGGCAAACCGCCCGCGAACGCGTCGTCTTCCTTCTCGACGTCGACAACACGCTCCTCGACAACGACCGCATCATCGCGGATCTGAGGGACGCGCTCACACGCGAAGTCGGCGTCGACAAGGCGCGGCGGTACTGGTCGATCTTCGAGGAGCACCGGCGGGAGCTTGGCTATGCCGATTACCTGGGATCGCTCCAGCGCTTCCGGACCGAGGATCCGCACGATCCGAACCTGCTCGCGATTTCGTCGATGCTCGTGAACTATCCGTTCCGGGAGCGGCTGTTTCCGGGTGCGCTCGACGTCATCCGGCACCTCGGTCAATGGGGCAGCACGGTCATTCTCACGGACGGCGACGTCGTGTTTCAGCCGCTGAAGATCGAACGCTCCGGACTCTCGGAAGCGGTCGGCCGACGGGTGCTGCTCTACGTGCACAAGGAACGGGAACTCGCCGAAGTCGAACGGCGCTTTCCCGCCGACGAATACGTGCTCGTGGACGACAAGATCCGGATCCTCACCGACGTGAAAGCCATCTGGGGGACTCGCGTGACCACCGTGTTTCCGAAGCAGGGCCACTACGCGGCGGACCCGGACGTCGCGGGGTATCCGAAGCCGGACTTCACTATCGATCACATCGCAGACCTGCTTGCGCACAACCCGCCGCCCGGCGTCGTCAGTGTAAGGAAGGAATGAGGAGCGAATCATGAACAAGAAGGCACCGGCACTCACCGCGCGTCCTGCATGGAAGGCGCTGCACGCGCATTGGGACGCGCTGCGCGGCGTGCACCTGCGCGACCTGTTCGCGAACGACGAGCATCGCGGCGAACGCCTCGCCGCGGAGGCGGCGGGACTGTACCTCGACTACTCCAAGCAGCGCGTCACCGACGGGACGCTCGGGCTTCTCCTCGCGCTCGCGGCCGAATGCGGGCTGCGCGAGCGAATCGACGCGATGTTCCGCGGCGACAGGATCAACGTGTCCGAGAAGCGCGCGGTGCTTCACGTGGCGCTGCGCGCGCCGGCCGACAGCTCGCTCACGCTCGATGGACTGAACGTCGTTCCCCAGGTGCAGGCCGTCCTCGGCCGCATGGAAGAGTTCACGCGCCGAATTCGCTCGGGCGACTGGAAGGGCCATACCGGCAGGCGCATTCGCAACATCGTGAATATCGGTATCGGCGGCTCCGATCTCGGCCCCGTGATGGCGTACGAGGCGCTGCGCTGGTACAGCGAGCGCGATCTCACCCTGCGATTCGTGTCGAATGTGGACGGCACCGATTTCGTCGAGGCCACGCGCGATCTCGACCCGGCTGAGACGCTGTTCATCGTGTCGTCGAAGACGTTCACCACGCTGGAGACGATGACCAACGCGCAGAGTGCGCGCGCGTGGACGCTCGCGGCGCTCGGCAGCGACACGGCCGTCGCGAAGCACTTCGTCGCGGTGTCGACGAACGCCGAGGGCGTCGCGAAGTTCGGTATCGACACGGCGAACATGTTCGGATTCTGGGACTGGGTCGGCGGCCGCTACTCGATGGACTCGGCGATCGGGCTCTCGACCATGCTCGCCATCGGATCGCAGCACTTTCGCGCGATGCTGGAAGGCTTCCACGCGATGGACGAGCATTTCCGCACCGCGCCTCTCGAGCGCAATCTCCCGGTGCTCATGGGCCTGCTCGGCGTCTGGAACACGAACTTTCTCGGCGCGAGGACCGTCGCGGTGCTTCCGTACGATCAGTATCTCAAGCGATTCCCGGCGTACCTGCAGCAGCTCACGATGGAGTCGAATGGCAAGCACGTCACACTCGACGGCTCGACGGTGGACTACCAGACCGGCCCCGTGTACTGGGGCGAGCCCGGCACGAACGGGCAGCACTCGTTTTATCAGTTGATCCATCAGGGCACGCAGGCCGTTCCCTGCGACTTCATCGCGTTCCGCAAGCCGCTGAACGCGCTCGGCCGGCATCACGATCTCCTGATGGCGAATGTCTTCGCGCAGACGGAGGCGCTCGCGTTCGGCAAGACCGCGGAGCAGGTGAAGGCCGAGGGCACGCCCGACTGGCTCGTGCCGCACCGCGTCTTCGCGGGCAACAGGCCCACGTCGACGATCCTCGCGGATCAGCTCACGCCCGCCACGCTCGGTGCGCTCGTCGCGCTGTACGAGCACAGCGTGTTCACGCAGGGCACGATCTGGGGCGTCGATTCATTCGACCAGTGGGGCGTCGAGTTGGGGAAGGCCCTCGCCCAGCGCATCGTCGGCGAACTCGAAGGGCCCGCGGGCGCGAAGCTGGCGCACGACAGCTCGACGAACGCGTTGATCAAACGCTATCGCCGCACCGATCGGTAAAGAGGCCGTTGTCCGACAGCTATAGGCTGACCGCTATCGTCTGACGTCGTTGCCTTATCTCGCCTCTAACTCGTCGCTCGCTTTCTTGATGCCGGGCCACAGTTCGGTCTGCGGAATCTCTCCTTCGAGCTCCGTGCGGACGCGCGCCGCGATGTCCTCGGCAGCGGCCGCAGGATCCGCGAAGAGGTCGTATTCGCGCACGTCGAGCTTGATCAGCGGGCACTTGTTGAATCCCGCGATCCATCGCTCGTAGCGTCCGTGCAGGTTCGCGAAGTACTCGGGATCCGCATCGCGCTCGCGTGGACGGCCGCGCGTGGCGATGCGCTCGAGGATCACGTCGAGCGGGCCGTGCAGGTACAGCATGAGCCGCGGCGGCCGCGCCGCGGGAGCGAAGAGCAGCTCGGCGTACAGCTGCTGGTACAGTTGCCAGTCGTCCACGCTCATGTAGCCCTGATCGTACAGGCCGCGCGCGAAGACCTCGGCGTCCTCGTACCACGTCCGGTCGAGCACCCAGCTTCCGCCCATGGAGCGCATGCGGCGCATCGCGGCGAAGCGCGTCGCGAGGAAGTGGAGCTGCAGGTGCATTCCGCACGAGCGCATGGCCTCCGGTCCGCCGCCGTAGAAACGCTCGAGCCACGGGTTCTCGTCGTCCACGCTCTCGAGCGCGAGCTGGAGGCCGAAGCGCGACGCCAGCGCATGCGCGAGCGTCGTCTTCCCCGAACCCACCATTCCGGCGACGCCAAGTATCATGGGAAGAATACTATGCGCTTTCACGCTAGCTTCCATAGGATGCCACCGGCCAAGCAGGAACCCCCGGAACGGACTCAGGCTGAACGTCCGCCGCTCGTCACGGTTTTCCTGACACATCTCGCGCGCGAGCGGGACGTGTCGCCGAACACGGTGAAGGCGTACTCGCGCGATCTCGACGAGTTCTGCGCCTTTCTCGGGCCCTACTACGGCACCGAACGCCTGGACTGGGGAAAAGTGGACCGGCTCGCGATGCGCTCGTTCCTCGCGCATCTCACGCGCCGCGGACTGGGCAAACGCAGTATCGCCCGGACACTTTCAGCAGTTCGGACGTTTTACGCCTTTCTGCACCGCAACGACGTCGTGGAAGTGAATCCCGCGCGCTCCGTGGGATCGCCGAAGACGGACAAGTATCTCCCCGGGTATCTCGATCGCTCGCAAGTCGAGACGCTCTTCCAGGCGGCGGCCACGCGAGCGGGCGGAGGGCACTACGGCGACGTGCGCAACCTCGCGATCCTCGAGCTGTTCTATTCGGCCGGGCTGCGCCTGAGTGAACTGCGCGGCATCAACCGTCCCGACCTCGACCTGCTTGCGGGGCTCGTGAAGGTCCGAGGGAAGGGGAGGAAGGAGCGCATCGTGCCGGTGGGCCAGCACGCGCAGCGGGCGCTGCGGAACTACGAGCGCTCGCGCGACGAGCTGTGTCGAAATCTTGGAATCGCCGCCGATCGAACCGCGTGCTTCCTGAGCAATCGCGGGAAGCGCATGAGCGTGAAGACGATCCAGAACGCGGTGGTGGGCTGGCTCAAACAGGTCGACGAGGGAGCCGGGCTGTCCACGCACTCGCTGCGCCACACCTTCGCGACGCACCTGCTGGATGCAGGCGCCGACCTGCGCGCAGTGCAGGAGCTGTTGGGCCACGCGTCGATTTCAACGACGCAGATCTACACCCACACCTCGGTCGAACGCCTGAAGCAGGTCTACAAACAGAGCCATCCGCGGGCGTGACAGCGATGGAAGATGGAAGATGGAAGACGACGGTGCGCGTCGGTCTTCCATCTTCGATCTTCCATCGCAGCTACACACAGATCGCCCGCCGCAGCGAGAGGTTCGAGAGATTCCCCCCGCACAACACGATCGCCACGTGCTGGCCCGCGAGCCGCGGCGCGAGCTTCTTCAGCGCAGCGAGTCCCGCCGCTCCCGCTCCCTCGGCGATGTTGTGAGTGAAGCGGATGAGGTCACGAATTCCCTGGTACATCTCGTCCTCGCTCACCAGCACGAACTCGGACAGCCCGGTCTTGAGGGTGTCGAACGTCATCGCATACGCGGAGCCGGTGGCGACGCCCTCCGCCATGGTCTTCACCGGCAGGCCGCTCAGCACCCTTCCCGCCTTCCACGATTCGTATTGCGCGGGCGCGCCCGCCGCCCCCACCGCGCAGACCGTCAACGACGGCTTCTTCGCCGCCGCCACCGTGAGCGCCCCGACGGCCTGCGAACCGCCGCCCGTCGCAATCACGAGCGAATCGAGGCCCGGTCGCTGCTCGAGAATCTCGATCGTCATCGTCCCCGCGCCCGCGATCACGTCCTTGTTGTTGGTGGAGTGCACGAGCGTCATTCCGCGCTCCTCGCAGATGCGCGCGCACGCCGCGGCGCTCTCGTCGTAGTTCGATCCCGATTCGACGAGCTCCGCGCCGAGCGCGCGGATCGCCGCGTTCTTGTCGGGATTGTTGTTCATCGGCACGCAAACGACTGCGTGGACGCGAAGCAGCCGGCCGGCGTACGCGAGCCCGAGCCCGTGGTTACCGGTGCTCGCGCCGATCACGCCCCTCGCCCGCGCTTCCGCGGAGAGCGCGGTGATCGCGGATAGGCCGTTGCGGATCTTGAAGCTCTGCGTGGGCTGGTGGTTCTCGTGCTTGACCCACACCTGAATCCCGTGGCCCACGAGTTCATCCAGCTCCGGATAGTTGCGGAGCGGTGTGGGAACGAGATACGGCTTGATTCGTTCGTGCGCGGCGAGGACGTCGGAAAATGTAATGGTCATTGTATCGAGCAACGTGTGTGGCCGGTATGCGTTCAGTAAGACTCACAGGGTCGGGGACGCGTGAGCGTTCGTCGCCGCTCAGCGCATCCGATCGGCCCCCTTGAAGTACGTCTTCGCGTATGCCGCGAGTTGTGCGTCGCTGGGATGATCCACGGTCTCGATCCCGACCACCTTCGCCTCGAGCGGCGCGTCGTGCGTGTGCAGGTATCTGGAAAACTCGAGCTTCGCCGCACCCGGCCCAACGATGAGGAGTTCCTCGGTTCCCTGAAGGGCGCCTACCAGGTCATGGTAGAACCGCTTGGCATCCTCCGGGTGTTCCTTGAGGCCTTCCTGGCCTCTCGTATGCTTGTGATGGTCGTTGTGTGGCGGCGCGGAGACCGTGGCTTCATCGGCACTGTCGGGATGGAACTCGATGACGCGCGCTTCCTTGTGATCGAGCCAGACGGCGACGTGCTTGCTCATGACCGCGGCATGCGTCGCGTCATCGGTCTTTTTTTCGGTCTTCATGGTGTACTCCTGTTAGGGGCACATTACGCCACGCCTCGGGGCATTGCTATCGCTCAAGGGGGGGACGCTCAGGCTAGTTCGCAGGGGCTACTCCCTGATTTGGGGGCCGGGGTTCGGCAGTGGCGCCCGTAACCACACGCGTGCAACCGCAACCTGAATCGCCACGGCCGCGAGTCCGTTGAGCAGGAGCGCGTGCCGCACGCCGAGAAGGGTGACCGCGCCGCCGGTGAGCAACGCGCCGATTGAGATCCCTCCTCGCATCGCGAGCATATACAGACTGACCGTCTGGCCGAGCAGGCGAGGACCCGACGTGATCTGCAGAATCGAATTCGCCGCGGTATTGCTCACGGTCATCGACGCGCCGGCGAGCGCGAGCAGTGCAAGCAATCCCCAGAACCATGGGTTGAGCGCCGTGAGCACGAGTGCCGCACCCAGCGCGATGGCGAATCCCGAGCTCAAACGTCGACGATCGACGCTCGACGCGACGCTGAGCAGACCCGCGGCGCCAAGCAGGCCTCCCGCACCGAACGATACGACCGCCGCGGAGAAATGACCGGCGCTTCCGTGGAACGCTGCCTTCACCAGCACGGGCGTGAACGTAATGAGGGGCCCGCAAAGAACGCCGGTGGCGAGAACGCTGAGCAGCGCTCCGCGGAGGTGCGGCTGCCGGAGAATGTTGCCTATGCCGGCAAACAGATGACGCCGTGGCGGCGCATCCGCGCGCGGCGGCGGAGGAGTCCAGCGTGGGAGGATCCACAGGGCCACGCCGATGAAAGGCACGTACGACACCGCGCTGACCACGAAGCATGCCATCGCGCCGACGCTGGACATCAGGACGCCGGCAATCGACGGACCGAGAATGCGCGAGAGATTGAACTGGGTGGAGTTGAGCGCAAGGCCGGCGCCGATCTGGTCGCGCCTGACGATCGACGGCACGATCGACTGGAACGACGGCATCGAGAGCGCGTCCGTGACGCCGACCACGATCGACAGGACGATGATCATCCACGGCTTGACCGTGCCGGTGATGAGCAGCACGACGATGGCGGCCGGGCAGAGCATCTGGATCGACTGGAACAGCGCGATCACGCGCCGGCGATCGGAGCGATCGGCGAGCGCGCCGCCGGCCAGCGTGAGCAGCCACACCGGCGCGTTCATCGCGAACGAGTCGAGGCCGATCAGGAACGAAGACGCTCCCAGCGTCAGCAGCAGCCACGGCTCCGCGACCTGCTGGGCCCAGGTGCCGATGCTGGAAAGCAGGCTGGCGAACCAGAAGGTCCCGAATCGCCGCGTCGCGAGGAGGCTGAGCGATTCGCGAAAAGTCTTGATCATGCGCCGCGAAAGCTACGCCACGGCGGCGGGTACGCGCCATTTGATGATCACGACCTTGATGGCGTCGTTCACGATCAGGCACGAGACCGCGGCATACGCAAGAATCGCGAGTGTCTGCGACCAGGGCAGGGGCATGAGTCCCGGAATACCCACGCGTGTGAGGATCGTCCCCACGAGCACATCGGCCGCGAGCGCGACGATGAGGGCTTTGCCCGGCATCGTCGACCAGAACGCCCGGCGCTCGCGAGCCGACACCACGGAGAACACGGCAAAGTAGAGCAGCAGCAGAAAGCTGAAAGTGTAGAGCGCACTGTCGCTCGTCGTCAAACCGAAACGCGACCAGCAGATCCACAGGAACGCCAGAGCCTCCGCCACCATCGCGATTCCCAGGACCACGGACACCGTGACGAAGCCGCCGATCTGCCACGTCTCCGGCCGCTTCGACCACCGCACGTGATCGGTGGACAGGGAAATCTTGGCGAAGTCCGTCATGAATGTCAGCAGCAGCATCGCGAACACGGAGACGACGAATTTTCCCGTCAGCACGAAAGCGATCGACACGAAGGACGCCTTCAGGATCGTCCGGCTGATCTTGTTGACGATCCAGGTCAGGATGCGCTGATAGATCGTCCGGCCCTGCTCCACGAGCGCAATGATGTTCGTCAAGCCCGGCGCGGTCAGCACGACGCTCGCGGCACCCTTCGCCACGTCGGTCGCCGTGCTCACCGCGATGCCGACTTCGGCCTGACGGAGCGCGGGCGCGTCGTTGACGCCGTCGCCTGTCATGCCCGTCACGTGCCCGGAAGCCTGCAGGTGCTGCACTACGATGTACTTGTCCTCCGGAAACACTTCGGCGTAGCCATCGACGCCGGCGAGAAGGTCGACCGACGTACTGCCAGGAGCCGCAATCGCGGCCTTCAGCTCCGCCATGGGCCTGATGTTCGGCAGGCCCACACCGCGCGCGAGTTCCGTCGCGACCGGCAATGCGTCGCCGGTGAGCATCTTCACCGAAACGCCGAGGCCGCGAAGGGCGGCGATCAACTGCATGGCGTCGGGTCGAGGCGGATCGAACAGCGACACCAATCCGATCAGCGACGGCGTGCCCGTCTCGGGGCCCCGTGCCACCGCCAGGGTGCGATAGCCCTTCGCGGCGGATGCGTTCACGCGAACCTCCAGCGCCTCGATGGCCGGCGCCTGGAGGCCGCACGTCTCGGCAATCGTGCGCACGGCGCCTTTCATTACGCGCATCTTCGTGCCGTTCTGCTCGACGACCGCTTCCGTCCGCCGGTTCTTCGCGTCGAATGGCGCGAAGGAAACGGGCGCGAACATCGGCGCGTTGTCGAAGATCTTCCGCTCCTTTGCCGCGGCGAGGAATGCGAGGTCGATGGGATCCTGATTGGCTTCCTGCGACGCCAGGGCGCCGGCAATGAGTACGTCCGTCTCCGTCGAGTGCTCCTGCGGAATCACTTCCGTGACCGCCAGCTGATTCATCGTGATCGTGCCGGTCTTGTCCACGCAGAGCACGTCCATCGTCGCGGCGTCTTCCGCCGCGCTGAGACGCGTGACCAGCACACCGCGCTTGGCAAGCTCCTTCGACCCGACCGCCATGCTGATCGTGAACATCACCGGCAGGGCGACCGGCACGGCGCTCATCAGCAACACCAGCACCAGGGGAACCATCTCCGCGAGCGGCACGCTGCGGATCAGCGACAGGACGACCACCACGGCGAGGAGCGCGCCGACGATGACGAAGAGCCAGCGGACGACCTTGGTCACGACCGCTTCGATGTGCAGCTTGGGTCTCGCCTGCTGCACCAGTTCGGTGGTGCGCCCAAAGGAAGTCTTCGCCCCCGTCAGCACGACCACGCCGTTCCCTTCGCCGCGGCGGACGACGGATCCCGATGAGAGCACGGAGGCGGGGGGCTTGTCCACGTCCTTCGACTCGCCGGTGAGCGCCGACTGGTCCACGCTCAGCGTTCCCGTTAGCAGCTTTACGTCCGCCGGGACGATGTCACCGGGCCGCACGCGGACGACGTCTCCGGGGACGAGCTCGCGGGCCGGAATCACCTGCCAGGTCGAGTCGCGGCGGACGCGGGCACCGACCTGCAGTCGTTTCCGCAGCGCCTCGACAACGCCGGCGGCGCGGCGCTCCTGCAGGAAACTCAGGACGGCGTTGATGACGAGCAGCGCGCCCACGAGGATCACGTCCGAATACTTTCCGAGCACTGCGGAAAGCACCATGATCAGCTCGAGCATCCACGCCGAGAGTCCCCAGAATTTGCGAAGGAAGCCGAGGAGCGGGTGCTCCTTCTTCTCCGCCACTTCGTTGTAGCCACTCTCCGCGCGGCGGCTCTCCACCTCGGCGCGCGTGAGCCCCGTGTCGGGATTCACGTTCACCGTCACGGGCGTGTCTCACCCCATGTCCAGTTCCGAATTTCCGGCATGTCCTCGCCGTGCTCGTCGATGTATCGCTTGTGCTCGACCAACTTTTCTTTGAGCCGCTGCTTCAGCGTGATTCCCGCTTCGCCCGTTTGCGGCAGGCGATAGATCGTGTCCATCACGAGGTGGAACCGGTCCAGGTCGTTCAGCACCGTCATGTCGAACGGCGTGGTGATGGTACCCTCTTCCTTGTAGCCCCGCACGTGGAAGTTGCCGTGATTGGTGCGGCGGTAGGTCAGCCGGTGAATCAACGACGGATAGCCATGGAAGGCGAAGATGACCGGCTTGTCCCTCGTGAAGAGCGCGTCGAACCCCGCGTCGCTCAACCCGTGCGGGTGTTCGGATTGCGGCTGCAGCTTCATGAGGTCCACGACGTTGACCACGCGAATCTTCAGGCCGGGCAGCTTTTCCCTCATGATGGAGACGGCGGCGAGGGTTTCCAGCGTCGGCACGTCGCCACAGCACGCCATGACTACGTCGGGCTCGTCTCCCTGGTCGTTGCTCGCCCATTGCCAGATGCCGGCGCCTTCGAGGCAGTGCTGCACCGCGGCGTCCATCGCGAGCCACTGCGGCGCCGGATGCTTGCCGGCGATGACGACGTTCACGTAGTGGCGGCTGCGCAGGCAGTGGTCCATCACGGACAACAGGCAGTTGGCATCCGGCGGCAGGTATACGCGCACCACTTCCGCCTTCTTGTTCACCACGTGGTCGATGAATCCCGGATCCTGATGCGTGAAGCCGTTGTGATCCTGGCGCCACACGTGCGAGGCCAGCAGGTAGTTCAGCGACGCGATCTTCCGCCTCCACGGCAGCTGCGACGAAACCTTCAACCATTTGGCGTGCTGGTTGAACATCGAGTCCACGATGTGGATGAACGCCTCGTAGCAGTTGAACAGTCCGTGCCGTCCCGTGAGCAGATATCCTTCGAGCCATCCTTCGCACTGGTGCTCGCTGAGCATTTCCATCACGCGGCCGCTGCGCGCGAGGAACTCGTCGTTCGGCGCCGTCGCGGCATCCCACTGGCGCTCCGTCGTCTCGAAGAGGGCCTCCAGCCCGTTGGACAGCGTTTCGTCGGGGCCGAAGACGCGGAAGTTCCGTTGATCCTCGTTCAGCTTCGTCACATCGCGCAGAAAACGTCCGAGCACGTGCGTGTCGCCGATGCCGTGCACTCCCGGCGACGGCACGTCGACGGCGTACTCGCGGTAATCCGGCATCCGCAGGTCGCGGAGCAGGACTCCTCCGTTGGCGTGCGGGTTCGCGCCCATGCGCCGGTTGCCCGCAGGCGCGAGCTCGGCCAGCTCCTCTTTCAGCCGGCCATTCGCATCGAACAGTTCCTCCGGCCGGTAGCTCTTCATCCACGCTTCGAGCTCATGCAGATGCTCGGGATGCGCGGCATTCACGGAAAGCGGCACTTGATGCGACCGGAACGTGCCCTCCACCTGCAAGCCATCGACGGCCTTCGGTCCGGTCCACCCCTTCGGCGAGTTGAGAACGATCATCGGCCAGCGCGGACGCTCCAGGCTGCCATGCTCGCGAGCGTCCCGCTGGATTCGTGCTATTTGCTCCAGCGCCGAGTCGAGCGCCGTTGCCATCGCTTCGTGCATGAGCGCCGGCTCGTGTCCATCGACGAAGCAGGGCGACCAGCCGCATCCGCGCAGGAACTGTTCCAGTTCCTCGCGTGTGATGCGCGCGAGGATCGTTGGATTGGCAATCTTGTAGCCATTGAGATGCAGGATCGGCAGCACCGCACCGTCGGTGACCGGATCGAGGAACTTGTTGGAGTGCCACGCCGTGGCGAGCGGACCGGTTTCCGCCTCGCCGTCGCCGACCACGCACGCGACGACGAGGCCGGGATTGTCGAACGCCGCCCCAAACGAGTGGCTCAGCGAATAGCCCAGCTCGCCGCCCTCGTGAATCGAACCGGGGCACTCCGGCGATGCGTGACTGGGAATCCCGCCGGGAAACGAGAACTGGCGAAAGAGCTTCGCCAGTCCAGCCTCATCGCGGCTGATGTCGGGATAGATCTCGCTGTACGTGCCCTCGAGGTACGTGTTGCCGACGACGGCCGGACCGCCGTGCCCGGGGCCGGAGACGTAGATCATGTCCAGGTCGTACTTCTTGATCACCCGGTTCAGGTGCACGTAGATGAAGTTCTGCCCGGGCGTCGTCCCCCAGTGTCCGAGCAGCATGTGCTTCACGTCCGCGAGCGCCAGCGATCGCTTCAGCAGCGGATTGTCGTACAGATAGATCTGGCCGACCGAGAGATAATTAGCGGCTCGCCAATAGGCGTCCATCCGCCGCGACAGTTCAGGCGTGAGTGTGCTGGGGCTCATGATCGGCGCTCGTCTCGTTTTGTGGAGTGTAGCCACTGATCGAGTTTCCTGCGCCGCACGAAGGGACTACGCCGATCAGGCAATGGTGGATGGCGCGCGGCGGTCACATTCACAACGGCGGGTAGTCGGTCGTTGGTCATTGGTCGTTAGTTCTTGGCCGAGTACCAATGACCAATGACCAAGTACCGATTACTCGCCGTTGAGGAGCTATACTATATAGATATGCCACTTCCTCAGATCCACGCCACCACCATCCTCGCCGTGCGCAAGGACGGCCGCGTTGCCATCGGCGGCGACGGCCAGGTGACCGTCGGCGATACCGTGATGAAGGCGAATGCCGTGAAGGTTCGCACGTTGAAGGGCGGCAAAGTCCTCGCCGGTTTCGCGGGTACCGCCGCGGACGCGTTCACGCTCTTCGAGAAGTTCGAGGAGAAGCTCGAGCGCCACCCCGAGAACCTTCAGCGTGCCGCCGTCGAGCTCGCGAAGGACTGGCGTTCGGATCGCGTGCTTCGCCGCCTCGAGGCGCTGCTGGTCGTGGTCGACCACCACAGCGGTTTCATCCTCTCCGGTACCGGCGAAATCATCGAGCCGGATGACGGCCTCCTCGCGATCGGTTCCGGCGGCCCTTACGCGCTGGCCGCGGCGCGCGCGCTCTTGAAGGAGACCAAGCTCACCGCGCCGGAAATCGTTCGCAAAGGGCTCGAGATCGCCGGCGAGATCTGCATCTACACCAATGCGAACATCACGGTGATCGAGCCGGCGAACTAGAGTTTCACCTTGAACCGCCCCAGATCCCCGTCCTTCCGCGTGTAGCCGGCGGGCACCTTCAGCTCCGCCTCCTCCACCCGCTGCGTCCCGATCTTCGTCACCTCGAGCACCGTCCTCGACTCGCGCCCGTTATCCTCGCGCTCAGTGATGATCGTCCGCAACGGCGTCCCGCGAACGAGCGAATGCCGCACACTGTCCGAGCGCGCCGCGAAATCCGGATCCGTCGACGGCAACACCGTCATGGCCGACGCGACGATCTCCATCAGCGGATTCCGCGCGAGCTTCAACGTCGGATCGAAGAAATACTCCATCTCCACGGTCTGACGCACCGGTGTCGTGAAGCCCATCGCTCCGACGTCCATCGTCCAGTGCTCTGTCACCCGAACGTGCTGGGTGGCGCGCCCCGCGATCTTCTCGCCGGCGCCGAGCCGTTCGGTCTCGAAATTCGAATCGCGCAGCTTCATCGTGACCGCTTTCCCGGCCGCGCGAATGCCGAGCGACGCGATATGCGCGAAATCATCGGAGTTGAACGTGGTGTACGTCCGCGCGCGCGGCTTCACCACCGTCACCACCTGACCGTCGCCCGACACGAGCAGATACTGCCCGTCGCCGTTGTGATCCTCCACATCGATGCGCGCGCGCCCTCCGCTCACTCGCACCGTGCCCGTGATCCCATCCATATCGTGATCGCCCCGGGCCCGGAAATCGTAGCTATACGCAGACGGCGTCTGCGCGCCGAGCACGGCGGCGGCACACACGAGCATGGAGAGCGGCAAGATCGAGCGTCGCATGGCACTGCCCCTGTGGAGGTGAGGCCGGACCCTCGTTAGTACGGTCTCCGGCCCTCAAGGGTTTCAGGGGGGGCAGATCGGAGAGTGAGTATAAGTCGGAGGGATGAGCGTGCGTGGGAGTAGTGGGAGTCAGAGTGGGCGTAGTGGGAGTGGGCGTCTCCCACTCCCACTACGCCCACTCACGCTCATCACTCCGATTTATACTCACTCTCCGATCTACTCGCTCTCAAACTGCTCACCTCTCCCACTCCCACTTATCCCCGATCCGCCCCCGAAGCAATACCTTTCTTCATGCCGTCCAACCGCACCGAACAGGCGCTCGCCCGCCTTGCCGATCTCACCCCGCGCAAGATCGTCGCCGAGCTCGACCGTTACATCGTGGGCCAGGACGAGGCCAAGAAGGCCATCGCCATCGCCCTGCGCAATCGCTGGCGCCGCCAGCGCACGCCCGAAGCCATCCGCGAAGAGATCGCGCCCAACAACATCATCCTCATCGGCCCCACCGGCGTCGGCAAGACCGAGATCGCCCGCCGCCTCGCGAAACTCGCGGGCGCGCCGTTCATCAAGGTCGAGGCGTCGAAGTTCACCGAGGTCGGCTACGTCGGCCGCGACGTCGAGTCGATGGTGCGCGACCTGGTCGAGAGCGCCATCGATATGGTTCGGCATGAGCGTGAAACCGAAGTTGACGATCTCGCGAACGATCGCGTCGACGAGCGCATCCTCGATCTCCTCCTGCCGCCGCCCACCGAGGCGCAGGCCGCACAGGTCGGCGACGCCGAGCGCGTCTTCGTCGCGTCGAGCCAGGGAGGGGTCACGCAGGAAGCCGACGCCGCGCGCGACCGCCACAAGCGCACGCGCGAGAAACTCAAGCAGTTGATGGTCGACGGCCAGCTCGAGCAGCGCGAGGTCGAGATCGAAGTCACGCAGCAGTCGCCGCAGGTCCTGGACCTCATGAGCCAGCAGGGCGCCGGCGAGGGCATGGGCAACCTCGGCGAGATGCTCTCCGAACTCATGCCCAAGAAGAAGAAGAAGCGCACCCTCACCGTCGCCGACGCGCGCCGCATCCTTCTCGACGAAGAGTTCGAGAAGCTGATCAACTTCGACGACGTCGTGACCGACGCGCTCGAGCGCGTCGAAAAACTCGGTATCATCTTTCTCGACGAGATCGACAAGATCGCCGGCGCCCGCGGCGAGATCGGCGGCCCCGACGTCTCGCGCGAAGGCGTCCAGCGCGATCTCCTCCCGATCGTCGAAGGGAGCAACGTGCAGACGAAGTACGGCATGGTGAAGACCGATCACGTCCTGTTCGTCGCCGCCGGCGCGTTCCACGTGAGCAAGCCGAGCGACCTGATCCCCGAGTTGCAGGGACGCTTCCCGATCCGGGTGGAACTCAAGCCGCTGACCGAAGCCGATTTCGTGCGGATCATGACCGAGCCGGAGAACGCGCTCACCAAGCAGTATGCCGCCCTGATCGCGGCCGAGGGCGTCGAACTGCACATGACCGCCGACGCGATCGCCGAAGTCGCGCGCACCGCCGCGCAGGTGAACTCGCGAATGGAGAACATCGGCGCCCGCCGCCTTCACACGGTGATGACCACCCTGCTCGAAGACGTGATGTACGAACTCCCCGACCGCGGCACCGCCCCCGTCCACATCGACGCCAAAGTGGTACGAGATCGCCTCAAAGCGATCGCCGAGGACGAGGACCTGAGGAAGTACATTTTGTAGATAGAATTTCCCCAATCCGGCATTCCTCTTCTGCATCCTGCATTGACTCGAAAATCCCGCATCCCGCATCGACCTGACTAGATTTCGATAATGAGCCCATCGCACCCCCACCGCGATTTCCTGACCATCCCCGATTTCACCAAGGATGAGCTGATCGGCCTCTTCGCCCTCACCGACCGCATGAAACGCGGCGTGCACGTGCGCAGGCCGCTGGTGGGAAAGATCCTCGCCATGATCTTCCTCAAGTCGAGCACCAGAACGCGCGTCGCGTTCGAAGTCGGCACCAACCAGCTCGGCGGCCACGCGATCTTCCTCAGCGATCGCGACATCCAGATCGGCCGCGGCGAGCCCATCGCCGATACCGCGCGCGTCCTCTCGCGCATGGTCGACGGCATCATGATCCGCACGTACACCCACAGCGACGTCGACGAACTCGCGCTCCACGCCGACGTCCCGGTGATCAACGGCCTCACCGATCTTCAGCATCCGTGCCAGGTCCTCGCCGATATTGTCACGGTGCGGCAGCACCTCGGCACCCACGAGGGCAAGAAGATCGCGTGGATCGGCGACGGCAACAACATGGCGAACTCCTGGCTCGACGCCGCGTACCGGCTCGGCTTCGATCTCGCCCTCGCGTGTCCCGAAGGCTACGATCCCGATGCCGCGCTGCTCGCGCGCGCACAGAAGCACGCGAACGTCACGCTGCACCGCGACCCGCGCGAAGCCATCGCCGGCGCGCACGTCGTGAACACCGACGTCTGGGCCTCGATGGGACAGGAGGAGGAGCAGGCGGCCCGCGCGAAGGCTTTCGCCGGCTTCACGGTCGATGCGAAGCTGATGAGCGGTGCTTCACCGGACGCGATCTTCCTGCACTGCCTTCCCGCGCACCGCGGCGAGGAAGTCTCCGCCGACGTGATCGACGGCCGCCAGAGCGTCGTATGGGACGAAGCCGAGAACCGCCTGCACATCCAGAAGGCGATTCTCGCGGTGGTGATGGGCGGGGAGCGGCTCGGCTGACGCCGCAACAGCCTTCGAGGATGCGTATGACGGATCCTTGTCCACAGTGCGGCGCACAGTTCGCCGACGCCACAGCCAGCTGCGAGGAGCAGTTCGATAAGCTGCTCGCGCTCGATCACTCGCGCGAAGCTCGCCGCCTCGATGCGCTCACGTCAGGACCTGCCGCCCTCGGAGTGGGGCGTCCCGCCGCTCCCGGCGGTGCCGGCCGCGCCGTAAAGCAAAGTAAAACGCCCTCGCGCGCGGACTACGCCGACTTCAGCGCCGCCTTTCGCGCCGCCGTCTCTTTTTCCAGCCGTCCGCACATCAGCTCGCAGAGCCTGAGCACCTCGCGGTCCGCCAGCCGGTAGTACGCGAACAGCCCCCGCTTGCGCCGCGTGACGAACCCCAGCGCGAGCAGCTGCTGCAGGTGCCTCGAGAGGTTCGCCTGCGCGATCGCCGTCGAGCCCACGAGCTCGCTCACCGTGTGTTCGCCGTCGGCGAGCGCGTGGAGGATCTGCAGCCGCACCGGCTCTCCGAACGCCTTGAACCGTGCCGCGACCAGTTCGAACAATGCGGGCGTCATGCGGGACTGGCGCATCCGGGAGGCTCCCAAAGCGGGACAGGATCGTGAGGGAAACGCTGACTGACTATATGAGTATATCTGAATATACTCGTACATGCAATACCGCTGGACCATGCCGGCTTCAACAAGAGTCCTCCATGCCCACCAATGAAAGCACGGCCGACCGCGCGCTGCGCGTCGTTCTCGGCATCGCCATACTCTCGCTCGCATTCGTCGGGCCGCGCACGCCGTGGGGATACCTCGGATTCGTGCCGCTCCTCACCGGTGTGTTCGGCTTCTGCCCGCTCTACACCGTCTTCGGATACTCCACATGCCCCGTAAAGAACAAGTAGCCGCCGGCGGCGCGCACGGCTCACGCTCGTATCGCGGCCGGCCGGTCGACGTCGTGATCGACGTGCGATCCAGGCTCGAGTACTGGCTCGGCCATCTCGACGGCGCGACCTGCATTCCGCTGAACGACATGGTCGTCCGTGTCACCGAGCGCACCGACGTCGACCCCGACTCGCGCATCATGGTCTACTGCGCGAGCGGGGCACGGTCGGCGGCCGCCACGACGCAGTTGCGCGCGATGGGATACCGGCACGTCACCGACGCCGGAGCCATGTCGGAGGCGCTCCACGAGTACAAGCCGTAGCGCGGCGAGCCCGGCACCCCTTGGCAATGAGATCGCATTCATGGAAATGATCATCGAGTTTCCCGGCGGATCGCGCGTCGACGCGCACTTCGGGCCGTTCACCGTAGCGACCGACCAGTTGCCCGACCTGAGCGCGCCGACGCCGTTCGCGCTTTTTCTGGCGTCGATCGGCACCTGCGCGGGCGTGTACGTGCACGAGTTCTGCGTTCGGCGCGGGATATCGACGGAAGGACTGCGCATCGTCGAGCACACGCACTCGGGTGCCGACGGGATGGTCGAGCGCATCGGTCTCGAGATTCAGCTGCCCGCTGATTTTCCGGAGAAGTATCGTGACTCGGTGATGCGCGCCGCCGGGCTGTGCACGGTGAAGAAGCACCTCGAGCGGCCGCCCGCAATCGAGGTCACCACGAGGGCCGTGGTGGCCGAGCTCGCGAAGACGCTTTAGCAACCGCACCTCCGACGGCGCGCTCTCGATGGCCTGATTATGTAGCGTCGCTTGCTGCTGGCTGCACGCCATGGGATGTTCCGGATCTCATGGCCCTCATTCGCCGCCTCCTCCCCGGACTGTTGCTCGCGACGCTGCCCGGCGCACTCGCCGCGCAAGCCGCGCATGGCTCGGGATACACGATGGTCATGACCATCGACTCAGGGCAGTCGCTTCTACTCAACCTCGAACTCATCCACACTGATTACGTCACGGTCTTCTTTGGTCGCGAGTTTGGCGGTTCATCTGCCACGGATGACAGCCGCTGAGGCTGACCGGGAACCTGTGACTGATTGATGCCATTGCTGAACTGCTCTGATCTTCGTCTGGAAACCGCGACGAAGCCGCGAAGAAAAAGCACTCCCACCACCGCGACCAGGACTACGACGACGAAGATGATTTCCATGGTTCTGGCTCCTGTATGTTGTCACGGACGAGCTTCGAGATCCTCTCCGACCGACTGCACACGGCGGCCTCAGTGCGAGGGCGCGAATCACGTTTAATCTCTATGGTTCGTGTCGAGCCGCACCGCATGCATCTGTCGTCGTGAAAAGAGGGACCGTTGGGGCAGGAAACACAAACACATCCGACGTTCCGGCATTTGAGGCAAATTTTTATTTCCGCTCCGCACTTGAAGCCGTCGGCCCCAACCGCCTCACACCGTTTCGTCTCCATGACCTCTGTTCCGCTGATGGGGATGTTCCGGCGCGTGAACGAGATTCGACTGAGCTCTCTCTGCGGCTACTCCAGCGGCGAGCAGACACACGGCTCGTCAATGCTGTGAACATACGGGCGAATGCGGCCGGCGTTAGTGGCCGAAAAGCGTCGGCTGCTGGATGTCTCAACGAGTACTGGTTTCGCACGATTCGCCCATACAAACGGGGAATCATGGCGGGCGGCGAGGGCTGGGCGGGGGCATTTCACGGCAGCTCTCTTCAAGACGCCACTGGCTGTGTTGACATCTTCGGCGCGAATCCGGCGCATCACGCCGTTGGTCCTGACCTCGGTTGCCGGCGCTCAGTCACGCGGAACATGCGTAGAGCCCAGCCGACTGTCGGCTGGGCTCTACGAAGAATCGTCACGCGGTTCTCTCCCGCATCAACGACGATGGAGGAGAGCGACTCATCGTATCTAGCTCTTAAGGGGTACGCCTCTTTTGACCCGTTCGAACGATAGGATCGTGCGGCGCGAACCGTAACTATCCAGCAGCAGGAATTCTCCTGCCCGGTTCGAGGTTCAGAAATGTTCAAACACAAGGTTGCAACGCGTCGTATACTGGCGCGCTCTCAGTCTGGGCTAGCCGCCGGCGTCGTCGTCACGCTGGCGATGCTCGCCGCTGCGTGCACGGACTCCGCTTCGAACATCCTCTCCCCCGCTCGCCAGTTGAGCGCGAGCGGCCAGCAGATGAGCGCGAGTGCCCAGTCGTCGACTGGGGCGTCGAATTTCACGGTGCTCGCGAACGCGGCAGTGAGTTGCACGGACGGGTCGATCGCCGGAAGCGTGGGCACGTTCCTGACCACGCCGCCTGGCGCGGTCACCCAGGTCAACTGCCCGATCTCGGGGTCGATTGACATCGGGGACGCGGCCGCGATTGCGGCCTACAGGGGATTCCTCGCCGAGTATGCGGCGCTCGCGCCGGTGGCGGGTAACGGCTGCACGGCGCTATCGGGAACTCTCGAAAACGTGACACTGCCGCCGGGAACCTATTGCTTTTCGGCCGCGGCCGCGCTGACGGGAACGCTGACGCTCGACGGGCCCAAGAACGGGACTTGGCTCTTCACGATCGGGACCGCCGGGTTGGGCGGAACCGGTGCGCTGACGGGCACGAACTTTTCGGTCGTGATGGCCGGCGGCGGTCAGCCGTGCAACGTGACGTGGTGGGTCTCGCAGGCCGTGACGATGACGACCTCGGGCTTCCAAGGGAACATCCTGGCCGGCGCGGCGATCACGATTACCGGTGGACCGATCAACGGCAACCTGTGGGCGGGCGCCAGTGGGGTTGGCGACGTGTCGACCACCGGTTCGGTAGTCACCGGCTGCGCGGGTAGCACGGGCAACGGAAACGGCAACGGGAATGGCAAGGGCGCGTGCAACCAGGGCGTGGGCAACGGCCCCGAGTTCTGCGATCCAGGCAACTCGAACAACCACAACAGCTCAAACGACGAGAACGGCGGGATCCCCGGAAAGCCGGGCCGCCGGCCGTAAGCACGACGCTTTCCGCAATCGTGCGGCGCAGGGGCGCTGGTTGGCCCCTCCGCCCACGTTTGGCAGCAGTGGTTTATGTGGGTTGGGCAGGAAGCCACCCGAAAAGGCGTGCCATCCCGCGCAGCTTCATTGGACCTCCGGTGCGGCCGGTTCCGGGGCAAGGGCGAAGTAGTGCTAGTGAACTGGGCTCGCGACGTATCTCGTGAATCTCCCCGGCGGATATGATCGCAAGGAAGCCATCAAGCGCATCACCGACGCCGGCGATTCCGTCTGGACCGAGATCAACGCGGAAGGGCCGTTTCTCAAGAAGCTGCTCACTCCGGGGCAGATGAGGCTGCTGCCGGTGCCGATCTTCAACATGATCACGGCGCCGAACATACATAGTCGATTCTTCTTCGGATTCTGATGCCGTTCCTGAACCGTCCCGTTCACCGACGCATCGTTGGTCGTCACGGGTTCCCCGCCGCCAGCCCGATTGCGCGCGACAGCTGCGCGTCCACGTTGTGGTTGTTGATCTCGTCGATGGAATTCTCCACGGTCACGTCGGGTGGAAGGCCGATATCCTCGAACCAGTGTCCGTCGAGCGTCAACTCGATCGATTCGGGGAACTGATAGCTCCAGCCGTTCTGCAACTCGCGCGCGAACGGGTTCCCCGTCTCGCCGGCCGTCGTGTCGCCCACGACCGTCGTGTTCCCGAGCGCGCGCATGGACAGCACGAACAGCTCCGCCGCGCTGATGGTGTTGCGGCTCGTGAGCAGATAGACCTTCCCCGCAAAGCGGCGCGAACCGGCTGGTACGACCTGCTGCGCGATCGGCGCCGCGAAATCGGTGTGCGCGGGTCCATTGCGATAGCGAACGTACGCCACCGTGGTCGTGCGGTCGGCGAATCGCCCGGCCGCTCCGGTTGCGTTTTCCAGGAAGCCGCCCTTGTTGTTCCGCACATCGATGATGATCGAGCTCACGCCGCCGAGAAGCGTGAGGGCGCTGTCCACGCTCGACAGCCAGCCGCTTCCCTCGAACGTCGAAAATGCGAGGTAGCCGACGGTCGGCGAGACGACACCGTACGAAATTCCGCCGGGCAAGTCGCCGCCATACTGGACATACTTTCCAAACGTGACCGTCGGCGCGAAGTAGTCGCCGTGGCGTTGCGTGCCCACGCGGCTCCCCCTCCACAGCACGTGATCGTCCTGGAGCTTGCTCAGCATGCCCGCGATGACCGTCGACGCGCCCTCGGGGTCCGATGTCGCCAACGCGCGCGGCCGGTAGACGGCGCCAAGCGAATCCCAGTTGACCTGCTTCACCACGAAGAGCGAATAGTGCAGGTCGAAATCGTTCCATACTTGATCGAAGAGCGCCGCCGGGCTCGCGGGCGGGTCCGGTCCGACGATCGCGTTGCATGCCGCGCAGAGCGAGAAGGCCGCGCAGAGCGAAAGGACCGCGGCCGGCGCGACGCGTCGCCTCACGGCATGGCTCCGAAGCGCCGGACGACGCCCACCGAAAAGGATTGCGAGACGTGGCGCACCGGCTGGAGCTCGTCGAGTTCGAAAATGCCGAGGCGATACGACGCCGTGATGCCGATGCGGCTCTCGGGCCTGAACGCGTACGAGAGTTCACCGTTCGCCTGGCGGAACTGAGAGAGCGGCGCGAAGTGAACGTGCATCAACTGCGTAGCGAACCGGACGTCGGCGTACGGATGGTCCACCCACGCGAGCAGCGGCACCGCGAGCGAAGCCGCGACTTGTCCCGCGCCCACGCGGCGCGTCCACCGCGCGGTTGGGCCCAGCGTCGCGACGCCGAGGTCGAAGCTCTGTTGCGCGATATCCTGGCCGGCGTAGAGGTGGCGCGCGAGCGTGATGGTCGATCCGAACTCGACGCCGAGCGCGAACTCGGCTCGGCGCGCGGAGCCTCCCCTCAGCCGCCAGTCCATGCCGGCCTCGAGCGCGTAGAGACCTAATGCTTCCTCGAGTGGAATGTCCGCCTGCGGCACCGATCCGGCGGGCGTCAGCGTGGATCTGCCGGCGGTGAGGAACAGATGGACGCGACTACCGTCGCGGACGCGGTCGTAGTCTATCCGCGCGCCGGTCCCGTTTCCCGAGTAGGCCAGCGGCGAGTCGGCAGCGTCGCGGCGCGTGTCCTGAACCATGCCCAGCGAGACTGTGAGCGACTGCCGCGGAGGCTCGCCGCCGGCTTGTGCGTGCGCGGGATGCCATGCACACGACGCAATCGCCGCGACCACCAGCACGGCTCGAAGTTTCCCGCTACCGCAGTGACCGGCGAACGCGTGCTCCTTCGAGGAAGCACGCGCTTGGAAACCGTGTCGATGAATTCTACCCTCGTAGTGTCGCTGTCGGCG